>Ga0079224_100004341_pt1 | contig 18279 bp, 13 predicted proteins | sample Stecom2015_FD_80414 | JGI IMG/M metagenome (GOLD analysis project Ga0079224, IMG submission 80414) | Agricultural soil microbial communities from Utah to study Nitrogen management - Steer compost 2015 | ecosystem: Environmental > Terrestrial > Soil > Agricultural land | place: USA: Utah...
GGCTTGGCGCAACCGCTCGCGGCGAGGAGCGCGATCCAGGTAGCGACGAAGCGAAGGCAGGTCCTCATCCGAAAACTCGAGCTCCCGCGCCGGGAGCCAGGCGAGAGCGCAAAATGGTGCCGTGCCAGCCAGGTACCGTCAACGGATCCCCCGGTGAAAGCGCGAAACTTGGTTCGAGGGCCGACGGAATTTCTCGAATTTTGCAGTCACGCCGCCCCCTCTTCGAGGGCCGCATGCGTCGCGTCTCCGCTCGGCGAAGGGACCGCGCGCCCTAAGCCACCACGGTCTGCAAGAAGCGGCCGCGCCGGTAGCTCAACCAGTACACCAGCGCGAAGGTCCAGTACGTCAACGCCACGACCTGCCAGAGCCGCTGGTGCCCCAAATCGAACGCGAACACGACCAACAAGCTTGCCGGGATCTGGAAGGCGAAGACCACCAGCGCGTCGAGGGCCAGCGCCTGCCGGGTGGCGCCGGCGCCCTGGATCGCCGCGCCGAGCACGATGCCGATGCCGAGCCCGATGTAGCTCCACCCGACCCACGCCAGGTAGCTCACGCCGACCGCCACGACCGACGGATCGGGGTCGAAGAAGCCGATGATCTCCGCTCCCCAGCCCCGGTACACCAGCGCGACCACGGCCATCATCGACCCGTTCAGCGCGGCGGCGTACCAGCCGCTGTGTTTGGCGCGCTCGGGATTGGCCGCGCCGAGGTTCACGCCCATGAACGTCTGGGCCGCGCTGCCCCAGCCGAGCCCGACGAACAGCGCCAGCGTCTCGAGGCGGAACACGATGCCGAGGGCGGTGGTGGCCGTTTGATCGTCCGGCGTGGTGTACGCCCGCGCGACCAGCGAATGGATCATCAGCATCGCCGTGATGCGCACCACGAGCTGGATGCTCGACGGCCAGCCAATCCGCCAGATCGCCCGGATCTCCGCCAGGTTCGGCAGCTCCCGAGAGCGCCTCTTGAACAGCCCGAAGCGCCGGACCACCAGCACGAACAGCGGCAGCAGCACGGCGAGGCGCGCCAGCAGCGTGGCCCAGGCCGCGCCCATCAGCTCGAGGCGAGGGATGCCGAGCGCGGCGGAGATGGGCGGACCCCAGGCGAAGATCGGCGGCGCCGGGCCCGGGCCGTAGATCAGCAGCACGGCCAGGACCAAGTTGAGCACGTTGGCGCTGATCAAAATCGTGACCGGCGTCTTGCTGCTGCCGAGGGCCCGCTGGATCGTCGTCAGGTGCAAGAGCAAGAAGATCGTGAGGCTGCCGCCGACGAGCACCCGCAGGTAGTCGGTGCCAAGCTCGGCGACCGCGCCCTTCGCGCCCATGACGTCGACCATCAAGGTGCGCGCGCCGAGCAGCCCGATCAGGCCGAACCCGACGCCGAGCCCGGTGACCACCAGCAGCGACTGCCAGGCGGTCTGCTCCGTTCCGTGCTTGTCCCCGCGCCCGTAGCGGCGGCTCAGGATGGCCGCCGTCGCCACGGACAGGCCGTAGCTGACGATCGTGCCGAGCGCCGCCAGTTGGTCGCAGATGCCGATCGCGCCCAGCGCGGGGCCGGCGACCGCCGGCTCGAGGCGCGAGATCAAATACGCATCGACCAGATTGAACGTGGTCTGCAGCCCCATCCCGAGCGCGAGCGGCATGCCGAAGCGCGCCATCTCGAGCCACAAGTGGCCCGAGAGAATGCGGCGGGAGCTGCGATCGTGGTGCATCCGACCGTCCGCACCTCTGGCGATCAGCCGCCCGATACGGGAGGGATCAGCGCGATCGTGTCACCGTCGGACAGCGGCTCGGTCGCGTCGACGAAGGTTTCATTGCGCGCCACGCGCACCGATCGCAGGCGGCCCGCCAGGGGTGCATGCAGCGCTTCGAGGTGGGTCACCAGGCGCGCCACGGTGTCGATGTTCGCTGGCAGCTGCAGCCTCTCTTCGGAGACCCCGACGAGCTCACGGACAGCAGCGAAGTACAAGATCGTGACTTCCGTCATGTGAAGATCCCGGTTGGCGGGGCGAGCACCGGACGCGGGCTTGGGGAGGCGGCCGGCATCCTAGCGGATCCTCGGGGCGTTTGCCGCTCAGGCGAGCAGCTCGGTCTTGGCCAACGGGTAGCCGGAGGGGCGCCGCACCGCATAAGAAAGCGCCAGGATCTCGACCAGCACCGAGCGGTAGACGGCGTGCACGTCGTCGACGTCGATCTCGTCCGCGTGCGCCTCGAGCGTCGCGTCGATGTGCTCGTGGACGAAGTCGAGCAGGTGCGGCTGCTCCATCGCGATGACGTCGTCGCTGTCGAGCGCGTCCGCCGGATCGGAGCGCCGCAGCTCCTCGTCCAGGCTGAGCAGCTCCTCCACCGCGACCAGCTCCGCCTCCTGCACCTCGTCGATGTGGCCGCCGTGCGCCTGCTCGAAAGCCAGCCACACCGCGAGCCCGAGGAAATAGCCGAGCGCGAGCGCCGTCTCGTCCAGGGGTTGGCTCAGCGCCTCGGTGACGTGCGCCGCGAGCGTGCCTTGGGTGCGCTCGAAGCGCTCGAACGCTTCATCGAGCTGCGCCCGCGCTTCCTCGTCGTCTTCGGCGAGGCTGTCACGGACCGCGTCGAGCGCGTGCGCGGGGACACGCGCGTAAGGGGGCACTGGTCGAATGGCCGAGCGTCGAACCCACACGCCCCAATACCTAGCACGGCCGTCGTCGCCTGGGCATGCGCTTTGGGGTAGAGCTTGCGTCGCGCCCGCTCGCGTCACCGAATCGCGCCTGGCCGCCTGCGTCCAAACCGCCTATTTTGTTGACCTTCCGCCAAGCGCGTCATGCAACCGACAACGCAGGAAACCGACGGGCCGCCGCACGGCGACGCGGCGGCGGCAGAGCCGGCCGCGACCGACGCCAACGGCGCGCAAGACGCTGCATCGGCGACGAACGTGGACGGCACCATCGCCCGCGCTCGCGCGGTTCGGCCGGCGTGGTTTCGTCGCGCTCTGCTGCTCGGGTTGGTGTTTTGCCTGCCCTTGCTCAGCGTGGTCGCGGCTTTCGGGCTCGACCGAGCCCTGTCACGAGACCGGGTGCTGCGCGGCGTGTGGGCGGGTCAGCTGTCGTTGTCCGGGCTCGACGCGGCGGGCCTCGAGCGCGCGCTCACCGGGCTCGAAGCGCGTCTGCGCCAGACCCCGGTGCGACTGCGAGCGCGCAGAGAGCTGTTCGCCGTGTTGCCCGCAGAGCTCGACTATCGCCTCGACAAGCCCGCGGTCGCGCAGGCCGCGATGCGGGCCGGTCGGGAGGGGGGCGTGATCGACCAGTTTCGCTTCTGGTGGAGCGGGTTTTCATTGCACCGGCGGGTGGCCGTCACGGGCCGGCTCGGGGCCGGCAGCGGGCGGGTGCTGTCCGATATCGAGCATCGCGCCGTCCCCGATGCCCCCTTCGAAGGCGGGATTTCCGTGCGTGACGGGCGCGTGCGGGCCGAGCCGCCGCGGCCCGGCCAGTCGCTGGCGCGGCCCGCGGCGCTCGCCGCGATCTTGGACGCGGTGAACCAGCGGCGCACGACCGTGGTCGACCTGCCCGTGCGCACGATCGAGCCGCGCGTCTCGCCCGCGGACATGGAAGCGGCGCGCCAGCGCGCCGAGCGCCTCGTCGCCCGCCCGGTCGAGCTCGTCGCTCCGGACGGCGTGCGCATCCGCTTCGAGCCGTCGGAGCTCGGCGCGGCGCTGCGGAGCCGCACCACGGACGACGGCCAAATCGATCTGTATTTCAGCCACGAAATCTTGCAGCGCAAGCTCGACCCGCTGCGCCCCGAGATCGAGACGGTGGCGCAGAGCGCCACTTACGCGGTCGACCACCAGGACCGGCTGATTCTGGTCCCAAGCCGCCACGCGCGCAGCTTGAGCGTGCCGCTCGTCGCCGAGGCGCTCGTCGAGGCCGCCGCGAGCCCGGCGCGCACCGGGCCGCTGCCGCTGCCGCGGGGAGAGGCGCCGTCGTTGACCACCGAGGAGCTGCTGTCGCTCGGCATCAAACATCGGGTCGCCTCCTTCACCACGCGGCACGCCTGCTGCCAGCCGCGGGTGAAGAACATCCACCGCATCGCCGATCTGCTGGATGGCATCGTGCTCAAGCCGGGCGAGCGGCTGAGTGTGAACGAGCGCGTGGGACCCCGCACGGAGAGCAACGGCTTCGTGCCGGCGCCTAGCATCGAAGACGGAGAAATGGTGGACACGGTCGGCGGCGGCATCAGCCAGTTCGCGACCACACTGTTCAACGCGGCGCTGCACGGCGGCTACGAAATGATCGCGCGCGCGCCGCACAGCTACTACTTCTCGCGCTACCCCATGGGACACGAGGCCACCCTCAGCTATCCGCAGCCCGACCTCGTCTTCGGCAATGACAGCCAGGCGGGGCTTCTGATCAAGACCTCTTACACCGAGCGGAGCATCACGGTGACGCTCTACGGGGACAACGGCGGGCGCGTGGTGCAGACCAAGGTGTCTCCCCAGTTCGACGTGGTCGAGCCACCGATCGAGTACGTGCCGAACCCCGAGCTCGACCCTGAGGAGGAGCGCAGCCTGTCCAAAGGGCAGGTGGGGTGGTCGGTGTTGGCCACGCGGATCGTGACGTATCCGGATGGCACGACCAAGCACGAGGATCGCAAGGTCATCTACAAGCCACGCCCCGCCAGCGTCGAGGTTCACCCCTGCCGGATCCCGAAGGGGGAGCCCGGGCACACCGGAGAGACGTGCCCGGAGCCGGAGGTCGAAGACGCCGGCGCAGCGCCGCCGGAGCTCCTGGAGACGTCCGCGACCGAGGATCTCGAGTGAGCGGTCGCCGGTTCGCCTCCGAGCTTTGGCGGCACGTCGCCGCGCTCTCGGTGCTGTCGTGTGGGTGCGGCGCGACGGAGCTCGGCCGTACCGACGCCGGCGGCGCCGTCGCCGAGCGCACGCCGCCCAGGGCGGACCGGGGGGGGGCGCCCGAGATGACGGCCGCGCCGGTCGCAGAGAACACGCCGCCCGCCGATCCGCTGCTGGCGGTGACCGATCGCGAGCTGCTGGTGGAGCTCGAGCAGCGCGGCTTCGCGCTCGGGCCGCTGGTCTTCGCGATGCCGCAGGCGGCGACGGCCAAGGATTTGATGGAGCACCGCGGCTATCGTGATCTGGTCGCGACCCTCTCACGCGACCTGTCGGAGCTCCGGCGCCACGATCCACGCTTGGGGGAGGGCATGGCGCACGCGCACCGGCTGTTCCCGGCGGGTTGGCTCGGCTCGGAACACTTCCGGTTCGAGCTGGTCGGGGTGGTCAACCGCATCGACCGCAAGGTGTTCGCCGAGCAGACCTGCGGCGAGCTGCGCTTGGTCTATCGCTTGAGGTATTCGGCAGAGGTGTCGGGGCAAACGGTGGCCTCGCGCGTGCCGATGACCGTCAACGTCGTCGGGTGGTTGCCCGACGGCGACTGCGGGGCCTGGGCCCGCCGCTGGTCGGTGGCGCCGGACGCGAGCGGTCCGAGCGCGGCGCTCCTGGCGGAGACGGGCCCGCTCGGCGCCGAGGCGCTGAAAGCGGTTCGTCTGAAGAGCATCGAGGTCAACCTGCAGAGCGTGCGCTGGCCGTCCACGGTGCGCCCGAGCATGGCGGGGCACGCGGAGTACCTGCTCCGGGTGTTTCACCCCACGGCTCCGCGTGCGCTCGGGCACGCGCACGCGGACGATGATCCGGGCGGCAGGGACTTCGGCCTGCTGCCGGCCGGGCTGGAGAACACGCCGGACGTGGCCGCCCTGCGCGCCTCGCGCGTGCTCCGCGACGAGCTGCTCGAATGGCTGGAACGGCGCGAGACACTGCGAGCGATCGACGCCGGGACGGCGCTGCTGCCGGAGCGGTTCTTGGCGAAGCGTGCCGTGAGCGTCGCGCCGCACGGCCTGGCCCGCCGCGCCAATCGTCCGTTCGCGCAGGTGTTCGAGCCGGCCGAGCTCGCCAAGCTGCCGCTCGAGGGGCACACGACCTTCCGCACGCCCCAGGCGCTGCTGCGCCGTTTGGATGGTTTGAGCTGCATGGGGTGCCATCAGTCGCGCAGCGTCGCCGGCTTTCATCTGCTGGGAGAGGACGACGCCGGGCGGCGCGCCGACGTGCTGGCCGTCCCGCACTCCGCGCATTTCGCCGACGAGCTCCTGCGGCGCGCCAGCTATCAGCGCGCGCTGCTCGCAGGGGAGTCCCCCGACGAGCGCCGTCCGCCCGCGGAGCGCGCCGACGGTAGAGGCGGCTACGGTGAGGCGTGCACGCTCGAGCCGTCCGGTGACCTGGTCGCTTGGGGCTGCTCCGAGGGCCTGCGCTGCGTGCGCATCGCCGACCCCGAGGTGGGCCAGTGCTTGCCGGAGCGGCCTGGCGCCGGTGACGCGTGCGAGCTCGGCCACATGCGCGTCGATCCGAACCCCCATCGCGACGCCCTTCGGCTCGAGCCTCCGTCGGGCTGTGGCCCGGGAGCGGTGTGCGAGCGGAGCGCCGTTGGCTTCCCTGGCGGCATGTGCTCGAGCGGCTGCGGCGCGCTCGGAGACGAGGCGGTGTGCGGCGCGATCGCGGTGCTGTCGGGGTTCAACGCCTGCCTGGCGCGGCGCGAGCCGTTCGATGCCTGCATCCTCGGCCATTCACGACCCGGGGCGCTGCGCCGGTGCTCCGCCGACGCTCCGTGTCGCGACGACTATGTCTGCGCCCGCATGCCGGACGGCGAGTCCGCTTGTCTGCCGCCGTACTTCTTGTTTCAGCTGCGAGTGGACGGCCACGTCTTGCCGTGACCCACGTCGGGGGTGCGGCGGTCGCGCGGCCCCCCCGGCTGGCTGCGCGACAGCTCCCGTTCCAGCTGAAACAGCGCGAACCCCGGGGCACCTTCGTAGGTCTGGATCTCGGTAACGGCGAGGCGCTTGTCATTGCCCAGGCGCTGGCGCAGCGCGTCGCGGGCGCGCGTCGCCGTCTGCCCGGGCAGCACCGCACCCAAACGAGACGTCCCCAAACGCCCGACGATCCCGCCGAGCGCCAGCTCCCGCAAGCCGGCGGCGGTCTCCTCCAGGACGGGCAGCGGGACTTCGACCACGGCCAACGATACCGGGGAGCCCTGCTGCAGTCCGCGGCTCGCTTCCACGATCGCGAGATCGGAAAACAGCGCGCGGCCGTAGACCCCGAGCTGCTCGTCGACGCACTGAAGGTGCCGGTAGGTGCTGTCCGGCACGTCCGGGTGGCGACGGCGCGCCCGCCACTCGAGCGCCGCGACGACGCGGCGCGCTAGCACGCCGAGCAACTCGAGGTCGACGTAGGTGAAGGGTCGCGGCTTGAAATCGAGCAAGCACAAGGTCCCGACCGCCTCCCCTTGAGTGGTCAAGAGCGGCACTCCGGCGTAGAACGTGAACCCTCGCTCCAAGACGTGGGGATTGCCCGTGAAAAATGGGTGGCTCTTCGCGTCCTGGACCACCAGCGCCGCCCGCGCGGCCACGGCGTGGGTACAAAAGGAGGTGTCCCGCGGCCCGCCGTCGTCGTGTTTTCCCCGCTGTGAGCACTGGGCCACCAGGCGCTGCTGGTCCTCGGTCACGGCGGACACGGCCGCGATCGGCACCTCGAAGAGGTCGGCGACATCATCCAGGAAGCGGTGAATGGCCGACTCTGCGGGCCATTCCTCGAGCCGAACCTCCAGCAGGGCCTGAAGCCGACTCTGCTCGTCCTTCTCCAGAGCGGGCCTCGGCGTAGCGGATCGAGGTCGCTGGCCTTGGGCCAGCTCGAGCGCGAGCGACGCCATCACCTTCGGGTCATAGGGCTTCTGCAGGGTGACGTCGGCGCCGAGCTCCCGAGCCTGCTCGAGGAACGGCAAGAAGCCAGAGACGGCCAGGATCGGCGCGTGGGGTCTGTGCTTGCCGTATTCTTCCAGGAGCGCCAGCCCATCGAGCTCTGGCATCATCATGTCCGTCACCAGGACGTCCGGCTGGCTCGTCTCGAGCAGATCGAGCGCTTGCCGGCCATTGACGGCGGTGAGCACCCGGAATCCCTGACGCGCCAGAAAAAACTCCGCCATTTGTAGGAGCTCGACGTCGTCATCGACGAGCAAGGCCAGCGGCTTCGAGTTCCGTCCCCCCATGGACCGGAAGTCTAACCAGCCTGAATGACGCGGCTACTCCTCGGGGCTTCGCGCGGGCCCGATCCTGCTCGCCCGACCTTGGGATGAGGGTTTCACCCGAGCGAAAGGAAGGGGTAAGCTAACCACCATGCAACGGGGCTTACTTTGGATCGTCTTAGTGTCGTCGGGTTGTGGGGGGCAGGTGGAGAACGACCCCTCAGGGTCGCCGTCCGCGGGCTCGTCTCAGAATGCCGGCGCCGGAGGGTCGCCGTCGAACGCCGGGACCGGCGGTGGGCCCTCGGACCCTCAGGGGTTCCCTGGCGCGCCGCTCGACCCCTGCGTACCAGGCAAGCCGCCGAGTGAGGCGGACCAATGCCCTTGGCTTGCGGACGGTCGCTGCTACCCATCCAAGGAGGCAGCGTGCTCCTGCGTGTGTCCCGGCGAGGGGTCGAGCATTTGCTCGAGCGGCTTTCCCGGTGGGCCGCACAGCCAGACACCGGTGCGGTGTCGCTGATCGCGGCCGTTCACCCGTCAGGCAGGCCGAGCGCGTCGCGGCCTCGGTAGCCTCACCCCGCGCTCGCGCCGGTTTCGGGCCCGATCATCGCCGCGGGAGCACGCGCACCTGGCTGATGGGCACCCAGGCTTCGGTCGTGCCCCACTGGATGCGCCCGAGCTGACCGCGGCGTTCGAGCAGGTGAACGGCCGCGCCTTCGGGGACCACGACGTGAGCGGCGTCCTTGTTCGAAATGGGGCGGCCGCTCTCGTCGAGCAGGCGCGCTTCGGGCGCGACGACCACCGCTGGTTCGCTGGTGCGCCGCAAATGGGCCGAAGCGAGCGTGAGCCCTGCACCGATCGCGAACAGCGCCGCGCCGATCGCGGCGCTGATCCCGGCGCCGAGCCGCACGTTGTGGCGGCGCCCGAGCCGCCGGATCGACAGCCCGGCGCTGAGCAGCAGCGAGCCGAGGATCGCCACGATGGCGTAGACGTTCTCGTCGAGCAGCGAAATCGCCGCGCGACCGAGCGACGGTCGTTCCATCACGGGGTCGGCGCCCGTCCGCGCGCGTCGGCGAGCGATCTCGGCGCGCACTTGATCGAGCAGCACCTCGGCTTCGGCGTCGGACGGGCTGAGCAGCACGGCTTCGCTCAGCGCGGCGGCGGCGCGCCCCAGGTCGCCGGGTTCTGCGGCAGGGGAGCGGGCTCGTCCGAGGTAGGCCAGGGCGCGGTTGTAGCTCGCGTCCGGGTGGGTGAACCCGCGGTCCGCGAGCAGCTCGAAGGTGTCGATCGCCGACTGGTACGCCTGCTCTGCGAGCGCCGCCACGCCGGACGCGAACAGAGCCTCCGAGCTTTGAGCGCGCGGCGCGCGCTCCTCTGGGGCAGGAGCGGTCGCCGCCGGTGCTTGCGCGCTCGCGGCCGAAGCGGGCGGCACCTGTGCTTGCGCGGGCGCTGTCGCCGAGGCAACGGTCGCGGCGCCGAGCAGGATGGCGGCCCACAGCCGTCGGATCACCGCGAGCCCCGTCTGCGGCCGCCGCGCCGCCCGAGCCGTTTGACGAGCCGCGCGCCGCGCTCGACGAGCGCGGCGGCCGTCTCGTCCCCGCCGCTCCCCGTGAACCGCAGCGTGTCGGCGGCGTTCAGCGTTTCGACGATCTCGGTCGCTGTTTCGCCATCGAGCCCTTGCTCTTCGAGCCGCCCGCCGAGCTCGGCGCGCAGCACGCCGCGGGCCTTGAGGCCCGTCACCGCCTCGACCGCGAGCAGCAGGCTGCGCTCGAGCGCGCTGGCGGCGTCGACGCTCCGCCCCGCGCGGGCTGCCTGTTCGGCCTCGGCGAGCGCGCGGGCAGCGAGCGTGTCCTCGCGCGACCGCCGCCGTTCCAGGGCGTTGCGGAGCCGCGTGAGGCCGCTCGTGACGGCCCCTGTGAGCAGCACGGACAGCGGGGCCAGCAGCAACAGCGGCCAGAACCAGGGCTGGTCGGCGATCCGAGCTCGGGCCGGCGCCACGGCGCCGAGGGTCTGGCGCGGCTCCGAGAGCGCGAGCAGCTTGTCGAGCGGCGCCTCGGCGGCGATCGGCGCGGCGGCCGCCGGTTTCTTGGCGGGGTTGCCGCGCACCGTGACGGTGCCGAGATCGGCGCGCGCGGTGCGGTACGAACGGGAGCCCGGGTTGTAGTAGGGAAGGGTGATCTCGCCGAGATCGATGTCGCCCGCCCGCTCGAGGTCGACGACGTAGCGGAACTGGCGGAAGCCACCGATGCGTCCGTTGATCGGCTCGATGTCTTCGGTGGTGGTGGGCTCGTGGAAGCGCACGCCGGCCTGCTCCGGCGTCTTCAGCTTGTGGGGCAGGTTGCCGGTCCCTTCGAGCCGCACCGACACGGCGACGGCTTCGCCGGCCAGCACCTCGCGCGGCTCGACCTCCGCGCTCAGCCGGAAGTCGCCGACGTCGCCGATCTGATAGCCCGGCGGCCGGCCTTTCACCGGCGGCTCGACGACCTCCACCTGGATGGGCGCGCTCGCGCGCATGAGGGCGCCCCGACCGCGCCGGCCGGAGTAGCTGCGCCCGTCGAAGCCCATCTTCATGGGGCCGATCGTCAGCTGCCCGGATCGGATCGGAAACAGCGCGAGCTCGCGCACGCGCGCCGCGTACCAGATCTGATCGCCGATGGCGACGCGGTACTGGCGCTCGGTGTGGCCGTTCTCGAGCAGCGGGAAGCTGAGGAAATCCGGGCGCGGCGCCTCGGTCGGGGAGGACTCGCGGAACGGACCCCGGCCGCCATAGGCGTACACCGAATACGTGACCTGTTCCCCGACGACCACGCGCCGCTTGCTGACGCGCGCGTCCAAGAAGGCGACCGGGTCCTTCGCCCTGGCGATGTCGAGCTCCGGAGGGTGCGGCGGCAGGCGATCGAACAGGTCGTCGTCATCCCCGAAATCGAGATCCGGAAAGCCGGGTAGGTTCGGAAACCCACCCCAGGGATCGAAGGGCTGAAACGGAAATCCTCGCCGCCGGCTGCTCGGCGGCGGGGTGCTGCCCGGGGGCAGGACCTTTACGGTCACGACCTCTCCGTTCACGCGCGCGCCGTTGACCTCGACGCTGGCCGGGCCGATGCGGTAGGTGCCCGGCTTCTCGATCGACAGCACCCACGACGCGGTGATGCCCTGTCGCTGCTCGACGCGGCCGTTGACGATCGACACCTGCTGATTGGTCCCGACGCTCGGACCGTGCGCGGTCACGCCGGCGGGGACCGAGAGCCTGGGGGAGCTCGGCATCGGCGTGCCCGCGTCCGACAGCGCGCTCAGGCGAAGCTCGAAATTTTCCCCGGCCTCGACCTGCTCCCCCGTCACGGTCGTCTTGAGGTTCACGCCGGACTGCGCGCGCAGCGGGGCGGCGGCGACGATCGCCGCCGTGGCCGCTGCCAGCGACAGCGAGCGGGGGATCACTTGTCCTCCATACCGCTCACCCGCCCCTGCAAGGCGCGGTTCTTGGCGTTGTGCTCCTGGAAGGTCGGCGCGCGCTCGAGCATGTCCAACATGCGCGCGTCCTGGTTGGCCGACTGCGATGGCGGTTGCTGCTCGGGTTCGGGCTCCTCGGGCGGCTCGCTCCCCCCGTCTTGGTCATCCTGGCTCTGGTCCGAGCCATCGGGGCCCGCGTCCTCGCCGCCGTTCTCGCCGTCGTCGGAGTCGCCGCCGTCTTGTCCGCCGTCCTGACCGCCGTCGGGTGGGCCGCCGTCGGGCTGCTCGCCACCGTCTGGATCGTCGGAGCCGTCCGGCGGCTCCGCGTCGGGCGGACCCGCGTCGGGCGGTTCTTGCTCCTCGATGCGACGCAGCGCGATCGAGCGGTTGTAGGCGGCGTCGGCGCCGATGAGATCGCCGGCATCGGGCTCGATCCCCGGGATGAGCTTGAGGGCCTGGTCGTAGTGGCCGACCGCCGCCTTGTACTCGGCGCGCAGAAACTCCAGATTGCCGGCGAGGTAGTGCGCGCGCGCGCGCAGATCGACCGGCAGGCTGCCGTCGCCCCCGAGCACGGCCACGATCCTGAGCGCGCAGGCGACCTCCGCGCGCCGCTTCTGAGCTTCGACCTGTTGCTCCGGCGTGGGATCGGGGGGCGGCTCCTCGCCGAAGCGGGCGCCGTACTGCTCGCCGAGCCGAAACAGCCCGAGCCCCAGATCGAGCCCGGCGTTCGGCTTGTCGCGCAGCGTGGCGGGCGTGCCAATCTGCCCTTCCTCACAGCGGCCGGTGGCCAGGTAGTCGGTCAGGAGGTCGATCGCGTGCGCCGTGTTGCCGGCGTCGAGCGCGCCGATGGCCTCGTCCACCTTCGGGGAGTGGCGCACGAAGACGTCGCCGGCGTCGAGCTCGCAGCCGGCGAAGAAGAGCCCGAGCAAGGCCCCGAGCGTCAGCGCCGCGCGGTCGCGGCGGCGCCGGCGCCGCCGCGTCGGCGTGACCTCCCCGGTGATCTGCACCCCGGTCCGGCGGCGCGGCGCTTCGCCGACGAAGCTCTCGAGCAACAGCAGCAGGATGCACAGGCCGAGCGGGTACATGAACACGTCGGCGTAGACCGTCTCGACCCGCTCGGAGAGCTCCTCGGTCATCATGCGCTTGAGGTTCTGCGCCACGTCCCGGATCCCGGTGGCGCCCGCGCTGCTGCGCACGACGCTGCCGCCGCTCACCTCCGCGATCTGTGCCAGCTGCGCCTCACCCTCGGCAGACAAGGCGGTCATCAGCGGGCTGCCGTCGGCGGCATAGCGCAGCCCCTTGAACGTCCCCGCGGCGTCCACCTCCGGTACGGGCTCTGGGGTGCGCCCGCCAATCTGTACGACGTGGACGGTGATCTCGCTGAGGTGGGCGTCGCGGGCCACGGCCACCGGATCGCCTTCCAGGTCCTCGCCGTCGGTGACCAGGACCATCACCCGCCGGTGCTTTTGGCTGAGCGGATCGCGCTGCAAGAGGTCCCGGCCCGCCTCCAGCGCGCGCGCGATGGCGGTGCCGCCCACCGGCATGTCGTTGGGGGAGAGCTGCCGGAAAAACTGCGCGATCGCCGCGCCGTCGCTGGTGAGCGGGAAGGCCATCGGCTGGCCTGCGAAGGCGACGGCCCCGAAGCGCGCTCCGGGCAGCGCGGCGATCAGCTCGCTGACGTCGGCCTTGGCCCGATCGATGCGTGAGGGTTTCACGTCGCGGGCGTACATGCTCTTCGAGTAGTCGAGCACGAGCACGACATCGAGGTTGGTCGCGGGGATCAGGCGCGTGCCGCGGCCGTACTGCGGCTGCGCCGCGGCCAGGAACGCCGCCGCGACGGCCAGCACCAGCAGGGCTCCCTTGAGCGCCCGGCGGGGCCCGGAGCGGCCCGTGAGCAACTTCGTGACCTGCGCCTCGTCGCCGAAGCGGCGGACCGCGCGCAACAAAAGCAGCCCGCCGAGCACCAACAGCAGCGCCACCACCGCGGCGGCCGCGGTCCCGAAGAGCCAGAGCGGGGCGGCGAACCTCACGGGAACCTCCGCAACACCAGCGCGCGGAGCAGCGCGTCGAGCGCGAGCAAGAGCGCGCCGGGCAGCAGCAAGAAGCGGTACAGCTCCTCGTAGCTCGCGACGCTGGCTTCGAACTTGGTCTTCTCGAGCTGGTTCAACACGTCGTGGAAGGAGGCGCGGAGCGCCGCCGCGTCGCTGGCCACGTACATCTGTCCGCCGGTCTTGTCGGCGAGCTCCTTGAGCAGCGCGGGGTTGACGGGGAAGGGGTAGGAGACGTACCGCGGCTGCCCGAACAGATCGAAGCCGTCCTGAACCTGGGCCATCTCGCCGTCGCCGATCTGGATGGTGAACAGCTTGGCCCCGACCACGTTGGCCAGGTGCGCCGCGTACTCCGGTGAAATCTTGCCGGCGTTGTTGTCGCCGTCGGTGAGCAAGATGACCGCCTTGCTCTTGGCGTGGCTGTTGCGCAGGCGCGCCGCGGCCACCCCGACCGCATCGCCGATGGCCGTCGCGCCGCCGTCGATCAGCTTGAGCTGCATCTGCGACACGAGGTGATCGAGCAGGTGGTAGTCGAGCGTCGGCGGCGAGAGCACGTAGGCGTCCTTGCCGAACACCACGACGCCGATCCGGTCCGTCTTGCGGCGAGCGATGAAGTCGCGGATCACCGCCTTGGCGCCGTCCAGGCGCGTCGGGCGCTGCAGCGGCCCGCGGGTCTCGATGTACTCTTTGAGATCGGGCGGCAAGTTGTCGAGCACGGCCTGCATGGAGCCCGACAGATCGAGCACGATCACCGCGTCGATGCCCTCTTCGTCGGCGACCTGCGGCCTCAGCGAGTTCACCGGTCGAGCCATCGCGAGCACGAGCAGCACGAAACCGACCGAGCGCACGACCCCGGGCACGTCCCGAAGCCAGGCCCGCACGCCCGACGGCCCCGTCTTGAGCGGCAAGAGCGTGCCGATCAGCAGGCGCGGGGTGCGCCGATCTTCGCCGAAGGTGCTGCGCCAGAAGAGCAGCGGCAACAGCAGCAAGAGAAACAGCCAGCGCGGCTCCTGCCAGCTCGCGTGCAAGAGCTCCGGGCCGCGGGCGAGCCAGGGATAGACGAGCGCCAGCAGCGCCGCGATCACCAGCGCCGACAGCAGCACCAGCCAGCGCACGAGCTTGCGCGCGCTCGCGGGGGTCACGGCCGACCTCCGGCTTCGGGGGCGGCCTCGGCGGGCTCGGCACCCGCCGGCGGCGCGCCCGGGGGATCGGCGGGCGGCGCGTTCCCGAAGGCCGCCGGAGCGAGGGACCCCGGCATCGTCTGGCGCACGATCCGTTCACTTTGGTCCAAGGTGGTCTCGCACTCGGCTTCGCTCGGCGTCAGGCGCGCGAACTTGACCAGGTCTGCGCGCCGGAGCAGGCGTTCGATGGACTCGAGATCGGGCACGTTGCTGCCCAGGCGCCGGAGCCGAGCGATGATCTCGTGCGTGGTGCTCTCGAGCCCGTCGAAGCCGTAGCGATCACCCAGGTAGCGGCGCAAGATGTCGGAGGCGCGGTCGAAGTGCTCGGCGTAGCGACCCACCTGGACGAGCCCGGCGTGCCGCAAGCTGTGCAGGTCTTCGAGCGCCACCTCCCAGGCCGGGCGCGCCGGCACGGGCGGCGGCGCCTTCTTTGGCCGCTTGCGCAGGTAGCGGACCAGGGCGGCGATCAGCGCCGCGAGCAACAGGCCGAGCAGCGTCGCCAGCGCGGCGTGTTTGGCGAAGGTCCACTCTTCGAGCTGGCGCCTCGGATCCGGGTTTGGCTTGGGTTTGGGATCCGGCTCGTTGGCGATCGGATCCTCGATGGTGATCGGATGCGGCCGGGTGCAGAGCGTGATCACCTCGCCGCTGGCGCGCGCCAGCGAGATCGGTAGCGGTGGCAGCACCAGCTGCTGGCGCCCGGGCTCCGGCGGCAGGGCAACGAACGGGATCTCCAGCGTGGTGGTGGCGCGCTCGCCTTGCTCTTGCACCGATGACTTCGGCCGGGCGTCGCCGTCCGGGCTCGGCAGGAAGAAGTGCCGGCGCTCGAGCCCGGCGAGCTCATCCCCCGCCAGCTCGCTGCGGACGCCCGCCGGCATCACCGTCTCGGCGCGTCCGTGCTCGACCGTGACCTTCAGCACCTGCGCGTGCCCGCTGAGCCCGCGTTTGGGGAAGCTCTCGGTGAGCTTCGGGCGAGCCTTCCCCTCGGGCACCCGCTCGGTGCAGGTGCCGAACGCCTGCGGGTCGGGAGGCGGCTGCGGCGCGGTTCCGGCTGGCGCCGGCGACGTGGCGTTGGGCGCGCCGGGCGGCGGCGCCTGCGCCAGCGCGCCTGCCGCCAGAAGCCAGGCCGCCGCCCAAAGTCGAAGCGCGCCGCCCACCCGCGTCATCGGTGCGCCCTGCGTGCCCGGCGAGCGAACAAGTCGCGCAGCGGCTTGATGTAGGGGCGGTCGGTGCGCACCACGACGTGGTCGAGGCCCAGCTTGCGGAAGACCTTGATCTGCTCGGCGCGCAGCGCCCGCATGCGGTGCGCATAGTGGGCGCGCACCTTCGGGCTGCCCGTGTCGACCAGCACGCTCTCGCCCGTCTCCAGGTCTTCGAAGGTCGAGAGCCCCACGTCGGGCAGCTCTTCGTCCCTGGGATCGACGAGCAAGACGGGGATGACGTCGTGGCGGGCGGCGGCCAGGGAGAGCGCCCGCTCGTAGTTGCTGCCGAAAAAATCGCTCAAGACGAAGGCGACGCTGCGCCGGCGAGCGACGCCGTACAGCGTCTCCAGGGCGAGCCCGAGATCGGTCCCGGTGCGCTCGGGGTTGGCGCCGAGGATCTCGCGCACGACGCGCATCACGTGCTTTTGCCCCTTCTTCGGCGGGACGATCTTCTCGATCTGATCGGTGGCCAGGATCAGGCCCACGCGGTCGTTGTGCTTGATGGCGCTGAACGAGCAGACCGCCGCCACCTCGGCCGCGAGCTGGGCCTTGCTCGCCCGGCGCGTGCCGAACAGCTCGCTGCGCGATAGATCGACGACCAGCATCACGGTCATCTCGCGCTCTTCGACGAACACCTTGACGTAGGTGTCGTTCATGCGCGCGCTCACGTTCCAGTCGATGCTGCGGACGTCGTCTCCGGGCTGGTACTGGCGCACCTCGCGGAACGCGAGCCCCTGGCCTTTGAAACCCGACGTGTAGTTGCCCGACAGCTGCTCGGTGGCGAGCCGGTTGGTCGTGATCTCGATTTTTCGCAGGGCTTTGAGGAGCTCCTTGGGAATCACGGCAGTTCCTCTGCGATCCGATGCAACAGCGGGCTCAGGGGACCTCGACCACCTCGAACACGCGCCGCACGATGTCCTCGGCCGTGACCTCCTCCGCTTCGGCTTCGTAGCTCAGCACGATGCGGTGGCGCAGCACGTCCGGGCCGACGGCCTTGACGTCCTCCGGCGTGACGTAGCCGCGGTGGCGCAAGAACGCATGCGCGCGCGCCGCCAGGTTGAGCGCGATGCTGGCGCGCGGGCTCGCCCCGTATTCGAGCAGCGGTCCCAGATCCTTCATGCCCTTCTTTTCTGGCTCGCGCGTGGCGAACACCACGTCCACGATGTAGTCCTTGACGCGATCGTCCACGTAGACGTCCCGCACGACCTTGCGCGCGTCGGCGAGCTGCCCCGGCGTCGTCTTCGGCGACGCGCTGGCGGGGACGACCCCGGTCATGCGGTCCATGACCTCGCGCTCTTCTTCGCGGCTCGGGTAGCCGACCTTGATCATCAACATGAAGCGGTCGACCTGCGCCTCCGGCAGCGGGTAGGTGCCCTCCTGCTCGATCGGGTTCTGCGTCGCCATCACGACGAACGGGTCGGGCAGGGGGTAGGTCCGATCGCCGATCGTGACCTGGCGCTCCTGCATGGCCTCGAGCAGGGCGCTCTGCACCTTGGCGGGAGCGCGGTTGATCTCGTCGGCCAGCACCAGGTTGGCAAAGATGGGCCCGAGCTTGCTGGTGAACTCGCCGGTTTTCTGGTTGTAGATGACGGTGCCGATCAGGTCGGCGGGCAGCAGGTCGGGCGTGAACTGCACCCGGGCGAACTTCGCCGAGATGGCGTCGCAGATGGTGCGCACGGTCAGCGTCTTGGCGAGCCCCGGCACGCCCTCCAACAGCACGTGGCCGCCCGCGAGCAGGCCCACCAAAATGCGGTCGACCATATACCGCTGGCCGACGATCACCTTGCCGACCTCGGCCAGGAGGTCATCGATGAAAGCGCTTTCTTTTGCGACCAGCTCGTTGAGGGCCCGAACGTCCTGCATGCTGCCGACTCCTCTGGTTCCCATCGAGTGGGCGTGGGCCGCCCGAAACGTCGAGGCCCCGCGCGTATACCGGAGGGGCCGGGCCAAGACAATCGGCCCATCGGAGCTATTCCGGGCCGACGCCACAGGGCGCGTCATTTCGTTGGAGAGTCGACGTCTTGCGGCAGGCCAAAGCCGCTCTCATCCAGAGCGCTTGTCAAATAGGTCGGCTGATCGGATGATTTTGGCGGAGCGGGTCCCCCTACTGACCCCGCGGACCGGGTTTGTGCCGCCTTGTGCCAAGCTCGTGCGACCGTCGTCCTGACCGGGCGCTGGTCGCGCCGCGATTCGGCCTGCGGTACCGTCTGGCCCACCGATTGCACGACCATGTCTCTCATTCGAAGGAAGGGTGCGATGATGCTCGACCGAAGATGGTGGGCCGGGGCGGCGGCGCTCCTGGCGCTCGTCGCGTGCGGCGGCGAACGCGACGATCTCGGATTCGGTAGCGGCGGCTCGACCAC
>Ga0079224_100004343_pt1 | contig 18278 bp, 13 predicted proteins | sample Stecom2015_FD_80414 | JGI IMG/M metagenome (GOLD analysis project Ga0079224, IMG submission 80414) | Agricultural soil microbial communities from Utah to study Nitrogen management - Steer compost 2015 | ecosystem: Environmental > Terrestrial > Soil > Agricultural land | place: USA: Utah...
GGTGATAGCGGTAGGGGTACGCCCGGTCCCATTCCGAACCCGGAAGCTAAGCCTGCCAGCGCCGATGGTACTGCACTCGTAGGGGTGTGGGAGAGTAGGACACCGCCGAACATACTTAATAGAGAGACGAGCCCTTCGGCTTGAGTCCCTGGAATGGGGATTCGCCGAGGGGCTCGTTTCGTTGTACGGCGCGCGTTTCATCGCGGTCTTACTGTCCACTGGCGGTTCTCCGTACTCCGGCAGGCCGCCGTGAGCACACGAAAAGGGGTGTGTGACTCACTGAGCCACGCACCCCTTTTCGTCGTCGGGGATGAGTCAGTCGTCTCCGCGGAGGGGACGTTCCTCGAGCGATCCGTCGCCGTCTGCGCGCAGGTGGACGAACGCCGTGTAGCCGCCGGCCTCAAGCCGCTTCAGCTGGGCGGCGAACTTGCCACTGCGGCCGACCGGAGCGACGGCCCGTCCGCCCGTCCGGAGTTCGCGCGCCGTGGCCAGCACGGTCGAGGTCGGCACGTCCGTGTCGTACAGCAGGGCCAGCCGGTCGCGGGCCGGGGGCTCGGACAGCAGGTCGACGATGCGCTCGAACCCGATGGAGAACCCGCACGCAGGTACATCCGTGCCGAGCGAACGGCCGATGAGGTTGTCGTAGCGCCCACCGCCGGCCACCGAACCCGCGGCGCCCGGCGCGGCGACCTCGAAGATGTGCCCCGTGTAGTAGCCCATGCCGCGCACGAGCGTCGGGTCGAACTCCCACGTGACCCCGTGCTGCGTGCCGATGTCCGACAGGCAGCCCGCGGTCGTGGCCAGATCGTCGAGCACGGCCTGCGGCAGGCTCGGCAGCACATCGGAGAGCGTGGCGACCAGCTTGTCGCCTGGCACCTCGCCCAGTGCCTCGATGCGGTCCCGGGCTGCGGACACGACGTCCGGTCCGAAACCACGCTTGTCGAGCTCGGCGGCGACGCCATCCCAGCCGACCTTGTCCAGCTTGTCCAACGTGATGAAGAAGCCGTCCTGCGCCTCGGCGGGCACACCGGCCTCGGAGGCGAGGGCCGACAGGAACCGGCGGTCGGAGATCCGGACCGTCGTGCCGGTGAGGCCGACGCGGTTGAGCGCCTGCGTCGTCGCCTCGATCAGCTCGGCCTCGGCGAGCATGCCCGGTTCGCCGACCATGTCGATGTCGCACTGGTAGAACTGCCGGTACCGCCCCTTCTGCGGACGCTCCGCGCGCCACACCGGTCCGAACTGGAACGACCGGAACGGCGTCGGCAGCTCGGCCCGGTGCTGGCCGTAGAACCGGGCGAGCGGAACGGTCAGGTCGTAGCGCAGGCCCATGTCGACGAGCTCGGCGAGCTCGGTGTCGGCCTCGATGCGTTCGGGAAGGCCACGGCGCAGCACCTGGAAGATCATCTTCTCGTTCTCGCCGCCCTGCCCGCCGGACAGTCGCTCGATGCGCTCCAGCGCAGGCGTCTCGATGCGCTGGTAACCGTAGCGGCCGTACACCTCGGTGATCGTCGACAGCACATGGTCGCGCACCGCCACCGCAGTCGGGAGCAGGTCACGGGTTCCCCTCGCGGGGCTGTTGTCGATCTTCACCAGGAAAGTCCTTGAACCTCACGTACGGGCAGGGATACCCGCCGAGTCTATCGAGCGCGCCTGGGGCCACTGAGCAGGGCGAGGGCCGCACCCACCACACACACGAGTGCGGTGATCGCGAAGATCTCCGTGTACTGCGTGAGCATGGCGTCCTTGACCGCGCTCGCGTACTCGGCGGCGGCCTGATCGTAGGCGGCGTCGTTCGGGTAGAGCATCGGCAACGGCACGTCGAGCGTGGCGGTGAGGCTGTGGAAGCGGTGCAGCCCCCACGCCGACAACGCCGAGATGCCGACGAGCATGCCCGTCATCCGTGCCACGACGACCCCCGCCGACGCGACCCCGTGCTGCCCGTCCGGCACCACCCGCAGCACGACCGCCGACAGCGGCGCGATCACCAGGCCGAGTCCGAGGCCCACGACGACCAGGTCGGTGTCGAGCCGCGGCAGGGTCACGGGGCCGAGTTCGTGCGGGCTGGACAGCACGTCGGCGGGCCAGTGCGACATCAGCAGGAACCCCGCGGCCGCGATCAGCAGACCCGCGCAGGCCACCCACCGCTCGGCGATCCGATTGGCCAGCAACCCACCGAGTACGGCACCCACGGGCAGCGCGACGAGGAACCGCAGCAGCAACAGCACGGCGCCCTCGTCGCGTTCACCGAGGAGGGTCTGGGCGAACAGCTCGACGTCGACCAGGGTCACCATGAGCGCCGCGCCCGCCGCCAGACTCGCACCGAGCGCGGCGAACAGCGGCCGGAGTTGCACGTTGGTGGTGTCGAGCAGCTTGGTGCGCGCCGTGATCTCCCACGCGACGAACGCCGCGAACACTACGGCGGCGGCGATGAGCACCGGAACGCCCCACTCGGGCAGGACCTGCTCCTGCGGTTCGGGGTTGTACAGCGCCACGACCAGCAGGCCCAGCGCCACCGCGAGCAGCCCCGCGCCGACCACGTCGGACTTCTGCCGCGTCGCGGGCCGTCCGCCGCGGACCGACAGGTGCACCACGACCATCGCCAGCAGCGCCAGGGGCACATTCACCCAGAACACGGCGCGCCACCCGGCGAGGCCGGCGATCGCGATGCCGTACACCGGTCCGAGCACGCTGCCCAGTTCCTGCGCGCCGCCGACGGCGCCGAGTACCGCGGCCCTGCGCCGCTGCGACCACAGGTCGGCGGCCAGTGCGAGCGTCACCGGCAACAGCGCACCGCCCGCGACACCCAGCACGACTCGGCCCGCGACGAGCATCGGCACCGACGTCGCGAGTGCCGTCACCACCGAGCCGGCGACGAACGTGCCCAGGCACGCCTGCAGCAACGCCTTGCGCCCGAAGCGGTCGGAGGCCTGCCCGAGCAGTGGCATCGCCGCGACGTAACCGAGCAGATAGCCGGTGACGATCGGCGTGACCCGCTCGATCCGGTTCAGCGGCACCTGCAGGTCCTCGATGATCTGCCGCAGCAGGCCGATGACGACGTAGGTGTCGAGCGCGCCGAGCAGGACGGCGAGACCGCCCGCGCTGATCGCGAGCGCACGCCCGCGGTGCGGCCGCACCGCCTCGTCCGCTGCCGTGCCGACGGAAACCTCGTCGTCGGTCGCAGGTGTGCTGGGCGTGTCGGTCATGGCCGTGTGGTCACCATCCGTCGTGTCGTCGCCTGTCGATCACTGCGGCGGGTCGATCGACACCGGTTTGTTCACATCGGACAGTGTGATGTCGACGGTCGACTCGCCGAACGTGGCGGTCGCCTTCACCGGCAGGCGGGACTCGTCGTCACGCAGCCAGAACGCGACGTCGGCCGCGGAGGGAACGCCGGGCAGGATCTCCGCGAGCACGTCGCGTTCGAGCTTGCCCTCCACCTTGTAGGTCTCGACGCCGTTCACCTCCTCCTGCGCGGTCGTCTCCGGGCTGTCGAGGCTCGAGACGAGCTTGGCGACGCCGCGGTCGGGGTCGAGCACGGCGGCCGGGTCGTAGATGCTCGTGACCATCGACTCGGGCAACTGCTGGTACCCGCCGGTGGGGCCCTTCACGTGCAGGGAGCCGTCGGTGAGCACGAAGTCGATCTCGACGAGTTGGCCGGCTTGCTTCAGGGTGCCGCTGCCCTCGGCCTCGCCGGAGCTCGTGAGGTCGCCGTCGAGCGACTGGATCACCAGGCCCTGGATGTCTCCGTTGACCTGCAGTGCGAAGTGGGTGCTCTCGATGTCGGACGTGGCCTTGGCCGCGTCGTCGACGAGCTGCGCACCGTCGGGCAGCGATTCGTCGGAACCGGAACAAGCGGTGGCGGCGAACGCCACGGCGGCCAGGGAACCCGCGAGAAGTCGACGTGTGCGCATACTGGTGACCGTACTGGGGCGCAGGGGTCCGCCCTCGGCCGGTACGTATCGGGCGGACGGGCCGGCTGCCGCCTCGTTCGCCGGCCTGTTCGCCGCCCCTTCGCCGGAAGGTTGCCGGCTGACGCGGCACCCGGGATCAGCCCGGTGGCCTCATTCCATGAGGGTCGCCGCGGCGGTGGCGCCCAGCTCCCAGCACGCGGCCAGGTCGTCCTTGCCGGGTTCGCCCGTGACGGTCACCGGAGCGGTCGCCTGCTGCCATCCGAGACCGGTCGTGACCGTCGCGATCGCCTTCTCCGCGCCCTCGACGCCCTCGTTGCCGTGCACGTAGTAGCCGAACGGCAGGCCGCGGGTCGCATCGAGGCACGGGTAGTAGACGGTGTCGAAGAAGTGCTTCAACGCGCCCGACATGTAGCCCAGGTTGGCGGGGGTGCCCAGCACGATGCCGTCGGCGCCGAGCACGTCGGCCGCGGTCGCCGACAACGCGGGCCTGCGGACGACGTCGACGCCCTCGATCTCGGGGTCGGTCGCGCCGGAGACGACCGACTCGAACATCGCCTGCATCCCGGGCGAGGGCGTGTGGTGAACGATCAGCAGCGTGGCCACGGCGTCAGGGTGCCTGGCCCGCGCCCGCGCCGGCAAACCGCCGCTCGAGGTCGGCGCGCAGCGCGGCGAGGCGCTCGCCCGCACGTTCCCTCGCCTCGGCCAGACCACCTGCTTCGCCGGGTGGCGGCTCGGTGACCTCGAGGTAGGTCTTCAGTTTCGGCTCCGTGCCCGACGGGCGGAACACCACGCGCACGCCGTCGCCGCGCAGGCGCAGCACGTCGGCATCGGGCAGCAGATCCTCGGCCGCCACCTCGACCCCGGCCAGCGTCGACGGCGGATCGGCCCGCAACCCCGCCATCAGTTCGGCGCGTGCGGCCAGATCCGTGATGCGCAACGACACCTGGTCGGTGAGGTACACGCCGTGGCGCACCGCGAGCTCGTCGAGCACGTCGAGCGGGGTGCGTCCCTGCGCCTTCAGCGTCGCCACCAGATCGCAGGCGACGACCGCAGCCGAGATGCCGTCCTTGTCGTGCACGAGCTCGGGGGCCACGCACACGCCGAGCGCCTCCTCGTAGGCGAACACCAGACCGTCGCCCGCGCGCGCCAGCCACTTGAACCCGGTGAGCGTTTCCGCGTAGCGCGCGCCGTGGGCGGCGGCGATGCTCTCCAACATCGACGACGACACGATCGTCGTGGCCACCAGCGGACTCTCCGGCGTCTCACCGGGTACGGCCGAGAGCACGTGTTCGCCCAGCAGCACGCCGGTGTCGTCGCCGCGCAGCATCCGCCAGGTCCCGTCGCGGCCGGGGACACCGAGAGCGCACCGGTCGGCGTCGGGATCCAGGGCGATCGCCACGTCGGCCCCCACCTCGTCGGCCAGCTCCAGCAGCAGGTCGGTGGCGCCGGGCTCCTCGGGATTCGGGAACGCCACGGTCGGGAAGTCGGCGTCGGGCGCGCGCTGGGCCTCGACGAGGTGGATATCGGTGAACCCGGCCTGGCGCAGCGTCGCCTCCAGGACGTCGGCGCCCACGCCGTGCAGCGCGGTCGCGGCCACACGCACGTCCCTCGCCGAGCCCGTCGCGAGCGCGGAGGCCGCGCGGACATAGGCGTCGAGCACGTCCACGGTCGTCGCACCCTGCGCGCGGGGTACGGCGGTGGCGGCGGGCGCGGCCTCGATGGCCGCCTCGATGCGACGGTCGGCCGGCGGCACGATCTGCGCGCCGGTGTGGTCGTAGAGCTTGTAGCCGTTGTCGGCGGGCGGGTTGTGCGACGCCGTGATCTGGATGCCCGCCGCCGCACCCAGATGCCCGACCGCGAACGCCAGCAGCGGCGTGGGCAGCGGGGCGGGCAGCATCGACACGGCGAACCCCGCGGCGGTGAGCACCTCGGCCGCGGCCACCGCGAACCGGTCGGACCCGTGCCGGGCGTCGCGGCCGACGACGACCAGGGCGCCCGCGTGTCCGGAGTCGGTGAGCCACTGCGCCACTCCCGCGGTCGTGCGCACCACGACGGCGGTGTTCATGCCGTTCGCCCCCGCGCGCACCGGACCGCGCAGTCCCGCCGTCCCGAACGACAGCGGACCGGACATGCGGTCCTCGAGGTCGGCGACCGCGGCGCTCTCGCCTCCCATGGCCCTGGCGAGCACGTCCTGCAGCTCGTCGCGGGTGCCGGCCTCCGGGTCGTCGGCGATCCACCGGTAGGCGGCGTCGCGCAGGTCGGAGGTCAGCCGGGCGGGTTGTTCTGCTGACTCTGGCACCGGGTCATGTTGTCAGGCTGTGGCCGGTGTCGATAGCGTCGCCCCCGTTTGCCGCAGGGGTGTCCGACGGCTGCCGGCTGCGTGCCGGCTCGGACACTCCTCCAGAGGGGGTGTGCACCTGCCGTGCTGCGCAACGCCGCGCTCGTGAGTCCGTCCGCACGCGAGGAACTGGCCCGCATGGCGCCTGCCTTCCGCGACACCGCGGGGACGGTCGCCCAGCGGATCATCGAACAGATCCAGTACTCGATCCCCGAGTACCAGCGCCCGCTGAAGGGCGTGTTCGGCGCGGCGATCCGCGACGGCGTCGAGCAGGGCGTCGTCGACTTCCTCGACCGGTTGCTGGGCAACGCGTCGGCCACCGAGCAGACCGAGGAGGTGTTCCGTCAGCTCGGCCGGTACGAGGTGGCCGAGGGACGCGGGCTCGAGGTGTTGCATTCGGCGTTCCGGCTCGGGGCGCGGGTCGGGTGGAAGCGGCTCGCCGAGGTCGGATTGGGCGCAGGCCTGCAGGTGGAGACGATGTGCGAGCTCGCGGCCGCGTTGTTCGCCTATATGGACGAGCTGTCGGAGCTGTCCCACGAGGGCTACACGGCCGCGCAGGCCCGTGCCGCGGGCGCGCTGGAACGGCGGCGCAAGCGCTTGCTCGAGGTGTTGGTGCAGGAGGAGTCGGTGCGTGCCGACGTGCTCGAGGAGCTCGCACGCACCGCAGCCTGGACACTGCCCGACCGGCTGGCCGTGGCCGTCGTCGACCGGCCCGGCGATCCGGCCGCGTCCCCCGACCTGCCCGACGAGGTTCTCGTGGACCTCGAGGGCGACGTGCCGTGCGTGGTGATCCCCGAGCGCGAGGGGACTCTCGTGCAGGCGGACCTGCGCGGGTGGCGGGCGGTGCAGGGCCCCGTGGTGGCGGTCGCGGACGCGGCACACTCGCTGCGCTGGGCCAGGCGGCTCGCCGAACTGCGCGACGCCGGAGTCGTTGGGGCCGGAGTCATCGGGGCCGTCGATGCTGAAGATTCCCCTGCCGATTCCCCTGACGGCGACGGGGCGTCCCGTGGTGCGGAGCTGCTCGTCGCCGACGACCACCTGCTCACGCTCTGGCTGCTCAGCGACCCGCCGTTGGCGCGGCTGCTCAGCGAGCGTGCGCTGGCTCCGCTCGCGGGCGTGAACCCGCGGCAGCGGGAGCGGCTGGCCGAAACCCTGCTGGCGTGGATCCAGCGCCGGGGCAGTGCCCCGGACATCGCCGCGCAGCTCGACATCCACCCACAGACGGTGCGGTATCGCGTCCACCAGTTGGAGGAGCGCTACGGCGATCGGATGTACGACCCCGACGGCCGGGTGTGGCTCGCCGCCGGACTGCTCGCGCGCGGTCTGCTGAGACGCCACGACGCCGGTGCCCACTGACGTTCCGGAATGCACTCGAATCCCCGGCGCGTACTGAACCGGAGTGCACTGAAACTGCAGGCACTGAAACCCGGGGTGCTTCGGGTGGTGTAGGCCACCCTCAAGTCGTTCTCGGCTGCGCCCTGGTGAGCAACGCAAGGTGCAGTTTTGTCATGCGGTGACAACGGGGTCTGCGGGACCGTTCGGCCTACTCGATCGGGTTATTGCCGGGGTCGCGGCGGTCCGACAGATTGGCTCGAGTTCGAGCTGGTTCCACCCGCGTGACCGCTTCGACCGGCACCCGACAGCGCTGTCACCGCCTTCGGCGGGGTGTCCACGGCGCGCGGAACATCCGCCACCTGGAAAGGACCCGCGATGATTCGCAGGGAAGTCACCGACGTGCCGATCATCACCGGCACGGTCACCTCGAAGTGATCGCCGTGCGGGCCCGTGCCGTTCGGCCACGGGCCCGCGAACGTGCGAGGTGACGTGACGGTCAGGCGCGGATCGCCAGTTCCCGCAGGAGCGATCCCATCCGTTCGGCCGATGCCCTGCCCGCCTCGATGACCTCCTCGTGGCTGAGCGGTTCTCCGGTGATGCCCGCGGCCAGGTTCGTCACGAGCGACAGTCCGAACACCTCGAGCCCCGCGGCGCGGGCGGCGATGGCCTCCAGCACGGTCGACATGCCGACCAGGTCGGCGCCGAGGGTGCGCAGCATGCGGATCTCGGCAGGGGTTTCGAAGTGGGGGCCGGGCAGTCCGGCGTAGACGCCTTCGGCCAGCGACGGGTCGATGGTCTTGGCCACGTCGCGCAGCCGGTTCGAGTAGAGGTCGACGAGGTCGACGAAGTTCGCGCCCGTGATGGGCGAGGTGGCCGTCATGTTCAGGTGGTCGGCGATGATCACGGGCTGGCCGACCTCGAAGCCGTCGCGCAGTCCGCCTGCGGCGTTGGTGAGCAGCACGGTGCCCACGCCTGCCGCGGCGGCGGTGCGGACGCCGTGCACGACGCTGGCCACGCCCCTGCCCTCGTAGAGGTGGGTGCGGCCGAGCAGGACGAGGGCGCGTTTGTCGCCGAGCGTCACCGAGCGGGCCGTGCTGCCGTGTCCGACGGCGCTGGGCTTCTCGAATCCGGGCAGGTCGCCGAGTTCGACCTCGGTGTCGGCGGTGCCGATGACGTCGGCGGCGGGTCGCCAGCCGGATCCGAGCACGATCGCGATGTCGTGGCGGGCCACCCCGGTTCGCGAGGCGATGACGTCGGCGGCCTCGTGGGCCTCGGCGGTAACGAAGGTAGAAGTCACGGCCGGATCCTACGATCCGCAGCGCCCGCCCGACGCACGCGCGCGCGAGATCGGACCGCCGGGCACCTCCGGATGCAACGCGATCGCCCCGAGAGCCCCAACGGACCGCAACCCGCGCACCAGAGCCGACCCCTCACCAACCCACGCGGAGGTCGATTGCAGTGGCGCGATAGGAGAACCAGTGGCGCGATAAATCAGTCCGTCTGCCGGAAGGTGGGGGCGATGCGGTCGAAGAGTTGTTGCCGTCCGAGGCGTTCCTGGTCGACGGGGACGGTGATGCCGACGACCCACAGGCCGGTGTTGGTGGTGAACACGTCGGCGGTGGTGCTGCGGTTGATGGCGCGGTCGTCGCCGGTGCCGCGTTCGGCGGTGCGGTAGGTGATGCGGACGCCGTCCTTGTCTCCGAGCTGTTCCTGTTGCACGAGGGTGAAGTCGCGGGAGTTCCAGGAGGCGCCGAGGCGGGAGACGTACTGGGCGGCGCTGAGTTGTTCGCCTGCGTAGCGTTCCACGGCGAGGGTGCGGGCGCCGTCGAGGGACACGAACTGGATGCGGGTGCTGGTGGGCAGTATGTCGGCGGGCCGTTGGGTGACGAAGCGTTTCCAGTCGGCGGGCACGCGGACGGTGAACAGTCCGCCTTTGGCCCCGCGCAGGTTGGTCGCGTCGCCGTGGCGTACCTGGAGCGGTTGGCTTTCGAGGGTGGCGACGGTGGTGTCGCCGGTGTCGTGGCCGGTGGAGACGCCGGTGGGTGGTCCGATCGACTGTCCGGAGACGGTGCGGACGAGGAGGAATCCACCGAGTACGGCGAGGAGGAACACGACGGCCACGGCGACGGAGATGAGCACGAGGCGGCGTCGCGACGTGGCCGGCGTGGCGGGTTCGGCGGCGTGGCGGGGTCCGCCTGCCGGGGTGAAGGGCAACGGGCCGGGGTCGGCGGCGAGCTGCCCGCCACCTGCCGCGGAGTCGGAGTCGCCGGCCGAGCCCGTGCCGGAGTCCTCGCCGGAGACAGCGCCGGAGACAGCGCTCGAAACAGCGGCCGCCGGCGAGTCGGCTGCCGGTTCGTCGGCGGGGAGCCGCGGGATGATCTGGGTGGCGCCTGCGTCCCGGTCGGCCGAGCGTGCGGGGGCGTCGCCGGGCTCGTCGAACAGTTCCGCGGGGAACACGTCGTCGCCGTGGGCGGGCAGCAGCGGCCGGAGCCTGCGGCGCACCTCGGCCAGCGCCATCCGCCGGTACGGATCCTTGGCCATGAGGCCCTGGATGATCGCGGCGAGGGGACCGGCGGTGGGGCGGGGCGGTTTTCCGTGGACGACCTCGGTGACGGTGGCGAGCGGGTCGCCGCCCTCGTCGTACGGGGGCCGTCCCTCGGTGGCGGCGAACAGGGTCGCGCCGAGTCCCCACAGGTCGGCGGCGTAGGTGACGGCTCCGCCCGAGGCGACCTCCGGGGCGATGAACGCGGGGGAGCCGAGCATCATCCCGGTGTGGGTCATCGTCACTTCGGACACGTTGCGGGCGATGCCGAAGTCGGTGAGTTTGATGCGTCCGTCGCGGGCGATCAGGACGTTGCCGGGTTTGATGTCGCGGTGGGTGATGCCCGCGGTGTGGGCGGCCTCGAGCGCGGCGGCGACGGCTTCGGCGACGGTGGCGGCCTGCGCGGTGGTCAGGCGCTCGTGTTCGACGATCGAGGCGAGGCTGCGCGAGGGCAGCAGCTCCATGACGACGTACGGGTCGTGGCCCTCGCGGACCACGTCGTGCAGCACCACGACGTTGGGATGGGACAGCGCGGCGATGGCGCGGGCCTCGCGCAGGGTGCGTTCCCGCAGCTCGGCGACCTGTTCGGCCGGGACGCCGGGCGGAACGCGCACCTCCTTGAGCGCGACCTGGCGCTGGAGGAACTCGTCGTGGGCGACCCAGACGGTGCCCATCGAGCCGGAACCGAGCACGGACTCGAGTCGGTAGCGGCCTGCGACGACACGCGGCTGGTCTGCGGACACGCACCCATTCTGTCGGCTGCCGCCTTCGCGGGGCGTGCGGGTACCCACGGCGTGGGCCCTCCGGCCGCGATCAGCCTCACACTTGACGCAGGTCCGCGGGTCCTACCATCACCGGTATGACGGAAGTGGCACGGACGCCAGGTGCCGGAGGGGATCCGCAGTCCCGTTCGGCGGCCGCCCAGGGCGAGTCGACCCGGGGCGAGTCGACACAGGGTGGGCCGATCCAGGGGGCGCCGACGCTGGCGCTCGCGACCGAGTTCGACCAGGCTGACCGTGCCGAATGGCAGCGTCTCGTCTCCGGCGTGCTCGCCAAGACGGGCGCACTTCCCGAGGGCTTCGACGGCCCTCCGGAGAGCCTGCTGACCACGACGACGTACGACGGCATCGAGATCCAGCCGCTGTACACCGCCTCCGACGCCGCGCCGGACGCCGGATATCCCGGGCTGGCGCCGTTCGTGCGGGGGCGACGTCCCGAGGGCAACGTCGTCACCGGGTGGGACGTGCGCGCGCGGCACGGTCACGCCGACGCGCGTGCGGTGAACCGCGAGGTGCTGGCCGACCTGGAGGGTGGCGTCACGTCCGTGTGGCTGCGGGTCGGCCGCGGAGGTGTGACCGTCGAGCAGATCGCCGACGCGCTGCACGAGGTGCGGCTCGACCTGGCACCGGTGACGCTCGAGGCAGGGGCGGACTACGTCGCCGCGGCCGAGGCACTGTTGGCGGTCCACGCCGAGCACGGCGTCCCCGACGGCGAGGTCGGCGGTGTGCTGGGCGCCGATCCGATCGGTCTGCACGCGCGCACCGGCACTGCCCACGACCTCGCACCCGCCGCCGACCTGGCCGCCCGCGTCGCCGCGCGGTACCCGCTGCTGCGCACGGTCGTCGCCGACGGGCTGCCCTTCCACCAGGCCGGTGGCTCGGACGCGCAGGAACTCGGCGCGACGATCGCCGCGGGCGTGGCGTACCTGCGCGCGCTCACCGACGCGGGACTCGACGTGGACACCGCGGCCGCGCAGCTGGAATTCCGCTTCGCCGCGACCGCCGACCAGTTCCTGACGATCGCGAAGCTGCGTGCGGCCCGCAGGCTGTGGGCCCGGGTGGCCGAGGTGTCGGGGGCGAGCGAGACCGGCGCGGCGATGCGCCAGCACGCCGTCACCTCGCCGGCGATGTTCACCCGGCGCGACCCGTGGGTGAACATGCTGCGCACCACCATCGCCTGCTTCGCGGCCGGGGTCGCGGGCGTGGATGCGGTCACCGTGCTGCCGTTCGACGACGCGCTCGGCCGCCCCGAGGAACTGTCGTTGCGCGTCGCCCGTAACACCCAGTCCATCCTCCAGGAGGAGACGAAACTCGCCGGCGTGGTCGACCCCGCCGGCGGGTCCTGGTACGTCGAGAAGCTCACCGACGAACTGGCCCACGCGGCGTGGGACGAGTTCACGTCCATCGAGAAGACGGGCGGGATCACCGCCGAACTGGAGTCCGGCGCCCTCGCGGCACGGCTCGCCGAGACGTGGAACGCGCGCTCGGCCCGCATCGCCACACGCAAGGACCCGATCACCGGCGTCAGCGAGTTCCCCGCGGCCGACGAGGAGCTGCTCGAGCGCGAACCGTCGGGTTCGGACGGACTGATCGGTGGACTGCCACGGGTGCGGTACGCGCAGGAGTACGAGGCGTTGCGCGACAGCGCCGACGCCCACCGCGCGGCCACCGGTGCCCGTCCGAAGGTCTTCCTCGCCACGTTGGGCACGCTGGCCCAGCACACGGCGCGGGCCACCTTCGCGGCGAACTTCCTGCAGGCAGGCGGGATCGAACCGGTCAACCCCGGCCAGACCGACGGCACCGACGACGTGGTCGCACGGTTCCGCGACAGCACAACCCCGGTGGCGATCCTCTGCGGAGCCGATGCGACGTACGCCGACCAGGCCGCCGAGGTCTCCGCGGCACTGCGGCAGGCAGGTGCGACGCAGGTGTGGCTGGCCGGCCGGGTGCCGGACGGCGTGGACGCGGCCACCTTCGACGGCACCATCCACATCGGATGCGACGTCCTGGCCGCGCTGACCGGAATCCTCGGCGAACTGGGCGTGACCATCCAACCCGCCGGCGCAACGGACCCTGAGGCGATGGACTCTGAGGCGATGGACTCTGGGGTAACGGACTCTGGGGCGATGGACGGAGTGGCGCGATGAGCATCCCCGATTTCTCGGACGTCGACCTCGGCGCACCGTCCGCGGGAGACCGGCAGCGGTGGGCGGAGGCGCTGCAGGCCGCCACGGGCAAGGGCGTCGACGCGCTGGAGTGGGAGACGCCGGAGGGCATCGGCGTCAAACCGCTCTACACCGCCGACGATCTGTCCGACGTGGACTTCCTGAACACGTATCCGGGTATCGCGCCGTACCTGCGCGGGCCGTACCCGACGATGTACGTGAACCAGCCCTGGACGGTGCGGCAGTACGCCGGCTTCTCCACCGCCGCCGAGTCGAACGCCTTCTACCGCCGTAATCTCGCCGCGGGGCAGAAGGGCCTTTCGGTGGCGTTCGACCTGGCGACGCACCGGGGGTACGACTCCGACCACCCACGCGTGGCGGGCGACGTGGGCATGGCGGGCGTGGCGATCGACTCGATCTACGACATGCGCCAGCTCTTCGACGGCATTCCGCTGGACAAGATGTCGGTGTCGATGACCATGAACGGCGCCGTGCTCCCGGTGATGGCGCTCTACATCGTCGCGGCCGAGGAACAGGGCGTCGCACCGGAGAAGCTGGCGGGGACCATCCAGAACGACATCCTCAAGGAGTTCATGGTCCGCAACACCTACATCTACCCGCCGCAGCCGTCGATGCGGATCATCTCCGACATCTTCGCCTTCACCTCCGAGCGGATGCCGCGGTTCAACTCGATCTCCATCTCCGGCTACCACATGCAGGAGGCGGGCGCGACCGCCGATCTGGAGCTGGCCTACACGCTGGCCGACGGCGTCGAGTACCTGCGCGCGGGTGAGGGTGCGGGGCTGGACATCGACGCGTTCGCCCCGCGGCTGTCGTTCTTCTGGGCGATCGGCATGAACTTCTTCATGGAGGTCGCCAAGCTCAGGGCAGCGCGGCTGCTGTGGGCCAAGCTCGTCAAGAAGTTCGGCCCGAAGAACCCGAAGTCGCTGTCGCTGCGCACCCACTCGCAGACCTCCGGCTGGTCGCTGACCGCCCAGGACGTCTACAACAACGTCGTGCGCACGTGTGTCGAGGCGATGGCGGCGACCCAGGGGCACACCCAGTCACTGCACACCAACGCGCTCGACGAGGCGCTCGCACTGCCGACCGACTTCTCCGCGCGGATCGCCCGCAACACGCAGCTGCTGCTGCAGCAGGAGTCCGGCACCACGCGCGTGATCGACCCGTGGGGCGGCAGCGCGTTCGTCGAGAAGCTCACCTACGACCTCGCCCGCCGCGCGTGGGCGCACATCGACGAGGTCGAGACCGCGGGCGGCATGGCCAAGGCCATCGACGCGGGCATCCCGAAGATGCGCATCGAGGAGGCCGCGGCGCGCACCCAGGCGCGCATCGACTCCGGACGTCAGCCCGTCATCGGCGTCAACAAGTACCGGCCCGAAACCGACGAGCAGATCGACGTGCTGAAGGTCGACAACGCCGAGGTCCGCGCCCAGCAGCTCGAGAAGCTCGAACGGCTGCGGTCCGAACGCGACTCCGGCGCCGTCGAGGACGCCCTGCGCAGGCTGACCGGTGCGGCGACGAGCGCGGAAGGGGAAGGGAACCTGCTCGCCCTGGCCGTCGACGCAGCCAGGGCGAAGGCGACCGTCGGCGAGATCTCCGAGGCGCTCGAGAAGGCGTGGGGGCGCCACTCCGGGCAGATTCGTACGATCTCCGGTGTGTACCGCGACGAGGTCGGCAAGTCCGAGGGCGGCGGCGGAATCGACGCCGCGCGTGAGCGGGTCGAGGCCTTCGCCAGTGAGGAAGGACGTCGTCCGCGCATCCTCGTGGCCAAGATGGGCCAGGACGGCCACGACCGTGGGCAGAAGGTGATCGCCTCGGCGTTCGCGGACATCGGGTTCGACGTCGACGTCGGCCCGCTGTTCTCGACCCCCGCCGAGGTGGCTGCGCAGGCCGTGGAGGCCGACGTGCACGTCGTGGGCGTGTCCTCGCTCGCCGCCGGTCACCTGTCGCTCGTGCCCGCGCTGCGTTCCGAGCTGGCCGCGCTCGGCCGCGGCGACATCCTCGTGGTGTGCGGCGGCGTCATCCCTCCGCAGGACTACGACGAGCTGCGCGCGGCGGGCGCCGCGGCGATCTTCGGACCCGGCACGGTCATCGCCGACGCGGCCGTCGACCTGCTCGACCAGCTGGAGCAGGAAGGCTAGTGCCGCGCCGCAACGCCATCGATGTCGCGACGTACGCCAAGGGTGTCCGGGACGGCGATCGCGGCATGCTGTCGCGGGCGATCACGCTCGTCGAAGCGGCCAAACCCGAGCACCGCAGGAAGGCCCAGGAGCTGCTGGTCGAACTGCTCCCGCACGCAGGGGGCGCGCGGCGCATCGGCATCACCGGCGTGCCCGGGGTCGGCAAGTCGACATTCATCGACCAGCTCGGCACCCGGCTGACCCAGGAGGGGCACCGCATCGGGGTGCTCGCCGTCGACCCGTCGTCGACCAGGACCGGTGGTTCGATCCTCGGCGACAAGACGCGCATGGCGCGACTGGCGACCGACCCGTCGGCGTTCATCCGCCCCTCGCCGACGTCCGGCACGCTCGGCGGCGTCGCCCGCGCCACCCGCGAGACGATCGTGCTCATGGAGGCCGCGGGCTTCGACGTCGTGCTCGTCGAGACCGTCGGCGTCGGCCAGTCCGAGGTGACCGTCGCGAACATGGTCGACTGCTTCCTGTTCCTCACCCTCGCCCGCACCGGTGACCAACTGCAGGGCATCAAGAAGGGCGTGCTCGAACTCGCCGACGTCATCGCCGTCAACAAGGCCGACGGGGACCACGTCCGCGACGCCAAGCGTGCCGCCCGCGAACTGTCCGGGGCACTGCGGATGCTCTACGGACCCGAGGCGACCTGGACCCCGCCCGTGCTCACCTGCAGTGGCATGACCGGCGACGGGCTCGACGAGGTGTGGTCGACCATTGGCGAGCACCGGGCGGCACTGGAGGCCTCGGGCGAGCTCGAGGCCAAACGCACCCGCCAGCTCATCGACTGGACCTGGGCGATGGTGCGCGACCAGCTGCTCGACCGGCTCGGTGAGCACCCCGGCGTGCAGGCGGTGGTGCCCGAGGTCGAACGCGACGTGCGGGACGGCAGGATCACCGCCACCCTCGCCGCCGAGCGCATCCTCGGCGCATTCGGGTACGGCTTCGGCGAGCATCCGCGTGGCGAGTGACCACGGCGCGGATTCGCGGGCACACTGGACGTGATGCGTGCCTGTCGTGTGTTCCCCGTTCTCTCCCGCCTCGCGGCCGTCGCGGCGATGCTGGCGGTGCTGTTCGGCACGGCTGCGTTGAGCACGGCCCCCGTTGCCTCGGCCGAGCCGGCGTCGGTGACTGCGGTGTCTTCGGTGTCTTCGGGCGCTGGGGTGTCGAATGCTTCGGTGCCGGATGCCGGCTCGGGTCCGGTGGTGCTGGCACAGGACGACTCCGGTCCCGAACTCGATCCGCAGACCAAGGCCGACGCGGACAAGGCCAAGAGCAAGTTCGTCGTCGCGCTGATCGCCGCGGCTCTGCTGGGCATCATCGTGTGGGGTCGCATCGTGCGCCGCAAACGGTCCAAGAAGAACGGCTGACCGCGCCGCGCACGGGCCTGCCTAACGTCGTCCACGCCCCGCCGCGTCGGCGGCCGTGATCCGGACGGGTGAATCCCCAGGTCGGCGCACATTGAGCCGCGCTCAGTGGTCGGTCACCCGCGGTGGACCGTCGGCGGGTGAACTTCGGGTGGCCGCTCGGCGCAATCTGCCTACCGTCGGTCTAGTCGCTACGACATACGGGTCTCGTGCTCACCTGTTCGGTGCAACACTGGACGTGAGGTTGTCAGAGGGCGACGTCCGCGGGCCCTGAAGGGATGCGGCACACGCGGACTCGCGCGGAGGTGTGGTGTGACGGTTCTCGACTCGCGACCCGAGGTGCCGGGTGATCCGGACGGCTCGTCGGACGCTGTGCTCACCGAGGCTGGGGTGAGCGTGGCACCGATGGCCGACCTCGGTGCGGGCAGAGGTCCCGAGTGGCTCGACGCATGGCTCGCGGAGCACGCGGCCGACGTGCTCGCCTGGCGCAGGCACATCCACGCAAACCCGGAGCTCGCGCGCCGCGAGTACGGCACCACGGAGCTGATCGCCGGACTGCTGCGGTCGGCCGGACTGGAACCGCGCGTCATGGCCTCCGGCACCGGGCTCGTCTGCGACATCGGTGAGGGCCCGACGTGCGTCGCTCTGCGCGCCGACCTCGACGCCCTGCCGCTCACCGAGGCGAGCGGACTGCCGTTCGCCTCGACGGTCGACGGTGTCGCCCACGCCTGCGGCCACGACCTGCACACCACGATTCTACTGGCCACGGGCCTGGCACTGGCGAGCGCCGACCACCTGCCCGGCCGGGTGCGGCTGATCTTCCAGCCCGCCGAGGAGGTCATGCCCGGTGGTGCGCTCGACGTCATCCGGGCCGGCCACCTCGAGGGTGTCGAGCGCATCTTCGGTCTGCACTGCGATCCGCGGGTCGAGGTGGGCAAGGTCGGCACCCGGGTCGGTGCGCTGACCTCGGCGGCCGACCTCGTGGAGCTGCGACTGACGTCGCCGGGCGGGCACACGTCGCGTCCCCACCTGACCGCGGACCTGGTGCACGCGCTGGGCACGGTGATCACGTCGTTGCCGTCGCTGCTGTCCCGGCGTGTCGACCCCCGGTCGGGCACCGTGCTGGTGTGGGGAGCCGTGCACGCGGGGGAGGCCGCGAACGCCGTCCCGCAGGACGGTCTGCTGCGCGGCACGCTGCGCACGGCCGACGAACCGACGTGGCAGCTGCTCGAATCGCTCGTCGAGACGTCGGTGGAGTCGCTGCTGGCACCCCTGGGTGTCGGCTACGAGCTGAACTACCTGCGCGGCGTCCCGCCCGTGGTGAGCGAGTCCGACAGCACCCGCCTGTTGCGGGACGGCGTGGAGGCGGCGCTCGGCGCCGAGGCGCTGGTCGGCACCGAGCAGTCCTCGGGTGGCGAGGACTTCGGCTGGTACCTGCAGCACGTCCCCGGCGCGTTCGCCCGCCTGGGCGTCTGGCCGGGCGAAGGCCCCCAGCGCGACCTGCACCAGCCGACCTTCGAGGCCGACGAACGCGCCCTCCTCACCGGAACCCGCGTCCTGGTCAACACAGCCCTGAAAACCCTCAACGCCTAACGCCCCTCGCGTGTTGCGCTTTCGGGGCGCCGTGTCGCGGA
>Ga0079224_100004344_pt1 | contig 18276 bp, 17 predicted proteins | sample Stecom2015_FD_80414 | JGI IMG/M metagenome (GOLD analysis project Ga0079224, IMG submission 80414) | Agricultural soil microbial communities from Utah to study Nitrogen management - Steer compost 2015 | ecosystem: Environmental > Terrestrial > Soil > Agricultural land | place: USA: Utah...
AGCGCCGACAGCCACACGCTGCGCTCCGTCCCTTCCCCGCGGCTCGCCGCCGGCAGTCCCGCCAGGTCGATCTTGTTCCAGACGTGCACGACGGGCACACGCGGGCCGGCGCACGCCAGCACTTCGGCGGCGAGCGGTGGATCGGCCGGCGCCTCGGGTCCGGCCCGGGCCACGCCCAGCAGCAGGATGACATCGGCCCGGCCGATCTCGTCCCAGGTGCGGGCAATGCCGATGCGCTCGACCTCGTCGGAGGTCTCGCGCAGCCCGGCCGTGTCGATGATGTTGATCGGCACGCCCTCGATCTGGATCGCCTGCGCGACCCGGTCGCGCGTGGTGCCGGCGATCGAGGTGACGATCGCGACCTCCGCGCCGGCCAGCGCGTTCAGCAGCGAGGACTTGCCGACGTTGGGCTCGCCCACGAGCACCACGTTCAGGCCGTCGCGCAGCAGCGCGCCCGTGCGCGCGCTCGCCAGGGTCGCGGCGAGCTGCTCGCGCACCGCCCGCAGCTTGCCCTCGGCATCTGCCCGCTGGAGGAAGTCGATTTCCTCCTCGGGGAAGTCGAGCGTCGCCTCCACGAGCATCCGCAGTTCGATGAGCCCGTCGCGCAGCGCATGGATACGGCGCGAGAACTCGCCGCTCATCGATCGCTGGGCCGAGCGGGCGGCCTGCTCGGTCGTCGCGTCGATGAGGTCGGCCACGGCCTCCGCCTGGGCGAGATCGAGCTTGTCGTTGAGGAAGGCGCGCTGGGTGAACTCGCCCGGCGCCGCGAGCCGCATGCCGAGCGGCTCGCCGGCGGCGAGCGTGCGGGCGAGCAGCATCTGCATCACCACGGGGCCACCATGGCCCTGCAGCTCGAGGACGTCCTCGCCGGTGTACGAATGGGGCGCGGGGAACCAGAGGGCGATGCCGTGGTCGATGACGTCGCCATCGGCATCGAGGAAGGGCAGGTAGGTGGCCTGGCGTGGCGGCAGCCTGCGGCCGCAGATCGCATCCATCAGGGAATCGACGCCCTTGCCGGAGGCGCGGACGATGCCGATGCCGCCGCGTCCCGGGGGCGTTGCGATGGCGCAGATCGGACGCGAGTCGTTCATGCCCGCCTCGCCCTGGCCTGGCCCGCCTATTTCTCCGCCATGATCTTGCGGGTGATCACCCATTGCTGCGCGATCGAGTAGATGTTGTTGACGAGCCAGTACAGGACCAGGCCGGCCGGGAAGAAGAAGAACATGACCGAGAACACGAGCGGCATGATCATCATCATCCGGGCCTGCATCGGGTCGGGCGGCGTGGGATTGAGCCGGGTCTGGAGGAACATCGTCCCGGCCATGACCAGCGGCAGGATGAAATAGGGATCCGGCGATGCCAGGTCGTCGATCCAGCCGATCCAGGGCGCGTGCCGCATCTCGACGGAGGCGAGCAGCACCCAGTACAGCGCGATGAACACCGGGATCTGCACGAGGATCGGCAGGCACCCGCCGAGCGGATTGATCTTCTCCTGCTTGTACAGCTCCATCATCGCCTGGTTCATCCGCGCGCGATCGTCGCCGTAGCGCTCGCGAATGGCCTGCAGCCGCGGCGTCACCGCCTTCATGCGCGCCATCGACTTGTAGCTCGCCGCCTGGAGCGGGAAGAAGATCGTCTTGATGATGACGGTGAGCGCGACGATCGCCCAGCCCCAGTTGCCGAGGAACCCGTGCAGGACGGTCAGCAGCCAATGGATCGGCTTGGCGAGGATGGTGAGCCACCCGTAGTCCACCGTGAGTTCCAGGCCCGGGGCCAGCTTCTCGAGCACCTGCTGGTCCTGGGGGCCGACGTAGAACATGGCCTCCGACGCGACGGTGGCGCCGGGCTCGATGGTGCCGAGCGGCGTCTTGATGCCGATGGAGTAGAGGTTCTCGCCGACCTTTGCGGAGTAGTACTCGCGGGGCGTGTCCGGCGCGGGGATCCAGGCGGTGGCGAAGTAGTGCTGGGTCAGGCCGACCCAGCCGTCGTTGGCCCTCTGGGTGAAGCTCGCCTTGCCGGAGCCGATGTCGTCGAAGCTCACCTTCTGGAACTTGTCTTCGTCGGTGTACACCACCGGCCCGGTGTAGGTGCTGTAGAACATCGTGCCGCCCGGCGCCGGCGAACCGTCGCGGGTGATCTGGCGATACACCGTGGGGCTGGCCGGCGCGTCGCCGATGTTGGTCACCTCCTCCCGGACGTGGACCACGTAGGAACCCGGCTCCAGGTCGTAGTGCCGAACGAGGCGCAGCCCGCCCGCCTCCGACTGGAGCGACAGCCGCTTGCTGCCGTTCGCCAGCGTGGTCTCGCCCAGCAGGGTGAACGGCGAGCGGTGCGTGGGATAGCTGCTGCCCTGCGGCGCGCCGATCAGGCCGTTCTGGGCCAGGTACACCCGGTCGCCCGACTGGTCGAGCAGCACCACGTTCCGGCTGGAATCCTCGGTCTCCTTGTGCTCGAGGAGCTCGGCACGGACGATGACCCCGCCGGACGAGCTGATCCGCAGGTCGAGCACGTCGTTGCCGAACCGGAAGACCTGCCCCTTCGAGACCGCCTCGGCATCGGCCGCCGGCAGCTGGGCCGCCGCCGTCGTGCCCTGGGCGGTGGGCACCGCCGAGGCGCCCGCCGAGGGCACGCTCGCGTCGCCATCGCCCTCGCGGCTCCTGCCCTGCCCGGATTCCGCCTGCTGGGCCGCCGGCGGACCGCCGAGGAGCGACGGCTTGCCGTTGTGGCGCTGCCACCCGTCCCAGAGGAAGAGCAGGGACATCGAGAAAACGATCCAGAGGATGGTGCGCTGGGTTTGGGTCTGCATGTCGTTCTCAGTCGTCCAGGAGCGCGCCGGGGCGCCCCGCATGGGTACCGCAGGAGCAGTTCGGGCGGAGGGGCCGGCCGAGGGTTGCCGGCACCTCGTCGATGCCGCCGGGGTGCAAACGATGGCAGCGCGACAGGCGGCGCAGCGCGAGCCAGCCGCCGCGCAGCGCCCCATGCCGCTCGATCGCCTCGATGGCGTACTCCGAGCAGGTGGGAAGGAAGCGGCAACGCGGGGCCATCATCGGGCTGATCGCGAGCCGGTAGAAACGCACGAGGAAGGTCAGCAGCTTACGCATCGGGCGTCTCGCGCGAGCAGGTCGTCCAGCTCTTCGCGCCAGAGGCGCTTGCGCGCCCGCTGGGTGAGCGTCTCGAAGCCGGCCGGGCGGCGCGCCAGGCGCAGCAGCGCCGGTGCGCGCGGCCGGCAGGACGCCGACCGTGCCCGCCATGCTTCACGGGCGATCCGGCGCAAGGTGTTCCGATCCACCGCCCGCTTGAGCAGGCGCTTCGGGATCGCCATCAGGAGGATATCGCCGTCGGGCTCCGTGGCGCCACCGGGGGGCGCCGGGACGCGGCGTACAAGGACGAAGTGTGCGCTGGCTACCGTCCCCCGTTTGCGAGGGCCGGAGCCGCGACCGTCGCCGGGTCGGCGGTCAGCCTGGGACGGGCCGGCCGGCCCGGGACGAGACCCCATCACCGGCGCGATGCGCCGGGTCAGACGGCCAGGCGCTTGCGACCCTTGGCGCGCCGGGCGCGAATGACGGCGCGACCGCCGCGGGTCTTCATCCTGACCAGGAAGCCGTGGGTGCGCTTGCGTCGGGTAACCGACGGCTGGAAAGTGCGTTTCATGTCTGGTATCCGAGGTCGTCGGGCTTCGTCGCCCCGCGCCACCGGGACCGCGGCCTGGCCGGGCCGCTGGGGCAGCAACGAAGCGGCAATGCGGAAAAAGCCTTCGATTACAACCTATTGCGGGACGTCCTGTCAATGGCGGGGTCGTCAGGCAGCGACGGGCGGAGTACAATGGACAGTCGGCTCCGACAACGAAATCCGGCGGCACGTCGGCCGAGCCGGATCCCGATCCCGAGCCCCCAACCGACACCACGATGATGCAAGAACGTTGGCGCGAGTGCGTCCTCCGCCTCGAGGCCAAGCTTCCGCCGCAGCAATTCAAGCCCTGGATAAAGCCCCTGGTCTTTATCGGCTATGAAGAGAGTGAGCGCTTGCTCAGGATTGGCGTCACCAATCCCCAGAAGCTCAACTGGGTCCGCAACCAGTTCGAGCCGCTGATCGCCGTCGTCATCAAGGAGCTCTTCGATCCCGACGCGCGGCTCCAGTTCGAACTGGTGCGCCCCGACCAGGTGGCCGAATCCCCCGGCCGCGACTCCGGCAACGGCGGCGGGGACACGGCCCTGGCCGAACCCGTCACCGAGATCCGTCGGCCACGGGTCGGCGTGCTGGCCCCCAACGGCCTGCGCCCGGACCTGTCCTTCGACACCTTCGTCAACGGCAAGGCCAACCAGATCGCCGTGTCCGCGGCACTGCAGGTGGTCGAGCAGCCGGGCACGGCCTACAACCCGCTCTTCGTCTATGCCGGCACCGGCCTGGGCAAGACGCACCTGATGCACGCGGTGGGCAACTCGCTGGCGCAGATCAGCCCCGACATCCAGATCCTGTACGTCAGCGCGCAGGAATACTTCGACGAAATGGTGCGCGCGATCCAGCGCAAGACCGCGCAGGAATTCAAGCGCAAGTACCAGCACCTGGACCTGCTGCTCGTCGACGACATCCAGTTCCTGAGCGGCAAGGAGCGCACGCAGGAGGAGTTCTTCTACACCTTCGAGTCGCTCATCACCGCCCGCAAGCAGCTCGTCATCACCTGCGACACCTATCCGCGCGACCTCTCCGAGTTCCAGGACCGGCTGCTGTCGCGGCTCGGCTCGGGCCTCATCGTCGAGATCGAGCCGCCCGAGCTCGAGATGCGGGTGGCGATCCTCCTTCGCAAGGCCGAGGCGGTCGGCGTCGCCCTGCCCGACGATGTCGCGTTCCTCATCGCCAAGAACCTGCGCTCGAACGTGCGCGAACTCGAAGGCGCCCTGAACCGCGTGATCGCCTTCGCGCGCTTCCGCGAAACGCGCGTCGACCTGGAGCTCGCCCGCGAGGCCCTGAAGGACCTCTTCGAACTCAATCGCCCGCCCGTCTCGATCGACAAGATCCAGCGCTCGGTGGCCGAGCAGTTCGGGATCAAGGTCGCCGACATGTTCTCCAAGCGTCGCCCGGCCAACATTGCCCGGGCGCGCCAGGTCGCGATGTACTTCGCCAAGGAACTCACCCAGAAGAGCTTCCCCGAGATCGGCGAGGCCTTCGGGGGTCGCGACCACACCACCGTGATGCACGCGGTCAAGCGCGTGGCGGAACTGCGCCAGCACGACGCCGAGTTCAATCGCCAGCTCCACCTCGTCGAACAGGCCCTGCGCGCATGAAGCCAGTGGACAAGGCGGGGGTGCAAGCTGTGGACATCGGTCGGATGACCGGTGGACCGGCCTGCGGACAATTCCGCCCGAAATGTGGACAAGGCGAGGCGGCCCCGGATCGGCCCCGTTCCATCCCCAGCCGTCCCCAGCGCGCGGCACACGATATCCACAAGCGCCGGTTCCCCGGAAACCGGCGCCAGTACTGGCCCCGCGCCGCTTTTCAACAGACTTGGCCCGCCTACATACAACAGCAGCAACAGGACTAGAACAAATGCTACTGATGAAAGCGAACCGCGACGCGATCCTCAAGCCGCTGCAGACCGTGGCCGGCATCGTCGAGCGTCGCCATACCCTGCCGATCCTGGCCAATGTCCTGATCCGCAAGAGCGGGGAGACCGTCTCGTTGCTCGCCACCGATGTCGAGATCCAGATCAGCACCGAGGCCGAGCTCGGCGGCGATCCCGGGCCGGTCGCCACGACGGTCGCCGCGCGCAAGCTGATCGACATCCTGCGCAGCCTTCCCGAGAGCGCCGAAGTCAGCATCTCGCTGGACAACCGCAAGGCCACCGTGCGCGCCGGCAAGAGTCGCTTCGCCCTGCAGACGCTGAGCGCCGACGACTACCCCACCGTCGCCATCGCCGAGGACAACACCACGCGCTTCAGCCTGCCGCAGAAGCAGCTCAAGCACCTGTTCCACATGGTCCACTTCGCGATGGCGCAGCAGGACATCCGCTACTACCTGAACGGCCTGCTGCTCGTCACCGACGGCGACCTGATCCGGGTGGTCGCCACCGACGGCCACCGTCTCGCGTACTGCCAGGCGACGCTGGAAGGCGCCGGGCTTGCGCGCCAGGAGGTCATCATCCCGCGCAAGACGGTGCTCGAGATGCAGCGCCTGCTCGCCGACAGCGACGATCCCGTGGACATCACCGTCGCGCCCAACCAGGTGCGCTTCGCCTTCGGCGGCGTCGAGATGATCTCCAAGCTCGTCGAGGGCAAGTTCCCCGACTACCAGCGCGTGATCCCGCAGGGCTACACCAAGCGCCTGCTGATCCGCCGCGACGACCTCGCCGCGTCGCTGGCGCGCGCCTCCATCCTCACGACCGAGAAGTTCAAGGGCGTGCGGCTCGCCGCATCCGCCCAGGGCCTCAAGGTGCAGATCACCAACGCCGAGCAGGAAGAGGCCGTCGACGAGATCGAGGCCGAATACCAGGGCGACGAGATCGAGGTCGGCTTCAACGTTTCCTACCTGCAGGACGTGCTGAACAACCTGAGGGTCGAGACCGTCTCGATCGAGTTCGGCGATGCGAACACCAGCGCCCTCCTCACGGTTCCGGACGACGACAGCTTCAAGTACGTCGTGATGCCTATGCGTATCTGAGCAGATAATGGCCATTCGAAAAGACGACCACACCTACGATTCCACCTCGATCCAGATCCTCGAAGGCCTGGAGGCGGTCCGAAAGCGCCCGGGCATGTACATCGGGGATACCTCCGACGGGACCGGCCTGCACCACCTGGTGTTCGAAGTCGTCGACAACTCCATCGACGAAGCGCTCGCGGGGCATTGCGACGAGATCATCGTCACCATCCACACGGACAATTCGATCTCGGTCATCGACAACGGTCGGGGCATCCCGATCGAGGTCAAGATGGACGACAAGCACGAGCCGCGCCGCTCGGCCGCCGAGATCGCGCTGACCGAGCTGCACGCCGGCGGCAAGTTCAACCAGAACAGCTACAAGGTCTCGGGCGGCCTGCACGGCGTCGGTGTCTCGTGCGTCAATGCGCTGTCGCGCTGGCTGCGGCTCACCGTGCGTCGCGACGGCAAGGCGCACTTCATCGAGTTCGAGCGCGGCGTGCCGATGAACCAGGTGATCGAGATCCGCGACGGTGTCGAGGTCGCCCCGATGAAGATCCTCGGGCCCACCGACAAGCGCGGCACCGAGGTGCATTTCCTGCCGGATTCCGAGATCTTCAGCGACATCGAGTACCACTACGAGATCCTCGCCAAGCGCCTGCGCGAGCTCTCCTTCCTCAACGACGGCGTCGCGATCAAGCTCGTCGACCAGCGCCAGGGCAAGGAGGAGGACTTCACGGGCACGGGCGGCGTGCGCGGCTTCGTGGAGTACATCAATCGCACCAAGCGGCCGATCCACCCGAACATCCTGCACCTGCGCGGCACGCGCGAGCTCGACAACGGCCTCACGATCGGCGTCGAGGTCGCGATGCAGTGGAACGACTCCTACAACGAGCAGGTCCTCTGCTTCACCAACAACATTCCGCAGCGCGACGGCGGCACCCATCTCACGGGCCTGCGCGCGGCGATGACCCGGATCATCAACAAGTACATCGAGGAGAACGAGCTCGGGAAGAAGGCGAAGGTCACGACGACCGGCGACGACATGCGCGAGGGCCTGACGGCCGTGCTGTCGGTGAAGGTTCCCGAGCCCAAGTTCTCCTCGCAGACGAAGGACAAGCTGGTCTCGTCCGAAGTGCGCGCGCCCGTCGAGGAGATCGTCGCCGCCGGCATCGAGGAGTTCCTCCTCGAGAAGCCGAACGACGCGAAGATCATCGTCGGCAAGATCATCGATGCCGCCCGCGCGCGCGAGGCGGCGCGCAAGGCGCGCGACATGACTCGTCGCAAGGGGCTGCTGGACGGCGTGGGCCTGCCCGGCAAGCTCGCCGACTGCCAGGAGAAGGATCCGGCCAAGTCGGAGCTCTTCATCGTCGAGGGTGACTCCGCGGGCGGCTCGGCCAAGCAGGGGCGCGACCGGCGCAACCAGGCGATCCTGCCGCTGCGCGGCAAGGTGCTCAACGTCGAGAAGGCCCGCTTCGAGAAGCTCATCTCCTCGGAGCAGATCGCCACCCTCGTGACCGCGCTGGGCACCAGCATCGGCGACGAGTTCGACATCTCGAAGCTGCGCTACCACCGCATCATCATCATGACCGACGCGGACGTGGACGGCAGCCACATCCGCACGCTCCTGCTCACGTTCTTCTATCGCCAGATGCGCGAGCTGGTCGAGCGCGGCCACATCTACATCGCCCAGCCGCCGCTCTACAAGGTCAAGCACGGCAAGGAGGAGCGCTACCTCAAGGACGAGCACGAGCTGAACCAGTACATGCTGCGGCTCGCGCTCGACAAGGCCCAGCTCATCCCGTCGCGCGGCGCCGACCCCATCTCGGGCGACGCACTGGGCGAGCTCGCCCGCAAGTACCTCGTGGCCGAGGCGGTGATCGACCGACTCTCCGGGATCATCGCGGAAGGCGCACTGCGGGCGATCCTGGGCGGGGTCGAGATCGAGCTCACGGACGAGAAGGCGGCGCGGGAATCCGCGGCCCGGCTCGAGGCGGCCATCGCCGCGCTCAACATCATCCCGTCCACCTCCCCGCCCACGCGCGTCGAGGCCGAGTTCAACGAGAAGCTCGAGCAGTGGCGCCTCAAGATCAGCAAGACGCGCCACGGCAACGTGCGGGTAAGCTACATCGAGCCCGAGTTCCTGCTCTCGGCCGACTACCGCGCGCTGCTCGACAGCGCACAGACGGTGTCGGGCCTGATCGGCGAGGGCGGCGAGATCCGCCGCGGCGAGGGCGAGAAGATGCGCTCGCAGTCGGTCCGCGACTTCCACTCCGCCATGCGCTGGCTGCTCGCCGACGCCGAGCGCGGCGTCACTCGCCAGCGCTACAAGGGCCTGGGCGAAATGAACGCCGAGCAGCTCTGGGAAACCACCATGGATGCCTCGTCGCGCCGGCTGCTCAAGGTGCAGGTCGAGGACCTCATCGCCGCCGACGAGATCTTCACCACGCTCATGGGCGACGATGTCGAGCCGCGGCGGGCCTTCATCGAGCAGAACGCGCTGGGCGCGCGGAACATCGACGTCTGACGCCGCCCGGGCGTCACGGCGGCGCCCCTAGGCGCCCAGGATCCAGCCGCCGGCCGCCGCCAGCGGCACGACGATCACCGGCGACACCCGGGCGAACTGCAGCAGGCCGAAGGCGGCCAGCGCGAGCGCGAGGTCCCGCCAGTCGTGGATCGCGCTCGTCCATACCGGGTGGTAGAGCGCCGCGGCAAGCAGGCCCACCACGGCGGCGTTGATGCCGGCAAGCGCGCGCCGCATCCCGGTGCGCCGTCGCAGCGCTTCCCAGAACGGCAGTGCGCCGGTCACCAGCAGGTAGCCCGGCAGGAAGATCGCGACGAGCAGGAACAGGCCGCCCGTCCAGCCGCCGAGCGGCGCCGGCATGGCGGCGCCCAGGTAGGCGGAGAAACTGAAGAGCGGCCCGGGCACGGCCTGGGCGGCGCCGTAGCCCGCCAGGAAGGCATCGTTCGACACCCAGCCCTGCGGCACCACGCTCGCCTGCAACAGCGGCAGCACGACGTGGCCGCCGCCGAAGACCAGCGCCCCGGAACGGTAGAACGAGGCGAAGGCCTGCAGGAGCAGCGGGCCGCTCGCGGCGGCGACGAGGGAGAGGCCGACCAGCAGGATCCCGCAGGTCGCGAGCAGCAGCCCGCCCAGTCTTCGAGAAGCACGTTGGCCACGATCCATGGCAGTGGGTACTTGCTCCTTGCGCAGCGCGAGACCGGCCAGTCCGCCCATGATGATCGCCGTCACCTGCCCGGAGGCGGCTGGCGCCCACAGGACGACGAGGGCGGCGAGCGCGGCGATCAGCAGCCGGGGCATGTCCGGGCACAGGGCGCGTCCCATGCCGACGACCGCCTGGGCCACCACGGCGACCGCGACCACCTTGAGTCCGTGAACGGCGCCGGAATCCGCGAGGCCGGGCCAGCGGGCGACGCCGTAGGCGAACAGGATCATCGCGAGCGCCGATGGCAGCGTGAATCCCGCCCATGCGGCGATCGACCCGGGCCACCCCGCGCGGCCCAGGCCGATGCCGATGCCGAGCTGGCTGCTGGACGGGCCGGGCAGGAACTGGCACAGGGCGACGAGGTCCGAATAGGCGCGGTCGTCGAGCCAGCGCCGGCGCTCGACGAACTCCGTCCTGAAGTAGCCGAGGTGGGCCGCGGGCCCGCCGAAGGAGACGAGGCCGAGCTTGAGGAAGGCGAGCATGACCTCCAGGGCGGATCCCTTCGAAATATCGTCCTCGGGCAGCGTTGCGTGCATGGCTTTCCTGGATGCCGGCTCAGTCCTCGCGCACCAGGCGCAGCCGGCCGGCCGGGACGTCGTTTCGCGGCTCGATGCGCACCCTCTCCCGCAGCGAGATCCCGGATGACTGGCCGCGCTCGTCCGCGAGGATGGCATCGATGCCCCGTTGCAGCCAGCGGTGCGCCTGGTCGAGTTCGGACGGATGGCTGCAGAGAATCCAGCGCGAGCCTGCGGCAAGCCCACGCAGCCGCATCGCAGGATCGTCCGCCAGCCGCCATGCCGGCGCCCCGTCGTCCTGCGCCAGGGACGGAGCGTCGGGCATGGGCTGCGGCGCGGACGCGGCTGCCGGCGGTGGTGGCGGGGCCGCCGCGACGCTCGGGCGACGCTCGCGCATCGCGCGCTCCCGGTCCGTCCGGTCACGCGAGACCAGCGCGTCCCGGCGCTCGGACCGCGACCTTCGTCCAGCTTCCGCGAATTCCCCCGGTGGCGCCGCCCCGGGCGCCGGTCGCACGGCCTGGCCGCCTTCGACCGAGCCCGCACTTCCCGCGGCCGGCGACGGGGCCTCGACGCGTCGGGGCTCCCGCACCGACTCCGGCACGGGGGCGGGCTCTAGCATCGTCCGCAGCCCGACGCCCAGAGCGAGCACGGCCACCAGTCCGCCGGCGGCGAATCGCCACCAGCCAGCCGGCAGGCGAAGCCGGGGGCGATCGCCCGCGCGACGGGCCACATCGCGATCCGATCGGGAAGCAGCGGGATCGCTCGCGAGCCGTCCGTCGCCCGCCATGGGCTGCGCGCGCTCGCGCAGCCACGCCCGCGCGGCCGGCGACAGGTCGGCATCGAGCGCGGTCGCGGGGTCGTTGCCGCGTGCGATCTCGTCCAGGACGGCCCTGCGCCGGGCGGCCTGCGCGGCCTGCTGGCGAGCGATCGCCCCGAGCACCGCCGACTCGAGGCGGGCGGGCGGCTCGAAGCCGGGCGGACGCGCGGCATGGCGGGCGAGCATGGCCTGGAAGCCGGCCGCCATCCGCGCGGGCGGCTCGAAGCGCGGCAGCGCCCGCAGCGCGTCGACGAGCGGCCCCTGCCCCGCGACGAAGGCTTCCTCCGGATGCATCCGCGACCCGCTCATGCGCCGCCTTCGAGCCGCGAGCGCAGCGCCCGGTAGGCATAGCGCAGGCGGCTGCGCACCGTCTCCACCCCCGCGCCCACTGTGGCGGAGACCTCGTCGAGGCTCAGGTTGCCGAAGTAGCGAAGCACGACCACTTCGCGCTGAGCCACCGGCAGGGCCAGCAGTGCCGCGTGCAGCCGGTCGCGCGACTCGCCGGCGACCAGCGACGCCTCGGGGTCCGGCCCCGCTTCGCGGGTCGAATGGTCAGCGGTCGTTTCGCGCTCGATCGCGGCCTCCGGGTCGACATTGGAGCGCAGTCGCTCGGACGCTGCCCGGCGCGCATCGATGAACGCGTTGCGCGCGATCTGGAAGAGCCAGGTGCGAAACGTCGCGGCCCCCGGCCGGTAGTCCGAGCAGCGGCTGATCAGTCTGAGCCAGGTCTTCTGGGCGAGGTCCTCGGCCTCGGCGAGGTTGCCGCCGGTGAGCCAGGCCAGGAAATTGAAGAGGTCCCTGTTGTGACGAGCGAAGAGCTCGGTCGCCGGTTCCTGCACGATGCCGCGCGCCACCAGCACCATCAGGTCCTCGTCGGGCAGGTCGGCGAGACCGGTGCCCGGGCTCGCGGAAGGGGTCTGCATGCTTGCGCTCTAGCGGCGACAAAGTCGCATGATCGCCCGGTTCGCCGGCCAGGGTGGGGACTGGTGCACCCTAGCCCTCCTCGCCCGCCGTGGCCGGTCCGGGCGTGGCCAGCGAGGCCGCGAGATCGACGAGCCGCAGGAACTCGCCCCGGTAGCCGAAGCGGTCCTCGCCGCGCGCGCCCGCCGCGAGCTCGCGCACCGCGTGCCAGTCCCAGTCGCCGGTGTACTGGCCGCCGCGCAGCAGCTGCCCGAACCCGGCCACCGCGATCGCGAAGCGGCTGTCCACGTCGGCCGCCGCAAGCTCGCGCCGGTCGGCCCTCGTCACGGGGCGCGTCAGCAGCCTGCTGCGGGCCTCCCCCGGACGCTTGTAGCGCAGCCTGACGAAGGCGAACTCGTCGGCGGCGCGCGGCGCACCCGTCGCACCGCCCTCGCCCACCCGGGCCGGCTGCGTACCGGGGCCCGTGCCGCCCGCGCCGTAGCGCAGCGGATCGACATGGCCCTGCTCGCCCGCCAGCGTCAGCTCGTAGAGCGTGGTGACGGTGTGGCCGGCGCCGATGTCGCCGGCATCGACCCGGTCGTTGTTGAAGTCCTCGCGTGCGAGCGCGCGGTTCTCGTAGCCGATGAGCCGGTATTCGCTCACGAGCGCGGGATTGAACTCGACCTGCACCTTGACGTCGCGCGCGATCGTCTCGAGGGTCGAACTCGCCTCGTTCACCAGGACCTTGTGGGCTTCCATCAGGCTGTCGATGTAGGAGTACGCTCCGTCGCCGGCATCGGCGAGCCGCTCCATGAGGTGCTCGTTGTAGTTGCCGGTGCCGAAGCCGAGCGTCGACAGCGCGATGCCCGACCTGCGCCGCTCCTGCACCATCGACTCGAGCTGGCCGAAGTCCGTCACCCCGACGTTGAAGTCCCCGTCGGTGGTGAGCAGGATGCGGTTGATCCCGTCCGGGACGAAGGCCTGCCTCGCGGTGCGGTAGGCGAGTTCGAGGCCGCTCGCGCCGGCGGTGCCGCCGCCGGCCTGCAGCGATTCGATCGCATCGACGATCTTCGCCTTCTCGCTCCCGGGCGTGGCGTCCAGCACCAGGCGCGTTCCCGATGCGTAGGTGACGAGCGAGATCCGGTCTTCCGCCCGCAGGCGCTGCGCCAGCAGCTTCAGCGAGGACTTGAGCAGCGGCAGCTTGTCCGCGCTTCGCATCGATCCCGACACGTCCACGAGGAACACCAGGTTCGCCGGCGGCAGGCTCTCCCGGGCGCGATCGGCCCCCTTGATCCCGATGCGAAGCAGCCACGAGCCCGGCCGCCATGGGCTGTCCACGAGCTCGGCATGCACCGCGAAGGGATGCTCGTCGTCGGGGCCGGGATAGTCGTACGGGAAGTAGTTGATCATTTCCTCGACCCGGACCGCGTCCTTCGGCGGCAGCCGCCCCGCGACCAGCATGCGCCGCACGTTGCTGTAGCTGCCCGTATCGACATCCACCGAGAACGTCGAGACGGGCGCCTCGGCGACGAGGCGTACCGGTGCGGAGTCGAACGACGGGTAGCGCTCGCGATCCGCGGGCGGGACCGGCATGGGCAAGGGCCGGGGCGACGGCCTCACGGCCGGTGGCCGGCCCGCGCCCTCGCTGGACAGGACGGCGCGGGCGCGCTCCTCGCGGGAGGCGATCCCGCCCTGCGCCGGTGCCTCGACACGAGCAGGGCTTGCGGCGGCCGGCGTATCGGGGACCTGCGGTGCTTCCAGCGTGCAGGCGGCGGCGAAGATCACGGCCAGGGACGCGGCAATGGGCTTTCTCATGTCGTTCCTCGAAGATGGCAGTCGTTGCCGATGGAACGAGCGGGAAAGACCGGGCGGGTTCGCGGCCCGCGCGCGAAATTGCAAGCAAAGGTAAGCTCGCCCGATGACCGGAACTCGCATATGGGTCGATGCGGACGCCTGCCCAGGCGTCGTGAAGGACATGCTGTTCCGCGCCAGTCGCCGCACGGGCGTGCCGGTCACGCTCGTGGCGAACCGGCCCGTCGCCGTGCCCTCCCTGCCGAACGTTTCGTTCGTGCAGGTACAGCGAGGCTTCGACGAGGCGGACAAGGCGATCGTGGAGCGCATGTCCGCGGGCGACCTGGTGGTGACCCAGGACATTCCCCTGGCCGCCGAGGCGATCGCCCGGGGCGGGCTGGCGATCAGTCCCCGGGGCGAGGTCTATTCGGCCGATACGATCGGCGAGCGACTCGCCATGCGGGACTTCATGGATTCGTTGCGGTCCACCGGCGTGGATACGGGCGGCCCGGCGGCCTTCGGCCAGCGCGACAGCCAGGCCTTCGCCCGCCAGCTGGACAGCTGGCTCAGTCGATATCGTCGATGACGCCGTAGGGCCGGCCGCGCTCGTCGAAGCCGGTATCGCCCACCATCGGCGTCCCGTCCACATTGAGGGTCGGCCCGCAGCCGAGCAGGCGCCGATGCGCCTCGCGCGCCTCGAATACCGGGTATTTCCAGTCTTCTTTCGGCAACGCCATGCTTTTTGCGCACATCTTCGCGAATGTGCGGTGCGGCGGACGGCCCTGCCCCGCCCCGTCCGCGTCGGCCTCCTCGTGGGCCTGCATTGCCGCCATCACCGTGCTCCCGGCCGCCTGGCCGGTCCGGCCGAAGAGATCCCTGATGAATTCCAGCACGACGCCCTCCCCCGGGTCACCCGCTTCGGATTCGCTCGATACGTCTATCGATCCGTCCGGGGAATTCTTGAGCCTCCGGCGGTGCTGCGGTCCGCCGTAAAGCCCCGCCAAACCCCGGTTGTTGGTGGCGCTTGCCCTGGATCAAGCCTTCCCGGCGCGGCCGGGGCGAACATGGCTGCGGTCTCCGTCAACCGTTCCCGGGAGGGAAAGCATGGATTTCTCCCATTCGGAGCGATCGCTCGAGCTGCAGCGGCGCGTTGCCGACCTGATCGACCGCTGGGTGCTGCCCTGCAATGCCCAATGGCACCGCGCCGTCGCCGCGGGCGACTACCCGCCGCCGTTCCTCGCCGAGCTGAAGGAATACGCGAAGTCCGAGAATCTCTGGAACTTCTTCCTGCCGACGCTCGGCGAGGACGAGCCGGGAACCGGGCTGTCGCATGTGGAGTACGCCCCGATCGCCGAGCTGATGGGACGCGTGCCATGGTCGGCCGAGGTCTTCAACTGCAGCGCGCCGGACACCGGCAACATGGAGCTGCTCAAGCTCTTCGCGACGCCGGCCCAGTACGAGCGCTGGCTGCGGCCGCTGCTCGAGGGCGAAATCCGGTCGGCCTTCGCGATGAGCGAGCCCGACGTGGCCTCGTCGGACGCGACGAACATCCGCACGACGATCGTTCGCGACGGCGACGACTACGTGGTGAACGGCCGCAAGTGGTTCATCACCGGGGCGGCCCATCCCGCCTGTCGCTTCGTCATCGTGCTCGGCGTCTCGAATCCCGACGAGGGTGCGCCGCGCCTGTCGCGCCACAGCATGGTCATCGTGCCCATGGACGCGCCGGGCCTGTCCGTGGTCCGCAACATCCCGGTCCTCGACCATGTCGCACCCGAAGGGCATTGCGAACTGGTCTTTCGCCAGGTGCGGGTCCCCGCCGACCACCTGCTCGGCGCGGAGGGGGAGGGCTTCGCGATGGCGCAGGCGAGGCTGGGGCCGGGCCGAATCCACCATTGCATGCGCACGATCGGCCAGTGCGAGGTGGCGCTGGAACTGATGTGCGACCGGGCGCTCGAGCGGCGCGCCTTCGGCCACTACCTGCACAGCTATGCGAACGTGCAGCAGTGGATCGCCGAGTCGCGCCTCGAGATCGACCAGGCCCGGCTGCTCGTCCTGCGCGCCGCCTGGAAGCTGGACGCCGAGGGCGTGAAGGGCGCCCGGGCGGACGTGGCCGGCATCAAGGTGGTCGCCGCCCGCCTGCAGACTCGGGTGCTGGACCGGGCGATCCAGCTCTTCGGCGCCATGGGCCTCACGCCCGACACGCCGCTGGCGGAGTTCTTCCGCTGGGGCAGGGCGCTGCGCCTGCTCGACGGTCCGGACGAGGTGCACCTGCGCACCGTCGCCCGGATGGAGCTCGACCGGGCCCGGGAGAATCCCGGCCGGTCGAGCGCCTTCTTCACGATGCCGGAGCGGCTGTAGGCGGCACGCCGCTAGTGGCCGTGGCCGTGCCCATGGCCGGATTCACGGCCGCCCCGGGCCTGGCCGTGCGTGAGCGGCTTGACCGGCACCTCGACTTCCACGGTGCTGCGCTGGCCGTCGGCGTCCTCGAAGGTGAGCGTGACCGGGATGGTGGTGCCCGCCTCGAGCGGCTTCGAGAGCTGCATCAGCATCAGGTGGTGGCCGCCGGGGCGCAGCTCGACGGCCTGGCCGGCGGGCAGTTCCAGCGCCTCGATGGGGCTCATCTTCATGACGTTGCCGTCCATCTTCATCTCGTGGATCTCGGTGACCCCGGCCACGGGAGAGGCGGCGGCGACCAGGCGTGTGCGAGTGCTGGCTTTCAGCGTCATGAAGGCACCGCCGGCCTTCTGCTGGGGAACGGTGGCGCGCGCCCACGCATCGCTCACGGTGACCTCGGCCTGCGCGACGACGCTGGCGAGGGACAGGAGGAGGGCGGTGAGGCCCGTGAGGGCCTGGCGCGCGATCGGCGCGCGGGTATGGAATCGCTTGGGCATGATGTCCTGCTGGAAACGGTGAATGCGGGGCGCCCGCGACGCGGGCACGAAGTGCGGCCGGTCCCGGCATGCCGGGCGAGCCGCCGACCAGGGCCGTGTCAGCAGGCGAAGGGCGGGCCGCGCGCCTCGATGAAGCGCCGGCCGCCCGGATGGCCGGGCGAAGCGGCCACGGCGGCCGTGCCGCGGGCGATCCCCGCCGGGTCCGCCGGATCGGTCGCCGCCGTGGGCGGGAAGGGAACGTCGGGATGGGCCGCTCCCGGGCAGCAGCACTGGCCGAGGCGGTCATGGCCCCCGGGATGCGCGGGCATGCCGGATTCGCCGGGCGCGCAGAGCACGCCCGCCGCCATCTGCAGGGCGCGCACCCCGGCGGTGGCGGCACGCATCGACACCGAGCCCGCGGCGCTCGCCACGAGCGTCGCCAGGAACAGCGTCGCCAGCGCGAGGACGAGCCGCCTTGCCGAGCGAATCCGGACGGGTTGGATCATGGCGTGAATGCTACGCCAGCTCGGCGAGGATGCTCCGGTCATAGGCGGCGAGCTCGCCGAAGCGGCCCTTGCGGATCTTGCGGGCCCAGTCGGGATTGGCGATGAGGGCCCGCCCGACCGCGACGAGGTCGAACTCCTCGCGCTCGAGCCGGCGCAGCAGCTCGTCGAGCGAGGCCGGCTCCGAGCGCTCCCCACCGAACGACGCCACGAACTCGCCGGTGAGCCCGACCGAACCCACGGTGATCGTGGGCAGGCCTGTGAGCTTCTTCGCCCAGCCGGCGAAGTTGAGGTCGGAACCCTCGAACTCGGGCTCCCAGAAGCGGCGTGTGGAGCAGTGGATGACATCCACCCCCGCATCCACCAGCGGCTGGAGCCAGCTCGCCATCTCGTCCGGCGTATGCGCGAGGCGGGCGGGGAAGTGCTGCTGCTTCCACTGCGACAGGCGGATGCAGATGGGAAAGCCCGGACCGGTGGCGGCCCGAACGGCACGGATCACCTCGCAGGCGAAGCGGGTGCGCTCGGCCAGCGTCGCGCCGCCGAAGCGGTCCGTGCGCTGGTTGCTGCCCTCCCAGAAGAACTGGTCGATCAGGTAGCCGTGCGCGCCGTGCAGTTCCACGCCGTCGAAGCCGAGCCGCTTCGCATCGGCCGCCGCGCGCGCGAAGGCGGCGATGGTGTCCGCGATGTCGGCTTCCGTCATCGCGACGCCGGATTCCCTGCCCGGACGCGAGATGCCCGACGGGCTCTCGAAGGGCTGGGGCGGTCGCCAGGTGCCGGAGGCGCTGCGCAGCGCCCCGACGTGCCACAGCTGCGGCCAGATCCTGCCGCCCGCCGCGTGCACGGCCTCGAGCACGCGCGCCCACCCGGCGAGCGCCGCCTCGCCGTGGAAATGCGGCACGGCGGGATCGTTCGCGGCGGACGGGCGCTCGACGGCCGTGCCTTCCGTGATGATCAGGCCGACGTCGTTTTCCGCCCGCCGACGGTAATACGCGGCGACATCGGGCCCGGGCACGCCGC
>Ga0079224_100004345_pt1 | contig 18276 bp, 18 predicted proteins | sample Stecom2015_FD_80414 | JGI IMG/M metagenome (GOLD analysis project Ga0079224, IMG submission 80414) | Agricultural soil microbial communities from Utah to study Nitrogen management - Steer compost 2015 | ecosystem: Environmental > Terrestrial > Soil > Agricultural land | place: USA: Utah...
ACCAAATTAAAACTATACTTACGAGTCAGGGGGTGTTTAACCTGTATTTAGGAGGTTGTTATGAGTTCCTTCCCTCCGCCGGTTCCCAAACCGGCCTCACCAGGCCCCGCTCAGACGGCCATCATTACCACCCGCGCGGCCTATGTCAACGTGCGCACCGGGCCGGGCACGCAGTATCAGGATATAGGCGATATATATAACAATACGATTGTGGTCTACTATCCGAATACGCGCACTGCTTCGGGCTGGGTCTGGACAGAGCAGGGCCAGCAGGCCGGATGGGTAGCGACCAGTGTTGCCACGTTCGAACACATTCAGGCCCCCCCGCCGCAGCCCAGACCCCAGCCGACTCCGTACGATGGCAAGGTTGCTGTCTGGCACTGGAAGGGCGATGTTCTGGCGGAAAACACCATCGACGAATTTGCTCAGACGATCAAACGCTACGCCCCGCATGTGACTGAAGTCTTCGTCAAAACCAATGATTATACTGCTCTCACCGGTGCTCGCTGGCAGGGCCAGTGGGATACCAAACGTGCAATGGCGATTGACGGGCCGGCAAGTATCGACAAATGGGTGCAGACACTGGGACGTTATGGCCTGAATTTCCATGCCTGGTGTGTTGTGCGCGGTCTGGATGTCATCGCCGAAACCAACCTGATCGTTCAGGTGTGCCTGCGTCCCGGCGTGCGCTCGATGATTCTGGATGTCGAGCCGTATGAAGGCTTCTGGGCGGGTGGTCGTGCCGGCATTCGCCCCTATATGCTGCGCATTCGCCAGCAGATTCCCGGTTCATTTCACATCGGCATGTCGGTTGACCCGCGCGCCCACCATTTCGCCAGTATTTACCCGCAGGAATGGTTCCCGTTTGTCAACAGCGTCCACCCGCAGGTGTACTGGGTGACATTCCGCAAGTCCCCGTCCGACGCTTTGGCTGAAGCGTTCAGTGTCTGGGGAGGCTATGGCCGCCCGATTATCCCGGTGTTGCAGGGAGATGCCCCGGTCGGCGAGATGCAGGTCGCCCATAATCTAGCGGTGCAGCGCCATCAGGCTCCCGGTCTGAGCTGGTGGCGGATGGGCGTGATTGGTCCGGCTCAGTGGCCGGGCGTCAATATACCGATCTCCCCCGGCACGCCAGACCCGGAGCCGCCGCCACCGCCTCCGCCGCCCGGTGAGGAAATCGTCATTCGTCCGACTGATAATAATTTCGCCCGGGGTTCCTACACGGGCAAAAACGAATTCCTGTCGTTCACCGGCACATGGGGCTGGACGGTGTACTATAAGCCTACCAGCCCACAGCGCAGCGAGGTCTGGGCACAGTGGTCGCCGTCGCTGTCGAAATCAGGCAAGTATGAAGTAGCCATCTTTGTGCCCAACCGTCATGCCACGACTCTGCGGGCGCGCTACAAGATTCATGGAGTCAAGAACGCCGGAACCGAAGTGGTGGTCGAAGTCGATCAATCGCGGTACTTCAATCAGTGGGTTTCGCTGGGTATCTTCGACTTCGATAAAGGCACGATCAACGCCGGCGCGGTGTTTCTCAATGACCTCACCTATGAAAGTGGCCGCGAGATCGCGTTCGATGCCATACGCTGGCGCGAGATTGTTGAGGGCGGGCCGGGCGAAGTGCCGTTCGGTTATGCGGATGGTTTTGATTCGCCGGTGGGGACCTTGGCCGAGCGCCGATCAGATCAGGTGTGGCCGGGCGCCTGGTACGACGCCAGCCCCTTCGGCACACTCTACTTTGTCGGCACGCCGGACGAAGCCTATCATACGGGTGCAGACCTCAATCTACCCGGCGATGCTGACCGGCATACGCCAGTCTACGCCTGCGCCAGTGGGGTTGTTGTTTTTGCCAGCCGACTGCCGGTATGGGGCAACGTCATCATTATCAAGCATGATCCCCTGTACACCAGCCGGGTGGTTATGTATAGCCGATATGCTCATATCGAAGACATGATTGTTCAGGTCGGGCAGCGGGTGGAGCGCGGGCAGCAGATCGCGCGGGTAGGCAACGCATTTGGTCAGTGGCCCTACCATCTGCACTTCGATCTGAGTCCCACCAGTATTCTGGAGTCGCAGCCGCAGCACTGGCCGGGCCGCAACTATACGACTCTGATTCAGAATTATGTGAATCCGCGCTTGTTTATCCAGCACAACCGGCCCAGATAACGCTGCTGAAGGGGCGGCTCTCCTGTCGCCCCGGTTGTGTTCAAGTTTAGCTCAGACCTAACTCTGCCCGGCGGCGGCGGGCGGCAGCTTTGCCTTCGGCCATGCTTTCTTCCAGCGGATCAGCGGGCGTTATCATCTCCTCGACCTGTTCCCGCAGTTCATGGCTGGCGGTGCTGATCCGGCGGCGCGTTTCGGTCCCGCTGCGCCTTGAAAGAAACAGGGCAGCTATCCCGCCGATCACCAGACCCATTATCGTACCGATGAGCAGGGCAGGGCCGTCTAATTGCTCAGGCTTGCTCGTGGCCGTTTTCATCACTTGCAACCGTTTCCCGGCGCAGCGCCCGCCGGATGCCAAACAACTCGCGCAGCAGGACGCTGATTGCCGCCAGAAAAGCATTCAGTCGGATCACCGGCTCAGTCAGGTTTTCGCCGACAAATTCAACCGTCCCCCGCGCGGTATCGATAGTCTCCTGCGTGTTCCTGAGGATGGGCATGACTTCATTCTGGAGCAGATTAATCAGCCGGGCGATCTGGGTGATCAGAATCGCCAGCGCGCCAATAACCAGGATTCCCTGAAAGGCCAGAATAATGATAAAAATATCCCGGATAATCTGCACTCTGGGCGCGGTTTGATCGGCATCGCTGAACACGGCTAATCCCATCCCGACCAGAAAGAGCAGCACAACCAGGGCGATCAGGATAGTAGCAATCCACTTGATCATGCGCGACATCGGCCAGCGGCTGTCTTTGGTTGGGGCGTCGGACGATTCCGGTAGCTGGTTGCTCATGGGTGACCTTTACGGTTTTTTCTATGGCCCGCAGTGAGGAAGTGAGCAGCCAGAAGCGCCACCAGCGCGCCAAGCGTCGCGGTCACGATCCGCAGTGTGCCAACATTCAGGATATCGACCCTGAAAATCACGCCCAGCGTGTGGCCCAGGCTGAAGCCCAGCCATGCCGAAAGCAGAAACAAAGCCAGCCGGCGGATGTCGCCACCGACGATGAAGTGAAAGCTGGCGCCGTATAGTGTCGCCAGAATGAAGCCAAATGTCGCGGTTGGGCCAGGCAAGTTGTCCCCCACACTGACACTTCACACATCCGCGTTAGTGTAGCACAATTTTGAACGCGTTCCCAAAACAGTCTATAATCAGGTTATGACGATCATCGACGAGCGTATACTTATTCCCACCGCACCGGACGTTGTGTGGGAAATCATCAGCAATATCAACGACAATACAAAATGGCAGGCAAACTGCACCTCCATTTCATTCCTCACGTCACTCCGTTCCGGGCCGGGAGTCCGCTGGCGTTATGGTCTTTCCGACGGACATGAATATGTTGTGGAAACAACGGCCTGGTACGATGGCCTCGGTTATGAATATACGTTCATCGACGGCGCACCCTTTCGCACCTCAAAAGGCACGCTGCGCCTGCAGGAGATTCCTGAAGGCACAATCGTTCAGTGGACTCTCAACTATGAGCTTGGCGGTGTCCTGAGTGGTCTGCGCAACGCGCTCAGTGTGCGTCGCCAGTTCGATAAGTTCATGGTGGACAGCCTGAAAGGGTTGTGGACCTATATCAAGGAGTCGGGGAAATCGCACGGGACGCACGAAGCAAAATCGCTCATGCGCGATGCACTGGATTACGAAGCGCGCGCGCAGTACACCCCGCGCCACCCCTCGCGCTATGCCGAACGCGAGGCTGAAAGGCCGCCGGTGGCTGAGGTCGAACGGCCTGAACCACTCATCACTGAACCGCCGATTGCAGATGAGGATACGCGGCCCAACCCGATCCTGGCTACTGAATCCGCTGCGCCTGCGGCGGAAGCGTCAACCGCTGAACCTGAGGCGAGTCAGGCGGCTGAGGTACTTGCTGCCGAGAAAATGCAGGTTGCAACTGAAGAAGAGGAACTAGCGCGTTTCCGCCGCCCGCCGGAACAGCCCGCCACACCACAGCAGCCAACCGTCGCGCAGGAAGCCGCAGCGCCGTCGGAGCAGCCTGAAGAACAGCCAGAATCTGCATCTGCATCCGGGGAGGTAAAGCAGGCCGAGCCTGTAGCCGAGGAAGCGCCTGCGGCTGTTGAGCCAGCGCCGGAGCCGGCTGCCGAACCAGACGCAAAACCGCAGCCTGAACCGGAGCCGGCCGCCGCCCCTGATACGGTGGATCAACAAGCGCAGCAGCCGGAGCCGCTGCAAGAGCAGCCTCAACCGGCCAGTGCTGAGGAGTTTGGTCCGAAGATCGATACATCGAAGCTGGATACCCGTGAGATCAGCATCTGGGAGGTCTTTGGTGTACCCAGCCCTTCCGATACAGAGCGCATGAAGGCGATCACCGATCAGCAGCTTGCCGAGGCCGACGCAGCGGCCAAAGGTGAGCCGGCATCTACTGGTGAACCGGAACCGAAGCCAGAAGCGGTGCCGGGCGCGGCGCTGGGAACAAAACCCGCTCCGGCGGCTGCATCCGTCACCGGCGAAGAAACTCGCCCCAATATCCCGCTGGGCCATGCCTTCACATCGACAGAGGCGGTTATTCTGCCGGGCTTTCGGGTACGGGCGCGCCGTCGGCTGGTCAAGCTCCGCCGCCGTAGTGAGCTGCTCTAAAAAGTCCCAATCCACACGGCTAAAGATAAACGTATTTTTGGGGGACAGGTCCCCTTGTATTTTGACTGTGCCAATAAAAAAACGCCCGGTCAGGGGCGTCGTTTGCTGGGGTGGGTGATGGGGGTCGAACCCACAACACTCGGAACCACAATCCGATGCTCTGCCATTGAGCTACACCCACCATGACATTATGTGCGCATTATAGCATGGCTTTTGCCAATTTCCAGACCAATTTTCCGCGCCTTGACCACCGTAGCGATGCTGCGCGGGCAGGCTTCCTGAACGACCTCAGCCGCGAACCCATGCCGCTGGAAAAACTCGATCAGATCGAACCGGGGATCGTCCCGCTGCCCTGTCACCTGATACAGCCATTCCAGCCCGGCTTCGATCATGCCCCCCGTCTGGAACGCCCCGTTTGGCACAATCAGAAATTGTCCGTCCGGTTGCAGGATGCGGTTTACTTCGCGCAAAGTCGCCGGCTCAAAAATGAAATTGGTTGGAAACGTGCTGATGACCGCTGCAAACGTGCCGGAAGAATAGGGAAGCTGCTGCGCCAGTCCGCGTGTCAACCGGGCTGGTAAACCTGCTCGCGTCAGTTTTCTGCGCGTGATGTGGCCCATACTGGCCGACAGATCATGCCCGACGACATAGTAGCCGGCGGCATTCAGATCAAGCTGCAAATTGCCTGTGCCGTGTGCCAGTTCCAGCACCATCGCGCCGGGTTCCGCCGTCAGGTGTTTCAGGGCGGCCCGCTGCCAGCAGCGCCACGCCCCCAACGACACCACATAACTGACCCAATCGTAGGTAAACGCCAGCTCGTTATACAGCAGGCGGAACCCAAACCTGACCAGCGACCACCATAATCTGGTCAACTGCTAGCCTCGCACCGCCTTGAGAATCAAATCCGGCGCGTCGGTGATAATGGCGTCCACGCCCAGATCGCGCAGTTCCACCGCCCGCGCCGCTTCATTGACCGTCCAGGTGTTCACGCGATAGCCTTCGGCTTTTGCCCATGCCATATAGTCGGCGTCGATCATGGCGTGATGCGGGTGACGCGCCTCATGTTTCAGCCCAAGCCGCTGCATGATTCCCTGCGTGTCGGTGGACATATCCGCCTGATACAGAAACCCGATGGGCACTTCAGGCATGATCGCCCGGAAACGCTGCAATGTCAGCGGGTTGAACGACGATACGATCACCCGCTGCGCCAGATTGTGCCGCGCGATGGCATCGGCCACAACCTGCTCGACTCCATCTGTCTCCTGTGAATCAGACTTGATCTCGATGTTGATATAGACCCTGCCGCCAACTGCCTCGAACACCTCATCCAGTGTGGGAATTCGCACACCGCGAAACGATTCCCCAAACCAGTGTCCGGCGTCCAGTTCCTTGAGCTGTGCCAGTGTCATTTCAGTGACGCGCCCGCTTCCGTCTGTTGTTGAATCAACGGTGAAGTCGTGAACGACCACTGCATGACCGTCTTTCGAGCGATGCACATCCAGTTCGATACCATCGGCCCCTTGTTCTACCGCCAGTTCAAACGCCGGTATCGTGTTCATCGGCGCATACGCCTTTGCGCCTCGATGCCCAAATACCAGTGTTCCCCCCTGGTACCACCTGTCCAGCAGCGCCTGCATGTCCTGTCCTTTGTGTCAGATTTCTACCGCAACCTGAACTTCGTTGCCTTCAACCCGTACCGGGTAAACGGGTACGGGGAGCACAGCGGGCGGCTGCGTCACCGACCCATCGCGCAGGTCGAAACGCGCTCCGTGCCGGGGACATTCGATCTCACACCCGTACACTTTGCCTTCCGCCAGCGGTCCGTCGTCATGGGTACAGACATCCCTGATCGCATAAAACTGCCCATCGACGTTGAACACGCCGATAACGTGGTGGCCGATTTCTACGATGATCCGTTCGCCGGGAGTCAATTCGTCAGTGGTAGCGACTGTGTAATACTCGGCAGCCATCTATTCTTCGCCTTCGTCTTCGATTTTCTGCCAGTGTTCCTTGCCATGAATGCCGATTTGCAGCACCTTCAGCGACAGCAGCGCGCACTTGACGCGGTTCATTGTGAGCGGGATGCCCACAAGATCGAAGATATCCTCTTTGGTGATCTGCTTCACCTCATCCAGAGTCTTGCCAATGATCTCGTCGCCCAGCATGGAGGCCGTCGCCTGACTGATGGCGCAGCCTTCGCCTTCCCACGCCACATCGGTAATCACGTTGTTTTCGTCTACCTTCAGCGTCAGGTGCAGCCGATCCCCACACAGGGGATTGTAATCTTCGTATTCCACATCTGCCTGATCAATTACCCCGGGATGCCGGGGATTTCTGGCATGATCCAGAATAATTTCCCGATACATATCATGCATGATTGCTTTACCTCGGTTTTGGCCTTCAGTCCTCAACCCGCCGCCCATTTATCGCACAGACAGACCAGCCGCTGACTGCCGGCTGAAGACCATCGACCTATATCGCAAATGTCTCTTTAACCTTATACAATCCCGCGATCAGCGCATCCACTTCCTGCGGTGTATTATACACATAGAAGCTTGCTCTTGCCGACGCTCCCGTGCCGTAAATTTCGTGCAGCGGCATGGCACAGTGATGCCCCGCCCGCACCGCGATTCCGTGCGCATCCAGCACCTGAGCCACGTCGTGCGCATGAATGCCATCGAGCGTAAACGCCGTTACCGCCCCCCTTTTCGCCGCATCAGCCGGCCCCAGCAGCGTCAGTCCCGGCACTTCCGCCAGCCGTTCCAGCGCGTATTCCGTGATGGCATGTTCGTGTGCCTGCACTTTGTCCATGCCCAGCGCCGTCAGATAATCCACCGCCGCACCCAAACCGATTGCCCCGGCGATGATTGGCGTACCTGCCTCGAACTTGTAGGGCAGGTCGTTCCACGTGCTGCCTTCCAGCCGCACCGTAGCAATCATGTCGCCGCCGCCTTTCCAGGGGGGCATGGCCTCCAGCAGCTCGCGCTTGCCATACAGCACGCCGATCCCCGTCGGGCCGAGCATTTTGTGACCGCTGAAGGCATAAAAATCGGCATCAATTGCCTGTACATCAACCGGTAGATGCGGGGTGCTTTGCGCGCCATCCACCAGAATGAGGGCGCCGGCATCGTGGGCCTGCCGCGCCATCTCCTGAACCGGGTTAATCGTCCCCAGCACATTCGAGACGTGCATCACTGTCACCAGTTTGACCGGTTCATCGCGCAGGAAGCGGGTATAGGCTTCAAGATCGAGCGTGCCATCCGGCAGCAGCGGCACGTATTTCACCACGATGCCTTTTTCTGCCGCCAGTAGCTGCCAGGGCACGATATTTGAGTGATGCTCCATCACGGTCGAAAGCACCACATCCCCGGCTTGCAGATTGGCGCGCCCCCACGACTGCGCCACCAGATTAATGCTATCGGTTGTGCCGCTGGTAAAAATGATCTCACGTTTGCTGGCTGCATTGATGAAGTGACGGATTTTGATGCGCGCCTCTTCGTAGGCTGCTGTGGCTTCTTCACTGAGTTTGTGCACACCGCGATGCACGTTGGCATTATAGCGGCGGTAATAATCATCTATGGTTTCGATCACCTGCCGGGGCTTCTGGCTCGACGCGGCATTGTCGAGATAGACCAGCGGCACCCCATCGTGATGCATCTGCTGCAAGATTGGGAAATCCGCCCGTAGGGTATCGACATCAAAAATCTGTACTTGATCGGTCATGGCGGCCAGTCCTCTCTGCTGTTCTATAGAGGTCATGTAATCCCTGCTGTCAAAAATACAAGGCGCGTCGAGTCTGAAGCCCGAACGCGCCCTGATTGTAACGTCTCACGGATTTATCAACCCACGATCTTGGCTTCGACAGCCGCTTGCAGCCGTTCCTTGACGCGCTCGAACGGAATGCGATCCAGCAGCTCGTCAAAGAACCCTTCAATCACCATCAGTTCTGCCTCTGGCCGGGGAATACCACGACTCATCAGGTAGAACACTGGCTCTTCTTCGAGCGTGCCAAAGGTCGCCGCGTGCGAACAGCGCACGTCGTCCGCCTCGATCACAAGGCCGGGAATAGCGTCCATGCGCGCTGTATCCGCCAGCAGCATATTGCGGCACGCCTGATAACCATCGATCTTCTGCATCTTGGGCAGTGCCTTAATCATGCCCTGCCACAATGTTCGCGCATTTTCTTTGGCTGCGCCCTTGTACAGCAGGTCAGATTTCGTCAGCGGCGCGTTATGGTTCTGCTGTGTATCGAGATCGAACATCTGGTTTTTGTCGGCAAAGAAGAAGCCCGACATGCGCCCATTCGCGCCAAGGCCATCCAGTTCCAGTTCGAGATAAGCTTTGGTCAGCCGGCTGCCCATCACACCGACAATCCAGTCAAGATTGGCATCCCGGCCAATACGCGCCCGCTGGTGACTGAACTCATACGTTTCGCGGTTCCAGTCCTGCAGGGCTACATAAGTCAGATTGCCGCTTTCGCCGACCAGTAGTTCGGTTGCGCCTATATAAGCAGAGTGTGTCTCTGCAGGGGCGGAGGCATATTCGACCTGCATGGTCGCCTGTGCCACATCATCGACCACAACCAGCACATGCCCCAGACTGGCCCCTGGCTTCGTGTTGTACATCACCACATGGAAGGGAAGTTCCGCCGCTTTGCCACGCGGCACATACAGAAAGACGCCATGTGTCCACAGCGCGCCGTGCAGCGCCGCGAATTTGCCGTCCGTCGTCTTGACGGCTCTGGTCATCAGATGGTCGCGCACCAGGTCTTCGTGTTCGGCTGCCGCAGTCCGCAGGTCCTTGAAAATAATTCCCTGCTCGGCAAGCGCCGGGGCGAATTCGTATCTAACCAGTTTGCCGTCGACAAACACCATCGAGCCGCCTTCGCCTTCACCAACCAGCGGTTCGAGATTGGCTGCCGGAACGGCGTCAACGCTGGCCCCGTTCGCATCGATCAGTTTTTCTGCTTCATCCCAGCGGATGCTGCGATAATCCGTGCGCCGCCACTCTTCGTCTTTGAGGGTGGGCATGGGCAAATCTTCGTAAATTTCCCAGGCCATCAGCCGCGATTCGCGCAGCCAGCGGGGTTCGTTGTGGGCTGCGCTCAACGCTTCGACATCAGCCTGCGTATAGCTTGGCGCAGTCCGCGCACCTGACCGCCGTCGTACTACAACCACGTCGTTTCTCCTTGTCGTCATCCGGGTATCGGGGCACAGTTGATCCGTGCCCCGCCAGTTGTTTCCACGTCCTACCCAATCGATCCTTCAAGCTGGATCTGGATCAGGCGGTTCATTTCCAGCGCGTATTCCATCGGCAGCTCTTTTACCAGCGGTTCGATGAAGCCGTTGACGATCATCGCGTTGGCCTCGTCCTCGCTCAGACCGCGGCTCATCGCGTAGAAAAGCTGATCTTCCCCGACCTTCGATACCGAGGCTTCGTGGCCCATGGTCACATTCTTGGCGTCGATCTCAATGTAGGGGTAAGTATCCGAACGGCTGTTTTCATCCAGCAGCAGGGCGTCGCAGACCACATTGCTCCTGACGTTGTCCGCGCCTTTAGCCACCTTCAGCAGGCCGCGATAACTGGCCCGCCCGCCGTCCTTACTGATCGACTTGCTGATAATCTGGCTGGTGGTATTCGGGGCCAGGTGCGTGATCTTCGCGCCGGCGTCCTGATGCTGTCCCTTGCCGGCGAAGGCAATCGACAGGACTTCGCCATGTGCGCCTTCGCCCTTGAGGATAACCGCCGGGTATTTCATGGTCAGTTTGCTGCCCAGGTTGGCATCGACCCATTCCATCGTGGCGTTTTTCTCTGCGACTGCGCGCTTGGTCACCAGGTTGTAGACGTTGTTCGACCAGTTCTGAATGGTCGTGTAGCGGCAGCGCCCGCCTTCCTTGATGATGATCTCAACGACTGCGCTGTGCAGGCTGTCGCTGCTGTAGGTTGGGGCGGTACAGCCTTCGACATAATGCACGTAAGCGCCCTTATCGACGATAATCAACGTGCGCTCGAACTGCCCCATATTCTTAGTATTGATGCGGAAATACGCCTGAAGCGGCATCTCCACATGCACGCCCGGCGGCACGTAGATGAATGAGCCGCCTGACCAGACCGCTGTGTTCAGCGCCGCGAACTTGTTGTCATTCAGCGGGATGACGGTGCCGAAGTATTCCTTCACCAGTTCCGGGTGTTCCCGCAGGCCCGAATCCATGTCGAGGAAGATCACGCCCTTGCTTTCGAGTTCCTGCCGGATGTTGTGATACACCGACTCGGAATCGTACTGGGCAGATACCCCTTGCAGAAACTTCTGCTCTGCTTCCGGGATGCCGAGCTTATCGAATGTATCTTTGATTTCCGGCGGGACTTCATCCCAACTGCGTCCGACCCGGTCTGTGGCCCGCACGTAGTAGTAAATATCGTCGAAATCGATCTGGTTCAGCAGTTCCGTGTCGCCCCAGTTCGGCATCGGACGGTTCACGAAGTGGTTATACGCCTTCAGCCGGATGTCCGTCATCCATTCCGGCTCGCCCTTCATCTCGCTGATACCGCGCACTGTCGCCTCGTCGAGGCCCTTCTCGCTGACGTAGCTGTACTTTACGTCATCGTCGTAGAAGCCGTAGGTCGTGTCATAGTCCTGCCGCACGCTACGCAGCGCGGATTCTTCTTCGGTCAGTTCCTTCTGGCTCTGAATAATCTCGATGTCGCTCATGCGCTGTTCCTTCTACTACTCAACAATTCCGTGCTTTTCACGAATCCACTCATACCCGGCTTCTTCCAGCTTGAGCGCCAGATCAGGCCCACCGCTTTCGACAATACGCCCGCCGAACATGACATGCACATATTCCGGTTGGATGTAATTCAGAATACGCTGATAGTGGGTGATGACCAGTACGCCAAGGTCCGGCCCCCTCAGGCTGTTCACCCCTTCAGAAACGACCCGCAGGGCGTCAATGTCCAGCCCGGAGTCCGTCTCGTCGAGGATGGCGATCTTCGGCTCCAGCGTCGCCAGTTGCAGAATCTCGGCCCGCTTCTTCTCGCCGCCGCTGAACCCCTCGTTGAGATAGCGCCCGGCGAAGCTGTGATCCATTTTCAGTTGATCCATTTTGCTGCGCAGCAGCCGCGTAAACTGCGGCACGGAAATGCCCTTGCTGTCCGGGTCCTGCGCCTTCATCCGCGCATTAATCGCGTGGCGCAGGAAATTGGCTACCGTCACGCCGGGGATTGCAACCGGGTACTGAAACGCCAGAAACAGGCCGGCCCGGCTGCGCTCATCCGGCTCCATCTCCAACAAATCCTCACCATCAAAAATAACCTGCCCGGCGGTCACCTCGTAAGCCGGATTGCCCAGCAGGACATTCGCCAGCGTGCTCTTGCCAGAGCCGTTCGGCCCCATCAGGGCATGAACCTCGCCCTGTTTGATCGTTAAATCCACACCCCGCAGGATGGCTTCACCTGTTTCGGCAACGTTTGCGTGCAGATTGCGTATTTCCAGTGCTGCGCCCATTACGGCGTTTCCTCCAGTGAATCTTGAATGCCGGTTAACTTTTCTGTATACCCGTAGGTGCAAATTGCTGTCTGAGTATAACAGTCTCCACTCCCACTGTCAATATTGAAGATAATTATAATAATAATTGACTCATTTATGGGGATGTGCTACTATGCGGGCAAATCATTCTGGCAGCTTCAGGCTGCACTTTCTGGCGTAAGCAATTTCCATTCAACCCAGAGCATCCAACACCATTTTCAGGAGACACCGCTATGACCGACCAGGAAATCCAGAACAAGGAAGAAGGTCTATACGAGGCCCTGCGCCAGGTCATTGACCCCGAAATTGGCATGAACGTGGTCGAACTCGGCCTGATCCGCAGCGTCGAAATCCATGAAGATCGAGGGCACATTGTCATGATTATGACCACACCATTCTGCCCCTACGCGCCGCAGCTACTAGAACAGACGCGCCGAACTGCCCAAACCTTTCTTGGTGTCCCGACCACCATCGAAATGGGCCTCGAAATGTGGGACCCGTCCATGATGGAAGAAGGCGTCGCTGACGACTGGGGTCTGTTCTGATTCAGCTTAACATAACCAGCCTGCCGTGACCGTGACAAGAGTCACGCATTGTGGGGTTCATGTCACACAAAAATGTGGAACTATTGGATTCTCGTGCTGGCGAAGACAGCCCTGCAGGATGTACTGGTTAGCTTTTGAATCTTCGCCTCTCTGCGTCTTTGGGTTGAATTTCCTGTTGTTACCCGGCCACAAATACTCGCCGCTCGATTCGCATCAGCGCCTCGGCCAGATGTGCGCTCACATCGCTTGCCAGCACACTGCGGGACGTGCTCACCCGCTGCGCGGCCAGTTCGCCGGCCAGTCCATGCACATACCCCCCGGCGATGGCTGCCTCATACGGTGCGACTCCCTGAGCCAGCAGCCCGACGATGATTCCGGCCAGCACGTCACCGGTCCCGGCTTTTGCCAGCGCGTCGGTTTTGAAGGGCAGCGTCGTCAGGTCGCCGACTGGGCTGGCGATCAGGGTATGCGCTCCTTTCAGCAGCAGAATGACGCTCCATTCAGCAGCTTTTTCCCGCGCAATACGCACCCGGTTCGATTGAATCTCGCCCGTAGATAACCCGGACAGGCGTGCCATTTCACCGGGGTGAGGCGTGATGATAGTGTTTGGAGGCAGTTGTTCCCACCAGTTGGGAATCTCCGCCAGCAAATTCAGCCCGTCTGCGTCGATCACCAGCGCCGGCAGTTCCTGAGCCAGCAGATGCCGTAGCAGGGCGCGGTTCGCCTCTGATTGGCCCCATCCGGGCCCAACCAGCAGCGCGTCACAATCCCCCGGCGTCACAGCGTCGGCTTCGGTTCGTGGGAGCCAGGTCGCTTCAAGGATGTGACCGGCCATCGAGGTAATGACATTTTCCGGCGCATTCACCGTCACCAATCCCGCACCCACGCGATAGGCGGCCTGTGCGCACAGCCCTACTGCGCCCCGGTAATTCGCTGATCCGGCGAGGATCAGGGCCTTGCCATACGTGCCCTTGTGAGAATTAACCTGGCGCGCGGGCAGCATGGTCTGGATCAACCCGGCGTCGGCCAGCACCGAATTGGCTGATCGCAGTTCGGGCAGATCGGCTCGCACCCCAATCGTGGCGACAGTCAGGCGGCCGACGTATCCAGCGCCGGGAAAAGCCAACAACCCCGGCTTGGCGGCGATGAAGGTGATGGTTTCGTCGGCAGGAAGAATGTTGTGATCTACCTCACCGGTATCGCAATCCAGCCCGCTGGGGCAATCGACGGCGAGTACGTAAGGCACGATCAGTGAGTCGGTATGGTAAGCGGGGTTCGATGGCTCAATAATCTCTGTATCAGGGCGCAGCGCGCGCACTTCGTTGATGGTATTGCGGACATACTGCAACAGGCGGGCGGCCTCTCCGCGCAGGGGCAGCCGAATCCCGATCCCAAACAGCGCGTCAAGAATCAGGTGTGCGCTGCCAACCATCTGGCGCAGCACCCGGAATCCCTGATCGTCCTCAGCATCGGCGATATGGACACCTGCCTGCTGCGCAGCCTCGAGCAGCGGGTCATCAGTGCGTTTGCTCAACAGATAGCAGCGCACCAGCGCGTCACTTTCTTCGGCAATCACCCGCGCGGCGACCAGTCCATCGCCCCCGTTATTGCCCTTGCCAACCAGCACAGTTACCCGCGCATCGCTGTGTCCGTTCAATAGGGCCAGTGCGCGCCGGGCGGCGGCACGTCCAGCGTTCTGCATCATCATGTCATAGGTCAGCCCGGATGAGTCGGCAGCAGCCTCGATCTGGCGCATCTGCTCTACAGATACGATTTTGAGCATCGTAGTATTCCTCCTTATGCGGTTATCGTATCGTTCCGGGCAACAAAAATCCAGCAGGGGAGGGCGGGAAATCAAAAAGGCACAGCGCCCTGTGCCTTCATATTGGAGACCGTGAGTCTAGTGGTCGCGGTCAACGATCAACCGGGCCAGCTCGATCAGTTCCTGTTTCGCCGTCGATTCTGGCAGCACATCCAGCTCAGACACGGCCTGCTCGACCAGCGACTTCGCCTGAGTACGGGCTGTATCAATGGCATCGCCTTCCAGAATCTTCTGCTTGATGGCAGCCAGCGGGTCATCAGCGACAGCGACACGTTCAGCGACAATGGCTCCACCATTGCTGGAGGCGTATGCAGAGCCAACTCCCTTGCCCTGTGCCAGATCGATGCCGGCGGTCTTGCCAAGCTGATTCGAATCTGCAATCAGGTCGAGGATGTCATCGATTATCTGAAATGCCAGCCCGATATAGAAGCCAAAGCGGCCCAGCGCCTCCACCTGCTCATGGGTCGCGCCGGCCAGTCCTGCACCCAGACGGGCGCCCGCTTTGAACAGCGCCGCCGTTTTGCGCGCGATGATCTGGTAGTAGGTTTCCCAGTTGAGATTGCCCTCTTTAGCCGCCGCTGCCTGCAAGGTTTCACCCTCGACGAGCGCAATTGTGGCCTCGGCCAGCACGACATTCAGGTCTTTATAAGGGGCCATCAATTCATAGACTTTCGTAAACAGAAAATCTCCGGTCAGAAGCGCAAACGTCCGGCCCCAGATCGCGTTGACTGACGGGCGGCCCCGACGCACGAATCCATGATCGTTAATGTCATCATGCACCACACTGGCGGTATGCACCAATTCAACAGCAGAAGCAACCGGCACAGCGTAACTGACATCCTGCCCGCCGGTGGCTGCGTAGCTGAGCATCACGAGACGGGGGCGAATGCGCTTGCCTCCAGCCGACAGAATATGATGACTGGCATCGCGCAGCACGCTGACATCACTATCAACGATGGCGAACATCTTGCTTTCGACAGCCTGCATGGCTTGAGTAATATCCATGAGGAAACCACCTTATGTTGGTGTTATGCGGTTCGTTTGTAACTTTCAGAACTAACTAAATTTATTTTACCGTAATTGATTCTGAGTGTCAATCAAGCCGGAGAGGACGTGCGGCGGCTCTCATTTCCTCATCATTTTAGTGGCTGTCCAGTTGCGCTACTGGCAGGTCAAAAGAGAAAATGCTGCCCTTGCCCGGTTGGCTGGTGACACGAATTTCAGCGCCGTGCCGATCCAGTATCAGACGCACAATCGCCAGGCCGACACCCGTTCCGCCATAGTGCCGCCGGGAAGATGAATCGATCTGGTAAAACGTCTCAAAAATGACTTCCTGCTGATCGGGCGCAATCCCGATACCGTAGTCCTTCACGCTGATAAGGATTTCATCGTTTTTTAGCTGGGCGCTGACCTCAACAGTGTCCTTGCTGAACTTAAGCGCATTGTCGATCAGTTGCTGGAGCACGGTGGTGATGCCCTGGCGATCACCGCTGGCGAGCGGAAGATTGTCGTCAATGCAAACTTTGATACGGGCAATGTGTTCCTTGACCTCCCAGGTGCGGCGCAGATCGCGCAGGGCCGAGTCGATGCATTCACGCACAATCAGCGGCGACATATGCATGTCGTCCAGGCTGGCTGCTAGCTGGGTGATATTCTTCACGACAGCTTCTAGCCGCGCAGTTGATCGTAAGGCATATTCAACCAGGCTGTTATTTCTGGCATCCTCGGCGAGCAACGCAACGGCAGCTTTGACCTGAAGCAGAGGCGTGCTGAGTTCGTGGGTCACATTGCGGACGATGGTGTTTTTTAGCACCTCTAGCTCATCAACAGACCGGGAGCGGGCGGCCTGCTTACGCTTCAGGTCACGATTTGCTGCCTGAAGGGCGTTCCTTTCCAGTTGTAATTCGGTAATCTGGCGTTTGTACTCAATGGTCTGCCGTATCTGGAACGCGGTGAGCGGGTGATCGAGCTGCGGGAGAACGGCGTCGACCAGAGACATGCAGCGAGAGTCCGGTATTGTGTCTGCACACAGGATGATTGCGGGACGCTGATTCATTGAATAGGTATTATGCAGCGCCGAGAAAAACTGGCAGTGGGCGTTATCGTCAGACAGGGTGATTATCGCATCAGGCAGGTCGTGCCGAAGATGATCCCATATGTCGTCGAGCGTATGCGTCTCAACGAAGTGGTTGAGATGGGGCAGGCGGGATTGAAAGCCACTTGTGTCGGGCGTAATCAGGACGATGGAATATGCCCCGTTCATAGCAACCATCTTCTGACCTCCACCACAGTGCGCACAGTCTACCCCTTCAGCCTTCGCATCGGCCAAGGGTCTGGCAGAGCTGGTTCAGATGCAGTCGGTCATGCTGGGCCGTAAAGTATGCCATTTCCAGCAGCGTTGTCAGGCCGAAGATACTGTGCCGTGCCGGACGCTGCCAATCTGCCGGACGAAGCTGCCTGAGCCAGTCTATTGTGACCTGCCTGCGCTGCATAAAGCGTTCCGCAGCGCGATAGCCGTCACTATCGCAGGGAGCAGCAACGCCGGGGCCGGGTGGTGGTTTGGGCGCAGATAAAAATGGATTGTCTTCCGCCAGAATGCGTTCGAGACGGGGGCGTTGAACGGCATCCTCGCTTGCCAGCAGGTGGCAGACAATCTCCATGATGGACCACTCTTCAGGATCAGGCCGTTGATGCCAGTGCTGCGCCTGAACATCGGCCAGCAAGCCAAACAAGGCTCCCAGATTCCCGCGCAACTGCGGTTCAATCGCTTCGGGAGTGGGTGGCTGCGGCGTAAACGTTTCAGTCCAGTTCTTTTGCTGCACCAGTGCCAACAAGTCCCCCAAGCTCCCTGAATGGCGACCAGCCTCAGGCTTTCCGGTAAATTCGCCGGCAGTTATATGATATGTACTCAGACCAACTGTCTTGGCAGGCTGTATGTCGTTGGTGATGCTGTCCCCCACCATCAAGGCTTCATCAGGTTCGACACCGACTCGCGCTACGATCTCGGCATAATAGGCGGGGTCGGGCTTGGCAAAGTGCATATTTTCGCTGTGCGTTATGAGCGCGTACTCCGTCAGGTCGCCGGGCAGGCCAGCCCACTCCAATCGCTGGCGGATGGCTTCTGCCGGGTACAGAGGGTTCGTCGCGATGACAATGGCATAATCCTGGCCGCGCAGGGTGTTGAACAGCTCAACTGCCAAGGGAACCGGTTCGACGCAGTTTTTTAACCGGGGGTACACACGCGCGTAAAAATCGGCAAACGCAGCCCGGATTTCATCCGGCGTGCGGCGGGTGGCCTGTACAATAATTGATTCGGCCAGATCAGCATTGGTCTGGCGGACATCACGCGGCTCACCGGCGGCGCGGATAAAGCGCCTCAGAACCTGTGAAAACTGCGGGTAACCCCAGCGTTGCAGCAGGTAATGATCGACCAGCCGGAGATATTCGGGCACGAATACCCGGTCAGCGCAGCCGAGCAGGGTATCATCGAGATCAAGTAGAACAGCTTTAATCATCGTCGTTCTGCTCAAGGGCCTGCCGGAACAGGTCCAGTCCTCGTGTGTCTTTGAGGTCGTGGCAGTCTGTATAGGCAGCTTCGATTGAGATTGGCTTGTCATC
>Ga0079224_100004346_pt1 | contig 18276 bp, 19 predicted proteins | sample Stecom2015_FD_80414 | JGI IMG/M metagenome (GOLD analysis project Ga0079224, IMG submission 80414) | Agricultural soil microbial communities from Utah to study Nitrogen management - Steer compost 2015 | ecosystem: Environmental > Terrestrial > Soil > Agricultural land | place: USA: Utah...
AGGAGGCTATTTCCATTCCGAGATTTTCACTGATCCCAATGACAATATCCCCACCATTTCCTATAACGCAAACGGGAAATCACAATTTTACGTAGCCAAGTTGGCAAAATCGGCCTGCAGCGCCATGTCGACAAACGAAACAGAACTGGACAGCCATATTTCCTTTTATCCCAATCCCACACAGGATGAAGTGCAGGTTAGCACAAAAGACACCCCAAAATCCTGGGAGATCTACGGCATGACCGGACAGATCGTAAACAAAGGAGCCTTCACGCGCGGCAGCAACCGGATTAAAATGAGTCATTTGGCCACAGGCACCTATATGGTAAAGGTTGAGACTGAAAAGGGCGTACTTACCGGCAAGGTGATTAAAAAATAAAGTTTCTTCATAAGGGCTTTGCACATGGCGGCCAAAGCGGCCGCCGGACTGTGGGGAGGAGTGAAGATTGCATTGTAAGTATTACCTATATTAACACTTTTCAATTGGATAATTATGTATTTAAAGACATCCCATTAGGGGTGTCTTTTTGTTAGCCTGAGAGTCTTGGCAGTTGAACGTCAATTATCCTACACAATCGCGCAAATTCACAATCGTCCTGTTCTTTGTTGGTTGGTATTGCATTAGCAAAATATATATCCGGTGTACTAGGCACGATGACTGTCTCCAATAAATTTTATCACAAGCAAATAGTTTTCATGTACGAAATGATGCATATTTCCGTTGGCTTTTCTGACGAAACCACGTCATTGGAAATACTCTATAAAAATCGAAGCAATCAATTTCCAATATATCATTACTTAAATCTGGCGCTTTCTGTGTAATCTTCCCAATAACCGAAACGAATATAAATAAAGTTTTTAAATTTGGAAAAGATGAAGTAACCCAAAATGCGACGCAGTATTATGAGACTAAACTATAGTAAAGAATAATCATTCCAACAGACTCTACTCCAAAGTTTCTAACGGCAGTAACTCAAGTAAATCAACAGAAGACGGTCTGTTATTTTTGTACAGAAACCATCAGATGTTGACGATCTGAAAATAATCATGTTTTGCGCCCAGGTGTTGGCATTCTTGCTAGGATAAAAGTTTAATGATTGAAATAAACTCTCCGATATAGGGAAGAAACGGCACTTTGCACTTGACTTCTACCGATCCGTGTAGGTAACATGACCGTCTTTCATCATTTTTATTTCTAAGATACTTATTTTCGAAACAAATCTACGTACCGGGGAATTCAAATGTTGTTTTGTGATCATCCTTCAAAACAATATAAGCACTGAACTTTTTGCCGTTTTTAGCCTTCATATTTTTGATCAGCGGAGTGCTCCTGTTGTTGATGAGTGGAGTGATCTGTTGTAAACTGAGCTGGATACCGCATACAAATCTGAACAGAATCCAATTACACTGGTCATCAGGGCACTTGACGATTTTATCTTTGATGATGAGGTTGTGCTGTTGGCATTTTGGACATTTTAGTTCCGGAATATTTTCCTGAGGGATGGATAATGATAGTAGTTCGTTGGTGATTTGTGAGGTGTAGCTTTTTATATCGTTGATAAATTTTTTTGCATTGAGTTCACCTTTTTCAATTCGATCTAATGCCATTTCCCATTCTGCGGTCATTTGTACATTGGCTATTTTTTTGTCTCTGACGAGGTCGTAAACTTTCAGTCCTTTTTCAGTGGGTATCAGAGCTTTGCTTTTGCGAACAATGTAGCTTCTGCTGAGCAGGGTTTCAATAATGGAGGCTCTGGTTGCGGGTGTACCTAAACCGATATTTGAAATGACTTTATGTGTTTCTTTATTATTTATTGATCTTCCTGCATTTTCCATCGCTGACAACACATCTGCTTCACTGTACAGTTTAGGCGGTTGGGTTGTCTTTTCTACTAACTCCACTTTGGAAATTTTCAGTTCATCACCGATTTTGAATTCAGGAAGTTCAATTAGCATTTCTCCGACGTTATTGATAATATTGCTATCATCATTTTTAATGCTGTCGTGGTGTGATAGAATTCCTTTAACAGATCGCCAGCCTTTGGTTAATATTTTTGAACCTTTGATATTGAATTCGTAGTGATATACCTTGACCGTGATATGACTAACCTGCTTATAGCAATGCTCTGAGAGAGATTCCAGTAGACGATAGGCAATCATATCATAAATGGCCTTCTCAGTTGCGGTGAGTGCAGATGGTATTTTTGTGGTGATCAACAATCCGTGGTGGTCGGTCACTTTAAGGTCATTTACCATTCGTTTGTTGAAGTTGCCAAATTTAAGTGTTGAAATTGCGGGCTTGAATTGATTGTCAGTATTGAGAATTCTTACCAGTTCCGGGATCTCTGACCAGAGGTCTTCGGGAATATATTTGCTGCCGGTTCTTGGATAGGTAATGAATCTTTTTTCATAAAGATCCTGTGCAGCCTGCAGGACCTGGTCGGCTGACAGACCCAGCTTTCGGTTGGCTTCTTTTTGAAGTTCTGTCAGGTCAAAAAGTATAGGAGATGATTCCTGAAGGGTTTTGATGGATATATCTTTTATAGTGGCCCTGCCTTCCCGTGCTATTAATTTTACGATCTGTTCTGTCTGTTTTATATCTTCCCAGCGTTCATTGGAATGACTGGTGAAATCGAGGTATTCTTTCCGGTGCTTCAACTGGATCTGCCAAAATTTCTTTTGCGTGAAATTTTTATGATCTTCATATCTTTTACAGATCAAGGCCAGTGTTGGGGTCTGTACCCTGCCCATGGTGTACACATCTTGATGGGCAGCAATACTCAGTGCCTGAGTGGCGTTGATCCCAACCAGCCAGTCAGCTTCACTTCTGGCTTTTGCAGCCTGATACAGACCGTCGAATGTTGAACCTGCTTGAAGCCTTTTGAATCCATCATGTATGGCCTTTTCCGTAAGAGAACTGATCCACAGCCTTTCAAAAGGTTTGTTACATTTGAGGTAATCGTAAATGTATCGGAAGATGAGTTCTCCTTCCCTTCCTGCATCAGTGGCCACAATGATACTGCTGCATTGATTAATGACTTTTTCTATTATCTCTAATTGTTTGAGTGCGGACGGATCTGGTTGATAGCCTTTACGGTTTTGCTTTTTTATGATTCTCGGAATTAGTAAAAATGGATCTGGAAAGATTGGCAAAGAGGCTTTGTGAAAGCCTCTTATACCATGATCTTCCGGCATACCCAACGACACCAAATGACCTAATGCCCAAGTCACGCAAAAACCGTTGCCTTTCAGGTAACCGTCTTTTCTTACGTTGGCCTTTAATAATTGTGCGATCTCTCTTGCGACACTGGGCTTTTCTGCGATGATGGCTTTCATACGTTTTGGATTTTATATTTTACGTCCTCTTGATTTGACAGGCTTCTTCTGTTGATCTTCCTGCTGTTTATTGGCGGGTTGCTGCTGTTTGGGCTGAAGAGGTTCTTTGACATTCTTGGTGGCTTCATTGGTCTTACCATCGGAATTCACTGCCTTTTGCGTGGTATGGTCTTCTGAAGGCTGGGATTTTTCTTTTAATTTATTGGGATTGGTAAAGGAAAAATCTGTCTTGGCGGTTTCTTTATCGAAGGTAATATAGCCTTGATAAGCTTTTCCTTTGCTATCAACAAGACCGTCTACATATACCGTTTCCCCTGCTTTAAATTTTTCATACTGCTGGTCATCCAGTTCTTTTCCTCTGAATATTTTTGGGGCCTCCCCATCTTTGTTTTGAACTTGCAGACTGGATTGATTCTGATTAAGGTTGTTGTTGTTGAAAATAAATTCAACATAGCGCTTGTCCGCATTGAACTGGACCGTTGCCTCGAATAATTCTCCTTTTTTAGAGGTCATACCTTTCAGATAAAGCGGCTTGCCTTCAAATAATGTTTGTTTTTGTTGCTCATCCAGCTTGATGCCCTTTATCTCATCAGGAATTTTCATATACTCGGCCCTGTAAGCGACCAGCTCGTTGGTCAGTCGGTCACGGCTGATCACGGACGGGATGATCTCATCGGTCTTAGGATTGACAAGATCTACGACCCTGCCCATATTTCCGCTTTCTTTAAGGTTTTTCTTGTCTTCTTCGGTGAACTCATGACCAAGAAACTTTAAATTGAGATTAGGTTCTTTGCGTATGCCGTGCAGGTGAACTGCTACTTCGCCAGTATCTCCAGTCTGTAGAGAAAGCCTGACATCCATCTTGCTAACCGCTGTTCCCAAATTAATAGTAATGGGAATAAGATTATTGGTCTTAAAGCCTCGGAGAAGTGGATCCATAGCATTCATCTTCTCAAGCTTTTCCTGATTAAGACCAAATTTTTCCATGGTCTTCCAGTCGATCTGTTCTGGTTGGAAACGATATTCCTGATTGTCTGTCTTGTTTTCCATTGTATTCTTATTTTATATGGTTTGTATTTTTCGGTAAGACTTCATATTCTTTCATATTTCCTTTTCTGCCGACGATGCTTGATCAAAATACTACTGGAGGTCTTACGCTGTGTTCATCATATTCCGAGAAATTGAAGAAATTGAATGCGAAGGATTCTTAAACTGTCGGTAAAAATTGAAAAGAAGTGGGTGAAGAAGTCACAGTGTTTGTCACCCAATCAATTGGTCATTGTCTTTCTTTTCTGTTGACACGAATTATTGCATATTTCCCTGTTAGTCTGCTCCTATGCCCGTCTCGGCCGCATTGGTATTCATGTTTAGAATAAGCACTGTGCTGACACTGACGTGATTTCATGGGATTCATTATGCGTCTTCTTTTCCATAGCAAACATTTCGTCCTATGAAGGTAGGGGCATACATGGTAAATGCTTTGATGTGGAATTAAGATTGCTTTTTTGGCAGCTTTTGTCCTTTTATCAGGAACTTAAACATTCTCTGATAAGCTGATGTACATCGGACATTTTGTAATAAAGCTTCCCACTGATGCTATAGTATGGCAGCTTTTTATCGGTGCGGTAGCGTTGCAATGATCTTGAACTGATTTTTAAAAGTTGCAATACGTCTTGGTTGTCAAGCAGCACCTCCCCGTCGATCTCTATAAATCTGGATTGGTTGGATGTCACATGCTCTTTTAGGATATCAAATCGTTCCATGATCCTATCCATCCAGGCTATAAATTCTGTTCTTTCGATATTCATAACTGTGATTTTTTTTAGGTTAAAATGATATGAACAGTTGATCAACTTTTATTGTGGTAAAGTTGAATAATGAACATCACATAAAATCACTACCTTTTCGTAGTACCGAACAAATATTTTCACTTTATAGTTTGTAATCAATCTTTTTAAAGATTGCTCAATCTTTCCTTGATGGGTCACCAATGGGTCATGAGCCGAAAAAAGAAGTCAGCTGTTGCCTCTAATATTCGGTTGATGGAAATCCTTAAATGGATAATTGAAAAATACCAGGTTAAACAAGGAATGAATTTATCTTTCCGATTCCTTACCAACCTAACCTGTAATAATCACCTTAAGTAATTATGTATGCAGCAGAAATTATCACCGGACAGAAATTTACATTTCATAAGACGAGACATACTTTTGGGACAATGTTTTAACCGACGGCGTTCCATTGGAAGCCTCAGTAAACCGATGGGCATACAATATTTCAACAACACAGATTTATGCTAAAATTACCAGTCAAAGTAGGAAGGATATGGATTTGATTGATCCCAAATTTCAAGCTATGGAAGAAGGGATTTCTACAGCTAATTGAACACCATTTTTACACATCTAAATAAGCGGCACTTAACGGTTCTGCTTTTTTCGACTGTAATTTTAAAGCAAAAGCACATTTACTCTCCGCTGCAAATCCAAACTCAGCAAAAGAGCTTTTTTGCTTCAACTGAAACAAAAAATTGAATAACGAAACTTCTCCCTCCCACCCCATCGCTGATTTCATTTTTCAAATATTTGTCACAGGCTTTCATAGCCTGGCCAGTTATACCACAAAGTTTATTACAGAATTATTTTCCATAATCAACCGGTAAAAAGGCAGCTAAGTTATAGCGGGCAGCAGCCGCAACTCCCAACCAAAAGACTACGGCATAATGGCAAGGCAAAATGATGGCTTCGCCGAGATGTAGCGTGTTGCCTTGCCACCCTCCGGGACTTATTCCGTTTCCTTTTGGCTTTTCCGCATAGCCCGCTTGGATTATCTGCTTTCTTTTTTCCGGTTTTTCTTTTGGAAAATGATTTGTGAAGCGGAACAAGCCACTAACGGAAAGCCAGAAAAGTACACGTAACAAAATGTAAAACTTTTAAAACAGAACGATTATGAACATCATCGGAAGAATGACAAAAGGTGCCAAGGTACGCCCACTGTCGAATGAAAAACAAGCTGTAAACTTTTCAGTCGCGACCAACGACAGCTACAAGACATGCAGGGTGAACGTGCAGTGCAAACAACCTGTTTCGATGTGCCTACGGGCTAACAGCAAACGTGGCAAGACTGCCGACAAAAGGCACTTTTGTAAAACTCACATACAGAGTAGGCACAAGGGCATGGAAAGGCAAAGACAAAAAGTCATAAGCAGGGGTTAAATTCCATATCTCACAAACTAAACTGCACGGAGGTAGCAGGAAAGCCGAAACCGTACAGGCTACTACAGAATCGGAAAACAACGTGTTTGCAGAGGAAACAACGAAGACCTCGCATTTTAACAGCAAGTATTCAAACTATTTTTTAAACATCAAAATTTTATCAAAATGGCACACAACATTAATTTCAACGAGAGAACAGGACGTTATTCATTCTTTAGCGTTCAGCAAAAGGCGTGGCACGGTTTAGGACAAATTGTAGAGCAATATCCAACAAGCGAGGAAGCTATCAAACACGCTGGATTAGATTATGAAGTCGTAAAAGCTCGATTATTTTCTAAAGGTTCGGGCCTTATCGAAACTGAAAACGGTATTGAGATAGGCAGCACAGAATTGGAAGTACCTAATTATTTTGCCAACATTCGCACCGATAACAACGCCGTTTTGGGTGTGGTAGGAAAAGATTATCATATTGTACAGAACCGTGAAGCCTTTAATTTCTTTGATGCGATTGTAGGCAGCAGCGAAGGCATTTTTTATGAAACCGCAGGAGCATTAGGCAACGGCGAACGTATTTTTATCACAGCCAAATTGCCCGATTATATCCGTGTAGGCAATGGCGACGATATTACAGAAAAGTACATTTTCCTAACCACTTCGCACGACGGTAGCGGAAGCATTACAGCGGCATTTACTCCTATCCGTATCGTTTGCCAAAACACGCTGAATGCTTCATTGCGCAATATGACAAATGTGGTACGCATCAAACATACGTCGGGAGCAAAGCAGCGTATCCATAATGCTCATAAAATTATGGGATTAGCGAACACATTGAGTAATCAATTGGAAAGCATTTTTAATGATTGGAGTAAGGTAAAGGTAACGGACCAGGAGGTAAGAAAGTTAATCCAATTGGCACTTTGCCCAAACAAGGAAACGCTTGACCTCATCACAAAACGTGCAGAAGATGAAATCTCCACTGTGTTCAAAAATACGGTTGATGATGCTTTTGCTTATGCAATGATGAGCGACACCCAGCAAATGGAAACGACAAAAGGTACTTTGTTCGGAGCTTACAACGCAGTTTCAGGCTACTATCAGAATGTTAAAAACTACAAAAATGATGAAGCCAAATTACAGAGCATTGTATTGGGAGGAACTGCCCAACTGAAATCACAGAAGGCATTTGAACTGTGTGCTGCATTTGCTTTAGACGGTGCAGATATTTTAACTCTTAATTAATTAGCAACAGGCTACCGTCTTAAACAGCGGTAGCCTGTTAAAAACAAATATTATGACTACTTGGTGCAGTAATACGGTTGTTTTCGAAGAGAAGCCCGAAGCTAATGGACACATACAATAGCTTTTCCAAACGATAAAAAGCAAAGAGCAACCAGAGATACAAGGACAACTGCGCGATTTTATAGCCAACACAAACGGCGGTTTCTTCGTTAGTCATGGTCGGAAGATTTTTTCTTCCGACTTTTTTAATCCTAAATGTTGTTTTTTTTGATTTAACTTGTTGATTTTCAAGTATTTAATTGGTTTTTTGCATATTATTTTGTACTTTTATAGCTGATAATCAATACGTTATGTCAGTATTTAAAGACCACAAGATCTCACTTAAACAAGTTCTGGAGTTTGTACCCAAGGCATTGTTAAGTCATCTTTCAGCTACCACGAAAGTGGATTATTATAGTAAAGTCCTTCATGGCGAGAAAATGTTCTACCTCCTGCTTTTCTGTATTTTCGACAATGAAAGACTCAGCCAAAGAACTCTGGAAGACACCTTCAACAGCAGTGGCTTCAAAGCTTTATTTGGCCTGGGTGAGGATGAAAAAGTGCGCAGAAGTTCTATCTCTGAGAGACTTTCTAAGATTGACCCTAATTATTTCAAAGAAATTTACTAGCAGATGTATGGACGATTTTCGAACCTTTACAATAAGACCGAAATCGAAAAGTACAACCTCATCCGAACCGATAGCACGATAGTCTCAGAGGCTGCGTCAAAATTAAAGGAAGGCATTGATCAGAAAAGTGGAAAAAAGTTGGTGAAATTCAGCTTTTCTTTCGATGGGATTCTTCCTTCCGGAGTAGAGGTTTTCACCGGACAGAAGTATTCAGCCGAGGATAATGCGCTGCCCGAAGCCATCCTCAAACAAGTGAAAAAAGAAGAGCATCACGATAATATTTACGTCATAGACAGAGGCCTGCAGTCTGTAAGGGTGATGAAAGAGTTTGAAGAGAAGTCTGTTAAATTTATTGTTCGTTCCAAAGAAAACCGAAAATTTGAAGAAAACGAGTCTTTTCTTTCTCCGCAATCGGTGGTAAAATGGGATGAGTGGCAAGTCTTAAAAGACAGCAAAGTTAAGCTGTACACGGGAAAACCTATTCTAAACAAACGCGGAAACATCCATCGCCGGGAAGAAATCGTTGCAACCGATTTTCGTTTGGTGGTCATACGTAATGAGAAAACGAAAAAAGAATTTTGGTTTATCACCAATGAATTTGAACTTACATCCAAAGAAATCGCCGATTATTACCGTAAACGGTGGGACATTGAGGTGTTCTTCAGGTTTTTAAAGCAGGAGCTGAATCTTAGTCATTTGGTTTCCCTAAACAAAAACGGTATTGAGGTAATGGTTTATATGACAATGATTGCAGCAATGCTATTACTGATTTACAAAAAAGTAAACAATTTAGGATACAAAACAGCCAAAAGGCGCATTGCAATGGAACTTCGGGACATGATAACCGCAATATTAATCGTTTTTGCCGGAGGAGATCCAGACAAGGTTTTCAAAACATAAAAATGGCCGGAATTTCTTCCGACCATGACTAGTTTCTTCGTCACTATTTATTGCAATGAAGGCAATGAAGGCGCTTTCCAATTTGAAACAAAATATTCGCCTAGCTTTTGAAAATATCCAAGAGATTGCAGACATTATAAAGAGATTTACTCAGGATGATGAAAAATGGAGACCGCTGGTATATGGTAGGGTGAAATTTCTGACGGGACTGTCACAAATATTTATTTGGTAGAGGAAGCTTTTGAAAAATATCAATATGACGAAGAAACGGCAGCTATAATTTTATAGGCGACACCAACGAGAGTGATTACGTAGTTATGCAAACTTTTCTATACCGAAGTTTCCAAAAACAACAGTTGAAAATTTAACGATTGAAAATCGGTCAGCAAAAAAGACACTTCCTTCCTTAGCTCGGAAATGTCTTTTTTGCATTTCGTAAAGGTGCAACCCATTTGATGAAAATGTATGCTCCGCCATTTTATCAAACCAGTTGCGGGTTTTTTGCGTGGGATATTCGATATCCCATTTTTTTAATTTGGATTGACTTATTACTAACCACACAGAATGCCAAAAACAATCAAAGCATAGGCAATCCAATTGCCGATACGCTCTAATAAAACGCGTGAATACTGTTGCATCGAAGCTGGAAAAACTTCAACTCGTAGTGTATTCTGTCTGTAAAATTTCCTGCGGCTTATCCACCAAACAAGACCTATACCGATACTAAACTTAAGAAAAAAAATCTCTTGCACAAAAGCGAAAAAGCAAAAAACCGACCTGTAAAGTCGGTTTATATATTCGTTTATATTGCTGTTAATCACTGCTATTGAACTGAAAAGTTAATTGCTTTTCGTTTCCAAAATTGTCCGAAATCCACACGTCAAAAGATTGTGAAACGGCAGATGTGGAAGTGTAATACAGTCTAAATTGCTTCTTTTGTAATTCGTACAGGTCATTGGGTTGGTACGCTGGCTCATCGTAATACTGTAGAGTTCCCTGTCCATCAAATTGGAAGTACCGAAGATAGTATTGCGTGTTGCTGTAATTTCCCGTTCGCTGAATGATAATGCGTATTTCTACCGTCTGGCCATTGCCTATATCTTTGGGTATTGGCATCACTTCTACCTCAAAAGGAAAGTCGTTTTGGATATCGAGTTCATCATCTTTGCTGCAAGATACCAAAGAAATTGATGCGGTAAGGATTGCGAGCATTACATAAATCGGCAGTAATACCAATCTAAAAATTTTGAATATTGCTGTCATAGTTTTTTATTTTAAAAGTTAAACCTTAATCCCATACCCGCCGAAGGTCGGAATTGTTCCAAATCGGTACCCCAAAATACCTTTGTACGTCCTTGCAGCACCAGCACCAACCGGTCTGAAAGGTAGGTTTCAAAAGTAATTCGTCCGCCGGCTCCGTAAATGAAATTGTCTTCGCTCAAAATTATCGCACCGTCATACAACGTCGGTTCGCCACGGTTGATGCTTTCGTAACCGACAACTCCTGTAAGTCCTAAATTCAGTGTGGCGCTTTTTCGAGCATCGCCCAACAGGAAAAAACTGTAACCGCCTTCTGCAGTGAAGGTTTCCTGCGGAATACAGATGTCTTTGTAATCGTGGTACCGATGTGCATATTCCAAAGCCCAGAGCTGGTAATTTCCACTTTTACCATTTATCGTCATGCCGATGTTAAGGTAATAATCATTGCCTATTTTATCATCCGATAATACGCCCCCATTTAGTTCCAAACCCAATTGTTTCGGGAGCATTCGTTGTGCCTGTGCAACCGTAAACGCCATCAATATGAATATTACAGTGCAGATATATTTTTTCATAAAATTGTTTTAAAAGATTATTAAAATTTCAGATGCATATCGTTGATCAATCGTGCTTTTATCAAATCCGAATTTTCTACCTGAAGCGTTTGATGCCTGCCACCGTTTTTTTCGTATATTTCAATAAGCAAAATCTTGTCATCCTCAATGGTAAACTGGTCTAAGAGATACACGTTTTGTTCGGTTAGCTTTCCGCCAATCTCGACTAAAGGCTTGTAAGATCTAAGCGGTATCATTGGTCGTTCTTGAACTACGGTGCGTTTAGCAATTTTTTTATCCACGACTTTGAAATTCATAAAATCTATTTGGAAAGGCACATTGGTCCGATTTCTCAATTCTGTATGGAAGTAGTATTTGCCGTTGTGAATGTAAATTCCTTTGAGAATAAATTGAATACCGAAACTCATTGTCCCAATATGTTTTACAATGCGTTTGTCTGTATTGTAAATGGTTTCCAAAAGCAAACCTGCCAAAGACGGTGAATTGTCGCCCAATTCTTCAAACAAAACATCGTTACCATTGGCTTTATCAACTGATTTCTGCAACGTCAAAAGGTTATAGCTCAACCCTTCGGGATAGGAACTATAATACACATTGAAACTGTAAAAACGTCCGTCATTAGTAATGACCGAGAAATTTGTTTCGGGCTCAAATGCTCTTACTGCTGCTTTTACACGTAGTACGTTTTCAGCATCTTCTGCTTTTCCTGCAATCAGATATTCACTTCCCAAATCCACGTAACGAATGGCGGTTGGGAAAATCAGGTGTGAGGTTTTATCGTAAGTCACTTCCATCTTGTAAGGTTCTATTTGGCCCAATTCGAGTGATGTTCTTATACTGTCCTGCGCAAAAGATTGTACGGTAAAGCCGAATGCCAAGGCAAATGCCCAGAAAGTTTTGAAATATTTTTTCATTGTTTTATTAATTTGAATTCTACATTATTTTTTAGAAACAAGGAAGACCTGATGTCCTGCCTTTAGGGTAACTTTTGGAGTACGTACCTTTTTTGCGAAATAACCCGAAACACCTTGTACCACGCCACGGCTAAGGTCTGCGGCAACTTGTTGTCCGGCAGATTGTGTTAGCATCACACTTGTTCCCGAATTTTGACTCATATTTCCAGCCATTTCGGTAAGCGCATTTATTTCAGGAGAATATGGAACGTACAAGCCTTGCTGCCCATCCAAATCATAAATTGTAATATCTACGGGAATGATATTGCCATCCAGTTCTACTGATGAAACTTTAAGCTGCAGCCTGCCATTCTGAAATTTGGCATTTGCCGTTACAATTGTTCCTTTTGGAATGGTTCGTTGCGGTGTTTGGGCAGCTTCCAGCAATCTCAATCGAACGCCTGTTTCGCCGATTACCGTTTGACCCTCGTGTACACAGGCTTCAATACTGTTTTTTGGCTGTACTATTTGCTCTTTAAAACCTGCGGTATAAAATCCACGGTTTTTGGCTTCACTCCAATCGGCTAAAAATGCACTGTCGGATGGTTCGCGATACAAAGCGGAAACCGTGCTTTTTCTTGCCGGAGCAAACGCTACGAAATGTTCTTTTTCTGATGTTGATGTTGTTTGATTTATAGCATTGGTGGGAGAAACTTTTTCAGTATTTGTATTTTGCGGAAGATATTTAGCCGCCATTTGGTAGGACTTTTCCATTAAAGCCAATTGGTCATCCACCGTGGTCGCACGAGGGACATCCCTCTCACCCAGCCTATCTCTCAATTCTTCCACTTGTCTGCGAAGTTGCATCGTTTCTGAATTATCATTTTGATAAAATGAACCTAACGTGCTTTGTGCATTTCGGTAACTGTTGAGTGCAGTATTAGCTGATTTAGCAGCTCCAAAAGCATTGCTTTCCGCTTCAGGATATAAGCCTTCTTCACTGTTTTGTATAGTGTCTGTGTTCCAATAATCGGCAAGCGTTGTAAGCGCATTTCTTTTTTCCAGCTCTTGATTTTCCAACATTTCCTGCTCATACGCTTTTTGCTTATCCGACTGCATTCCCGCATCAGTAGCTTGCGGAACAACATCATTCAAGCCGATATTTTCGTTTTGATCTTTATTGGAAGACGGCTTAAAAATTAAATACATACAGCCGACAAACACAATACCCATTAAAACAAATACGAGCGGCTTTTTGAGTTTTTCCATTTTATTTTGTGTGCTTTCTTGAAACGCATCAGCGGTGTCTTTCGGGCTTCCTTCAGTTACCTGAACCATCGGTTTTTTGTCATCTTTTTCTTTCATAAAACTAATTTTTAAGAATTGTTGATAATGGGTCCCGCAACTTTGCAGGACATTGATCATTTTTTGAGGACAGGGTTTTCGATATGCTCGATAACCATATCGTTTTCGGACTTTGAAGTGTCGTACCAAACCTTGCAAATCACAAATGCCGTTAGCAATAGATAGCTTATAAAAAAGTAAAGGGTGTATAGGTGTTGTTTGCGCATTGACAATGCCCGCCAGCGTTCATCAACCTTGTCAAAGTAACTGTCCAGATTTGCTCTTATTTTTTTCATAACCTGTACTTTATCGTTCGATGACTTCCACATCCTTATTTTCTATCACTGCAAACTTTTCGATATTGAAGCCCTGGGGATTATTATCCGAGCGAACAGAGTTCACAAGGAAGCACGATGTAATCAGGTTACGTCTGGTTACATTGCTGGAACGGATGATGAACTGTTTGGCATAAGTTTGCACTGCATACGGATGTCTGTCGAAGTTGCAAACCACGCTATCTACTTCGATGCGCTGTTGTACGTTTCCTGAAATGATGCGATTGTAATACCCTTTTTCAGATAGGTCTTTGTAATAATCAAAAGCACTTTTATCGGCAAGGTTGAATGCCCGTTTCATATTGCTTTCAATAGCATTTTTATCGGGAGCCAATGTAAAAAACAATTCGTGAAAACGTCTTACGTGCTCTCTTGCTTCAACAGGGCGGTTTATGCTTGCATCCTGCGATAAGGCAAGCATTAATGATTTACCGTTATCTAACACATAAATTTTCTGACGTTGTTCTTCTGCAAAACGGTAGGATTGCCATACGGCAAATGCTACCACTCCAATGCAGACAGCGGCAAACACAATGGCATACAAACGTATCTGCCGAAAGCTGTTCTCTATATTTCTTAACGTTTTAAATTCCATTTTTTAATTGATTATTGGTTTTACATTATTTAAGTAATTGACCGCTGATGTTTCCAGCTGCGGATCCGGCTCCTGCTCCTGCAAGGTTTCCGGCTTTCATTGCTGTATGGTTGACATTGCGTGTAAAGTTTCCGGCACCACCGGCTTGGATAATCCATCCTGTAACCGTTGGAATTGTGAAATATCCAACGATCCCGATGATCATAAAAATGATATACACCGTGTTGGAAGTATCAGGAATGAAGGTTGGATCGGACAACATTTGAATGTCCCGTTCCAAAATCAATGACTGTATTCTTGCCAGCATAGAACTGAACAGATCAGATACTGGAAGCCAGAGATAAACACTGACGTACCTCGTAATCCATTGCGTAAGTGTGGTTTGAAAACCGTCCCACACTGAAATTGCGAAGGCGATGGGCCCAAGTATTGACAGTACAATTAGGAAAAATGTCCGTATGGTATCAATAACCAATGCTGCTGCCTGGAAAAGGACCTCTAATAAATTTCGGAACCAATCCTTAATAGCTTTTTCTATCTGATATGCCTGCCTGTCCATATACATTCCAGCCATTGTTCCAATGTCGGAAGGCGACCAACCCAATTCATCCAGCATTTGGTCAAACTCTTCATCAGAAACCATAAAAGCAGTTTCAGGATTTCTAACCATTGCTTCGTATTCTAACAGGTCTTTTTGCTGTTGCAGTTTGTTGAGGTCAAGCACTTGGTCTTCAAGGATTGAGTGCGTTCCTGTAACCACCGGGCTTAATACCGCATTAATGCTTCCCAACACAATGGTTGGGAAAAACATAATGCAAAGTCCCAAAGCGAACGGGCGCAAAAGTGGAAACACATCGATAGGTTCGGCACGGCTTAGTGCCTGCCAAACTTTAATTGCTACATAGAACAAAGCACCCAATCCTGCGAGACCTTTTGCTACAGCCGCCATATCTGCAGCAAGAGGCATCATATCATCGTACAGCGCACGAAGAACTTCGTGAAGATTATTCCATTCCATAACTTACCAGTATTTTTGGTTGGGAGTTCCATAAAGGTCAAGCACTCTTTTGGCATCGTTTTTTTTCTTTGCTCTGAGGTAGCTGACAGATATGTTTTTGTTGGTATAGTAGCGGACCAGGCTATGGTAGTCCTTTACTTCTTTGTACACACGGTCAATTACTTCCATACGTTCCTTGTCATTCAATGAAAGACCAGATGCCGATACAATCTGTTTTAGTTCTTTCAAAAGCGCTGTACTTTCATTCAAAAGTGAGGAATAACCATTACCGATGGCGACCAGTTCCTGTGGTGTAAAATTGGGATCGTTCATCATTTTGCCAAAATTCTGAACATACATTTCCGAAACATCGCCCACTAAAAGAACGGTTTGTTGAACTTTACGGGCATCTTTCACCAAATTGTTTACTGCCTTTAGCTTGTCGTAATATTCTTTTCCCTGCTCATACACTTTTTTTACTTCATTGAAGTTTTTGACCACGTTACTTACAGTGGAAGAAGTCTGAACGATTTCGTTGGCACTGTTGAGAATTCCTGAAGCCAGATTTGTAGGGTCTGTAACTACAAATTGAGCTTTTGCTGATGGCGTTGCAGCGAGCATTAATGCCGTACACACCAGATACATTATTTTTTTCATTGTTCTTGAATTTTAAAATGTTACGCATTATTCATTTACATTGTCACGCCTTTGCATTGCGATATGCTTAATGGCGAGTTCTACGTTACCGTCCAATTCAGAAGCGAGTTGCATCACTTCCATTTTTTCGGTTTCTTCAGTGGTGTATGCGAGGTATTCCTCCAGACTAACTTCGGTGGCATAGACTGCCGAGTGTGTACCACCTAAGCCTATCCAAACCTCTTTGTACAACCGATTGGCATCATTGTTCATATTAATTGAAAGCACCTGTCCTTTTTCTTTGTCTGTAAGTCCCAACATTGCCTGTATATCATCGAATTTGTTCATATACTTGCGTTGGTCTAAAAGGATTTTACAGTCGGAATTGTTGATGATGCTTTCTTTCACAATGGGCGATTGGATAATATCATCTACCTCCTGTGTTACCACGATTGCTTCTCCAAAAAATTTTCTGACGGTCTTAAATAAATACTTGATGTATTCTGCCATTCCTTCTTTGGCAATCGCTTTCCAGGCTTCTTCAATCAAAATGAGCTTACGGATGCCTTTCAGCCTACGCATCTTATTGATAAAGACTTCCATAATGATAATGGTGACTATGGGAAAGAGGATTTTATGATCTTTTATCGCATCAATTTCAAACACGATAAAACGCTTGGAAAGCAGGTCTAACTGCTTATCAGAATTCAGCAGATAATCGTATTCGCCTCCTTTGTAGTAGGGTTCGAGCACGTTGAGGAAATTGGCGATGTCAAAGTCCTTTTCCCTTACCTGTTTTTCTTCCAATACCTTGCGGTAGCCGCCCTGTACATACTCATAGAAACCGTTAAATGACGGGTACACATCTTCCGTTTTGATACGCTCGATATACCCACTTACCGCATTGGATAACGCCACTTCTTCCGAACGGGTTGGCGGCTCATCATCACGTTTCCAGAGTGTCAGTATCAAAGTCTTGACACTTTCACGCTTCTCTATGTCGAAAACGCCATCATCGGTATAGAAAGGGTTAAAGGCAATGGGATTGTCTTCGGTATAGGTGAAATACACGCCGTCTTCGCCTTTGGTTTTTCCTTTGATGAGTTCGCATAAGCCCTGATAGGAATTACCCGTATCTACCAGCAGGACGTGTGCGCCCTGTTCGTAGTATTGCCTTACCATATGGTTTGTGAAGAACGATTTACCACTTCCCGATGGACCAAGTATAAACTTGTTCCGGTTGGTAATAATCCCACGTTTCATCGGCAAATCCGAAATATCCAAATGGATAGGTTTTCCCGTCAATCGGTCAGCCATTTTTATCCCAAATGGCGAGGGAGAATTGCGATAGTTGGTTTCTTCCGTGAAGAAGCACAACGCAGGCTCAATGAAAGTGTAAAAACTTTCCTCACTCGGAAAATCGCCCGCATTGCCCGGCATTCCTGTCCAGTACAGAGTGGCTACGTCCGTAGTGTTGTGTCTGGGCTTACACTCCATTAGTGCCAACGCACTGCCGCAATCGTTCTTCAACTGTTTCAGTTCTGCCGGGTCTTCCGACCACGCCATGATGTTGAAGTGCGCCCTTATGGAAGAAAGACCGAACGAATGTGCTTCGTTCAGGTATTTTTCTATCCACTCTTTGTTGATTTGGTTGGCACGGCTGTACCTTGCCAATGAGTGCATATTCCTTGCGGACTTTTCAAACTTTTGCAGGTTGTCTTCGCTGTTATCCAAAAACAAATACTGATTGTAAATATGGTTGCAGCTTAACAGCAAGCCCACAGGTGCGGCGAACGACAAACGGCAGTCACTCCGGTCAGTGGATAGTTTTTCAAAACGGGTATCTGCAGCTACCGTTCCGGGTAAATCCTCCGTATCGGACAAGGTGTGCAGGCTCAACCTTTTGTTCCCGATACGGACTTCTTCCGTTCCGAGAGCGATGTCCTGCATCGGTGTGCCGGCTTCCCTTGATAACGTTAGGTACTGTTACAGTAATCCCTGCTTTTCGTCTGTTCCGATGATGTCATCTTCGGTAAGGGGTTGCAGGGTTATAAAACCGCTATCGTTCACGATACGCTCAAACTGTGCTACAGCTTCCATAAACCGGTGTATTGTTTCCTTGTTCCTGATTTCCTTTGGTATCAATGAACCTTTACAAAGCGAGCTGAAGTTGCTTTGCATACGCATTCTTTCCTTAGTAGTCTTAGTTAGGAACAGGTAACAATAATGGTTTAGGAATGGTCGCTCATTAAAATGACGTTGATAGGATTTGGCCAAAAAACTCTG
>Ga0079224_100004348_pt1 | contig 18273 bp, 15 predicted proteins | sample Stecom2015_FD_80414 | JGI IMG/M metagenome (GOLD analysis project Ga0079224, IMG submission 80414) | Agricultural soil microbial communities from Utah to study Nitrogen management - Steer compost 2015 | ecosystem: Environmental > Terrestrial > Soil > Agricultural land | place: USA: Utah...
GCGGGGGCGGGGGCGGGGGTCTGGACCAGCCGCCCGCCTCTGACGAACAATGTCCGGTCGGCGAGCCGCTCGACGGCCACCGGATCGTGGGTGACGAGCACGATCGAGGTGCCCTGATCCCGCAGCGCTGCCAATCGAGTCAGCAGCGTCGAGCGGGCGAGTGGGTCGAGGCCTACGGTGGGTTCGTCGACGACGAGAACGTCCGGTGTGCCGACCATGACCTGCGCGAGGGCGAGTCTTGTCCGTTCGCCGCCGGAGAATTCGAACGGATAACTCGCCGCTATCCGGCCGAGTGCCGGACCGTGTGACGCGAACGCGGCGGCGGCCAGAGCACGGGAGACGAGCGCACGGCGGTGCGCGCGACTCGGGTGGCGGCCGGTACGGCGGCGGCACTCGAGTACGGCGAGTTCTGCGAGCGCCGCGCCGATCCGACGAGCCGGATTCAGGGTGGCTGCCGCGTCCTGTGGCAGATAGCCGATCCGTATCGGGCCCCCTACGGGGGCGATCGTGCCGGCGAGGGTGGTGCCGGGACCTGTGACACCGGCGAGTGCCGCGGCGATCGTGGTCTTGCCCGCCCCCGACGGTCCGGACACGGCAAGTATTTCGCCGCGTCGAACGTCGAATGTCACCTCATCGAGGATCGGCGCCGAGCCCGCGATCACCCGGAGGGCACAAACCTCGAGGATGATGCCGGAACCGTCAACCACGGCGACTCGCTCGCCTTGCGTCACGCACCGCCATCGCACGGGGGTCGCCGAGCAGATCGTCGGCCAGCAGATTCACCCCGACGGCGAGCATCACGATGAGTCCGGCGGGCAGCAGTACCGACCAGGGCGCGATGGTGAGCGCGTCCTTGTTCGCCGCCACCGACACCGCCCAGTCCGTGGACGTGGTGTCGAAGCCCAAGCCGAGGAAGTTCGCCGAGGCGAGGAAGTAGACCGCGGCGGTGAACCTGACGGCCGCGTCGGCAGCGATCGGGCGGGCCATCTCCCGCACGGCATAGCCACCGTAGCGATGCACGCGGCTCTCGCCTTGCATGCGCAACGCATCCATCACCGGGCTGCGCGTGACACGCCGAGCCGCCATCCTGACGAACCGCGCGATGGGAGCCACCAGAGCCAGCCCGATCGCACAGGAGATGGCCACCGCCGAGCCCTCGGTGCGCAATGCCGCGACCATGATGACGAGCAACGACGGCAGACAGAGCAGCACGTCGATCGGGCGCATCAGGGCCTCGTCCAGCCAGACTCTCGGAGTGGCGGCGGCCGCCATGCCGATGACGAAGCCGACCGCATACGCGCCGAGCACTGTCAGCACCGCGACCAGGAGGAAGGTACGGCCTCCGTTCAACGCCGCCGCCAGCACGTCACGCCCCAGCCGATCCGTTCCGAACGGCGACCAGGTGGACGGGCCGAACGGGCTCTGGCGCTCCTGCGGCGCCGCACCCGCCAGCACCGGCCCGCACAGGGCGATAACCAGCGGAGGCGCCAGCAACAACGAACAGACCCACCGACGAGCGGTCACAGCCGCGCGCCTTCCGCCGAGCCCGGAACCATCCGCTGACCGAGCAGATCGATCACGATGTTGACCGCGACCGCGATCACGCCCGTCACCGCGACGATCGCCAGAATCACCGGGTCGTCACGGTTGGCGATGGCGGCGATCAGCGCCGAGGCGATTCCGGGCATCACGAACACCGCTTCCACGATCAGCACGCCGGACAGCAATCCGTCGCCCGTGCGCCCGAGTTCCTGCATCGCGGGCGCGAGCGCGTTGGGTGCCACATGCCGGATCAGCAACGCGTGCGGTGGCACGCCGAGCCGACGGGCCGGCGCGATATAGGGCTGGTCGACCACATCGATCACCCCGGCACGAACCAGCCGGACCAGCGGGGCCGCGACCCGAACGACCATCACGAACAACGGCAGCACGAGGTACTCCGGGCGATCCAGCACCGTGTCCAGGTCCGCGCCGAGAAAGGTGGCAGGCAGCAGGTCCAGCTCGATCGCCAGATAGGTGACCAGCACGACAGCGAGGACGAAGTCCGGAATCGAGTCCAGAGCGACGCAGGCGGTGGTGATCATCCGGTCCCGGCCGGAGCCGGGGCGCAGACCCGCGGCGAAGCCGAGTCCGACCCCGGCCGGGATCAACAGCGCCATCGCCGCGACCGCCATCGCACCGGTCACCAGGAACGGTTCGGCTATCACCTCGGCCACCGGCGCCCCGTTGGCGTAAGAGGTGCCGAAGTCACCGGTGACCGCGTGTGCCAGCCACTCGGCGAAGCGCTCCACCGGGGACACGTCGAGTCCGAGCAGCGTCCGCGCCGCGATCCGTTCCTGCTCGCCGAGCAGATGATTGTTCTGCACATCCGCCGCATCGCCCGGCAGCAGCAGCGACAGAACGAACACCAGCACCGCGAGCACGAGGAGCTGGCCACAGCCGATCACGACCCGCCGCACCAGGAATCGGATGAACGGGGTACGCACCGCGACCTACCTGATGCCGACCACGACGCGATCGTCACCGTACTGCCACACCAGCCCCACCTCCGCGAATCCGGCCTCTTCGGCGAAGGCGAGATAGTCGTGCACAGAGGGCGGGTCGTGGACGGTGTGCTCGAATCCCCCGGCCCGAAGCCGAACCAGTTCGGCCAGCTCGGGGGCCTGCTCGACCGCCGACCACCACGCAGCCCAGTCCTCGGCCGCGGCTGTCCCGGTCCGCCCCGCCCGGCGCGCGGTCAACGCTTTGCCCAGCGCGTCGAGGCGAGGCGCCCGCGCGCCCTCGTAGAGGTGATCGCCGTCGACGAACACCCCGCCCGGCGGCAGCGCTCGCGCACACGTGCGGATCAGCTCACGCAGCGGCAGCCGATTCATCCAGTGCAGTGCCGTCGTGCTGACGAACGCGTCAGGCGCCCGCTCCAGCCCCAGTGCCGCCAACCAGTCATCGTCGCGCAAATCGGCGTTCACCGTGCGGAATCGCGGTGAGTCCAGCGTCAGATCCGCCAAACCGAGCAGCAGCGGATCGGCGTCCACACCGACGACGCTCGCTTCCGGAAAGCGATCCAGCAGCCGCTGCGACAACGTGCCCGGTCCGACCCCCAGATCCACGATCAACGGATCCGGCCGTTCCAGCGCGTCGGCGAGGACATCACCGATCACCTCGAATCGCTGTTCGCGATCGGGCATGTAGTGCTCTTGCTGCCGGTCCCACCGCTGCACCCAGTACCTTGCCCGGTCGGCCCCGAGGAGAACCCCGGTCATCGCAGGCCCACCCGATTGAACCGTGCCCATTCGTGCGAATTGGGCACCGCAGCGGGCACGTTCGCGAAGGTGTCGCGGGCGGCCCGGTTCCAATAGGTAGTGCCGAAGAAGACGAATCCCCCTCGGTCGTAGAGGATCTCGTGCATCGTTCGATAGATCATCGCCCGTCCCTCCTCCGTCGGTGTCGCCTGCGCCTTGACATAGAGTGCGTCGAACTCCGCATCGGACCACTTCGTCCGGTTCTGCGGAGATCCGGTCAACAGACGCGACGCGAAATGGCTCGGGACCGCCAGCGGGCCGGACTGCCCCATGGTGAGATGCCCCGTCTCGAGCGCGTCGGTGTAGTAACTGTCCTTCGAGCCCACGATCACGTTCACCCTCACCCCGCACGCCGCCGCCTGTTCGGCGAACAGCCGCGCCGACTCCACGAAACCGTACGCGACCTGGGCGGTGAACAGGTCGAACGTCAGATCCCGCACACCCGCCGCGGCCAGTAGTCTGCGCACCTCATCCGGGTCGTACTCATGTTGAGGAAGATCCGCGTAGTACTGATAGCCCTTGCCGAACACATCGTTGGAGACATCTGCCTGCCCTTCGAGCGCAACCTTCACCAACTCGGCCCGATCCACCATCCGCATCACCGCGCGCCGCACGGCGGGATTGTCGAATGGCGGCCGATCGGTCTTCATCGCAAAGAAGTAGATACCGCTGTTGGGCGTCGCCGCCAGCGACACACCCCGCCTGTCGACCAGCGTCCGCGCCGCCGATGGAGTCAGATTGTCGGCGTAGTCGACCTCGCCGGTCTGCACCGCGCTCGTCCTGGCATCGGCCTCGGCGCTGACGATCCGCAACCGCCGGATCCCAGGAGCACCGTCCCAATACTGCTCGTTGGCGGTCGCGGTGAACTCACGTCCCGGCTCGAACGACTCGAAGACGAACGGCCCCGTGCCCACTGGCCGGGAGAAATCGGTTGCCCCCTCACGCACGATCTTCGTGCCGTAGGACGACAACATGAGCGGCAACTCGAAAGCCGGTTGCCGCAAAGCGATCTCGACCGTGTGATCGTTGACCGCCCGGCAGCGGGAGAGATCGATCGGCGCCAGCGTCGACGCAGCGATGAACGGCCGACGCTGTGCAGGCCCGAGCACCCTCGACATCGTGTACAGCACGTCGCGCGCGGTGAACACGGCACCGTCGTGCCAGCGCGCGTCACGCAGCCCGATCCGCCACACCGTGCCGTCGGCATTGGGCTCGGCGCCGGTGGCGAGGCGCGGAATCGCACGCATCGCGCCATCGATCTCGAACAGCCCGTCATAGACGGACTTCATCCTGGCCTCGTCGATGAACAAGGTGTTCACCCCAGGGTCGATACCCTCTCCCGCCCCCGAACCCTGGAACGCCGCGGTGAAAGTATCGGTGCCGGAACTCGATCCCGATGCCCCGCCACAACCGGCAAGGGCCGCCCCCGCGGCCACAGTGCTGCGATCAGAAACGAGCGACGAGTCAGGCCCGATGGCCTTGATGCTTGCATGGACGACTCCCATCGCGTAAGACCAGCTCACGCGATGACGACATGCGGAACCGAGCCACCCACGGCGGCCCGTTCGGCACATCGATTAACCCCACGTGACCATGACCATGTTCGGAACTTCACCCTGCAGGTATCTGGCTTCGGCTCGCTCGAACGAACCTCACAGTTGCGGGACAGCCCCGGAATCTCACCGGCCTTCCCTGCGGGCAGGCGTCATCATACGCACCGGCATAGCTGGCTCGCAGGCACCGGTAACTGGATTCGCGTCGTGACCCCGGCGGGGCGCGTTCGCGTGGACAGGGTTTCGTGGGCGGCTCGGCCTGGGCGGCCCCGTTACGACGGGCGCCCGCGGCGTGCTGGTGGGCCCGCATGATCGTCGAGTCCACACTCACCTGCCAGCCGATCGATCCCGCCGCGTCGGCGAGGGGCGTCACGCCAGGGGCAGCCGATCCTCATCATGGTGCGCATTCAGGGCAACAAACGTGACGCCAGCGACGTGTAGTAGGTCACCGCCCCAATGTGGTCCATCGCCGCTCGACTTCCCGCGGCGCCAGCCCCACCGCCCGCACGCGCCGTCCCACCTTGTCGACATCACCCCGGTCGACCGTCACCACGCCAGCATCGTCGGACCGAAGCGCCACGTTTTGAGCGTGACGGGCCGGTATTCAGGCTGATCTCCAGTGATGACGAAAGGCCCCGCACCCGGTGTTCCAGGTGCGGGGCCTCGAGTCGAAAAGTGCTGTCAGCAGCTACTTTCACTCACCGAACAGCACTCACTTCTGCGCGGCCTTGGCCTCGCGGCGACGGCGGTGCAGGATCGGCTCGGTGTAGCCGTTGGGCTGCTTGGTGCCCTCGAGGATCAGCTCCTTGGCGGCCTGGAAGGCGATGCTGCCCTCGAAGTCCGGCGCCATCGGGCGGTAGTTCGGGTCGCCCGCGTTCTGCCGGTCCACGACCGGGGCCATGCGCTCCAGGCTGGCCACCACGTCCTCGGCGGTGACGACGCCGTGGCGCAGCCAGTTGGCCATGAGCTGGCTGGAGATGCGCAGGGTGGCGCGGTCCTCCATGAGCGCGACGTCGTTGATGTCGGGCACCTTGGAGCAGCCGACGCCCTGGTCGATCCAGCGCACCACGTAGCCCAGGATGGACTGCGAGTTGTTGTCCAGCTCCTGCTGCTTCTCCTCGGCCGACCAGTTCGGGTCGGCGGCCAGCGGGATCTCCAGGATCTGGTCGACGGTCGCGCGCGGGCCGCCCTTGGCGATCTCGGTCTGCCGCTTGAACACATCCACCAGGTGGTAGTGGGTGGCGTGCAGGGTGGCGGCGGTCGGCGAGGGCACCCACGCGGTGTTGGCGCCCGCCTTCGGGTGACCGATCTTCTGGGTCAGCATGTCGGCCATCAGGTCGGGCATGGCCCACATGCCCTTGCCGATCTGCGCCTTGCCGGACAGGCCGGTCAGCAGGCCGGTGTCGACGTTCCAGTCCTCGTAGGAGGCGATCCACTGCTGGGCCTTCATGTCGGCCTTGCGGACCATCGGCCCGGCCTCCATGGAGGTGTGGATCTCGTCGCCGGTGCGGTCGAGGAAGCCGGTGTTGATGAACACCACGCGGTCCTTGGCGGCGGCGATGCAGGCCTTGAGGTTGACCGTGGTGCGGCGCTCCTCGTCCATGATGCCGACCTTGAGGGTGTGGCGCGGCAGGCCGAGCACGTCCTCGACGCGGTCGAACAGCTCGTTGGTGAAGGCGACCTCGTCGGGGCCGTGCATCTTCGGCTTGACGATGTAGACCGAGCCGGTGCGGCTGTTCTTCAGCGCCACGTCCTCGCGCAGCGAGTGGCGGGCGATCAGCGAGGTGATCAGGCCGTCCATGATGCCCTCGGGCACCTCGTTGCCCTCGGCGTCGAGGATGGCGTCGGAGGTCATCAGGTGACCGACATTGCGCACGAACAGCAGCGAGCGGCCGTGCAGGGTCAGCTCCGAACCGTCGAGCGCGGTGTAGACGCGGTCGGGGTTCATGGTGCGGGTGAACGTCTTGCCGTTCTTGGAGACCTCTTCGGCCAGCGTGCCGGTCATCAGGCCGAGCCAGTTGTGGTAGCCGAGCACCTTGTCCTCGGCGTCGACCGCGGCGACCGAGTCCTCGAAGTCCATGATGGTGGTGACGGCGGACTCGAGCACGATGTCCTTGATGCCTGCGGTGTCGGTGCTGCCGATCGGCGACTCGGGATCGATCTGGATCTCGATGTGCAGGCCGTTGTGCTTCAACAGAACCGCGGTGGGGTTCTCCGGGTCGCCCTGGTAGCCCACCAGTTGCGAGGGATCTGCCAGGCCGATCTCGGTGCCGTCCTCCAGGCCGACCTCGAGCTCGCCGTCGACGATCTTGTAGGAGGTCGAGCCGACGTGCGAGCCGGTGATCAGGGTGACGGCGTCGTCGAGGAAGTTGCGCGCCCACTCGATGACCTTGTCGCCGCGGACCCGGTTGTAGCCGGAGCCCTTCTCGGCGCCGCCGGTCTCCGGGATCGCGTCGGTGCCGTAGAGCGCGTCGTAGAGCGAACCCCAGCGCGCGTTGGCGGCGTTGATCGCGAAGCGCGCGTTCATCACCGGCACGACCAGCTGCGGGCCCGCGGTGGTGGCGATCTCGGCATCGACGTTGTCGGTGCCGATGGTGAAATCAACAGGCTCGGGCCGTAGGTAGCCGATCTCGGTCAGGAACTCCTTGTAGGCGGCCTTGTCGTAACCGGCGCCGGGGTTCTCGGCATGCCAGGCGTCGAGCTTGCCCTGGATCTCGTCGCGCTCGGCCAGCAGGGCGCGGTTGCGCGGAGCCAGATCGTTGATCACCTGCTCCGCACCGGCCCAGAACGCGGCGGAATCTACGCCGGAGCCGGGCAGTGCCTCGTTCTCGATGAAGTCGTGGAGAACCCTGGCCACCTGGAGCCCGCCGACCTGAATCCGCTCTGTCATCTACTGCCTCATTTCCGAGAACCGGGTGGGAAAGGACGGGATCCATATTACCCACCGGTAGTCGGCTGTTTTTCCAGGGCCGAGGGCGTTGCTGCGGATTGGCGGAAGCGGGCTCTTGCCGACGGCGGCCGTCCCCTTTAATGTACTGGTCGGAACATTTTCTTGCGGCACGCGCGTGCCGCATCGATCGAAGGAGCGCGGGTGCCCCTCACCGGCAAGGTCGTCCTCGTGACCGGCGGCAGCCGCGGCCTCGGCAGGCAGATGGTGCTGGCCTTCGCCGACGCGGGCGCCGATGTCGTGATCGCGGGCCGCAAATTCGGCAACTGCGCCGAGCTCGCCACCCGGGTCAGCGAAGAACACGGCCGCCGGGCGCTGCCGGTAGCGGCCAACGTGAGCGACTGGGCACAGTGCGACGCCCTGGTGGAGGCCGCCTACGGCGAGTTCGGCCGGGTCGACGTGCTGGTCAACAACGCGGGCATGTCGCTGCTCTACCCCAGCCTCGCGGAGGTGAGCGAGGCGATGTTCGACAAGGTGATCGGAGTGAACCTCAAGGGCCCGTTCCGGCTGTCGGCGCTGATCGGCGCCCGGATGGCGGCGGCCGGCGGCGGCAGCATCATCAACATCTCCTCCATCGAGGCCGCCGCCCCGGAACCGCTGGCCGTGCCCTATGCCGCCGCGAAAGCGGGACTGAACGCCCTCACCGCGGGGCTGGCACAGACCTTCGGCCCCACGGTCCGGGTGAACACCATCCAGTGCGGCCCGTTCGCCACCGACATCTCCGCCGCCTGGCCCGACGAACTGCGCGCCGAGATCGCCCGGCGCAACGCGCTTGGCCGCATCGGCGAGCCGACGGAGATCGTCGGCGCCGCGCTCTTCTTCGCCACCGAGGCGTCCTCCTTCGCCACCAGCGCCACGCTCGCCCTCGACGGCGGCTGGCGATGACGGCGCCCCCTCCGGCCGTGACGGTGGCGGCACGGTGACCGAGGCCGCTCCCGCGCGCAGGCGTGGACGCCCGCCCGCCGCCACATCCGCTCCCGGCGACACCAGGGCGCGGATCATGGCGGCCGCGGTGGAGTTGTTCGCGGAGAAGGGTTTCCACGGCACCGGGGTCGCCGAGATCGGCGACCGGGCAGGCGTGCAGCGCGGTGCGCTGTACTACCACATCGGTTCCAAGGAGGAGCTGCTGTGGGAGATCCTGCGCGACTACACCGAGCTGATGCTCGCCGACGCCGACCACATCGTCGCCGCCGGGGACGAACCCGTGGCCACCCTGCGCGCGCTGATCCGCAGCCACGTGCGCCTGATCGTCGCGCACCGCCGCCAGGTCGCCATCCAGCTGCGCGACGTGGGCGCACTGACCGGCGAGCGCGCCGCGCAACTGCAGGATCTGCGCGACCGCATCCAGCACCGCTGGCAGCACGTGCTCGACACCGGCGCGGCGACGGGCGTGCTGCGCACCGCCGACCACGTCGTCACCAACAGCGTGCTCGGCATGTTGAACACGGTGGTGCTCTGGTACCGCCCGCACGGCGGCCGCACCCCCGACCAGATCGCCGACATCCTCGCGAGCACCGTCCTCGACGGTCTCCGCACCCACCCCCACACGAAAGGCTGACCATGGCTTGGGATTTCGAAACCGACCCGGAGTTCCAGAAGAAACTCGACTGGGCCGAGGAGTTCGTGCGCACCGAGGTGGAGCCGCTCGACCTGGTCTACCCCAACCCCTACGACCGCACGAACAAAGAGGCCATGGCGCTCATGGCCCCGCTGAAGGAGAAGGTCAAGGAACAGGGCCTGTGGGCCTGCCACCTCGGCCCCGAACTCGGTGGCCCCGGCTACGGCCAGATGAAGCTGGCCCTGCTCAACGAGGTGCTCGGCACCTCGGTCTGGGCGCCCTCGGTGTTCGGCTGCCAGGCCCCCGACTCCGGCAACGCCGAGATCCTCGCCCACTACGGCACCCCGGAGCAGAAGGCGAAGTACCTCCAGCCGCTGCTCGACGGTGAGATCGGCTCCTGTTACGTGATGACCGAGCCCACCGGCGGCTCGGACCCGACGCTGTTCACCACCACCGCGGTGCGCGACGGCGACCACTGGATCATCAACGGCGAGAAGTGGTTCAACTCCAATGCCGAGTTCGCCGCCTTCCACATCGTCATGGTGGTGACCAACCGCGAGGTCAGCCCGTATCAGGGCATGTCGATGTTCATCGTGCCCGCCGACACCCCCGGTCTGGAGATCGTCAAGAACTTCCATGTGCCCGGTTTCAGCGAGCACGAGGGCCACCTTCGGTTCGACAATGTGCGAGTGCCCGCCGATCACCTGCTCGGCGAGGAGGGCCAGGGCTTCATCGTGGCCCAGACCCGTCTCGGCGGCGGCCGGGTGCACCACGCCATGCGCACGGTCGCGCTGGTGCGTAAGGCCTTCGACATGATGTGCGAGCGCGCGGTCTCGCGGCAGATGCGCAAGGGCCCGCTGGCCGGATTGCAGATGACCCAGGAGCGCATCGCCGACAGCTGGATCGAGATGGAGCAGTTCCGCCTGCTCGTGCTGCGCACCGCCTGGCGCATCGACAAGGAGCAGGACTACCTGAAGGTGCGCAAGGACATCGCCGCCATCAAGGTCGCCATGCCCAAGGTCATGCACGACATCGCCCAGCGCGCGCTGCACCTGCACGGCGCCATCGGCGTCAGCACCGACCTGCCGTTCGTCGACATGTTGACCTACGCCGAGGTGATGGGCCTGGCCGACGGGCCGACCGAGGTGCACAAGATCACCCTGGCCAGGGAGGTGCTCAAGAACTACCAGCCCGGCGACCAGGTGTATCCGAGCGGCTACCGGCCCGCGCTGCGCGAGCAGGCGCGCGAACTGGTGGCGCGGCGACTCGAGCACATCGTCGGCAATCTCTGACGGGCACGCCGAAACAGGGAGGACCCCATGGCCTCGGCCCGTTCCCTCGCCCGCTCCCCGATCACCTGGGCGCTGGTCGGCGTGGCGGTGATCGCGCTCGTGGCCGCGGCCGCCGTGTTCGAGCCGTGGCGGCTGTTCACCTCGACCACGGTGCGGGAGGCCGCACCGGAGGTCGTGGTGGACGGCGGCGCTCCGGCCGAGCCGTCGGTGCTCGCACGAGGCGCGTTCATCTCCCACGAGCACGCCACTTCTGGCACGGTCGTCGCGCTCGAGCTGCCCGACGGCTCGCGTGTGCTGCGCCTGGAGAATCTGGACACCTCCGACGGCCCGGATCTGCATGTCTGGCTCGCCGACGCGCCGGTGCTGGACGGGCGGGACGGCTGGCACGTCTTCGACGACGGCGAGCACGTCGATCTCGGTCGGTTGAAGGGCAATCGCGGCGACCAGAACTATCCGATCCCGGCCGGGGTCGATCTCGCGGCGGTGCCGAGCGTGTCGATCTGGTGCGATCGTTTCGACGTCTCCTTCGGCGCGGCTACGCTCGAGCTCACCTGAGCCGACCGGCGATCAGGCGCTGGCCTCCGCGTGCAGCGGGGTGGCGAAATACGGCGCGACCGGGCTCAGCCGCAGCACGTCGGGCATTCTCCGGGTCAGCGCCGACGGGCCGGTGAAGGCGAGCTTGCCGGAGCGCAGGGCGTGCGGCACCGGCATCCGGCCGAGCCAGACCTGGTAGAGCGAGGACACGTCGGAGACGATGGTGGCGTCGACATCGAAGCCGGGATCGGTCACGCAGACCGAGGGCGCGCCGCGGTCGACGACGATCCAGTAACGGCGCGGATCGTCGGTGAAGCGCACCGCGAACACCTGGCGGCGGCCGGGCAGGCCGGAGGTGTCGAGCCGGGTGTGCATCCACCAGACCAGCAGGTCGGGGTCGAGTTCGGCGGGGTCGGGCTCGCCGAAGGTCCATTTCGCGCCCCACTCGGCCAGGCCGAAGAGAATCGGCTCCAAGTCGTGGCCCGCCTCGGTGAGCACGTAGTGGGTGCCGGTCTTGCGCACCAGTCCGGCGCGCTCGAACTGGCGCAGCCGCTTGGCCAGCAGGCTGCGCGACAGGCCGGGCAGGCCGCGGGCCAGATCGTTGAAGCGGGTGCTGCCCAGCACCAGATCGCGCAGGATCAGCAGCGACCAGCGTTCGCCGAGCAGGTCCAGCGCCCGCGAGATCGGACAGTACTGGCCGTAGCCCGCGCCCTGGGACACCGCCTCGGCGGTCTCCGCCGTCGAGCCGTTCAGCGTGGTCGGGTTCGTCATAAGGCCTCCACCTCGCGAGTCGCCGGTCCTTCTGGTGCACCGGAGGAGTTCATTTCCTGGACTATCCGGTTATCGCGGCGCTTCCTAGCTTCGAAACATGACCACTACCGCTGCCACGCAGACTCCCGAAATCAACCCGGCCGGCCCCGACACCACAGCCGGCCCCGCCAGCACAACCGGCCCCGCCACCGTGACCAGTCCCGCCACCGTGGCAATCGGCTCCACGACGAATGGCTCCGCCCCGGACGGGCCAAGCGCCATCACCTGGATCGACCGGGCCCGCCTCGTCGGTGAATCCCTGCGCGACGGCGCGGCCGAACGCGACCGCACGGGCGAACTCTCCCCGGCGGCCTTCGAGCTGCTGCTCGAACAGGGCCTCACCGCCGCGGGCGTGCCCACCGAGTTCGGTGGGGGCGGCGCCACACACGCCGAGATGGGCGCCGTCCTGCGGGAACTCGGTCGTCACGATCCCTCCACCGCGGTGGCCTTCGCCATGCACTCCCACCTGGTCGCCACCCAGGTGTGGCGGCACAAGCACGGCGCGGACGCCTCCGGCGTGCTCGGCAAGGTCGCCGCGGGCGCGATCCTGGTGAGCACCGGCGCCTCGGACTGGGTCGACTCCACCGGCCACGCGCAGCGGGTGGACGGCGGCTACCGGGTGTCGGCCCGCAAGGCCCCGGCCAGCGGGTGCGAGGCGGGCACCATTCTGGTGACCAGCATCCGCTGGGAGGAGGCCCCGGAGGGCCCGCGCGTGCTGCACTGCGCCGTGCCGTTCTCCGCGCCCGGTGTGCGGATCGAGCAGACCTGGGACACCCTCGGTCTGCGCGCCACCGGATCGCACACCGTGGTGCTCGAGGACGTCTTCGTCCCCGACGCGGCGGTCTCGCTCATCCGTCCCGCCGACGTCTGGCCGCCACTGCTGAACACCGTGATCGGCGCGGCCATGCCGCTCATCGTCGCCGCCTATCTCGGCATCGCCGACGGCGCGGTGCAGACCGCCCTCACCGTGGCGGCAGGCCGCACCGACGCGCATGTGGTGCAGACCGCAGGCGAGATGGCCAACGCGCACACCACCGCCGCCGACCTGGCCGCGGCCATGTTCGCCGACTCCGACGACCTGCGTTTCGACAACACCGACGCCCATGCCGCCCGCACCCTCAGCCGCAAGACCGTCGCCGCCGACCAGCTGATCGCCACCGTCCGCCTGGCCATGGAGACCGTCGGCGGCCTCGGCTACTCCCGCGCCTGCGACATCGAACGGCGCTACCGTGACGTGCACGGAGTCCTCTTCCACCCGCTCCCCCGCGCCAAGCAGCTCCGTTTCACCGGCAACGTCTCGCTCGGCCACAGCCCGCTCGGCTGAACACATCTCGCATCGAGGCCGGGTAGCCGCACCCGCGAACGGTCGCGGGTGCGGCTCGCGTCGTCGCACACGCGTCCTCGCCGTACCCCGGGTGCACGCGCCCGTCGGCGACATACAGTGACGAAGTGACTCTGCGCGCGGTGATCTTCGATTTCGACGGCACCATCCTCGACACCGAGAGCTCGGAATTCCTCTCCTGGCACGAGACCTACACCGCGCTGGGCGCAACCCTGGACCGGCGGCTGTGGGTGCAGACCATCGGCACGCTCGACGCCGCCTGGGACCCGTGGTCCCAGCTCGAGGAACAACTCGGTTTCGCGGTGACGGACCGGGAGGCGATCCTGGCCGCGCGGGTCGCCCGTCATCACGCGCTGATCGAGGCCGAGACCGTGCGGCCGGGCGTCGAGTCGTGGCTCGACCAGGCCGATGACCTCGGGCTCGGCATCGGGCTCGCGTCGAGTTCCGGTCACGACTGGGTCACCGGGCACTTGGAGCGGCTCGGGCTGGCGTCACGTTTCCATGCCGTCGCCACCGGCGACCGGGTGCCGCGCACCAAGCCCGATCCCGCGGTCTATCTACTCGCACTGCGTGAACTCGGCGTCGACGCGTCCGAGGCCGTCGCCGTCGAGGACTCCGTACACGGCGTCACCGCTGCGAAGGCGGCGGGTCTCACGGTGGTGGCGGTGCCGAATCCGATGACCGCCGACGCCGACTTCGCCGCCGCCGATCACGTCTTCGCATCGCTGAGCGCCACCCCGATCGAGGACATCGCTCGCATGCTCTGACCGGGCGGGAAAATGAGGCGACAGCGCCGCGCCGGTCGTGCCACCATGTGAGTCCACACCGCGCAGCCCCGTCCGGGGCCGTAGTCACCGACCGCAGGGAAAGGGGGTGGCCGATGCCGTCGAATCGACCGATCGACATGAAAACCGTTGCGCAGCAGCGGAAGTCCAGCGAACACGGTGACGGCCGCCTGCCGGGAGCCGCGAGGCGCTCACCCGAGGCCGCGCACGCCGGTCACTGATCGGCCACCCGCTCACCCTCGCCCGTCTTTCCGCGTTCACGGCAGCCGCGCTCTCGGCCTGCTGCTTTCGAGCCGTCCGTTTCCGAGCCATCCGAACGCCGAGCCGTTCCGAACGCCGAGCCGTACTGCCCGGTGATCGCCTGCGACATCCTGCGCCGTCCGCGCACCGATCGCCGAGCCGCCGAGCGCCAGGCCGGACCCGTCCTTCGAGATCCACACGAGAGATTCCGCACGACCCTGGGGGAGCCCGATGCCGTTCCGAACCGCCACCGAGGTGGCCGTACCCGTGGACAACTGGATACACAGCCCCGTGCTGGTGCTCAACGCCTCCTACGAGGCGCTGGACGAGGTCGGCGCGGACCGGGCCGTCGCGTTGCTGGTCAACGGCGTTGCCGAGACCGTGGTCGCACGCGAGCCCTACGTGCCGATCCGGTCGCAGCGGCTCGAGCTGGCGTTGCCGCAGACCATCCGGTTGCTGCGCTACGTCTTCCTCGAGCGCGCCGTGGTGGTGCGCGACGACAGCCGGGCGACGATGGCGGGCGTGCTGCGTCGCGACGGCAACCGGTGCGGCTACTGCGCGGGCCGGGCGCACACCGTCGACCACATCCGCCCGCGCAGCCGGGGCGGCCCCAACACCTGGGACAACCTGATCGCCTGCTGCGCGCCCTGCAACACCCGCAAGGCCGACCGCACGCCGGAGGAGGCCCGGATGCGGCTGCTGTGGCAGCCCAAGGCGCCCGACCCGCTGCGCAAGCGCCAGCGCGAGATCTGGAAGCAGCTGCCCGCCTGGGAGCAGCAGCCCGCATGAACGACACCCGCACTCGAAAGGAGACCGCGATCATGACCGTCCGAACCCTGCCCACCGCGGCCCAGCGGGTACTCGCCGACCTGCTGCCGCTGTCCGACGCCCGCGACTGGCACCGCGCCGCCTGCCGGGGCGACCCCAACCACGACGCCTGGTTCCCGTTCCCCTCCGAGGACTTCGACTACGCCCGCCGGATCTGCGCCGGCTGCCCGATCCGGGTCGCCTGCGGCGAGTTCGCGGCCGAGACCGGACAGTCCGGGGTGTGGGGCGGGTCGGAATTCGACCGGGGCAACCTGGTGCGCGAATGACCGAAGCGCCCGCCGAGTGGACGCGGAAGCCGCCTTCGACCTGGCGATCTTCCGGTCCGCTCGCGGGCGCCTCCCTCGCCGCCCGGCCCGCGGCCGGTCGCCATACACTTACCGGCCGTGGGTACACATCGCAGCGAGAATCGGTCACGTGGGATCAGCAAAGGGCCGGTGCTCGCCGCGGTGGCTCTGCTGCTGTTCGTCGGGGCGGTCTTCGCATGGTTCCAGTTCAGGGACCGGGCCGCCGACCGCGACAGCGCCGCGGCGGCCGAGTGCGTGGAGGGCGAGGCGGTCGTCGCCGTGACCGTCGATCCCGGCATCGAGGCGCCGGTGCGCGCGGTCGCAGAGAAGTACAACGCGACCGAACCGGTGGTGCGCGACCACTGCGTGCGGGTCTCGGTCACCGCCGCCCCGTCGGCGGCGATGGCGGAGGCCTTCCGCGCGGGCGGCGCCTGGGACGCGGCGGCGCTCGGCCCGCAGCCGGCGCTGTGGATCCCGGACTCCTCCCGGTCGGTGGAGTACATGCGGGTGCCCGGCCTGGTGGCGGGCGAGCCCTCCCCCATCGCCGCCACCCCGATCGCACTCGGCGTGCCGGAGCAACTGCACGCGGCGCTGACCGAGGCGCAGGTGGCGTGGGCAGACCTGGCCCGCTTCCAACAGGGTTCGCTCGACGAACTCGGCCTGTCCGGCTGGGGCGGGCTTGGGCTGGCGCTGCCCAGCTCGGACGCGAGCCTGGCGGTCGCGGTGTCCGTGGCGGCGGCGATCTCCGGCGAAGAACCGTTGACCGAGTCCGGCGCGGCCTCCGGTCAGGCCGTCGCCGCCGTGTCCGGGCTGGCGGTCGGCGCTCCGGCGTCCACGGACACCGCCTCGGCGCTGGCCGCGGTGGGCGGCGCGGGCTCGGACATGCACGCCGTGGCCGCCACCGAACAGCAGATCGCCACCCAGCCCGGCCTGCTGCCCTACCGCCCGGTGGGCACCGGCGTGTTCGCCGACCATCCGGCCGCGCTGATGTCCGGCCCGTGGGTCGACCAGACCGCGAATCTGGCGGCGGGCCTGTTCGTCGACTACCTGCGTCACCCGCAACAGGCGACGTTCTTCAGCTCGGCGGGCTTCACCGCGACCCCCGCCCCCACCGGTGCGGGCGCGAACCGTGCCGCCCTGGAGAAGGTCCGCGCCACCATGGACAACCCGGTGCTCGGCGTGCACGCGACAGTGCTGCTGGACGTCTCGTCCTCCATGGCCACCGCCGAAGGCGCCCTCACCCGCCTGAACAACTCCCTCGGCGCGCTGCGCTCCACCCTGACCGTGATGCCGCCGGACTTCGGTCTCGGCGTGTGGACCTTCGGCAAGAATCTCGACGGCAGCTCCCCCTACGAGGTTCAGGCCGAGACCGCCACCCTCACCGACAGCCAGCGCGCCACCGTCGACCAGGCCCTCGGCGCGGTCGAGGCCACGTCCACCGCCGCCGACCAGGCCTACCCCGCGCTGCTGGCCGCCTATCGCGCGGCGGCACAGAACTACGAATCCGGGCGAACGAATTCGATTCTGCTCATCACCGACGGCCCCGAGGACGACTCCTCGCTCACCGGCGCGGATCTGCTCGCAGCGCTGGCGAAGGCGGCCGATCCCGAGCGTCCGGTCCGCATCGACGTGATCGTCATCGGCGGCGACGGATCGCAGACCCTCGAGTCGGCCGCCACCAACACCGGCGGCACCTACACCCGGGTCGCCACCTCGAACGACCTCAGCTTCGGCACCGCCGTCGTGCGGGCGCTCACCACCACCTAGAAAGGCCGACCGGAAAGGCCGACCGGAAAGGCCGAGCAGAAAGGCCGAGCAAAAAGAACGAGCCTCGGGACGCGAGTGGCATCCCGAGGCGTCGGTCGCGGAGACGGCGGTGGCCTCCGCCCGGTAGCGCTGCTCCCTCCGAGGGCACCCCGACCTGATCGGGTCGCCGAGGCCCGCGAAGCCGTTCCGCCCTGACCGGGCCCCTATCCGGCCCGGTCAGGGCACACCCGGACGAGTGCGCCGGATTCCATCGCCACCCAGATCGACCCGTCTCGCGTGGCGGTCAGTCCGTGTGGCTCGGCCCCGGGCAGGGTCATCTCCGTGACTCGACCGTCCGGCGTCATGCGTCCGAGCCGCGCACCGGCCCACTCGGTGAACCACAGTGCACCATCGGGACCGATGATCACGGCATGCGGCCGTGCCTGCCGGTCCGGCAGTGGAAACTCCGTGATCGTCCCATCGCAGGCCAGGTGCCCGAGCTGCCCGGCGCCGATCTCCGCGAACCACGCGCCGCCGGCGTCGGCGGTGATCCCGACCGGGGCCGCGCCCTCGGTGGGCAGGGGGTACACGCGCAGCGCCCCGCCCGGGCTGATCCGTCCGACGGCGTTCGCCCGGTTCAGGGTGAACCAGACAGTCCCGTCCGGTCCGGCCGCGACGGCGGAGGGCATGCCTTCGACGGCGTACCGCTCCCGGCTCCCGTCCGGCGCCCGCCGCACGACCGCGCCTGCGTTCATCTCGGTGAACCACAGCGCGCCGTCCGGCGTGCGGCACAGCCCGTACGGAGAGTCGGCGGACTCGAACGTCACCGCGCCGCCGGGCTCGATCCGGCCGATCCGGCCGCCGCGGAATTCGCTGAACCACAGGTGTTCTCCGTCGGCGAGCAGGACGGTCGGCGAACCGTCGGCGGGCTCGAGCGGGAAGGTGGTCTGCCGGGTGCCGTCCCATCGCCCGATCGCGCCGCGCGCGGGCATGGTGAACCACAACGCGCCGGACGCGGCGACGGCCACGCCGTAGGGATCGCCGTCGATCTCGAC
>Ga0079224_100004352_pt1 | contig 18267 bp, 17 predicted proteins | sample Stecom2015_FD_80414 | JGI IMG/M metagenome (GOLD analysis project Ga0079224, IMG submission 80414) | Agricultural soil microbial communities from Utah to study Nitrogen management - Steer compost 2015 | ecosystem: Environmental > Terrestrial > Soil > Agricultural land | place: USA: Utah...
ATCCGGGCTAGCCGGCGGCGACCAGGACCGCTTCCGACCCAAAGCGGACATTCTTCCGGCGATCGGATCGATGGCGCGTGGTTGGTCGCGGGAACGCAGCCGGCCATCGCTGCATCAAGTATGTAGGACGAAAGTACGGCAGGCGTCGGCGATGATGCAGCGCTCCGTCTCGTCCGCAACGTGTTCGGCCCGGAAGCACGCCATGTCACTTGCAAGGGTTCTCCGCCGCCCTCCCCGGAAGCCCCGGTCATTGACGCCGCGAGCGTCGCCAACTCGGAGTCGCCAGAAATGCTTACCTATGCTCTGATCGTCTTCGCAATCGCCGCTGTTGGCGGACTGGTCCTCGCCGCACACGTCCTGCGCGGCAAGTTCGCCCCCTGGGTGTTGTCGCTGCTGCATGCAGCACTCGGCGCAACGGGCCTGGTCCTGCTGATCATCACGCTGATGCAGGGAGCTCCTCAGCTGATCCTGATCGGGTTCGCGCTATTGCTGATCGCGGCGCTTGGCGGGTTTTTCCTCGCCTCGCTCCATCTCCGCCAGAGACTGCCGCCCAAGGCGGTCGTAGGCATTCATGCCGGCGCCGCCGTCGCCGGCTTCCTGATTCTGCTCAGCCAGACGCTTTGACGCCGCTCGACACCCATGCGCCACCCATTGCATCCAGCAATCGTGCATTTTCCGGTGGCGTGCTGGTCGCTGGCCGTGGCGGCCGATTTCGCCAGTCTGTGGTGCGGAGAAACGGCGTGGCGGTGGTCCAGCGGCCTGCTGGTCGTTGGCTGCGCAATGGCGGCGCCCGCGATGCTCACTGGCCTGCTGGAGCTCCAGCACGTCCCGGAGGGTGCGGCTATGCGCGACGCCTATGCGCACATGACCGCCATGCTGACGGCGTTCGCGCTGTTCACGACCCGACTGCTGCTGCGATTGGAGCACCGCCAACCGTTGCCGCCAGACGCCGCTGCGTTGATGCTGGACGCGGCGGCCTTCCTTGCCCTCACGGCAGGCGGATGGCTCGGTGGACGGTTGGTTTATGGGCATGGCGTCGGGCGTGAACGCCGATGAACGTCCCGCCTGAACGCTCCGTCTTGAGCCAACGCCGTCGCGAATCAGCGGACGGCGCGACACCCACACGCTGGGTCTGGTTGAACGCCTGGTTATGACCCTTCTGTCTCCGAGGTGCGCGTCAACGCCATGTCAGTCACGCCGAAGAGCTTGCAAGCCCCAAGTCCGACAAACCTGCCGGAGGCCGAGCTGACCGCCCGCGCCGCTGCAGGCGACGATTACGCCTTCGAAGTCATCATGCGTCGGCACAATCGGCTGCTGTTCCGCACGGCGCGCGGCGTCATCAAGGATGACGCCGAGGCGGAGGATGTTGTCCAGGATGCATATCTGCGCGCGTGGCGGGCATTGGGAAGCTATCGAAACGAAAGCCGGCTTGCGACTTGGCTGGTGCGCATTACGGTCAACGAGGCGCTGGGCCGCCTGCGCCGCAAGAGTGCGCAGGTCATCCCCCTGGAGACTGCCATGGCGCATGATGAATCCGAAATCCAGTCATTGCTTGCCGACGAATCAGATCGTGGACCGGAGCAATCCGCAATGCGCAGTCAGGTGCGCAAGCTGATGGAATCGCGCATCGATCATCTGCCGGAAGCGTTCCGTATCGTGTTCATCCTGCGGGCGATCGAGGACATGAGTGTAGAGGAGGTGGCGCAGGCCCTGGAAATACCGGAGGCGACCGTCAGAACGCGCTTCTTCCGGGCGCGCAGCCTGCTGCGCGAGAGCCTGGCCCAGGAAATGGACGCCGCGCTGTCCGATGCGTTCGCCTTTGCCGGCGAGCGCTGTGATCGTATCGTTGCTCGGGTGCTGGCGAGGAGAAAGACGGAAGGTCGGGCCAGCCTCCATACCCCTCCTGGTTCGGAGTGACTGCCGCGGGGAAACGGCGCGTTCCCACATATCGCGGAGACTCGGACGCGTCGCGATCTTCTCTTCGGCGTCTCCTATGAGCAGGAAGGTGCGCTCGCCGCTCAAGGCGTATCTGATGCGTGCATCGCCGCGCCGAACTCAACGATCGAAGTAACGGCGCACGAACTCCCCACCGCTCTCCAGCACGTAATGGCGGAAGGCTTCCGCCGCCGGCGAGAGCACGCGCGCACTCAGATGGACGATCCGCCATTCGCGCATCAGCGGCAGTTCAGCGACACGCAGCGCGACGAGCTTGCCGGAGCGCAGTTCGTCCATCGCCGTATGCAGCGAGATGAATGCGACGCCCAGGTTTGCGATCACCGCCTGTTTGATGGATTCATTGCTGCTCATCTGCATGAGCACGGGCGGCATGATGCGCCATTCGCGAAACAGCGCTTCCATCGTCTGGCGCGTACCCGATCCCGGCTCGCGAATGATGAACGGCTCGCGCGCCAGCTCGGACACGGCGATCCCGGCGGCCTGGGCCAGCGGATGGTCCGCGGATGTGACCACGCTCAGCGGATGCTGGGCGAAGACTTCGGCGCGCGTGTCGAGCTCCTTGGGCGGTCGGCCCATGATCGCCAGGTCGAGCTCGTTGCGATGCAGCGCGTCGACCAGTTCCTGACGATTGCCTTCCGCGAGGCGCGGCTGCACGCCTGGATGCTCCTTCATGAACGCCGCAAGCAGATGAGGCACGAAGTACTTGGCCGTCGTGAGCATGCCGAGGTGCAGAACGCCGGTTTGCACTTTGCGCAGCTTGCCGATGAGATTCTCGGCTTCTCGCAGCGCGCCGAGCACGCGCTGTGCGTAGACCAGGAAGTACTCGCCGGTGAGCGTCAGGCTGACGGCGGCGCCGCTGCGGTCAAAGAGCGGCAGGCGGATGACCGATTCGAGCTGCTTGATCTGCATCGATACGGCGGGCGCGGTCAGATGAAGCTCGTCCGCCGCACGCGCGAAGCTCAGATGCCGCGCCACCGCCGCAAAGACCTGAAGCTGCCGGAGAGTGACAGGAAGCATCAGCAATTCCTGAACACGATCATAAGAAATCGTGACTTTACGTTAACGTAGCGCTCCGCCAGCCTTTGCTCAACCGGAATCACACGGCCGGAGAGCAAAGCGATGAGCGCGACGACGGCGACGGAAGGGCGGAGCAAACGGCGCGGGCGCTACGACGCCGGCGTGCTCAAGTACCGCGAGATGGGCTACTGGCAGCCGGACTACCTGCCAAAGGACACGGATGTGATCGCGTTATTTCGCATCACGCCGCAGGAAAACGTCGACCCGGAGGAGGCCGCTGCTGCGGTTGCCGGAGAGTCTTCAACGGCGACCTGGACGGTCGTGTGGACAGATCGGCTCACGGCCTGTGATGCGTATCGCGCCAAGGCTTATCGCGTCGATCCGGTCCCGAACACCGGGGCCGGCGCAGGCGTGGAGCAGCAGTATTTTGCTTACATTGCATACGAGCTCGACCTCTTCGAAGAAGGCTCCATCGCCAATCTCACGGCCTCGATCATCGGCAATGTCTTCGGTTTCAAGCCGCTCAAAGCGCTGCGGCTCGAAGACATGCGCATCCCCGTCGCCTATGTGAAAACTTTCCAGGGCCCCGCTACGGGCATCGTCGTGGAGCGCGAGCGGCTCGACAAATTCGGCCGCCCGCTGCTCGGCGCCACGACCAAGCCAAAGCTCGGTCTGTCCGGCCGCAACTACGGGCGTGTGGTCTACGAGGCGCTCAAGGGCGGGCTCGATTTCGTCAAGGACGATGAGAACATCAATTCGCAGCCTTTCATGCACTGGCGCGACCGCTTCCTGTTCTGCATGGAGGCGGTGAACCGCGCCTCGGCGGTTACGGGGGAAGTGAAGGGCCACTACCTGAACGTGACCGCGGCCACCATGGAGGACATGTACGAACGCGCCGAGTTCGCCAGGGAGCTCGGCAGCATCATCGTGATGATCGACCTGGTCATCGGCTATACCGCTATCCAGAGCATGGCGAAGTGGGCGCGCCGCAACGATATGATCCTGCATCTGCATCGCGCCGGTCACAGCACCTACACGCGGCAGAAGAATCACGGCGTAGCCTTCCGCGTGATTGCGAAATGGATGCGGCTCGCCGGCGTCGATCACATCCACGCCGGTACGGTCGTCGGCAAGCTCGAAGGCGATCCGGCGATCATCGCCGGCATCTACGACACGCTGCGCGAGCCGTACACGGGCGCCGATCTGACTCACGCGTTGTTCTTCGATCAGGACTGGGCCGGCCTGCGCAAGGTCATGCCGGTCGCTTCCGGCGGCATTCACGCCGGGCAGATGCATCAGCTGCTCACATATCTCGGTGAGGACGTGGTGCTGCAGTTCGGCGGCGGAACGATCGGGCATCCCGACGGCATTCACGCGGGCGCCACCGCCAATCGGGTCGCGCTCGAGGCCATCGTGCAGGCGCGCAATGAAGGAGTGGACATCTGGAACGAAGGACTGGAGGTCCTGCAAAAAGCCGCGAGGTGGTGCGCTCCATTGCGCGCTGCGCTCGACACCTGGCGCGATGTGACGTTCAACTACACATCGACCGATACGGCCGATTTCGTTCCGACCGAGACGGCGTCGGTTTGAGAGGTCGCCATGAGAATCACACAAGGCGCATTCTCGTTTCTTCCTGACCTCTCGGACGAACAGATCCGGGCGCAGATCGACTACGCGCTGCGCCAGGGCTGGGCGCTTGCGGTCGAGTTCACTGAGGATCCCCATCCTCGCAATACCTACTGGGAGATGTGGGGCATGCCGATGTTCGATGTGCAGGACGCGGCGGCGGTGCTCTACGAAGTGAATGCTTGCCGCAGAGCGTACCCTGGGCGCTACATCCGTCTGAACGCCTTCGACGCGACGCGTGGCTTCGAAACGGTGCGCCTGTCGTTCATCGTGCAGCGTCCAGAGCAGGAGCCGCACTTCGAGCTGACGCGCAGCGAAGGACCCGGTCGGCGCGTTCGCTATTCCATGCGCACGATCGGTGCGGGCCGGGGGTGAGTGCGTAATGCAACCGACCGGCCAGGAGCAGAGCGCGCAAGGCGTCGATCTGCAGGCGTTGCTCGCCGAAGCGCGGGTCAACGAGGTGCTGGAGCAACTCGACGCCGAGCTGGTGGGCCTCGCGCCCGTGAAGCAGCGTGTTCGTGAAATTTCCGCTTTCCTGCTGGTGGCGAGGGCGCGGGAGATGCTCGGCATTCAGTCCGAGACCCCCAGCATGCACATGTGCTTCACTGGAAATCCAGGCACCGGCAAGACCACCGTGGCGACTCGGATGGCGGACATCCTGCAGCGGCTGGGCTGCATCAGGAGAAGTTCCGTAGTCGCGGTTACGCGCGACGACCTGGTCGGCCAGTACATCGGCCATACGGCGCCGAAGACCAAGGAGGTGTTGAAGCGGGCGATGGGCGGCGTGCTGTTCATCGACGAGGCCTATTACCTGTATCGACCCGAGAACGAGCGGGATTATGGGCAGGAAGCCATCGAGATCCTCCTGCAGGTGATGGAGGCCAATAGCAGCGATCTCGTGGTGATCCTCGCCGGCTACAAGGAGCGCATGCAGACCTTCTTCAGCGCCAATCCAGGCGTCTACTCCCGCATCGCCCATCACATCGATTTTCCAGACTACTCCGCGGCGGAGCTGCTGCAGATCGCCGAGATCATGGCGCAGCGCATGCGCTATCGATTCGATGACGAAAGCCGCGCGACGATGCAGCGCTACATCCAACGCCGCATCCGGCGGCCGAACTTCTCGAACGCGCGATCGATACGCAATGCATTGGATCGCGCGCGGCTGCGCCAGGCGAATCGGCTGTTCGAGTGCGCCGCAGCTGGCGAGCGCACGCGCGCGGAAGAGCTGACGCTCATTCACGCGCAGGACCTTCTGGCCTCCAGAGTGTTTCGGGGCGACGCGGAATAGCAAGGAGACCCGCCGTGCGCATGTACTCAGGTCGAACGACTCTTTCGAAGTTTCTGATCGAGCACTGTCACACAGAACAGCGAGAGCTGGCTGCGCTGCTGATCGACGTCGCTGCGGCCGTGAAGGCGATCTCCGCCATGGCCGGAAAGGGCGCACTAGCCGCCCCACATGGGCCTGGCCGTGGATCGGCGCAGGAGTCGGCGTCCGAGCAGCCGGGCCTGGACGCGGCCGCGCAGGAATCGTTCATCGAGCATTGCGAATGGAACGGCCTGCTGGCCGGCATGGCCTCGGATGAGGGAGTGCGCGCGATCGGCGCAGCGGGCGATCTGCAGCAAGGACGTCATCTGCTCGTGTTCAACGCGCTCGACGGCTCATCGAATGTCGAGACGAACGTCTGCGTGGGCAGCATCTTTTCGGTGCTGAGGCACGACGGCGGCGCGCCGCCGTCGCCGGACGACTATCTCCAGCCGGGCGTGCAGCAGGTCGCTGCGGGATACGCGCTCTACGGCCCGTCCACCGTAATGGTGCTGACGATCGGCAGGGGTACGCACGGCTTCACGCTGGATCGCGAGATCGGCAACTTCGTGCTCACGCATCCCGATTTCTCGATCTCGCCGGACGCCTGCGAGTTCGCGGTGAACGTCAGCAACGAGCGTTTCTGGGAGCCTCCGATCAAACGCTATCTGAGCGAGTGCAAGGCGGGCGCCTCGGGCATTCGCGGCCGGGACTTCAACATGCGCGGGATCGCGTCGATCGTCGCAGACGCCCACCGCATCCTGATGCGCGGCGGCGTCTATATGTACCCGCTGGGCGCCAGGGATCCCCGCGCCGCGGGGCGCTGGCGTCTACTCCACGAAGCCAACCCAATCGCTTTTCTCATCGAGCAGGCGGGCGGCGCCGCCTCGACCGGCCGCAGTCGCATCATGGAGGTGCAGCCCCACAGTCTCGCACAGCGCGTCGCCCTGATCTTCGGCTCGCGTAACGAAATCGAGCGCATCGAGCGCTACCACGCGGAGTTCGAGGCAGGAACCGACAAGCCCTACGACTCGCCGCTGTTCGGCGAGCGATCGTTGTTCAGGATCGAGGCTTGAGGAGCGCCCGCATGTCCGCGAAGCATCCCATCGTGGCCGTGACCGGCTCCTCCGGGGCCGGCACGACCACAGTCATGCGCAGCTTCGACAACATGTTCCGCCGCGAAAAGATCAAGGCGGCGGTGATCGAAGGCGACGCGTTCCATCGCTATGACCGCAAGGCGATGCGCGCGGCTCTGCAGGAGCGTGAAGCGCGCGGCGAGCGAAACTTCAGCCATTTCGGTCCGGAGGCGAATCTGCTGGAGGAGCTGGCGGAGTGCTTCCGTGACTACGGCGCCCGCGGCCGCTGTCGAGTCCGCAAGTACCTGCATGACGCCGCCGAAGCGAGCGCGTACGGCCAGGACCCGGGGACCTTCACGCCATGGACGGAAACGGACCCGGACACCGACATGCTCTTCTACGAAGGTCTGCACGGCGCGTATGTGAGCGAGACCGTCGATGTCGCGAGGCATGTGGATCTGCTGATCGGCGTCGTGCCGATCATCAATCTCGAGTGGATACAGAAACTGCACCGCGACAAATCCGCCCGTGGTTATTCACAGGAGGCGGTCGTGGACGTGATCCTGAGACGCATGCCTGATTACGTGAATCACATCTGTCCGCAGTTCTCGAGGACGCACGTCAACTTCCAGCGGGTGCCGACGGTCGACACCAGCAATCCATTCGTGGCGCGCGACATTCCGAGTTCCGACGAAAGCATGGTGATCATCCGGTTTGCAGACCCGCGCGGCATCGACTTCCCCTATTTGTTGTCCATGCTGCAGGGCTCATGGATGACTCGCCCGAACAGCATTTGCGCGCCGGGCGGCAAGATGGGCCTGGCGATGCAGCTCATTCTGACGCCGATGATTCTTCGCCTGAAAGACATCAAACGCCGCGCCTGAGGACGCCGCACGCCATGAATGAACGGACGACGCTCGAACTGCGGCGACGCAAAGCCGACGCCCTGCGCATGTTGGCGATCGACGCCGTGGAGGCGGCGAATTCGGGGCATCCGGGAGCGCCCATGGGATTGGCCGAGGTCGCCGAGGCCTTGTGGTGCAATTACCTGAAGCACGATCCTGCTCATCCCGAGTGGCCTGACCGTGATCGATTCGTGCTGTCGAACGGTCATGCGTCCATGCTGCTTTATGGCTTGCTGCACCTGACCGGCTACGACCTGCCGATCGGCGAACTGCAGCGCTTCCGCCAGCTCCACTCACGCACGCCGGGCCACCCGGAAGTCGGCGTTACGCCGGGCGTGGAGACTACGACCGGTCCGCTCGGCCAGGGGCTGGCGAACGCGGTGGGAATGGCTTTGGCGGAAAAGCTTCTGGCGCATCGGTACAACCGTCCGGAGTGCGAGATCGTGGCTCACCACACCTACGTCATCCTCGGCGACGGCTGCCTGATGGAGGGCGTGAGTCACGAGGCTTGTAGTCTGGCCGGCGTGCTGCGACTGTCCAAACTGATCGCCCTGTACGATGACAATGGCATATCCATCGACGGACCAGTGGACGACTGGTTCCTCGACGACACCCCGGCGCGTTTCCGCGCATACGGCTGGCGAGTGATCGAGCAGGTCGATGGGCACGACTCCGAAGCCGTGGCCGCCGCCATCGCACTGGCCGTGCAGCAGTCTGGCGCTGCGAACGGACGACCCACGTTGATCTGCTGCAAGACCACGATAGGAAAGGGCTCGCCTGGAAAGTGTGGAAGCCACGATGTGCACGGCGCGCCGCTGGGTCAGCAGGAGTGCGCTGCAACGCGCGAGTCGCTTGGCTGGACACATCCGCCGTTCGTGGTTCCCGAGGATCTGCGCGCCGCGTGGGATTGTCGGGCGCGGGGCGCGGAACAGTATCGTGAGTGGCTCGCCCGCATGAGCCGCTATCGGGAGCGCTTCCCGGAACTGGCGGATGAGTTCGAGCGCCGCATGAAGGGCGATCTGCCGGCAGACTTCCCCGGCGCCGTGGCGCGGGCGGCCAGCGAGATCATCGCCGGCTCGGGCGCCATGGCGACTCGCAAAGCGTCCCAGAAGGTGCTCGATCTGGTGGCGCCTGCGCTCGTGGAGATATTCGGCGGATCGGCCGATCTCACGGGCTCGAATCTCACAGAGTTCAGAGGATGCGTGCGAGCACGGCGCGATAGCGCCGGCAATCACCTGAGCTACGGCGTGCGCGAGTTCGGCATGGCCGCTGTGATGAACGGCATGAGCCTGCACGGCGGCTTCATTCCTTATGGCGGAACGTTCCTCACGTTCAGCGACTACCGCCGCAACGCCGTGCGCATGGCTGCTCTGATGAAGCAGCGGGTGATTCACGTGTTCACACACGATTCGATCGGACTGGGCGAGGACGGTCCAACCCACCAGGCCGTCGAACAGGCGCCTTCGCTGCGTCTGATTCCCAACCTGGATGTCTGGCGCCCGGCGGATGCGCTCGAGACTCTGGCGGCGTGGGAGTCGGCGATCGCGCGTCGCGGCGGCCCCACGGCGTTGCTGCTTTCACGGCAGAACGTCGCGAGTATTCCGCGCTCGGCGGGCGACCTCGATCTGATCCGTCGCGGCGGCTATGTGCTGCGCGATCCGGCTGCGGCGCGGGCCACGTTGCTGGCGACCGGCTCGGAGCTGGGGCTGGTTCTCGAGGCGCAGCAACTGCTCGCGGCTCGGGGCGTCGCAGTCCGAGTCGTCTCGATGCCCTGCACCAACCAGTTCGACCGCCAGGAGGGCGCCTATCGCGACAGCGTGCTTCCCCGGTATTTGCCCATCATCGCCGTCGAGGCCGCTCAGCCGGATCTGTGGCGCAAGTACGTGGGCAGGGCGGGGGCTGTGATCGGCGTTGCGGACTTCGGGGCCTCGGCGCCCGGCGCGACGCTGTACGAGCATTTCGGGATCACGCCGCATGCGATCGCAGCGTGTGCGCTGCAGATGATCGGCGCCAGCGAGGCGTCGGCGCAGGAGGCCGCGTGCGCATGAGAGTACGAGCGCGGCAAAGCAAGGACCTCAGGCGCGGCGCCGCAGTCTGCCGCGTTTGAAATCCACGACGATTTCGCGCGCCGCGTTGTGGCCTGGGGCGCCGCTCACGCCGCCCCCGGGATGCGCGCCGGAGCCGCACATGTACAGCCCCGGCAGCGGCCCGCGATAAGCGGCGTAGCCGAGCATGGGACGGGCGGAGAACATCTGATCGAGACTGAGTGCGCCATGGAAGATGTCGCCGCCGACCAACCCAAAGGTGCGCTCGAGGTCCAGCGGGCTCAGGATTTGCCGGCCGAGCACCGCGGCCTTGAAGTTCGGAGCGTACGCATCGACAGTGTCGATGATCAGATCGGCCATCTTCTCACGGTGCGCGTCCCAGGATTCCCCATTGGGTAATTGCGGCGCCGCGTGCTGGCAGAAGAGACTGGCCACGTGGCGCCCCGCAGGCGCGAGCGTGTCATCGAGCGTCGATGGAATCAGCATCTCGATGATCGGGCGTCGCGACCATCCCTGAGAGCGCGCGTCGAAATAGGCCTGCTCCATGTATTGCAGCGTCGGCGCAATGATAATGCCAGCGGTGTGATGCGCCGCGCGCTGTCGGCCTGGCAGGCAGGTGAAATCAGGAAGCTCGGACAGCGCAACGTTCATGCGGAACGTGCCCGAGGCGCATCGCCAACGTCCGATGTGCTCGCGGAATGTCGCTGGCAGGGCTTTCGGATCCAGCAACTGCAGGTAGAGCAGCTTCGGGTTGAGGTTGGAGACAACAGCCGAAGCCCGGAATACATCGCCGGACTCGGTCGCTGCCCCGACTGCTCGACCGCCTTCGACCAGGATTTCACGAACGCCGGCGTTCACGCGCACGTCCACGCCGCGTGACGCGGCGCTTCTCGCCATTGCCTCGGTGATCGCGCCCATACCGCCGATGGCGTGACCCCAGGCGCCCTTCGTCCCGTTCACCTCGCCGAAGACGTGATGCAGGAGCACGTAGGCTGACCCCGGCGAGTAGGGGCTGGCGTAGTTGCCCACGACGCCATCGAAGCCGTACACCGCTTTGATGGGATCGCTCTCGAACCAGTCCTCCAGATAATCGCCGGCGGAGCGCGCGAACAGGTCGAGCAGCTTCTGGCGGGTCGCCATGTCGAGACTGCTGATGCGACCGCCTAGACGGGCGGTGCGGATCAGCTCCGGAAGGGCCGCCCGCCAGCTTCCTTCTACTACGTTCGGCGGGGTCTCAAGCGCGATGTCGCGCAGCACGCCGGCGATCCGCTCGAGAGTTTGCGCGTAAGCGTCCAGGCGCTCGGCGTCCCGCCGCGAGAACTTGGCCACCTCCTCATGCGTGCGGCCGGCCCCGATGCTCAGGTGACGTCCGTCCGCAGTCGGCAGGAAGTTGGCCAGTTCGCGTTGGACGATGCGCAGACCGTGCGCGGGAAGCTGCAGATCGCGAATGATCTTCGGATTCAGAAGCGAGACTGTGTAAGCCGCGACCGAATTGCGAAAACCGGGGTGAAATTCTTCGGTCACCGCCGCGCCGCCGACCACATGCCGGCGCTCGAGCACTCTGACTTTGAGACCGGCTGCGGCAAGATAAGCCGCGCATACCAAGCCGTTGTGGCCGGCGCCGACGATCAGAACGTCACTGACATGGGAAGCGGGCATTGAGGGAGTTTAATGGAGAGAAGCGGTCAGCGGTTGGCGTTAGGCAGGAACCGCCGTTCGCCCGAGGCGGTGCGCTCGACCGCGGCGTTGCGTCTGCGCCAACCGCTAAACCGCCAACCGTTAACCGCTTCTCCGTTCGCACTTCGCCAACTCCCGCGCCGCGCGGACCACGACGTCCGGCCGATCCCTCTGGATGTAGTGTCCGCTGCCGTTGACGCGCACGTGGCGTGCGCCCGGGAAGTCAGCGACGATTTCGTCCTGCAGTCTGGCGGCCATCGCCCGTGTGGCGGGCGTTTCGCCCAGGAACGCCGCCGTGCTCGACAGGACGATGGTCGGCACGCCGCGCGCCGGCGGGCTCGAGTGCACTTGTTCGCCCGCCCTTGCGCTGTCCTCGAGCTCCCGGCGCGCGATGAAGCTCATGAACAACATGAACGTCCCGCGGTTGGTGTACGAGTCCTGCGCAGGCATGCCCATCAGTAAGCGCTGGTCCCAGTGCGTCGAATCGACCAGCAGCAGACCGGCGACTTCCTCGGGATAGGTGCGAGCGAAATACTGCATGTACAGCCCGCCTATGGAATGGCCCACCAGCACATAGGGCGGCGCCATATCCTGGCGTCGCAGTTCCGCACGCAGTTCCGCGACGATGGTGCGGGCGTCGCGCGCTCCGTGCGGGGGCGCGCTGCCCGGATATCCGGCGCGGTTGTATGCGAGCGTACGCGTGCAATGCGCTGCGATCGCCGATTGGACGTCGCGCCATACATCGAGCGTGTCGCCAAGGCCGCTGGCGAACACCACGGAGGGGCGAGCATCGCTCGCTGCACGAACGCCGTTGATGCGGGAGCGATGCGTCGGGAATTCAGCTGCGGCGGCGGCATGGCGCATTGCACTGGCGAGCAGCAACGCAAACATACATGGCAGCGCTTGGCGCATCAGGCGGATCAAGAGTGTTTCCGTCAGTCGCCGATTCATTGCGTATTGTCCAGGGATCGAAGCGGGCGCAGGATTCGCATGCAAGCGAACGTGCAAGAGCACGACGCGCGGCGGAGCGGCGGAGTTGCATTCATCGTGAGCAGATTGGCGACGGCGTTGGTTGGCTTCTTGGTGTGCGGCGTCCTTGCGGGCGGCGTTGCTTACGGCCAGCAGGAGACGCGCGAACGCATCGAGGAGCGGATCGCCTCGGGGTCGAAGGACTTCGCGAACCTCGAGGCGGCGGGCCTGGATCTGTCGGGGTTGGACTTCACCGGGGCCAATCTGTTCGGAGCGAATCTGCGCGGCGCCGATTTGTCTCGTGCGCGACTGGCGCGCTGCAATCTGAACGTGGCGATCATGCGCGACGCCGTGCTGGCGGACGCCGATCTGAGCGAGGCGACGCTCTTCTCGAGCGTGCTCGCCAACGCCGATCTCAGACGCGCGGATCTGCACGGCGCGCAGCTCATGGGGAACTTCGAGCGGGCCAATCTGGAAGGCGCCGATCTGCGCGAGGTCCGGGGCGGCGCCGACATGCGCAATCAGCCGATGGGGCTCATCCGGCTCGTTCTCACCAGCGCGCGTCTCGATGGCGCCAGGCTGAACGGCGCCGACCTCTCGCGCGCGGACATGAGCTACGCGCAACTGCGCGGCGCCGATTTGACGAACGCGGATCTCACCCAGGCGAAACTCGTCGGCGCAGATCTCACGGGCGCCACGCTCACCGGCGCCGCGCTGAGTCGGGCCGAGATTCACGGCGCCGTGTTTCGCGAGGTGAGGGATTTACGGACGGTCGTCGGCCTGAACGAAACGCTGGGCCGCGAGGCCGCGGAATTCGATCGCTGATACGGTTGCGCCCGCATGACGCCGAAAGGAAGCGAGCGCCTCACGGGCTTTCCACTCGCAGGTCGCCGTTGGAGCGCGACTCGATTGATTGCTGCACCAGGCCGCGATTCACGATTCGACGATCCAGCCTCGCGCGTGCGCCGCTTCGAGGAACTCCTGGATCTCCAGGGCGAGCGCGCGCCGCGGCGAGCCGCGCATGAGCTCGGCGACGATGCCGTTGCGGTCGCGGGAGCCGTCGCACAGTCGAAGGATTCCGGCGGCGCCGCTGTTGAGCTGAACTCTGCCCTGAGAACACACGAGAACAATCGCCGCATTATCGTCCTCGCCGCCGTCGAGACGTACGCCGGGAGCTAGACGGACGAGCGCCGGGCGTTGGGCGTGTTTTTTCCGTCTGTTGCTCACGGTCCGATGCCGGCCGCGACCTGTCGACATGAAGCGGTCCTGATACCGGAAGCTGCGCCGTCGGCGAGCTTGCTGATCGCCAAGAAGCAGATTGCGTGCCAGCGTCGCGTTCCCGGCTCATGACCGAGGACCGGCGGGATGCGGAGCGTGGCTGACGCTAATGGCCGGCGGGCGCGCGGCGCAGCGGGATTCCGAGCTGGCGGCAGCGCCGGTAAAGGGTGTTGCGGCTGACGCCGAGCCGTCGCGCGGCGCGCGACATGTTGCCGGCGCAGTCGTGGATCGTCCGCAAGATTTCATCCCTGTCGGCTGCCAGCGTCTGGGCGCCGACCGCTGAGGCTGTTGCAGCGTCACTCTGTGCGCCGCGCGTCTCGCTGGTGCGGAACGTGGCGCCCGCTTCGTCGCCGTCTCCGCGCACCTCGCTCGGCAGGTCGCTGAGACGCACCACGCCGCCGTCGCAAATCGCCAGCGCCGTGCGAATCACGTTGCGCAACTCGCGAATGTTTCCGGGCCAGCCGTAGGTGAGCAGTCGCTCGAAAGCCTCGACCTCGATGGCTGCGGGCCGGCCATCGCTGGTTTCGGCGGCCAGGAAGTCTCGGATCAGACGCCCTTTGTCGCTGCGCGCTGCGAGCGACGGCAGCTCGAGCGTGATGCCGTTCAATCGATAGTACAGGTCTTCGCGGAATTGGCCGTTGGCGATCATGGCGCGCAGGTTCTGGTGCGATGCGCAGATCACACGCAGGTCCACCTTGACCGGGGTCTCCGAGCCCAGCGGCGCGACCTCCTGTTCTTCCAGTACACGCAGCAGCCGCGTCTGCAGCAACAACGGCATGTCGCCTATCTCGTCGAGGAACAGCGTTCCACCGGAGGATTGCAGGAGCTTGCCTTTGAAACCTTCGCGGCGCGCGCCCGTAAATGCGCCGGAGCGATAGCCGAACAGCTCGCTTTCGATGAGAGATTCGGGAATGGCGGCGCAATTCAGGGCGACGAACGGCGCGGCCGCGCGATCGCTCGCGGCATGCAGAGCGCGTGCGAACACCTCCTTGCCCGCTCCAGTCGGTCCCTGGATCATCACCGGCACCCGCGATGTCGCGATGCGATGGGCGCTGCGCACGTTGCGCAGCATCTGCGGGTCTTCGCCGGCGAGCTCCTCCAGCGTCAGCGAAGACTTGCGCCAGCCAGAGGGCGCAAGCCGTATCACCCGGGGCGAGCCCGCGGGCCGCGTGAGCAGGCCGGCGGTTTCCGGCTCGGCGTTCCCGTAATCGAGGCTCACGAAGAAGCGCTTGCCGAGCCGGGTCTCGCGCACCGACTGCGAAGCAGTGTGCGCGCCGCGCGCCGGCTCGGCGATCTTGCGCGCGCACACGTCGAACACCTCGTCGATACGACGCCCGATGAGATCGCAGCGGCTGGAGCTGTCGAGCAGCCGCAGGGCCGCATCGTCGGCGGCGATGATGGTTGCGTCTCTGGCGAGGGCGATGGCGCCGTCGTGCTGTGTGTCGACCAGCTCCGGACGGGTGTGGAAGCGCAACAGGATTTCTTGGCGGAACCGCTGCACGAACAGTCGCTTCTCGATGGCTCGCGCAGTCATGTCGACCAGCGCCATGGTGTGCTCGAGCGTAGCGCCGGCGCTCGGCGCGTTCAGGGTCGAGGCGTCCAGCACCGCGAGCAGCGCTCCAGCCGGGTCGTGGATCGGGGCACCGAAGCACGTCAGCCCCGTGTGGCAGGCCCGGAAATGCTCCTCGCGCTGGATGATCACCGGGCGGTTCTCGGCGATGCAGGTGCCGATGCCGTTGGTGCCCTGACGCCGCTCGCTCCAGTCCGCGCCGCTCATGAGCCCGGCGGCCTGGAAGGCGTCGGCGAGCGTCGGGTCGGTGCGGCGATAGAGAACCACCCCGCTCGCATCAGTGAGGATCAGTGCGTAACCGGACTGCGCAATGTAGTCATAGACCACATCGATTTCGGCCGCTGCGATCCGCAGCAGCTCGGCGTTGCGGCCGCAACGCTCGGTGAGCGCCGCAGCGTCGAGCACGGTGGGAGCGTAGGGGCGCGCCGGATCCAGCGAGTACTCCAGGCAACAGCGTCGCCAGGAACCGGCGATCTGTTCGCTGAGCGACGCGCCTTCGGTCGATTCCCTGAAAGGCGCGTGCAGAAGCTGCATGACTGCAGCAGCATGAGCGGCGGCCGCATCCCTCACGACGTATGCTCCGATGCGCGAGAGCGCAGTGCTTATGGGCCAAAGCAGAACGGTCGGGACTGTATCACTGTGTCAAGTGTCGCGTAACAGTGTCCCACACGTACTCCCTGTTGGGACGCTTGTACCCTCCACGCAACGCCTGCGCCTCACAACCGTGTAATTAATTACCCGATCGCTCGCCGCCGACGCCGGGTGGGAGCTGGCATACGCCTTGCTCCGGAAACGACGTCCCGTGGACCGGCGTGTTCGCGCCGGCGGAGTCTCCGAGAGAGGTACGCGTCATGTTCGGGCGAGCACTCCTGGTGGTCCTGGCGACGGTGTGTGCGGGGCAGTCCGCCCGCGCCGTCGAGATTAAGGCGGGGGACTGGACGTTTACGGCCAGCGGCAACGTGAACGTGCATTACATCAATTCGAAGTGCGAGGACGAGACGATCCCGGGAGTGGCGGGTGGACTCGCGTGCCGCGGCGCCGCGGGAGAGGATCGCAGCTCCTCTGTGAGCAACGGCCTGCTGCCGGCGGCGCTCGCCATCGGCGCCTCGACAACGCAACGAGGCTACGACCTGAGCGTTACGTTCGGCTTCTTCCCGGGCGTCAGCACCAACGACGGCAGTCCGAACCTGCAGCAAGGCGCGGACCTGCTCAATACTGGACTCGGCTCGACCAGCCTGGACATCCGCCAAGTGTTTCTGACGTTCGGCAACGACAGCATGGGCGAGTTCATGCTGGGCAGGAACATCGGGCTGTTCCAGGCCGACGCGATCCTGAACGACATGACGCTGCCGGGCGTGGGCTCGGGCAATACGAACTACGCGACGCCGGCCAACACGTCGCTCGGTTCGATCGGCCTCGGCTACATCTACACGGATTGGCTGGCGCAGATGAATTACACGACGCCGGACCTCGGCGGGCTGAAGATCACGCTCGGCATATTCGATCCGCTGGAGCCGATCGTGCAGAACGTGGCGATCCCGGAGAGCGCGCCGGGATTCCACGGCAAGATCGCCTACACGAATGGCCCTGTTTATCTCTCGGCCAGCTTCATCACCCAGGACCACGAGGGGGAGACCGACGCGCAGGACTTCGATAGCTTTGGTTTCGACGTAGGCGGCAAGGTCACTTTCGGCGGCGCAGAAATCATGGGCTGGTATTACAAGGGCGAGGGCGTCGGCACCACGGCGCTGTACTTGCTGAGCGACGACCGGCAGGGGAACGAGCGGGACAGCGACGGCTTCCTCGCGCAGATCACGTACAAATTCGGAGATACGAAGGTGGGCGTGAACTACGGCGAGAGCAATCTCGACCTGGCTTCCGGAGAAGCGCCATCCTTCCTGGTCGAGACCAACAAGAAGTACACCGTTGGCGTGTACCACTCGCTGACGGAGAACCTTACGCTGTTGGCGGAGTTCTCCGACACCAAGTCGGAGGCGCACAACGGGGTCGAGAACGACAGCAGCAACTTCAATATCGGCGCTTACATGTCGTTCTAGCGAATCTGATTTGCTCCGCGCCTGCGAGCGCCCGGCGCAAGGAACGCCGTGCGCTTCAGGCGCTTCTCTGGCCCCGAGCCGTCAGAGCGGCTAGCTTCCCTGAGGAGAAGCGGTGCAGCGGTCGGTCAGCGTGGTCAGGGCGCCTGCCGTTGCTCTCGAACCACCGACGGCCGCGAACCGCTAGCGCGCTTTCACGCCCCCATGCCGCAGGCGCGCAGCGCCGTGGATTCCAGATCGTGATAAAGCTTCACCATCTTCTTGGCCTGCTCCGGATCACGGAACAGCCCGCCAGCCTCGCCGCCGAGCTTGGCGTACTTTACGAAGGTGGACGCCTCGACGAAATCATCGTAGCTGAGCTTTTCGGCGATGCGGTCGATCGCGCAGGAGCACTGGTAGACGTTTGCGAGCCGGGCGCCGTGGCTCGCAACGCATTCCTGCACGTATTCGACGCGCGCATGCGTCGGATAATCATGCACCGACGCATCGCCCGTGGCTGCTGTGGAAAACGCGCACGTCAAAAGCGCTGCCGCGAAGGAGCTGGACGGGCGTCGCTGGCATAGGCGTTGCATTGTCATGGGTAGCCTCACATCGGTGGTTCGTGGCGACTTACAGGCGCGGGCTGCACAGGCATTGACGGATTTCCTGACGCGCACGGGGGATTGAACATGAAACAGCAACGTCTTTCCATTCTGATTGGCGTCGCGACGGGCGCCGCTGCGGCGGCTCTGAGCGGCGGCGCCGCAGGACAGGAAGCTGCACGGCAGGGCGGCGGCGGGCCGGCGCTC
>Ga0079224_100004354_pt1 | contig 18267 bp, 16 predicted proteins | sample Stecom2015_FD_80414 | JGI IMG/M metagenome (GOLD analysis project Ga0079224, IMG submission 80414) | Agricultural soil microbial communities from Utah to study Nitrogen management - Steer compost 2015 | ecosystem: Environmental > Terrestrial > Soil > Agricultural land | place: USA: Utah...
CCGCTGGAGACCACCGCGCGGCCCTTGTGGTGCACGTCCAGCATCAGCTTGTGCGCCTTGCGCTTGGAGTAGCCGAAGACGGTCTGGAACACGTAGGTCACGTACGACATCAGGTTGACCGGGTCGTTCCAGACGATCGTGACCCAGGGCACGTCGGGCCGGACGTCCTCCCGGGTCTCCGGCCGTTCGAGCTCGACCGGTGCCGGTGCCGTCGGCATGGGTGGTCCACCTCTCCGCTCGATCCGTCGCGGCCCCATTGTCCCATCGATCACAGGGGCCCTCGATCCACTGCGCCGATGTGCTGCTCCCCCTATTTTGTTCCTCCCAGACACAAACTAGTCTGGGTGCCCATGACGGACCACACCACCGGTGGCGCGAGCAGCGCGCTCCTCACCGACCACTACGAGCTCACCATGCTGGAGGGCGCGCTGCGCAGCGGAGCCGCGCACCGGCGCACCGTCTTCGAGATGTTCGCCCGCCGCCTGCCCGAGGGCCGCCGCTACGGCGTCGTCGCCGGGACCGGGCGGTTCCTGGACGCACTGCGCGACTTCCGGTTCGGCACCGAGGAGCTCGACTACCTGGCCGACGCCCGGGTGGTCGACGAGGCCACCCTGGACTGGCTGGCCGGCTACCGGTTCACCGGGGACGTCTGGGGCTACGGCGAGGGCGAGTGCTACTTCCCCGGCTCGCCGATCCTGGTGGTGGAGGGCTCCTTCGCCGAGGCCGTGGTGCTGGAGACGGTGGCGCTGTCCATCTACAACCACGACACCGCGATCGCCTCGGCGGCCTCCCGGATGACCACCGCCGCGCACGGCCGGCCGCTGATCGAGATGGGCTCCAGGCGCACCCACGAGGAGGCCGCGGTGGCCTCCGCCCGCGCCGCCTACATCTCCGGCTTCGCCACCACCTCCAACCTGGCCGCCGGGCACCGCTACGGGGTGCCCACCGCCGGCACCAGCGCGCACGCCTTCATCCTGGTGCACGACAACGAGCGGCACGCGTTCCGCTCCCAGCTGGAGGCGCTGGGCTCCGGCACCACGCTGCTGGTGGACACCTTCGACGTGGAGCGGGCGGTGCAGGCCGCGGTGGAGCTGGGCGGCACCGGGCTGGGCGGGGTGCGCATCGACTCCGGCGACCTGGCGCCGACCGCGGCGCGGGTCCGCGAGCAGCTGGACCGGCTCGGCGCCGCCGGCACCCGCATCGTGGTCACCGGCGACCTGGACGAGTACGCCATCCAGGCGCTGGCGATCGCGCCGGTGGACGGCTACGGGGTGGGCACCTCGCTGGTCACCGGGTCGGGGGCGCCCACCGCCTCGCTGGTGTACAAGCTGGTGGCCCGCTCGCACGGCGCCGACCCGGCGGCGCCGCTGGAGCCGGTGGCCAAGCGGTCCGTGGGCAAGCCCAGCAAGGGCGGGCGCAAGTGGGCCGCGCGCGCCTTCGACGAGGCCGGCACGGCCACCGCCGAGGTCGTCTTCGACCACGAGCCCCCGCAGCGCCCGTTCACCCGGCCGCTGCTGCGCCGGCTGGTCGACGGCGGCGAGATCGTCGGCACCGAGCCGCTGGCCGCCGCCCGCGAGCGGCACGCCCGCTCGGTGGCCGAGCTGCCGGCCGCCGCCCAGCAGATGTCCAGGGGCGAACCCGCCCTGCCGACCCGCTTCGAGCAGCGCGTCGGCGTCTGAGAGGAGAACCCACCGTGAAGGCGCTGATCGTCGTGGACCTGCAGAACGACTTCTGCGAGGGGGGCAGCCTCGGGGTGCGGGGCGGTGCGGACACCGCGCGCGCCGTCTCCGCGTTCCTCGCCGAGCACCGGGGCGACTACGACCGGGTGGTGGCCACCCGCGACCACCACATCGACCCGGGCGACCACTTCTCCGACGAGCCCGACTACACCGACAGCTGGCCGCCGCACTGCGTGGCGGGCACCCCGGGGGCCGCGTTCCACCCGGGCTTCGACGCCTCCGCCGCCGAGGAGGTGTTCAGCAAGGGCGCCTACACCGCGGCCTACAGCGGCTTCGAGGGCTCCTCCGAGAGCGGGGAGAGCCTGGAGGAGTGGCTGCGCGCCCGCGGCGTGACCGAGGTGGACGTGGTGGGCATCGCCACCGACCACTGCGTCCGGGCGACCGCGGAGGACGCCGCCGCGGCGGGCTTCGCCACCCGGGTGCTGCTCGGCCTGACCGCCGGGGTGTCCCGGGAGACCACCGACGCCGCCCTGCGCAGGCTGGCCGAGCGGGGCGTCGCCCTGGAGGGGGCCCCGGTCGTCGCGGCCTGACCGACCGGACGCCGGAGGGGGTGCGGCCCGCGGGCCGCACCCCCTCCGGTGCTCTGCTTCGCTGCCCTGCTTCGGTGCGCCGCGCGGGTCCGGGCGCCGGTCAGGCGATGCCGATGGCCGAGCGGACCCGGGCCAGGGTGGCCCGGGCGCGCTCGCGGGCGCGGGCGGCGCCGTCGGCGAGGATGCCGTCCAGCTCGCTGCCGGGCTCCATCAGCGCGTCGTAGCGCTCGCGCATCGGGCCGAAGGTCGCGTCCAACACCTCGAACAGCTCGTTCTTCAGCTCGCCCCAGCCCATGCCGCCCTGCTCCAGGCGCTTGCGGGCGGCGGCGGTGCGCTCCTCGTCGGCGAAGTGCGACAGCAGCTGGAAGACCGCGGAGGAGTCCGGGTCCTTGGGCGCCTCGACCGGGGTGGAGTCGGTGGGGATCCGCCGGACCAGCTTCTTCAGCCTGCCGGCCGGCAGGAACAGCGGGATGTGGTTGTCGTAGGACTTGCTCATCTTGCGGCCGTCGATCCCGGGGAGCATGCTGCCCTCCCCCTCGGGGTAGGCGCCCTGCGGGATCGGGAAGGCGTAGGACGACCCGTAGATGTGGTTGAACGAGCCCGCGATGTCGGCGGTGTACTCGATGTGCTGTCGCTGGTCCCGGCCGACCGGGACCACGTCGGCGGCCATCACCAGGATGTCGGCGGCCATCAGGACGGGGTAGTTGAACAGCCCCATGTTGACCCCGGCGTCCAGGTCCTCCACCCCGGCCTCGGCGTTGCGGTCCCGGGCGGCCTTGTAGGCGTGCGCCCGGTTCATCAGGCCCTTGGCGGTGACCGAGGACAGGATGGTGGCCAGCTCGAAGACCTCGGGGATCGCCGACTGCCGGTAGAGCAGGGTGCGCTCGGGGTCGAGTCCGCAGGCGAGCCACGTGGCGGCGACCGACCGGACGTCGTGGCGGAGCTTCTCCGGGTCCTTGACCGAGTCGAGCGCGTGGTAGTCGGCGAGGAAGTACAGCGTGTCGTTGCTCTCCGCCGCCTCCAGGGCGGGCTTGATCGCGCCGACGTAGTTGCCGAGGTGCGGCATGCCGGACGTCTGGATGCCGGTCAGGTAGGTCTTGGTCGCTGCCATGGCCCCGAGTCTATCGAGCCGGGTTCCCCTGCCGGTCGCGGAAGGCGTGCCAGTGGTCGCTCATCCGGGTCGCCTGCCCCTGGGTGAACTCCCGCAGGCACGGGTCGTCGCTGTAGTTCATGAAGTTGCGCACCGGGTCGGTGCCGGGCTTGTCCGGGCAGGTGTCCCGGCCCTCCGGGCAGCCGCTGGACTGCTCCCGCTCATACGGGGTGTCCTCCACGTAGTCGCCCGGGTGGGAGCAGCCGTTCTGGAAGGTGTGGAACAGGCCGAGCCAGTGGCCGGTCTCGTGGGTGGCGGTGTGGCCGAGGTCGAAGCCCTTCCGGCCGCCGCCGGGCACCGTCCGGTAGTCGACGACCACCCCGTCGGCCTTCGGGTCGGTCCGGTAGTCCTGCGGGAAGGTGGACTGGCCCAGCACCCCGGAGCCCATGTCCACGGTGTAGATGTTCAGCGTCTCCGGTCCGCCGCGGCGCAGCTCCGCCTTGGCCTTGGCCTCGTTGGCCTCGAAGGAGGTGAACCAGGCGTCGTCGCCGGTCCGGGTGACCTCCTGCAGCTCGAACCGGAAGCCGGTGTCCACGCCGGCGTAGCCGCCGCCGAAGCCGCGGTTCATCACCTCGATCTGCTCGCGGACCTTGGCGTCGGGGACGTCGCCGGTGCCGTCGGCGGCGGTGATCACGTGCATCGCGACCGGCACGGTCACCGTCCCCTCCCGGTAGGAGACCCGGGCCTCGCGCAGCATCCGCTCGTACTCCGCGGCCTCGGCCGGGCTGATGCCGTGCCGGTCGCGGACCGTCGCGGAGTCGGTGCGGCGCTCCGCGCCCGGCGGGCACTCCTCGGCGGCGGCCGCCGGGGAGCGCTCGGGTGAGTCCGCTGCGGAGTAGGCCCCCGCCGTCAGCAGGCCGGCGAGGGCCGCCGCACAGGCACCCGTCCCGGACCAGATCCGCCACGCCGTTCCTTTGCCCATACTCACTCAATGTAGTCGAGTGGCGACGTAGTGCATATGAACGGCGCGCCCCGTTCGCCGGTTTCTTCCCCCGGCGGGCTATTTACCGCCGGTGGCCCAGGCCCGGATCTTGTCGATCCGCCGCTGGATCTCCTCCGGGCTGGCCTGCGCGATCGGCGGACCGCCGCAGGCCCGGCGCAGCTGGCTGTGGATCATCCCGTGCGGGCTGCCGGTCCGGTGGTGCCAGGCCCCGACCAGGGTGTTGAGCTCCTTGCGCAGCTCGGCGGTGCGCTCGTGGGCCGGCGCCTCGGCCGGCTCGGAGGGCGCCTTGCGCTCGGCGGCCCGCTGCTCGGACTTGCGCTTGCGAAGCAGCTGGGCGACCTGCTCCGGCTCCAGCAGGCCGGGCAGTCCGAGGAAGTCCTCCTCCTCCGGCGACCCGGGGGCCCCGCCGCCGAACTCGGTCCCGTCGTAGAGGGCCCGGTCGAACTCGGCGGAGGCCTCCATCGTCTCGAAGGGCAGCTCCTCCCCCGCGTCCGGGGTGTCCCGCTTCTTGCGGGCCTCGTCGATCATCTCCTGCTCGGGCTCTTCGCCCTCCTTGAGCGGGCGGTCCAGCGCGTGGTCGCGCTCGCGCTCCATCTCCCCGGCGTACTCCAGCAGGGTGGGCACCGACGGCAGGAAGACCGAGGCCACCTCGCCGCGCCGCCGGGTCCGCACGAAGCGGCCGATCGCCTGGGCGAAGAAGAGCGCGGTGCTGGTCGAGGTGGCGTAGACGCCGACCATCAGCCGGGGCACGTCGACGCCCTCGGAGACCATCCGCACCGCGACCATCCACCGGTCCTCCGACGCGGCGAACCGGGAGATCTTCTTGCTCGCGGTGGGGTCGTCGGAGAGCACCACGGTGGCGCCCTGCCCGGTGATCTTGCGCAGGATCCGGGCGTAGGCCCGGGCCGCCTCGTGGTCGCTGGCGATGACCAGGCCGCCGGCGTCGGGGTGGGCGTTGCGCACCTCGGTGAGCCGGCGGTCCGCGGCGGCCAGCACCTTCTTGATCCAGTCGCCCTTGGGGTCGAGCGCGGCCCGCCACGCCTGGGCCAGGGCGTCGGTGGTGAGCGGCTCGCCGAGCCGGGCGGCCAGCTCGTCGCCGGCCCGGGTGCGCCAGCGCATCTCACCGGAGTAGGCCATGAAGATGACCGGGCGGACCACCCCGTCGGCCAGCGCCGGCGCATAGCCGTAGCTGTAGTCCCAGGAGCAGCGGCGCACCCCGTCGTGGTCCTGCACGTAGTCCACGAACGGGATGGGGTTGACGTCGGACCGGAACGGGGTGCCGGTCAGCGCGAGCCGCCGGGCCGCCGGGTCGAACGCCTCGCGGGCCGCGTCGCCCCAGGAGAGCGCGTCGCCGGCGTGGTGCACCTCGTCGAAGATGACCAGGGTGCGGCGCGCCTCGGTGCGGTTGCGGTGCAGCATCGGGTGCGCCGCGACCTGGGCGTAGGTCACCGCGGCGCCGACGAACTGCCGGCCCAGCGCGCCCTGGGCGTTCTTGAAGTCGGGGTCGATCGCGATCCCGAACCGGGCCGCCGCCTCGGCCCACTGCTTCTTCAGGTGCTCGGTGGGGCACACGATGGTGATGGACCGGACCGCGTGCCGCGCCAGCAGCTCGGCGGCGAGCGTCAGCGCGAACGTGGTCTTGCCCGCCCCCGGCGTGGCGACCGCCAGGAAGTCCCGCGGCTCCCGGCGGAAGTACTCCTCGAACGCCTCTCGCTGCCACTGGCGCAGCCCGGTGAGGCGGTCCGCCGTGCTCGTCTGCACAACCGTCATCTGGCCATTCCCCCATTGCTCACCCGGACGAGGGTATCCGGCCCTACCCCGAGCCGGTGCCAGCACCCGCGCCGGTGTCGACCGCGCCGTCGTTGAACGGCATGTAGGGGTCGGCCCACGGGAAGACCACCGTCCACAGCAGCCAGGCGATCCCGGCGATCAGCGCCAGGGCGATGACCAGCTTCACCGGCACCGGGCCGGGGATCAGCCGCCAGATCAGTCCGTACACCGGCTCACTCCGCTTCCTTCGCCGCGCCGTCGTCCTCCGGCGCCATGTGCGCGATGTTCTCCGGCATGCCCTGCTCCTTGGGCCGGGTGTCGCTGAGCTCGGCGTGCACGATCAGCCGGTGCGTGTTGTTCAGCTTGGGGGCGCAGGTGGTGAGGGTGAGCAGGGAGCGCTGCGGGTCGTCGTTGTTCTCCGGGTCGAAGGGGTCGGGGTCGACCACCTCGACCTGGTCCGGGGTGACGGTGACCTCTTCGATCACCTTGTAGGTGTAGTAGTTCTCCCGGTCCTCCACGACGATCTCGTCGCCGTCGGAGAGCAGGTCGAGGTCCCAGAAGATGCCGGCCGTCCGGTGCCCGGCCACCGCGTAGTTGCCCGGCTGCCCGGCGTCCGCCGAGTCGCCGCCGGCCACGTCGTCGTCGGTGTAGCGGCCGGGGCTGTAGCGGATGTCCTCCGGCTGCACCCCGTTGACCACCACCCACTGCAGGTCGAGCCCGGGGATGTACATCCGGCTGTCGGCCGAGCCGGGCAGCGGCTCGGAGTCCGGGCCGGCCTCCCAGGTCTCCTCCAGGCCCTGGGAGAGCTGCTGCTGCTCGCGGTCGGTCTCGATCTGCTTGCCGTAGACCTCGTAGACCGCGAAGAAGAGCATCACCAGGCCGGCGGTGAACAGCAGCTCGCCGACGGTGCGCAGGATGCCGCGCGCGATGTCGCCGCCGGTGAGGCGGCGGCGGTCGCGGCGTGCGCGGCGGCCCGCCGCTCTGGGGCGCCGGTGCGCTCCGCGCTCACTGGTGGAAACCATGTGGACCTACCCGTCATCGCCAGTCGCATGCGAGCGTATCCTGCCGCACGGGCGCCGCGCGCACAAAAGCCCGCACAGCAGGGCATCGCCGACGGGCACCGAAGAGCCTCCGCCGGGGGCGGCGGAGGGCGGCGGCCCCGGACCGGCGCCCGAGCGGCCTCCCCGAGGGGCGGCGGGCGACGGGCGGGCGGGTCCTCCCCGGAGAAGCCTCCGCCGGGAGCGGCGGAGGGCGGGTCAGCCGGTCATCTCCTCGTAGATCTTCTTGCACTCGGGGCAGACCGGGAACTTCTTCGGGTCGCGGTTGGGGACCCAGACCTTCCCGCACAGCGCGATCACCGGGGCCCCGGTGACGGCGCTCTCGGTGATCTTGTCCTTCTGCACGTAGTGCGCGAACCGCTCGCGGTCCCCGTCGTCGTGCGAGATGTCCGGCCGGGTCTCGCTCTCCGGCACGACCTTGTTCAGCACGTCCATGGCCATCGCTCGCTCACACCTCCTCGGATTCGGCCTCTACGGTACCGGTCAGTTCAGCGAGGGGTCGTCGGGAAGCGTGGAGACCAGCGCCAGATCGCCGCCCTGCCGGCGCAGCACCCGCGACCACAGGGTCTCCGGGGCGTCCGAGAAGACGTCCTCCACGCTGGCCGGGAGGACGTACCAGGCGCCCTCCTCGATCTCCGCGCCGAGCTGGCCCTGCCCCCAGCCGGAGTAGCCGGCGAACACCCGCAGCCGGCCCAGCCCGCCGCCGATCACCTCGGGCGGGGCGTCCAGGTCGATGACGCCCATCCGGCCGGCCTCGGTCTCGTCCCCGTCCAGCGGGCGCCAGCCGAGCGGCTCCTCCTCGTCCCCGGGAACGCCCAGGGCGAGCCCGGAGCCCTCGCCGACCGGTCCGCCGGCGAACATCACCGCCGGAGCGCTGGCGAAGGCGCTCCACCCTTCCAGGACCTCCTCGACCAGGTGGTCGGAGGGGCGGTTGACGACCACGCCCAGCGTCCCCTCGGCGTCGTCGTCGATGATCAGGACGACGGTCCGCCGGAAGTTCGGATCCTCCAGCGCGGGAGTGGCCACCAGCAGGCTCCCGGTCAGGTTCGGCGTGCTCATGTCCTGCTGTCTACCCCGCCGGAGCGGCCGCGACCACCGGCTCCGGCGCACGATCGCGCACCGGAGCCGGACGGTCGCGGAGCGGTCACTCGGCGGCGCCTCTGCCGCGGACCGCGACCTCGCGCACCGCCGAGGCGACGGCCTTGGACAGGCCGGTGTGGAACACGCTCGGGATGATGTAGTGCGGGCCGAGCTCGTCGTCGGTGACGGCCGCGGAGATGGCCTCGGCCGCGGCGACCATCATGTCGGAGTCGACGTGGCGGCTCTGCGCGTCCAGCAGGCCGCGGAAGAACCCGGGGAAGACCAGCACGTTGTTGATCTGGTTCGGGTAGTCGCTGCGGCCGGTGGCCACCACGGAGGCGTGCAGGTGCGCCACGTCCGGGTCGACCTCGGGGTCGGGGTTGGCCAGCGCGAAGATGATCGAGTCGTCGTTCATCTCGGCGATGTCCTCGCCGCCCAGCACGTTCGGCGCGGAGACGCCGATGAACACGTCCGCCCCGGCGACCGCGCCGCGCAGGTCCCCGCTGTAGCCGTCCGGGTTGGTGTTGGCGGCGATCCAGGCCAGGTTGGGGTCGAGGTCGTCGCGGCCCTCGTGCACCGCGCCGTTGACGTCGCAGACCACCACGTGTTTGGCGCCGGCGTGCATCAGCAGCTTGAGGATGGCGGTGCCGGCCGCGCCGGCGCCGGACATCGCGATGCGCACCTCGCTGAGGTTCTTGCCGACCACGCGCAGCGCGTTCTTCAGCGCGGCGAGCACGACGATGGCGGTGCCGTGCTGGTCGTCGTGGAAGACCGGGATGTCCAGCAGCTCGCGCAGCCGGGCCTCCACCTCGAAGCAGCGCGGGGCGGAGATGTCCTCCAGGTTGATGCCGCCGAAGCCGGGGGCGATCACCTGCACGGTGCGGACGATCTCGTCGACGTCCTGGGTGTCCAGGGCGATCGGCCAGGCGTCGATGTCGGCGAACCGTTTGAACAGCGCGGCTTTGCCCTCCATGACCGGCATGGAGGCCTCCGGGCCGATGTTGCCCAGGCCCAGCACGGCCGAGCCGTCGGTGACCACCGCGACGCTGTTCCGCTTGATGGTCAGCCGGCGGGCGTCGTCCTTGTTGGCCGCGATGGCCTGGGAGACCCGGGCGACGCCGGGGGTGTAGGCCATGGACAGCTCGTCCCGGTTGCGGAGCGGGACCTTGGACTGCATCTCGATCTTGCCGCCGAGGTGCATCAGGAAGGTGCGGTCGCTGACCTTGTGCACCACGACGCCTTCGATGGCCCCCAGGGCGTCGACGATGGCCTGCGCGTGGTCGGTGTCGCGGGCCGCACAGGTCACGTCGATGCGGATGCGCTCGTGTCCGGCCTGCGCCACGTCCAGGGCCGTGATGACGCCCCCCACGTGCTCGACCGCGTTGGTGAGGCTGCCGACGGCGCTGCCGTGCCCGTCGAGTTCCAGGCGGACGGTTATCGAGTAGGAGACGCTGGGAAGGGTGGCCACGTAAAGCTCCTCTATGTCACATGTCCGACGCGAACCGGCGCGCTCTGGCTCAGGTCGCGCGCCGCCGGCACCGCGGGCGGCCTGGCTGGGGCCGCGTGTCCCGGGCGTCGTGTCCCGCCCGGAGCGCCGTCGAGAGATCCGGCGCGCAGGTGCCGTGCGCACCCTTCATGGTGCCACCGCCGCTGGTCGCAGTGGGCATCGGGCCGGTGAGGCGCTTCACACTCCGGTGCGGCCGGCGGCCCGCTCGCGGGCCAGCCGCTCGATGACGTCCACGCATGTGCCCAGGTGAAGGGCGGTGGAGTCGAGGACCACGTGGTAGAGCGAGGGGTCGGCCGGGTCGGTGCGGTAGTAGCGGCGGACGTAGGCGCTGCGCGCCCGGTCGTTCTCCTCCAGGTCGTGCATGGTCGGCGGGTGCCAGGGGTGCGCCTCGGCGCCGGCGTCCGGGTCGGGCAGGGCCTCGCCGCCGTCCTCGGGGGGCTCCGGCAGCCCTTGTGCGCGGGCCAGGTCGCGCAGGGCGGCGGCCTGCTCCAGCCGGCGGGCCTTGGGGCCGTCCAGCCGGACGTGCAGCACGCCGGGGGCGCCGGCCAGCACCACGGCGCCGGCCCGGCCCAGCACCACTCCGCCGTCCTCGGCGATCCTGGCCAGCACCTGCTCGGTGCGGTCGACGAACTCCCGGTCGTAGAGGATGCGGCCGTCGGCGTCGGCGGCGCCGAGGTAGCTCATGTCCACGCTGCCCAGGGTGACCGTGGGCAGCCGGGCCGCGCTGGCCAGCAGCCGCTCCAGGCCGCTGGGGGCGCGGTCGTCGCGGCGCAGCGCCTCCTCCAGCGAGCAGCCGATCCGCTCGGCGACCGCGCCGGGCACCGCCCGGTCCAGGAAGGAGACGCCGAGGCGGGCGGCGAGCGCGCGCCCCACCACGCCGCCGCCCGCCCCGTAGGTCGCCGAGACCGTCACCGCACAGGCCATAGCGCCACCATCCGGTCCGATTCCCGCGGGCCGCCCCGCTCAACCGGGTTCCTACCCCGGTGCGGGCCGGCCGGAACGGCCGCTCAGAACAGGGCGGAGGTGAGCGAGCGGCGGGCCTTGGAGACCACCGGGTCGCCGGCGGGCAGCACCTCGAAGAGCGAGACCAGGTGCTTGCGGACCCGCTCGCGCTCCTCGTCCCGGGTGTTGCGGACCAGGTTGATCAGCCGGGTGAAGGCGTCCTCGAACTTGCCGCCGTAGGTGTCGATGTCGGCGACGGCGATGTGCGCGTCGACGTCGGCCGGGTCGTCGGCGGCGGCCTTGCGCACCGCGGCGGCGTCCACGTCGCGGAGCCGGCGCACCAGGCGCACCCAGGCCAGCTTCTGCCGGGCGTTCTCGTTCTTCGGGTCCTTCTCCAGGGCCTTGGCGTAGACCGCCTCGGCCGCCTCGAAGTCGTCCCGGTCCAGGGCCTCCTGGGCCTCGGCGTCGATCGGGTCCTGCGGGGCCTGCTCCTGCTCCGGGCCGCCGGCGCCCTCCGGGCCCAGCCCGGTGAACTCCGGCGGGAGGATCTGCTGCTTGCGCAGCTCCTCGAAGATCTGGGAGAGCCAGTCGCGCAGCTGCTCCTCGGTGGCCGGGCCGACCGGGCCGGGAACGACCTGGCCGCCGATCACCAGGGCCAGGGTGGGCACGGCCTGGACCCGCAGCGCCTGGGCGATCTGCGGGTTGGCCTGCACGTCCACCTTGGCGACGCGCCACTGCCCGCCGGCGCCCACGGCGAGGCGGTCGATGGCCGCCTCCACCTGGGCGGACTGCTCAGAACTGGTCTGCAGGACGGCGAGCACGACAGGCGCGCTGAGCGACGCCTCCAGTACCTCCTGCTGGAAATTGCTCTCGTCGACGTCGATCGCGTAGGGGTTGGCGGTGCCGGAGTTCCGCTCGGCCTCGCGCTTGGCCTCGCGTTCCATCGCGGCTTTGCGGGCTCCGAGGTCGACCGCACCCTGCATGGAGTAGTCCGATGGCTGCATGCCTCCATCCTGCCGCATGCCGGGCGCGGGCCGGTCAGAACTGCGGGTCCTCCACGTAGGTGCCGAACTCCTCGCCCATGGTGGAGCAGATCTCGCCGAGGGTGGCCTCGGCCCGGGCGGCGTCCAGCAGCACCGGGACCAGGTTGGGGCGGGCCGGGTCGCGGACCGCCGCCAGCAGCCGGGCCAGCGCGGCGTCCACCGCGCCCTGGTCTCGGGCGGCGCGGCGCCGCTTGAGCTCGGCGACCTGCTCGCGCTCGACCTCGTGCCCGATGCGCAGGATGTCCAGCTCGCCGGAGACGGTGTTGGTGGCGGTGTTCACCCCGACGATCCGCTTGTCGCCCTTCTCCAGGGCCTGCTGGTACTGGAAGGCCGACTCGGCGATCTGCGAGCTGAACCAGCCGCTGCGGATCCCGGCGAGGATGCCGGAGACCATCGGGCCGATCTCGTGCTCGGCGTCCTCGCCGCCGTCCATCCGCAGGATCCGGTCGAAGATCCGCTCGGCCTCGGCCTCCATCCGGTCGGTGAGCGCCTCGACGTAGTAGGAGCCGCCGAGCGGGTCGGCGACGTTGGCCACGCCGGTCTCCTCCATCAGCACCTGCTGGGTGCGCAGGGCGATCTCGGCGGCCTGCTCGGTGGGCAGGGCGAGGGTCTCGTCCAGGGCGTTGGTGTGCAGCGAGTTGGTGCCGCCGAGCACCGCGGACAGCGCCTCCACCGCGGTGCGCACCACGTTGTTGTAGGGCTGCTGGGCGGTGAGCGAGACGCCGGCGGTCTGGGTGTGGAACCGCAGCCACTGCGCCTTGGCGGTGGTGGCGCCGTACCGGTCGCGCATCCAGCGGGCCCAGATCCGGCGGGCGGCGCGGAACTTGGCGATCTCCTCGAAGAAGTCGATGTGCGCGTCGAAGAAGAAGGACAGGCCGGGGGCGAAGGCGTCGACGTCGAGGCCGCGGGAGAGGCCGAGCTCGACGTAGCCGAACCCGTCGGCCAGGGTGAAGGCGAGCTCCTCGGCGGCGGTGGCCCCGGCCTCCCGGATGTGGTAGCCGGAGACCGACAGCGGCTTGAAGGCCGGGATGTTCTCCGCGCAGTACTCCATCAGGTCGCCGATGAGGCGCAGGTGCGGCTCGGGCGGGTAGAGCCACTCCTTCTGCGCGATGTACTCCTTGAAGATGTCGGTCTGCAGGGTGCCGTTGAGCGCGGAGAGGTCGGCGCCCTGCCGCTCGGCGGCGGCCAGGTACATGCAGAACGCGGGGACGGCGGGGCCGCTGATCGTCATCGAGGTGGTGACCTCGCCCAGCGGGATGCCGTCGAAGAGCACGTCCATGTCGGCGGTGGAGTCGACGGCGACGCCGCAGTGGCCCACCTCGCCCAGCGCGAAGGGGGCGTCGGAGTCGTGCCCCATCAGGGTCGGCATGTCGAAGGCGACCGAGAGGCCGCCGCCCCCGGAGGCCAGGATCATCTTGTACCGCTCGTTGGTCTGCCGGGCGTTGCCGAACCCGGCGAACTGGCGGATGGTCCAGGTGCGGCCGCGGTAGCCGGTGGGGTGCAGTCCGCGGGTGTAGGGGAACTCCCCCGGCCAGCCGATCCGCTCGAACCCGGGCACCTCGGCGCCCTCCGGCGGCCCGTAGACCGGGTCGACCTCCTGGCCGGAGAGCGTGGTGAAGTCGGCGTCGCGGGTGCGCGCCGCGTCGTAGCGCTGCTGCCAGCGGGCGCGGCCCGCCTCGATCTCGTCGCTGGTCGCCATACCCCGATAGTAGGACTTCCAACTAATTTTCGACAGGGGTCCGCCCCCGCCGGTTCGCGCCGGGCTCAGCCGGCGGCGGAGCCGGGGTCGGGGAAGTCGCCGAAGCCCACCCGCAGCTTGACGAAGGAGCGGTGCATCTCCTCCAGCTCCTCGGCGGTGTAGTCCTCCAGGCCGAAGTCCATGGCGAGCAGGTCGCGGGTGGCGTGCTCGACCACCTCCCGGCCGGCCTCGGTGATCTCGGCGAGGGTGCCGCGGCCGTCGCTGGGGTTGGGCAGCCGGCGCACCAGCCCCTGGCGCTCCAGCCGGTCGATGGTGTTGGTGACGCTGGTGGGGTGGACCATCAGCCGCTCGCCGATCTTGCCCAGCGGCAGCGCGCCGGAGGCGCTGAAGGTGAGCAGGACCAGCGCCTCGTACCGGGCGAAGGTCAGCTCGTAGGGCTTGAGCGCGCCGTCCAGCCGGCCGATGAGGATCTGCTGCGCCCGCATGATCGAGGTGACCGCGGCCATGGCGGGCGAGGCGCCCCAGCGCCGCTCCCAGTTCTGGTGTGCCCGCTCGATCGGATCGAACGGCAGGTTCAGCGGATTTCCCACGCCGCCACTCTAGCGACCCGCAGGACGGCGGGGGCCCGACCGGATTTTTCCGGGTACGGGTCTTGCCCTTCATGAGAATTAATAGTTAAGTTTCCTAAAAGTTGCTCACCGAACGTGAGGACATCCCCCATGTCCGTGACGAGAGAACGCCCCCTCCCCCGCTCCCGCACCCGGACCGCGGCAACGGCCGCCACCGCCGCGGCGCTGACCGCCGCCCCCTTCCTGCTCACCCCCTCCCCGGCCGCGGCCGACGCCGAGGACGTCACCGCCGTCTACACCTGGACGCCGGCCGGCGAGGACGGCTACAGCGGCCAGCTCACCATCGACAACGCCTCCGCCGTCGAGCTGTCCGAGTGGACCGTGGAGATCGCGCTCCCGGACGGCGCCGAGATCGCCGACCTGTGGAACGCCTCGGTGCGCCGCTCCGGCGACTCCTACCTGCTCACCCCGCCCTCCTGGGGCGCCGCGGTGCCCGCCGGGGGCACCTACCAGATCGGCTTCAGCGGAACCCGCTCCTCCGCTGACGCCGCCACCGCGCCGGTCTCCTGCACGGTGAACGGGTCGCCGTGCGCCGGGGCCGCCGCCGGCGACACCGAGGCCCCCGCCGCGCCCGCCGACCCGGCCGCGGCCGAGGCCGGCTCCGGATCGGCCGCGCTCTCCTGGACCGCCCCCTCCGACGACACCGGGGTGGCCGGCTACGAGGTGCTGCACGGCGGGGAGCCGGTGCGCACCGTGATCGGCGACGGCACCCGGGCGACCGTCTCCGGCCTGGAGCCGGACACCGAGTACGCGTTCACCGTCCGCGCCTTCGACGCCGCGGGCAACCGCTCCGCGGAGTCCGAGCCGGTCACCGCGCGCACCGCCGAGCGGTCCGCGGACGGCGGCCGGGGCGCCGCGGCCGGCGGGCACCGGGTCGGCTACTTCACCCAGTGGGGCATCTACGACCGCGGCTACCTGGTGAAGAACGTCGAGACCAGCGGCACCGCGGAGCGCCTCACCCACCTCAACTACGCGTTCGCCAACATCAACGCCAACGGCCAGTGCTTCCAGGCCAACCAGGCCGGCGAGGGCGACGCCTGGGCCGACTACGGGCGCTCGTTCCAGGCCGGCGAGAGCGTGGACGGCGTCGGCGACACCTGGGACCAGGACCTGCGCGGCAACTTCAACCAGCTGCGCAAGCTCAAGGAGATCCACCCCGGCCTCAAGGTGCACCTGTCCATCGGCGGCTGGACCTGGTCCAAGCACATCTCGGACGCGGCGAGCACCCCGGAGTCGCGCGCCCGGATGGCCTCGTCCTGCATCGACATGTTCCTCCGCGGCAACCTGCCGGCGTTCGACGGCGCCGGCGGCCCGGGCTCGGCCTACGGCGTGTTCGACGGCATCGACCTGGACTGGGAGTGGCCGGCCTCCGAGGGGCACCCGGACAACGTCTACCGCCCCGAGGACCGGGAGAACTTCACCGCGCTGGTCGCGGAGTTCCGCTCCCAGCTGGACGCACTGCAGGAGGAGACCGGCCGCGACTACGGGCTGACCTCGTTCATGCCCGCCGACCCGGCCAAGGTCGAGGCCGGCTTCGAGGTGGACCGGATCATGCCGGACTTCGACTTCGTCACCGTGCAGGGCTACGACTACCACGGCGCCTGGGAGGAGGAGACCGCGCACCAGTCCAACCTGCGGGTCTCCCCCGACGACCCGAACCCCGAGGACCGGCTGTTCAGCGGCGAGGTCGCCGTCGAGGCCTGGACCTCGCGCGGCGCCGACCCCGCCGACCTGGTGCTGGGCGTGCCGTTCTACGGCCGCGGCTGGACCGGGGTGGAGCCCGGGCCGGACGGGGACGGCATGTTCCAGCCGGCGGCCGGCCCTGCCCCGGGGAGCTACGAGGACGGCATCGAGGACTGGAAGGTGCTCGAGAACCTGCCCGGCCAGGGCTACGAAGTCCACCGCGACGAGGAGAGCGGGGCGGCCTGGATCTACGACGGGACCACCCTGTGGACCTATGACGACGGCACCGAGATGGAGCGCAAGGGCCGCTGGATCGGCGAGCAGGGGCTCGGCGGCGCGATGGTCTGGTCGCTGGACGGCGACGACGCCGACGGCACCCTGATCCGCGCGCTGGACGGCTCGCTCGGCTCCTGACCCCCCGGGGAGCCGAGCGGCGAGGGCGGCGGTTGTGCACCGCGGAATCCCGGTGCACGGCCGTTGCCCTCCACTCCTTCTGTTAGTTAAGTTTCCTGAAAATTTCGGGCGCACGCACCACACTTCTGGAGAGATGCCCCCCATGTCGATCCCCCGAACAGCGGCCCGAGCCGCGGCGGTGGCGGCCGCGCTGCTCCTCCCGGCGGCCCTCCTCGCCCCGCCGGCCGCGGCCGAGGACGCCCCGCGCACCGGCGCGGTCACCGCCGCGCACGCCGAGACCTCCCGCTGGCCCACCGGCTACCAGGCGGAGATCACCGTCACCAACCCGACCGATGCCCCGCTCGACGACTGGTCCGTCTCCTTCGAGCTGCCCGAGGGCGCCGAAGTGCACGAGATGTGGGACGCCACCCTGGAGCGGGACGGCTCCGGCTACACCGCCACCCCGCCGAGCTGGGGCGCCGAGGTGCCCGCCGGGGGCAGCTACACCTTCGGCTACAACGGGGTGTTCTCCGGCGGCGCCACCGAACCGGTCTCCTGCACGGTGAACGGCGCGCCGTGCGACGGCGGCGGCGCCGAGGACGCCTACCGCCAGGTCGGCTACTTCACCCAGTGGGGCGCCGACGACAAGGACTTCCTGGTCAAGTCGCTGGAGACCACCGGGCAGGCCGAGCGGCTCACCCACCTCAACTACGCCTTCGCCAACCTGGACGAGGACGGCCGCTGCTTCGCCACCGACGCCGAGGGCCAGGGCGAGGCGCTCTCCGACTACGGGCGGGCCTACACCGCAGAGGAGAGCGTCAGCGGCACCGCCGACGACCCCGGCCAGCCGCTCCGCGGCAGCTTCAACCAGCTGCGCCAGCTCAAGGAGATCCACCCCGATCTGAAGGTCTCCATCGCCATCGGCGGCTGGGCCTGGTCGGACTACTTCTCCAACGCCGCCCTGCCGGAGAACCGCGAGGCCGCCGTCGCCTCCTGCATCGACATGTTCATCAAGGGGAACCTGCCCGAGCTGAACGGCGCGGGCGGCGAGGGCGCCGCCGAGGGCGTGTTCGACGGCATCGACCTGGACTGGGAGTGGCCCGGCAGCGAGGGCGAGCCCGGCAACGTGGTCCGCGAGGAGGACAAGGAGAACTTCACCGCGCTGGTCCGGGAGTTCCGCACCCAGCTCGACGAGCTCGGCGAGCAGACCGGCGAGGACTACACGCTCACCTCGTTCATGCCCGCCTCCACCGCCGCGCTGGACGCCGGCTACGAGCTGCCCGAGCTGATGGAGTCGTTCGACTTCATCAACGTCCAGGGCTACGACTTCACCGGCTCCTGGTCGACCAGCACCGGGCACCAGTCCAACGTGCGGGTCCCCGAGGGCGACCCGGCCGAGCAGCCGCGCAGCTACGAGACGGTCGTCCAGGCCTACCTGGACCGCGGCGCCGCCCCGGAGGACATCGTGATGGGCGTGCCGTTCTACGGCCGGGGCTGGCAGGGCGTCGAGCCCGGCCCGGACGGCGACGGCCTGTGGCAGGAGTCCGACGGCGCCGCCCCCGGCCCGCGCGACCCCGGCTACAACGACTACAACGTGCTCGCCGGCTACGCCGAGGACGGCGGGTTCGAGCTGTTCCGCGACGACCACGCCGGCACCGCCTGGCTCTACGACGGCGACCAGTGGTGGACCTACGACGACGCCACCGCCATCGCGCAGAAGACCGCTTGGGCCCGCGACGCCGGGCTGAGCGGCGCGATGGTCTGGTCGCTGGACGGCGACGACGCCGACGGCACCCTGTTCCGCGCGCTGGACGGCGAGCTCAACGGGGCCTGACCGAAGACCATCCTGGACGGGGCGCCGCCGACGGGAGACGGCGGCGCCCCACCCTTGCCCCCGGAACCCTCAACGACCCAGGACACCAGCCCCCGCACCGAGGGAGGCGACCCGAAGCCCCCACCCCCTCTAACCTGCGCAAACACAGAGAGGCAAGGCGAACAGGAGAGCCCTGCACACCTCCACGTCGCCCCAATGACGTCGGGACGCGCATCCCGGCCGGGTGCGGCACCTCGCGGGGCGGGGGTTCAGACCAGCGGCGACGGC
>Ga0079224_100004355_pt1 | contig 18265 bp, 13 predicted proteins | sample Stecom2015_FD_80414 | JGI IMG/M metagenome (GOLD analysis project Ga0079224, IMG submission 80414) | Agricultural soil microbial communities from Utah to study Nitrogen management - Steer compost 2015 | ecosystem: Environmental > Terrestrial > Soil > Agricultural land | place: USA: Utah...
AGCGGACCGAAATCGACTGGATCAACGGCGAAGTAGTCCGGCGAGGGACGCGGGCGGGGATCGAAACGCCGGTAAACCGCACACTGGTTCGGTTGATCCGCCTGCTGGAGGTGCGCTGTTCGCCGGACAGCGGACCCACGGATGGCAGGCTTCCGTCCCGGTGAGCGCCCCCGAACCGAATCCAGCGGAGAAGGGCGCGGAGGTGATTTAAGGATGTCAAGGGGGAAGGGGCACGTCGAACCCTTCGTTATCGCCATTTTTTTCATCGCCTTGGATATCGCCCTGATGGCGCCTCTGCTTGTAACGCTGTCGCAGCATTTCGCGATCACCCATCGCTGGGCCTCATGGGTGATCGCTCTCTACTTGGCGGTGTTTTCCTTTGCTTTGCCCTTTGCGGAAAGCTGGACCTGGCGCATCGATGGCCGACGGCGGTGGGGGATTTCCTTGTCGCTTTTGGCGCTTGGATCGATTGTGGGGGCGATCGCCCCCGCGTGGGTGGTCCTTTTGGCCGGAAGAATGTTGCAGGCGTTGGGAGCAAGCGGGACGGTTCCCCTCCTGGTTCAAGGCCTCCGGCAGTCCAGGAGGCCGATGCTGGTCCGCGCCCTGGGGAGACTGATGCCCGCTTTGTTGATCCTCGTCCCCCTGCTCTCTTCCTTTCTCAACCGGCAATGGGGGTGGCGCGCCGTTTTTGTGGCTTTTCTGCCGCTGATCCTCCTTCTCCTCCTCATCGCCCGGCGGCTTCAATCGATCCGGCCGCCGCGTCCGTCGAAGCTCCAGGGGTTGGAATCGGGGAGCACTTTTTTCTTTCTGGGATCGCTTCTTTTTGCGATGATTGCGGTTACGCGCATGGAAGGGGTCGCCGGATGGAAGGAGATCCTCCATCCCGAGGTGTTTCCCTTTTGGATTCTTTCCCTCGGATTGGTTGTCCCCCTGGTCATGGTGGAAAAGCGGGTGGAGCATCCGCTGTTTATTCCCGATCCGGCAAATCGGGGTTTCATATTTGTACAGATGACGGCAGCCGTTTCGGGAATGAGCCTGATGGTGCCCGTGATCATCCCGGGATGGATTACCCCGATATTCCCGGATTGGCTGGAAATCGGGGGGATCGGCCTGGCGATCGTGGCCTTGGCGGTGGGTCCCTCCCTTCTTCTCGCCAGGTGGATCGCGGGTCGATGGGGATCCCGAATCGCGCTGTCCGCGGGCTTTATGATGTTATCCCTCTCCTCCTTCATTTTAGGGGTTTCCCGGAATTTCACCCTGGTGTTCCCCGCCCTGCTGTTGCTGGGTGGGGGGATCGGACTGACCTTGGCAGCGCCATTCCACGATCTGCTGTTCGGCAGATGGCCCCTTCGGCGCATCCGGACGGGTTTGGTGGTGTTGGACATGTTCCGGGCGGCGGGGGGTGCCCTGGGCCTCCTGCTGATCACCCGGCTGATCGATGAACGGGATTTCCAGGCCGGGGAAGCGTTGATGATGGTCACCGCCGTTTCCCTTGCGGGATCTTTCCTGGCCCTTCGCTTGCCCGGCTGTCGTCGCAAACGAGAAGGGTGGTGATTTCCCCCGGTTGGGGTTCATGCTATACTGGGGAGGGGCTTAGGATATAAAGAAGGGGATTTTCCATGAGGATCGAGCACATCCGCTTTGATTCGTCAGGAGGCCTCTCCGGCGAATATCTGTCTTCCTTTTCGAAGGTGCGTCATCTGTACGGGTGGGACCCCGGAAAGGGGGAGAGTTATCGAGAGCGATACGCCGAATTGTTGTCCCGTAGGGAATTCGCTTGTTCCCGCTTTCAGCTGGCCGGTGTGCTTCGGGAGTTCCATTCCGGGGAGCTGTATCATCCCGCGGTGGAGCAAAACATCCGCCGGCTGGAAAATCCCGAAAGCGTGGTGGTGATCGGCGGTCAGCAGGCGGGGTTGCTCACGGGACCGTTATATACAGTGTATAAGGCCATATCGGTGATCCAGCTGGCTCGGCGGGAAGAAAAGCGTCTGGGCGTTCCCGTCATCCCCGTGTTTTGGATCGCCGGTGAGGACCATGATCTGGATGAAGTGGATCATGTCTATATGCCCGATCCGGAGGGACGGTTGACAAAGCACCGGCTTAACCTCTCCACGGAGGGGAGGCGGCTGTCCGCCGGCCATGTTCTCCTGGATCCGAAGTCCGTCGAGGGGTGGTTGAAGGAACTGGCCCTTCGCTTGCCCGACACGGAATTTAAGGAAGGCATGCTGAAGGAGTTGGCCCGCGGGGCGGCGGAGCCCGTATCCCTCACCCGGTATTTTGCGAAGCTCCTGCACCGCCTGTTCGGGCGATTCGGACTGGTTCAGATCGACTCGTCCTATCCTCCGCTCCGCAGGATCGAGGGGCCGTTCTTTGAGCGGCTCGTCGAGGAGAATGCCGCCCTCGATGAGGCGGTGAGGCACCAGATTAAACAGGTGGAGAGCCTGGGCCATCCTTCTCCTTTGGATCTTCATCCCGGCTGCGCCCATCTGTTTGTCTACGTGGAGGGACAGCGTCACTTGCTCCTGCGGGATGGGGCCGGTTTTGTCACCCGTGACGGACAGATGCGCTGGAGCGAGCGGGAGCTATTGAGGATGGCGCGGGAGGAGCCGGAGCGTCTCAGCAACAATGTGGTCACTCGGCCGTTGATGCAGGAATTTTTATTTCCCACCCTCGCCGCCGTGGTGGGACCCGGGGAAATCGCCTATTGGGGCTGCCTCGGCAAAGCCTTTTCCGAGATGGGGATGGCGATGCCCGTATTGATGCCGCGGGCAGGGGTCACATTGATCGACCGGACGACGGAGCGGTATCTCCGCCTCCTCGATCTGTCTGTGGAGGATATTTTTGCGGGATTGGATCGGCGCAAACGGGCATGGATCGCCGAGAACACGCCCTTGGACATTCAGGCGGTATTTGCGGACGCGGAGCAAAAGGTGGAAGGACTTTATGATTCGCTGATCGAACAGCTATCATCGTTGGGGCCGGACATGAGGCGCCTGGGTCACAAAAACCGCCTCAAGGTGATGGAACAAGTGGCCTATCTCAAGCGAAAGGCGGAGCGGATGATCGAATTGCGGCATGAAACCGCGCTGCGCCGCTTTGATCACATTTCGCTCCGTTGCCTGCCCGGGGGGCGATTGCAGGAGAGGGTGTACAATATCGTACCCTATTGGAATGAATACGGAATTGAGTGGGTAGAACGGCTCACCGAGACGCCGCTCTCCTTTTTTGAGCATCAGGCGGTGTTTTTGTAGGGGCTTTTCCTTTTTTGTTGAAATCAGGTATAATGACAACGTCTGTCGATTTGCCCCGATCCGAACAAGGATAGACCCTTGCCCCGCCCGCAGGATGGCCGGGGTGTTTGAATAATGGATTACGATTCAGTAAGCGAGGGGGATATGGATGAGTGCCGAGAAAAGCGTGGTGCGAAACTTGAGTTTGGCTCCCCAGGGTCGGTTGAAGATGGATTGGGCCTGGGATCACATGCCGGTGCTGCGACGGATCCGTGAACAATTGGTTCAGGAGCAGCCGCTGAAGGGGAAGCGGGTGGCGATCTCCCTTCACCTGGAGGCGAAGACCGCTTGCCTGGCGGAACTATTGCGGGATGCGGGGGCGGAGGTGGCGATCACCGGCAGCAACCCGCTTTCCACGCAGGATGATGTGGCTGCGGCCCTGGTGGAGTCGGGGATCACCGTCTTTGCCAAATACAATCCCACGCCGGAAGAGTACAAGGAACATCTGATTCTCACCCTGGAAACCCGTCCTGAACTAATTATCGATGATGGTGGGGATTTGGTCGGCATCCTTCACGGGGAGCGGCCGGATCTGATGGATCAGGTGCTGGGCGGTTGCGAGGAGACGACTACCGGAATCCTGCGGCTGCGGGCCCTGGAGAAATCCGGCGAATTGCAGTTTCCGATGGTGGCCGTCAACGACGCCTATTCCAAGTTTCTCTTCGACAATCGCTACGGCACCGGACAGTCGGTGTGGGACGGAATCAACCGGACGACCAACCTCGTCGTCGCCGGAAAAACGGTGGTTGTCGTCGGTTACGGCTGGTGCGGCCGCGGTGTGGCCATGCGGGCCAAAGGGATGGGCGCCCGGGTCATCGTCACCGAGGTGGATGCGATCAAGGCGACCGAGGCCCACATGGATGGATTTTCCGTGATGCCGGTGGAGGAAGCGGCCCGTCTGGGCGACTTTTTCATCACGGTCACCGGAAACCGCTCCGTCATCAATGAGCAGCATTTCCCGCTGATGAAGAGCGGAGCCATCCTGGCCAACGCCGGTCATTTCGACGTGGAGATTGATAAGGTGGCTTTGGAGGAGCTGTCCGTTTCCAAGCGGATGGTGCGCAAACACATCACGGAATACGAGATGGAGGACGGCAGAAAACTGTACCTGCTCTGCGACGGCCGTCTGGTCAACTTGGTGGCCGGGGACGGACATCCCGCCGAAATCATGGACATGACCTTCGCCCTGCAGGCTCTGTGCCTGCTGTACGTCAACGACAATCATGAAAAGATCGGCCGCCGCGTGATCGATGTGCCGTATCACCTGGATGAACAGGTGGCCAGTTTCATGCTGCAATCCTTGGGAATCCAAATCGATGATTTGACGGAGGAACAGGAAGAATACCTGGCCAGCTGGAGGGTTTGAACGCTGCCGCACTTTAACGGCGGCAGCCCGCTCCGCATGAAGAGGTTAAAAATCATGCCGCCTCCCCCTGACCGCGTTGTCGGGTTGTCCTGAGTCGCCGAATCGGCGGCTCTTTTTTTGGTTTTCCCCCGGAAGATCGGTGAAAAGTGCCGGGGTTCAGCGGATGGAAGCGCGCCGCTTCCGGTCTCTGGAAGATGACGTTTTTCATCGTGCAGGATTTTCTGGTATGCATGTGGTATAATTTACAGTGTGGTGGAAAGTGGGGGAAAGTGGGGGGAAGGGGAGACAGCGGGATGTTCATGGGGGAATATCGGCATTCCCTGGACGATAAAGGACGCTTAATCATTCCCTCCAAATTCAGGGGGGAATTGGGAGCCTCCTTTGTCGTCACCCGCGGTTTGGACCACTGTCTCTTCGCCTATCCCCGGTCGGAATGGTCTCATCTCGAGGAGAAGCTGAAGTCCCTTCCGTTTACTCGAGCGGACGCCCGTGCCTTCACGCGTTTTTTCTTTTCCGGAGCGATCGAAGTGGAGCTCGATAAGCAGGGGCGAATTAGCCTCCCCGCACATCTTCGCGAGTTTGCTCAGCTGGAAAAGGATTGTGTCGTGATCGGCGTTTCCACCCGTGTCGAGATTTGGAGCAAAGAGAATTGGGAATCCTACTATGCAGAATCCGAACAGTCCTTCAATGAGATCGCGGAAAAGCTGGTCGACTTCGATGTGGAACTGTAAGGGGGAACGCTGTTGTTCCGTCATGAGACGGTCTTGAAAGAGGAAGCGGTGGACGGGTTGAACGTCCGTCCGGAGGGGGTCTATGTGGATTGCACCCTCGGGGGAGGGGGGCACAGTCGACGGATTGCCGATCGCCTGGGACCCGGGGGCTTGTTAATCGGCATCGATCAGGATCCCTATGCCCTGGAGGCAGCCCAAAAGAGCCTGGACGGGGCTGGTTGTCGGATCCGTCTGGTCCGGAGCAACTTCCGCCGCCTGGCAGAAATTTTGGACGAGCTTCAGATTGATGAGGCGGACGGATTTTTGTTTGATTTGGGGGTCTCTTCTCCCCAGTTGGACCAGGAGGAACGGGGATTTAGCTATCACGGGGATGCGCCCCTGGACATGCGGATGGATCCTGACGGTGATTTGACCGCCTATGATCTGGTGAACACCTGGCCGGAAAAGGAGATTGCCCGAATTTTGTCGCAATACGGCGAGGAACGCTTTGCCCGTCGGATTGCCGGCCATATTGTCGAACGGAGAAAACGCACTCCGATTCAAACAACCCGGGAGTTGGCGGATATCATCAAAGAAGCCATCCCAGCTCCTGCCCGCCGAAGGGGCCCCCACCCGGCCCGGCGCTCCTTTCAGGCGATTCGCATCGCCGTCAATGATGAGCTGGGAGCGTTATCCTCCGCCCTGGATCAAGCGATCAAGCGGCTTCGTTCGGGTGGACGGATTTGCGTGATTTCCTTCCATTCGCTGGAGGACCGCATCTGTAAGCGGATCTTTCAAGCAGGGGAACGGGGGTGCATTTGTCCGTCCGATTTTCCCGTTTGCGTTTGCAATCAGCGTCCCATTCTCCGATCGGTGACAAAGAAACCGGTTCTTCCCTCGCCGCGGGAGGTTGAACAAAATCCGCGGGCTCGATCGGCGAAGTTGCGGATCGCTGAAAAGATATAGGAGGGTCAAAGATGATGGAGAACCGGGGAAGCGCCGCCAGGGCGGTCGCTTTTGAGGAGACCGCTGTCAAAAAAAAGAAAAGGCGTTTGCTGCAGACGAGGGGATTGCCCGCCAGTGAGAAATTGTTATATTTGTTCAGCGTGGTGGTATGCGTCACGTTAGCTGCTCTGGTGATTTCCCAATATGCAAAAGTGACGGAACTGAACATGGAAATTCAAAAAGTGGAGGAAGAAGCGAAGCGGCTTCAGGAGATCAACCGGCAGCTGGAAGCGGAAAAGAACATGCTGAGCAGCGGAGAACGGATTCGCCGGTTTGCGGAGATGAGAGGGATGGTGCCGGCGGAGAATGTGAAGCCTTTTCCTTCGGCCAACGGCCGGAAAAACCTGAGCGAACAGGCGGACCGGGATAAGCGGGGCTGAAGGGAGTCATCGCGATGGAGGGGAACCGGAAGCACATCAAGATTCGTATCCTGGTGGTCTGCTTTTTGATTTTGGGACTTGTTAGTTCGATCACCCTTCGGCTGTTGTGGATTCAAACGGTGGATGCCTCTGAGCTTCGCAAGCGAGCGGAAAAGATATGGGAAAAGGAGGAGCTGATCGAGCCGAGCCGGGGTTCGATCACCGACCGAAACGGTGAGCCCTTGGTTCGGGATATGGTGAAGTACATCATCGCCGCTGATCCGACCCAAGTGGAAGACCCCAAGAAAGCGGCCGAAAAGTTGTCCCCGATTTTGAACATTCCCAAGGATGATCTGTACCGGAAGCTGAGCAACAAGGGCCTGAGACATGTGAAGTTGATGGGCGGAGGCACCTACAAGGTATCCCGGGACGTACAAAAACAGGTTTTGGATTTGAAGCTGGAGGGCATCTATGCCATCCCGACCGTTGGAAGGCAGTATGTGGAGGGTAGCCTCGCGGCCCACGTCCTCGGCTTTGTCAATCTGGATAACAGCGGAGTTGGGGGCGTCGAGCAGCGTTACAACGATCTGCTGAAGGGCAGGCCCGGGGAGATTCGCTTTAAAAAGGATGCGCGGGGCATCCGCTTTTCCGACGGTCCGGAGGAATTTCGCCCTCCCCGGCACGGTAAGGACCTGATCCTCACCCTGGATCGGGAGATCCAGTTTCATGTGGAGCGGGTTCTTGACCAGGCGATGGATCGGTACCAGGCGAAGGGGGCGACGGCGATCGTCGTCGATCCCAGAAATGGTGATGTGTTGGCGATGGCCATCCGCCCCACCTTCGATCCCGAACAGTACGCCACCACCCTGGAGACGGGTGTGAATGATGTCAACATCGCCATCAGCAACGTGTACGAGCCCGGATCCACCTTTAAGATCGTCACCCTGGCTGCGGCGATCGAGGAAGGCATATTCCAGCCGGAACAAACCTTTCAATCGGGATCGATCCAAGTGGGAGGCCGCAAGATCCGGGATTGGAACGGCGGTCGGGGTTGGGGCGAGATCTCCTACCGGGAAGGGGTTTATCAATCCAGCAACGTCGCCTTTGTGCTGTTGGGACAGAAATTGGGTCAGGACCGGCTGATCCGGTATATCGACCGCTTCGGTTTCGGGAGGATTACCGATTCCACCGGCCGGAAAACGGGAATCGATCTACCCGCTGAAGCGAAGGGTTATTTTTTTGGCCGCCGGCTTTATGATTCCGAACTGGCCACCACTGCTTTCGGTCAAGGCATTGCGGTGACGCCGATTCAGCAGGTGATGGCCGTCTCCGCCGTCGCCAACGGCGGGACCCTGTATAAGCCCCGCGTCGTCAAGGCGGTTCGGAACCCGGAGACGGGCAAGTTGACGGAGTACAAACCGGAGAAGCTGAACGACAAGGTGGTTTCGTCGGAGACTGCCGCCCAGGTCCGACAAATTTTGACCGGTGTGGTGCAGCAGGGGACCGGCCGGGAGGCGGCGCTCAAGGAATATCAGGTTGCCGGTAAAACGGGAACGGCGCAAAAGCCGGGGGATCACGGGGGTTACGCCGCCGATCGGCATCTCGTCTCCTTCGTCGGCTTTGCTCCGGCGGATTCCCCGAGGGTGGTGGTTTATGTCGCGCTGGATGAGCCGTCGGTGGCCAACGGTTCGGTGTCGGGAGGCACCGTCGCCGCTCCGGTCGCTCGCGAAATTTTGCAGGGAGCTTTGAAGGCGTTGGAGATCAAACCCCTTCCTTCCTCGCTGGAAGAAAAGGTCAACAGGGATTGATCCCAACGAACCTTCGAGGGGGTTTCCTCCGCGGTGCGGGGGAAATCCCTTTTTTGTCTGTCCACCGAAGGAATATGACGGAGAAGCTGCGGCAACCGAAGGGAATCCCCCCTGACGGTTTCAGAAGGGCGGGCCCTTTCGCAGGGAAGCTTGTTCTATCCCTTCCGTGGAACGAATACGGTAGAGATGAGGGGCTCGCAAGCAAAAGGGGGAGAAAAGGTTGCGCGTACCCCATTCCTTTGTGCGCAGGCGTCTATTTGTCACACTGATCGTGATTACGTTGGTTTTTTTCGCCCTTTTCGGGAGATTGGCCTATGTGCAGCTGGTGAAAGGGGATTGGCTCGTGGAGCGCGCACAGGATTTGTGGACGCGGAACATCCCCTTTGAAGCCCAAAGGGGAAGGATTTTGGACCGAAACGGTGAGGTCCTCGTCGACAATGTGAGCGCGCCCTCGGTGATGGCCATCCCTGCTCAGATTAAAAACCCCGCGGAGACGGCCCGTACGTTGGCCCGTTTGCTCCGGGCTTCCGAAAAGGAAATCTATCGGAAGATTACCAAGCGGGAGATGATCGTCCGTCTGTCCCCGGAAGGGCGAAAAATTTCGGAGGAGCTGGCCCGACAGATCCAGGGGCTTCGCTTGCCGGGGATCGTCGTCGTCGAGGACAATAAGCGCTATTATCCCTACGGGGCGATGGCCTCCCATCTTTTAGGCTTTACAGGAATTGACAACCAGGGATTGTCCGGGATCGAGCTGGTGTATGATGAACAGCTTCGGGGCACGCCGGGGTTTGTTTCCTTTTCCGCCAACGCCCGAGGGGAAAAACTCCCGGGAGGCAGTGACAGATACACGCCGCCCAGGGATGGCATGGAATTGATGCTGACCATTGACCGGACGATCCAATCCATCTTGGAGCGGGAATTGGATCAGGCCATGGCCCAGTATCAGCCGGAGAATGTCTTGGCCATCGCCATGGATCCCCGGACGGGGGAGATTCTCGGGATGAGCAGCCGCCCCACCTTCCGCCCGGATCGGTATCAGGACACGGATCCCCAAATCTATAACCGGAATTTGCCCATCTGGAAAACCTACGAACCCGGATCCACCTTTAAGATCATCACCTTGGCGGCCGCATTGGAGGAAAACAAGGTGGACCTCAAGGACCGCTTCCACGATCCGGGGTATGTGGAGGTGGGCGGTGCGCGATTGCGCTGTTGGAAGGGGGGCGGTCACGGCAGCCAATCCTATCTGGAGGTGGTTGAAAACTCCTGCAACCCCGGCTTTGTCAACCTGGGGCAGCGCCTGGGCAAAGATACTCTGTTTCGATACATCCGCCAGTTCGGGTTTGGGCAGAAGACCGGGATCGATTTGAGCGGCGAGGCGCGGGGGATCCTGTTTGCGCCGGACCAGATCGGTCCGGTGGAGCTGGCCACCACTTCCTTCGGGCAGGGGGTCTCGGTGACGCCCATCCAACAGGTGACCGCTGTCTCGGCGGCAATCAACGGCGGGAACCTGATGGAACCGCATCTGACGAAGGCATGGATCGATCCGAAAACCGGAAAGGTCGTGCGGGAGAATCGCCCCCGGAAGAAAAGGCAAGTGATTTCGGCGGAAACCTCCAAGGAGGTTCGCCGCGCCTTGGAGAGCGTCGTCGCCAGGGGTACCGGGCGCAAGGCGTTCATCGACGGATACCGGGTCGGTGGAAAGACCGGTACGGCCCAAAAGGTGGGACCGAATGGCCGTTATCTGCCCAACAACCATATCGTCTCATTCATCGGTTTCGCCCCGGCGGATGATCCGCGAATCGTGGTATACGTAGCCGTGGACAATCCCAAGGGCGTGCAATTCGGCGGCGTGGTGGCCGCCCCGATCGTACGAAACATCATTGACGACAGTTTGCGTTATCTGAAAGTGGAGAGGCGCAAGGATCAGATTCCCCCCGAAGCGGTACCGACGGAGGAGCCGCATGTGACCGTACCTGATTTGATCGGGGAGAACGTGGATGAGATCCGTACCAGTCTGTTTTCCGAGCCGTTGGAGGTGGTGGGAAAAGGGGATGTGGTGATCAACCAGCTCCCCAAGCCGGGACAGCGGGTGAAAAAGGGGACGCCGATTCGCATCTATTTAGGTGACAAAACCACGAAAGGAGATTAAAATAGGGAGTGTGTAAGAGCCATCCCTGCCAGGAAGATCCCTGGCATTTATCTTGTCTTTCCCTGTTTTCCGCGGACATCGTGGCGGAAAGGCAGCGCCGAGGAGGAAATCGATGAGACTGAAGGACTTGGTCCGACCGCTATTGCTCAAAGAGATCACAGGGGATGCCCGCGTGGAGATCCGGGGGTTGGAGACGGATTCGCGCCGTGTCCGTCCCGGAGATTTGTTCATCGCACTGCGCGGGTTTACGGTAGACGGTCACCGGTATCTTGCCGAAGCCGTCCAACGGGGAGCCGCCGCTGTCCTGGTGGAGGAGACGGCGGATCTTCCGGTCCCGGTCATTCGGGTTCCCGATACCCGGCGGGCGATGGCCGTCTTGGCCGCCAACTTTTATCGCCATCCGACGCGGGAGCTGAAGCTGATCGGCGTGACCGGGACCAACGGAAAAACGACCACCGCTCATTTGATACAAACCATCCTGAATGACAGGGGCACGCCCGCCGGATTGATCGGCACGATTCATATGCGGATCGGGGATCGTTCCTATCCGGTGCGGAACACGACGCCGGATGCGGTTGATCTTCAGCGGAGTTTTCGCATGATGTGCGAGGAAGGATGCCGCTATGCGGTGATTGAGGCATCCTCCCACGCCCTCGATCTCGGTCGCACCCGGGGTTGTGAATTTCATGCCGCTGTCTTTACCAATCTGACCCAGGACCATCTCGATTACCACGAGACGATGGATAAATACCGGGAAGCCAAGGGATTGTTGTTCAGCCAGATGGGGAACCGATTTGCCGATGAGCCGGGATATGCGGTATTGAACGCAGACGATGAGGCTTCCGCTTATTTTGCCCGGATCACCCCCCAGCAGGTGATCACCTATGGGATTGAAAAAGCCGCCGATGTCCGTGCAGAAAACATTCAAATCCGCAGCGAGGGAACATCCTTCACGCTGCACTCCTTTCGCGGATCCATCGATATCCATCTCCAGCTGATCGGAAAGTTCAGCGTCTACAATGCGCTGGCTGCCGCCACCGTCGCCCTGGCGGAAGGGGTTTCCCTGGAGGCGGTGAAAGGCAGCCTGGAGGCGGTTTCCGGGGTAGCCGGCCGCTTTGAAAAGGTGAACGAGGGGCAACCCTTCACCGTATTGGTCGACTACGCCCACACGCCGGACAGTTTGCAAAATGTGCTGGTAACGATACGCCAATTTGCCCGGGGATCCGTATATTGTGTGGTGGGATGCGGCGGAGATCGCGACCGGGGGAAGCGGCCCCAAATGGCTCGCATCGCCGCTGAGCACAGTGACGTGGTGGTTTTCACCTCCGATAATCCCCGTTCCGAAGACCCTGAGGCGATTATCGCCGACATGATGGAGGGGCTTGACGATCAGGATCGGGAGCGGGCGGTCACCGTGGTGGACCGGCGGGAGGCGATCCGGTATGCCGTGGATCAGGCGGGTCCCGGAGATGTGGTGCTGATCGCCGGAAAGGGTCACGAGACCTATCAGGAAATCAAGGGTGTCCGCTACGATTTTGACGACCGGGAAGTAGCCCGCCAGGCCCTTCGCGCCCGGGCCCGGCAGAAATAGGGGCGCAAGATTTGTCTGGGAGGCCGCACGATGCAGGAGACTTGTCACTGGATTCAAAAACGGGTGGGGGGAGAGTGGCTCGGATCCGTTGCCGACCGCCATCTGCTGGTGGACGGCGTTTCCACCGATACGCGGATGCCGATGACCAACCGACTGTTCGTTCCCCTCGTCGGGACCCGTTTCGATGGACACGATTTTTTGGAGGAGGCGGTAAAACAGGGGGCGGCGGCCGCGCTCTGGCAAAGGGATCATCCGCACCCCGCATCTCCCCCCATTCCCCTCATCCTGGTGGACGACACCTTGACGGCCCTTCAGGAGCTGGCCGCGGCGGTCCGCCGAGAGTGGGAAATCCCGGTGATCGGTGTCACTGGAAGCAACGGGAAAACGACGACCAAGGAATTGATCGCTGCCGTCTTGTCTTCCCGGTATCGGGTACATAAGACCGAAGGGAACCTGAACAATCACATCGGGTTGCCCCTGACCCTTCTGTCTGCACCTCCGGATGCGGAAGCGGCCGTGGTGGAGATGGGAATGAACCATCGGGGGGAGATCGCGCGCCTTTCCCAGCTGGCCGCCCCCGACATCGGGGTGATTACCAACGTCGGCGAGGCCCACCTGGAATTTCTGGGAAGCCGGGAGGGAATCGCCGAAGCCAAGTTGGAGATCCGGGAAGGGTTGTCGGCGAAAGGAACGCTAATCATTCACGGGGATGAGCCCCTTCTCACGGAGCGAATCCCTTCGGATGCCCGGAAGGTGATCCGCATCGGCTGGGGGAAAGCGAACGACGACTTTCCCCGGGATCTCACCCTCTCCGAGACAGGGATATCCTTTCGCTCGGCGGCGTATGGAACCCGCTTTGAGGTATCCCTTCCCGGCCGGCACAACGCCCTCAATGCCTTGATGGCGGCGGCCGTCGGCCGCGCTCTCGGCCTTTCGGAGGAGGCGATTGCCGAAGGGCTGCGTCGCGTCCGCCCCGCAGGGATGCGATTGGAGACGGTCGTCGCGGAAAATGGGATGCGCATCCTTAACGATGCCTACAATGCCAGCCCCGCTTCAGTCCGTGCCGCCATTGACTGGCTGGTGGATCTGGAGCCGGATAAGAAAAAGTGGGTATTGCTCGGAGACATGGCGGAATTGGGCGCGGAGGAAGAACGCTATCACCGGGAGATCGGCCGATACGCCGTTGAAAAAGGGGTTCGTCGGGTATATACTTTCGGCGACCGGGGACGCTGGATTGCCGAAGGAGCGCAGGAGACCGGGAAAGAGGTCCGGGTGGAACACTTCTCTTCCCTGGAGGATGCCGCGAAAGCGTTGAGGGAGCAGGGAAATGAAGAGGTTATGCTCCTCGTAAAGGCTTCCCGGATGATCCGCCTGGAGCGGGTTGTACAGGATTTAACGAAAAGGGAGTCGTCAGGGTCATGATGGATATCCGGATTATTCTCATCACAATATTGGTGGCGTTTTTCATCGGTGTCTTTTTGGGACCGATGCTGATTCCCATCCTGAAAAGGCTCAAATTTGGTCAAAGCATTCGAGAAGAAGGGCCGAAGGCACACATGAAAAAGGCGGGGACCCCAACGATGGGCGGCACCATCATCCTGACGTCCATCGTCTTGACGGCGCTCCCCTTCACCAACTGGATCGAGCTTGAAATGGTGAACGCCGACCTGTTCTTTCTTCTCTTTGCCACCTTGGGTTATGGGATCATCGGTTTTCTGGATGACTACATCAAAGTGGTGATGAAGCGGAACCTGGGACTGACTGCCCGGCAAAAGCTGCTGGGACAGTTGTTTATCGGGATCATTCTCTTTTATGTCCTGTTGAGGGTCCGGGTGATCGAAGGGGATTGGAACGCCATCTCCACGGTGCACATTCCCGGGACCGATTTGGAATTGTGGCTCAACTGGTTGTACCTGCCTCTCTTGATGCTGATGATGATCGGCTCTTCCAATGCGGTCAACTTGACCGACGGCCTGGACGGTCTGTTGGCGGGAACGGCCGCCATCGCTTATGGGGCCTACGCCATCATCGGGTTGGTGCAGAGCAATTATACGGTAGCCATCTTTTCCGCTGCGGTGGTGGGGGCGCTGCTCGGATTTCTCGTGTTCAACGCCCATCCGGCAAAGGTGTTCATGGGGGATACCGGTTCCCTGGCCCTGGGAGGCGGTTTGGCCGCTTTGGCCATCATCACCAAGACGGAGCTGTTGCTTCTGGTGATCGGTGGCGTGTTCGTTCTCGAAGCGCTTTCGGTGATGATTCAGGTAACCTCCTTTAAGCTCCGGGGCAAACGGGTGTTTCGCATGAGCCCGCTTCACCACCACTTTGAGCTGGGCGGTTGGTCCGAGTGGCGCGTCGTCACGACGTTCTGGTTCGTCGGATTCCTCTTCGCCGGACTGGGCATTTATCTGGAGGTGTTCCTCCAATGAGTTCCCCGGTTCGGTGGGACGGTCGTTCCGTCGTCGTCCTCGGAATGGCCAAAAGCGGGATCGCGGCGGCGAAATTGCTCCATTCCCTCGGAGCCAGGGTGACGGTCAATGACCGGAAGCCGCGGTCGGAATATCTGGAAGAGGCGGAGGAATTGGAGCGGATGGGCATCCGGGTGATACTCGGGGGCCATCCGCCAAACCTTTTGGAGGGGGATGTGGATCTCCTCGTCAAAAACCCGGGGATTCCCTACCGGGTTCCTCCCGTCAAGGAGGCATTTCGTCGGGGAATCCCCGTCGTGACCGAGGTGGAGATCGCCGGGCAGATGCTGTCGTCGCCCATCGCAGGCATCACCGGCTCCAACGGGAAGACGACCACCACCTCGCTGGTGGGCCATATGCTGGACACCGGCGGGATCAAAAGTCGGGTGGCGGGCAATATCGGACGCGCCTTGTGCGAGCTGGTCGGTGAAGCGAAGCCGGAGGAATGGCTGGTGGTGGAGCTGAGCAGCTTTCAGTTGAAGGGAACCGAAACGTTCCGTCCCCGGGTCGCCGCCCTCCTCAACATCGTCCCCGCCCACCTGGATTACCACGAGACGATGGACGATTACATCGACGCCAAGATGCGCTTGTTTCAAAACCAGACGGCGGCCGACGTGGCTGTCCTCAACCGGGATTGTCCCGCCGTCCGGGAGGCGCCCTCCCGGCTGAAGTCCGAGGTTTGGTGGTTCAGCCGGCGGTCGGAGGTGTCCCGCGGAGCCTTCGTCAAGGATGGGTGGATGATTCTGCGCACGCCCGAGGGAGAGGAATGGAGCCTTCTGTCGGTGGATGAGCTCCCCCTCCCGGGGGTGCACAATCTGGAAAACGCCCTCGCCGCCGCGACGATCGCTTCCGCCTGCGGATGTCCGGAGGAGGGGATCCGGGAAGGGCTTCGAACCTTTCAAGGAGTTCCCCATCGGTTGGAGTATGTCGGAACCGTCGACGGGGTTCGCTATATCAACGATTCCAAGGCGACAAACGCCCAGGCGGCCCTTCGCGCCCTGGAATCCTTTTCGGAACCGGTCGTGTGGATCGCCGGCGGGCTGGACCGGGGGGATGACTTTGCCGAATTGGTTCCCCATCTGGCCCGGCGCGTCAAAGGAATGATCGCCTATGGGGAGTCGGGGCCGCGCCTGTTGAAACGGGCGGAGGAGGCGGGGGTCCCCTGCCGCCAGGCGGTGTCCGATGTGGATGAGGCGGTGGAACAGGCCCGGCGCATGGCCGAGGAGGGGGATGTGGTGCTGTTGTCCCCCGCATGTGCCAGTTGGGATCTTTACACCTCTTTTGAGGAACGGGGCGACATTTTTAAACGGGCGGTGCATAGGTTGGTAAAGAAAGCTTGACCAACCCGTTCCAAGAGGTGAAACGTCCATGTTCAAAGATCGGACGTCTCCGGACTTTGTGATCGTTATCGCGATCCTGCTATTGTTGACGATCGGGGTGATCATGGTATACAGCGCCAGCGCCGCCTACGCCCATCACACGTACGGGGACAGCCTGTATTACGCCAAGAGACAGCTTCTGTTTGCGGCTGTGGGCGTTTTTCTGATGTTCCTCACCGCCCAGGCGGATCCGAAGCTGTTGGTTCGGTGGGCCAAGCCGGGGCTTCTCCTCTGTTTTCTCCTGTTGGTGGTGGTGCTGATTCCGGGAGTCGGGATCCTGCGCAACGGTGCGCGCAGCTGGTTGGGAATCGGCGCCTTCAGCATCCAGCCGTCGGAATTTACCAAGCTGGGCATGATCGCCTTTCTGGCCCGGTATCTTTCGGAAAATGTTTCCCGCCTCCATTCCTTTGTCCGCGGTTTGTTGCCGCCCCTTTCCATCCTGGGTGCTGCATTCGGCTTGATCATGCTGCAGCCGGATCTGGGGACCGGTGCGGTGCTCGTGGGAACGGGCGTTGTCGTCATCTTTTGTGCCGGCGCCCGGGTCAAGCATCTCATCGGACTGGCGATGGTGGGGTTGATCGGGTTTGTGGGGCTGGTGTTGGCCGCCCCGTACCGGATCCAGCGGATCGTCGCTTTTCTCAATCCGTGGCAGGACCCCCTGGGGGCGGGTTATCAGGTGATTCAATCCCTGTATGCGGTCGGTCCCGGAGGGCTTTTCGGCCTCGGGTTGGGCATGAGTCGACAGAAGCACCTCTATTTGCCGGAGCCCCATACGGATTTTATCTTTTCCATTTTGGCCGAGGAATTGGGTTTTTTAGGTGCTGGCACCGTGATTCTCTTGTTCGCCGTATTGGTTTGGAGGGGGCTGCGGGTGGCCATCGCCGCGCCGGATCGCTTCAGTGCCCTGTTGGCCCTCGGGGTGTCGGCGATGATCGCCATCCAGGCCATCATCAATATCGGAGTGGTGACCGGAGCGTTTCCCATCACGGGAATCACCCTCCCTTTCCTCAGCTATGGGGGTTCTTCTCTCATTTTGACACTGACAGGGGTCGGCATTTTGCTCAACATCTCCCGAATGGTGCGCTAGGAGAGACGGACGCTACCTTTGACAAGGGAATTTCGAGGCCCCCCTTTCTGCTGTCACAGAGAGAAGACGGCCGAAGCCCCTTCGAGATTAAGAAATGTGGGGGATCAGCATGAAGAGAATTTTGCTTTCCGGCGGAGGAACGGGTGGACATATCTATCCCGCGCTGGCGATTGCCAACGCCGTTCGCAGACGGTATCCCCATGTGCAGATCGCCTATATCGGAACGGAAAACGGGTTAGAGGCCCGGATCGTTCCCCGGTCGGAGGATATCACCTTCTATACCGTGAAGATTCAGGGTTTCAAGCGGAGCCTGTCTCTGGACAACCTGCGCACGATTGCCAAATTTGTCCGGGCTGTCCAACGATCCAAGGAATTTCTTAAAGAGTTCCGCCCGGATGTGGTCGTCGGGACCGGAGGATATGTCAGCGGTCCGGCGGTATTTGCCGCCCACCGTCTGGACATTCCCACCCTGATTCACGAGCAAAACGTGGTGCCGGGGCTGACCACGCGCTTTTTGACCCGATATGCTGACGTTACGGCTGTGAGCTTCTCCAGTTCTGAAGGTTACCTGGAAAATGCGAACCGCCTGGTACATACGGGAAATCCTCGGGCAACCGAAGTGATTCACGGTGATGCCGAACAGGGGAGGAAATCCCTGGAGTTGGACGATTCCGACAAGCCGTTGGTTCTCTTTGTCGGCGGGAGCCGGGGTGCCCGTCCGATCAACGAAGCGGTGATGGAAATGGTTCCCCGAATGGCAGAATTGCCGGATGTTTGCTTCGTGTATGTCACCGGGGAGATCCATTACGAAGAGATCAAACGCGATTTGGATGGACGAGCCCCGGGGAACCTCCGGATCGTGCCGTTTGTATACAACATGCCGGATGTACTGGCAGCGACTTCGCTGGTGGTGGGCCGGGCCGGCGCTTCCACCCTGGCGGAATTGACCGCCCTCGGCATTCCCTCCATCCTGATTCCCTCACCCTATGTCACCAACAACCACCAGGAGGCGAACGCCCGCTGGCTGGAAGAACAGGGGGCGGCGCGAGTGAT
>Ga0079224_100004357_pt1 | contig 18263 bp, 18 predicted proteins | sample Stecom2015_FD_80414 | JGI IMG/M metagenome (GOLD analysis project Ga0079224, IMG submission 80414) | Agricultural soil microbial communities from Utah to study Nitrogen management - Steer compost 2015 | ecosystem: Environmental > Terrestrial > Soil > Agricultural land | place: USA: Utah...
ACCCGGACCAGAACCTTGCCCAGACTGTCGTAGACGGTCAAATCCACAGGCCTGGCGCGGACGCGATCCGTCCCGGCCCATTTGACCAGATACCGGGTTTTCAATACCCAGCTCAAGCGGGATCCTTCGTACATGTTCAGAATGGTCGTATCCCTGTATTCAGCCAAGGGCAACTCTACTACCGGCCCGCCGGACTTTGGCTCTTCACTGATAGGAGTGCATCCTATCAGGATGAGCAAAATAAATGCCATCCGATACATGGCCTTAAAATACTTAAACCCCACGGGTTTCAGGTACGCCCCCTTCTCCACTATTTCGCGGCAAGCGTATTTGGAAACCCACAGTCACCACGGCTTTGGGCCGCCCAAAGTGCCTCGTTTACGCTCTGAATGCGAAAAACTATCTTGGCCTGTCGCCCGCATGCGGCTCCCCCCAGATTAACCAAGGTCGCTGAATTTGAGAAAAGCCAAAGATTTAACCGAGGGGGCGATACTTCCGCATATCCTGAAAATGGCGCTCCCCATGATGATCGCCATGACGGCCCATATGCTTTTGAATATCATCGATGGGGTTTATGTCAGCCGGTTGGGAGTGGAAGAAAGCCTTGCCGTTCTGAATTACGGTTTTCCGTTTTTCTATCTCATCTTCGCCGTTTTCAACGGCTTGACCGGGGGCTCCACCTCGGTGCTGGCCCGCCTGATCGGCGCGAGGGAAAAAACCCGGGCGGAAAACGCCTTGAGCCAGGTCGTTTGGATTTCCATGGGGATTTTCGCAGCCTTCCTGGTGGTTTACCCCTTTCTGTTTCCGGCCTACCTGGATGCCCAAAAAGCCTCGCCAGTGGGAGGCGCCATGACCCGGGACTACCTCAATGCCATGTTCCTGGGCGTGCCTTTTCTCATTTTCTCCCTACTGTTGGGATCGGGTTTGCGGGCCGAAGGAAATACCCGCACCTTGATGACGGGAATGCTGGTGGGGACACTGGTCAATATCGCCGCCGCGCCCTTCCTGATTTTCTCCCGCTTCCGTTTCGCCGGCATCGAATGGCCGGGCCTGGATTTGGGCGTCGCGGGAGCGGGATTCGCCACCGCGGGATCGAATTTTCTGACGGCCTTGGTGGTATTCTGGATTTTCTTCCGCAAAGGCACCGCGCTCAAGCTGGTTTTCTGGCCGGACTGGAAGGATCGCACCGCCTTGACGGATGCCTTCAAGGTCGGCCTGCCTTCCATCGTTTCGCAATCCTTGATCGGCATCAACATTTTCGTCCTTACGCGCCTGGCATCGGATTTCGGTCCCTCGGCCAAGGCCGCCATCGGAATCGGTTCGCGCCTGGAAACCCTGGCGGTTTTTCCCGCCCTGTCCATCATGATCGCCGTGCTATCCCTGGTGGGACAGAATTTCGGCGCCAAGCGGTTCGACCGGGTGGCCCGCTCCGTGCGGATCGGCCTGATTACTTCCTTCCTCACCCTTACCGCCCTCGGGCTCGTGGTGCATTTCCTGCGCGCCCCGCTCATCGCCTTTTTCCAGCCCGACGCCCTGACCGCTCCCTCGGCCAACCATTATCTGGGCATCACCACCCTGGGTTATGGCTTTGTCGGCATCAGCATCGTTTCCAGCGGCGCCTTCCAGGGTTTGGGGCGCGGGCTGCCTTTCCTTTTCCTCAATGCCATGCGCCTGCTGCTGCTGGCCGCGCCCCTGGGCTGGTTGTTGGCCCGCACCCACGGAGAATACGGGCTGCACTATGCCCCCCTTATCGCAAGCGGGGTCACCGCAGTCATCGCTACCTATTGGATTCTGGCGGCGGTGGCGCGCCTGGACAGAAAACCCGCGGCCGTGGAAGCTCCGTCCGCTCCGGTGGCCGCATGATGCGCCCGGAAACGGGAAGGCTATGAGCCCGGAAATCCCCTCGGACCATTCCGAAGCGCAGGCAGGCAATCTCAGCGAAATCCGCATCCAGGTGCGCTATTCCGAAACCGACGCGATGAAGTTCGTGTATTATGCGAATTACCTGATCTATTTCGAGGTGGCGCGCACTTCGGCCCTGGCCGAGCTGGGACATCCCTATTGGGAAATGGAAAAGCGGAACGTGCTGATCCCGGTTTTGGAATCCCATTGCGAATATCTGAAACCGGGAAGGTACGGCGACAGCCTCACCATCCGCACCAGGCGATGGCGCAAAGGTTCGGCGAGGATCCGATTCGAATACCGGGTTCTGAGAAATGGGGAGGTATTGGCCATAGGCCATACCGAACACGCCTTCATGCATCCCGAAGGGCGGGCCATAAGGCCCCCGAAGGAAATCATCGGGCTTTTTCCGCCATGGGAGAAATGACCCGCCGGCATTCCGGCTGCTGATTATAAAAAGGGCCCGATTTCCCCGATCAAATCCTCCAGGGCCCGGACCGACGCTTCGCCGGGCTTGAGGTCCGGATACTTTTCGTAGGCGTAATTGATGCCCGAAGAACTGTTTATCAGGTGCAATCCCGGATTGCCGTCCGCCTCGCGAATGGCCCGGTAAACTTCCGACACGCTTCCCGTCTGCCCGCCGGAAACTCCGGCTACGGCGATACCCGGAATGAGCACGGGGATTTCCCGGCCTCGGCTTTTCCAATAGGCAAGGAGATCCCGCAATTCTCCGGGCGCGGTGGCGCCCACAACGGCCCCGAGATTCCCGTCGTTCCAGTCCGCCAGTTTTTCCGCCACCTTCCGGTACAAGGGAACCCCGTCCGGACCCACGGACAGGTCCTGGAAATCGCGCGCGCTGGGGTTGGACGTCCTTACCAAAACGTAAATACCCTTGTCCCCCGCCTGGTCCTGGAAAGGCCGGATGGTGTCGAGGCCCATATAGGGCGCGGCGGTGACCGCATCGGCGCCGAATACCTCGAAGGCCATGCGCGCATAGGCCCCGGAGGTGCTGGCAATATCCCCACGCTTGGCGTCGAGCACCACCAGCGTTCCGGCCGCGCGGTAAGCGTCCATCATATCCCGCAGCACCTGGAGGCAGCCGAGACTGACCCCCTCGTAATAGGCCATGTTCGGCTTCACGGCGGCGGGCAGGACATTCCGCGCGAGCATGGATTCCAGCATGTCCGAATAGAATCGTTTTATCCGGTCCTCCGGAGATCCGGAGCCGGGAATCCTGGTCAAGACGGGATCGAGTCCCACGCAAACCGTGTTTCCGGCGGCGCGAGTCCTTTGCAGCACTTTTTCCAGATATGCCATGATGCCTCCGGGCCGTAAAACTATGAAAATTCGGCCCCGCCCATCCAACCGGGAAACGGACCCGGAAAAATGGTTTATTATGAAGGAGCCACCCCCAGAAAAGGAGCCCTTTCATGAGCGAAGCCGGGACATTGGAACACAGACTCGATGAGCTCGAAATCAAGCTGGCCTTCGTGGAAAAGGAGCTTGAGGAGTACAAGGAGGCGAGCAGGGTTTTCTACCGCAAAATGAACGAGTTGGAAGAAGAGCTCCTGAAGCTGCAGCGGGACGCTTCCGTTGCGGGAACTCCCATACCCGAAGTCAGTTGGGATGGCGAAAACCGGGAGGTCCGACCCTAACGGGACTCCTGAAGGGTCCATTCCAAACCGGGCAGGCGCTTGCGCGCATAGACGAGGAAATCCCCCCAGTCGGCGCGCGGGGCCTCCCCGGCGCCGGCGCACCAGGCCGGGAAATCAGCGGCCTCGGAATCTTCCACCACCGAGCCTTTATCCCCCATCCGGCACGAGAAGTCGTAGAGTTGGGAGCAGGTTTTCCGGCGCGTCAGATTGGAGATGAAGCGTTCCTTGAGCCACACCTGGAATATCTCCTCGAGCCGCTTCTGCAACCCGGTCCTGTCGGGATAATGTTCCTTGATGGGGAAGCGGGGAATGCGATTGTTGATGACGTAGGTTGACATGGCCAGGTTTCCGGATTCGGTTCCGAGGCATGCGCGACCCGGGGTTCTCTTCAAGTTAGCAGGAATCCGTGTTTCCGGCCAGCGGGCGGGAGTTACATTTGTCCCCGGGGGTGCCCCATGGACGCCGTTTCCGAAAAGTATAACGCCGTCGTCGTGGCGAACCATGCGCTGACGCCGGACTTGTTTATCCTTAAGGTAAAACCGGACCGGCCGACGGCCGAATTCGTGTCCGGCCAATACGTTCTGCTGGGCATTTCCTCCAACCTGCCCCGCAGGGCGGGAAGCGATCGGGAGTTCAAGGAAAGCAAGCCCGATCGCCTGATCCTGCGCGCCTATTCGATAGCATCGGCCGGCAGCGAGCCCGGACTATTGGAGTTCTACATTTCCGTGGTGCCCAACGGCTCGATTACCCCCCGTCTGGTCGGGCTCGGGCCCGGAAACCGCCTGATGGTCGGAGACAAGATCCGCGGATCTTTCACCCTGAACAGCGTGCCCAGGGAACATGATACCGTAGTGCTGGCCGCCACGGGCACGGGCCTGGCCCCTTATGTCTCCATGATGAGAAGCCATGCCATGGCGCCTTATCCCTTCCGGTTCGTAATCCTGCACGGCGCGCCGCATAGTTGGGAGTTGGGCTACTTGGACGAAATGAGGTTACAGGCGCGCTACCTTCCCGGGGTCACCTATATCCCCTCCATCACCCGCACCAAGGAGGACCCCTGGTGGATCGGCGAAACCGGCCGCATCGTCCGGTGCTTCCAATCCCATTTCCTTCGGGACACCCTGGAAGTGCATTTGGATCCCTCGCGGACTTCGGTATTCCTGTGCGGGAACCCGGCCATGATCCATGAGGTGGGGGAAATCCTGGAGCCTTTGGGATATTCCGCCTATTCCACCCAGAATCCCGGCAGCCTGCATACCGAGGAATACTGGTAGCCTTCCGCCGCCCTGTCGCGGGGAAGCCCCGGAATCGAAGTCAATCCCGATCAGCCTCGCCCGGATCCTCGTCCTCGCGCCGTCCGCGCAAATCCTCCGCCAAGGCCCACATGTATTGGCTGGCCGCCTTGTCCCCCGCCAGGTGGTAAGCGTTGATCAGGTTGCGCAGCACGCGCGCCACTATGGCCTCGGGGTCGGCCGTAGAGCGCACCAGGCGGGTGAATTCGGGAGCGTACTTGAGCTCCAATTGTGCCAGTCGCTCCGCCTCCAATACCCGGCCGCCGTCGAAGCAATCGATAATGACTTCTCTGCCGCCCTCGGTCGCGCGGGTCAGAAAATGCTCCGGCACGTCGCATCCCGCTATGTCCATGTCCAGCCGGCTCCCGACCAGCATGAACACGCAGGCCAGGCTGATGGGAATCCCCTTGCGCTTTTCGATCACCTGGACCAGGTCGCTGTTGGCCGGATCGTAATAATCGTTTTCCGCGCCTTTGAATCCTTTGGTCTCGAAGAGGAATCGTCCCAGGGCGCTGGGCGACATGGGTTCCCGCGATTCCCGGAACTCCCCGGCAAGGCCGTCGAGCAATGGGCCCAGGGCGGGATGCCTGGGTATCTCATCCGGAGATGTTTCCACGGCGAAGCGGTCGCCGGAGAGATACCAGGAAATGCCGGAAAGGGCCGCCTCCAGCTTTTCCATGCTTCCGGGCAACTCGCGCCACCGGATCCATGCGGACCGGAAACCCTTGCGGGCCCGGCCCGAAAGCATGTCCAGGATTTTCCGGCGGGAGGCGTTGGGAATGTCCGGCAAACGCGCGCGGATACCGTCTTCCCAGGCGGTCAGGTTGGCCTCGAGCTTCTCCCATACGCGTACGCGCACCTTGGGGCTTTCATCATCGAGCAATCTCAGGATGTGGACCAAATCTTTGTCTTCCGTCATATGCGCGTATTCCGTGGTGAAAGCAGAGAAGTTAAAAATAACCGGGCCGGGATGTATATTCTCCGCCATGGCTTCGGACCCCTCTCCCCGCCGCGATGGCGAGCCTCCGCGCCGCGACGGCGATTCCCAGCGCCGCGACGGCGCTTCCCAGCGCCGCCTGTTCGTCGGCGACCTGCATGGCTGCCTCGAAGAACTGGACGCCTTGCTGGAAAAATTCGGATTCCGGCCCGGCCGCGATCGGCTTTTTTCGGTGGGCGACGTGGTGGGCAAGGGTCCCGACGTGCGCGGTACCTTGCGGAGATCGGAAGCTTTGGGTGCCCGCGCCGTGCTGGGCAACCATGATGTGGCGTTACTGGAGGCCGCTCGCCTGGAGGCGGCCGGGGAAGAGTCCCGCCATGCCGATTACCTTCGCTCCCTGGGGCCCGAAAGGGAGGAATGGATCGCCTACATATCAACTTGGCCCTATTACCTGGAGTTTCCCGATCTTTTCCTGGTGCATGCGGGTGTTGAACCGGGCAAAGCCCATCCCGCCAACATGAACACCCGGATCCTTTTCCAAATCCGGACTTGGGACGGTATCGGTCGGAATCTCAACCGGCCCGGAGACCCTCCCTGGTTCGACATCGCGAAAATCGATCGCCTGGTGGTTTTCGGCCATTGGGCCCAGCGAGGGCTGGTGGATTTGCCCCAATGCAAGGGCCTGGACACGGGTTGCGTTTACGGCGGCATGCTCACCGGATGGTGCCCCGAGGAGAATCGATTCGTGCAGGTGGACGCCAAGCGACCTTACTCTCCCATCCATTTCCATTGAGGCGGAGAGCGCGGGAACCCGGACACGGAAAAGACTATTTTTCGATGTTCGATATGGTCTTCCCCTTTTAACCCTTTCGAACCAAGGAAACCCCCATGAAATCCGCGAACCCGTATGTTTTTTTCCCCGGAAACACCGAAGAGGCCTTCGGTTTCTACAAATCCGTGTTCGGAGGCGACTTCATGGGCATGCTGCGCTATCGGGATTTCGGCGAAAGTACCATGGGCCTTCCGGCAAGCGCCCTGGATAAGATCGCCCATACCGCCTTGCCCCTGGGCGGCGGAAGCATTCTGATGGCCACCGATCAAATGGACTCGAAAACCCCGCTTGTAACCGGGAATAACTTCTTCATCGCGCTGGAAGCCGAGAGCGCCGAGGAGGCGGATCGGGTGTTCCAGGCATTATCAGCGGGCGGCACCGTGGAAATGCCCTTGGCCAAAGTAGAATGGGCGGAAAAATACGGTATGTGCAAGGACCGTTTCGGAATACAATGGATGATGTCCTATACGGGCAACGTTAATTTCGGAGCCGGCTAGGTTTTACGCCCTTTGGGATGGGAGGGGACGTCCACGACCCACCTGCGTATGCTGTTGGTGCCCAGCCGGGTATGGATGGGGTGTCCGAACACGAAGACGATCACGTCCCCTTGCTTTACCAGGCCGGCATCTTTCATCTCCACTTCCAGGCGCTTGAACAGCAGCTCCGGGTTTCTCACGGCCTTTGTCATCAGGGGCTGCACGGAATAGTACAGGCTGGCCCGCTGATAGATTTCCGGTTCGATGCACGCCACGATTACGGGAATATTGCCCCGGAATGTGGAAAGGATGCGGGGCGTGGTCCCATGGGTGCTGATGGTCACCAGGGCCTTGGCTCCGGTGGCGATGCTGAGATACAGGCCGGCTTCGCACACATGCCCGATGGACTCCGGATGGGAAATACCCACAATCTCCTCGTCCAGATGGCTTTCGGCCATGCGGATGATCCGGTTCATCATGGCCACGGTTTCGACCGGGTATTTGCCGGTGGCCGTTTCGCCGGAGAGCATCAGGGAGTCGACGCGGGCCAGGGCCGCGGTGGATACGTCGGTGACCTCGGCGCGGGAGGGGCGGGGGGATTCGCACATGGACTCGAGCATCTGGGTCGCGATGATGGTGACCTTGCCCAATTCGCGCGCCAGAAGGATCACCTCGCGTTGAACCGTGGGAATCTCTTCGAGCTCGAGTTCCACGCCCAAATCCCCGCGAGCGACCATGACGCCTTCCGCCTCTTCCACGATTTCCCTCAGGTTATCCACAGCTTGGGCGCTTTCCACCTTGGCGACGAGAGGCAGGTTCATGCCCAGTCCGGCCATGTATCTTTTAATGGAGCGCACATCCGCCCCGTCCCTGATGAAGGAGGCGGCGACCCAGTTGAAACCGGCCGTGGAGATGAAATTGAGATCGTCCTTGTCTTTCTTGCTCAAGGCGGGAAGCTTGAGGTCCATGCCGGGAACGTTCAGGGACTTGTTGGGCGTGAGAATCCCGCCCCGTATCACCTTGCAGACCACCTTTCGCCCGGGCGCGCCTTTGCGCTTGACGACGGATTCGGCCCGGATTTCCAGCTTTCCGTCGTCAAGCAGGATACGCTGTCCGGACGCGACCAAATCGATCAGCCCGGGGTAGGAGATGCCGATTTCGCCGGCGGACGGATCTCCGGGTCTGGGCACCAGCGCCACCGACCCGCCAGTCACCAGGCGGTACTCCCGCGCGTCCACGCGCACCTTGGGTCCCATTAAATCCCCGAGGATGGCGCAAGGCCTGTCGAGTTTGCGGGCCGCGGCGCGGATCAGGTTTACGTAACGGAGATGTTGCCCGTGATCCCCATGGGAGAAGTTGATGCGGAAAGCGTTGGCTCCCGCCCGCATGACCTCCTCCAGAACCGAGGGATCTTCGAGGGCGGGGCCCATTGTGGCGAGAATTTTGGCACGGCGTATCATCATGGAAAGCAAAGATAGCATCCTCCCGACTCCGACCGGATGTATATTTTTCCCCTATGCGCCGGGCCCCCAATTGATCGCATTCGCGGTTTTCCTGACCGTGGTTTATTGCGCCCTGATGGGATTCTTCATCCTGGGCGCGGTGCGCCTGGTGAGATCCGCTTCCCGCCCGGAAAATTCAAGATCCCCGCAACCGATCGGGGCCCTGGCGGGTCCGCCCGCGCGCGCGGACGCGACGGCGCCCGGCGGATCGGAGGGCGATTCCCTTCCATCCGTTTCCGTAATCGTACCGCTGCGAAACGAAGAACTGCATGCGCCCGCTACCCTCCGCGCGCTGTCGGAGCAGGACTATGCAGGCGAATGGGAAGTCATTTGCGTCAACGATCGCTCCACCGACGGCACGGAGCGGATCATCCGTTCGCTTTGCGACTCCGATCCCAGGTTCACTCTGGTCAACATTCCCATCGATTCGCCGGCCGTTCCCAGCCCCAAGAAAAGGGCCTTGGCGGCCGGATTCTCCGCGGCCAGGGGCGAAATCCTCATGACCACGGACGCCGACTGCATGGCCCGCCGGGGATGGCTCCGCACCATGGCCATGCGCTTCGATCCCGGAATCGGCATCGTGCAGGGGCCCAAGCGCATACGGGGCGACGGCACCCTGATCTCGCGCTACCAGGAGCATGAAGTGTTCGGACTTGTAAGCATCGAAGCGGCGACCTTCGCTCTGGGCCGTCCCATGATCGCCAGCGCTCCGTCCCTGGCCTACCGGAAGGTCCTGTACGAAAGCGTAGGCGGGTTCCGGGGACTGGAAGACACGGTTTCCGGGGACGACGACATGCTGGTCCGCAAGATGCAGAAGGATCCGCGCTGGAAAGTGGCCTACAACCCCTCACCTGACGCATGCGTGACCACCTCGCCGGTAACGGAATGGGGCGCTTTGCTGCAGCAAAGGGCCCGATGGGCCAGCAACGGCGCGCATTACGAGGAAAAAGGCTTCGTGGCTCTGCTGGCCTGCATTTACGCCTTCTACTGGTGGCTCGCGGCGAGCCCCTTTCTGGCGGCGGCGGGGTGGATTCCCTGGTCGGCGTTCTGGATTCCGGCTGCGGCCAAGTTGGCGTGCAGCGCGGTATTCCTGTCCATCACTTCAAGGCGGCTCGGCCATTCCGGAATCCTCCGCGACTTGGTATGGTGCGAAATCCTCCACGTCCCGATCGTGATTCTGGCCGTGATCCTGGGCCACCTTGGCCTCTATCGTTGGAAGTAGCTATTTTGCGCATTCCAATCCGACCCAAGAGCGGGAACAACAAATGAAGCCGGAAAAATTCATACTTACCCTGGCGGGAGGGGCGGCCCTTTTCTTCGCATTGTCCGCGTCCAAGTGCGAAACCGAAACGACCTTCCCCGGGTACGTCACCGAGATTTGCACGGACAAGATCGACAATGACGAAGACGGACGGGTCGATTGCCAGGATTCGGATTGCGCCGAAGCCTGCGCCGTCAAGGTCGCCATACTGCCTCCGGTCGCTCCCCTCGCCGGCGACACCCTCACCCTTACGGGAACCCATCTCAACGCGTCCACCATAAGCGTCACCGTCACGCCGTCCGGCCTGGCCGGCGCCGTGAACGCCTTGGCCGACGGAACTTGGAAGGCGCCGCTCACTTCCCTTACCGAGCGGACCACCTATACCGTAATCGCCGTGGCCGCGGATGCGCAGGGAGGCCTGGCCAGCGATACGGTGACCCTGGTTCGAGCCGACTGAGCATGCCGCATCCGGGCGGCGGCGGGCGCGAAACCCCGGACGGAGGAAATCGGGCCATGCACATCCTTTCCGCCCTGGTCCTCCCCGCCCTTATTCTTCTTTCGGACTTGCCGGCCGAGGCCGCGACGCATGCCGGCGACCTTGCCGGAAACCCCTGCGGGGAATTGCTGTCGGCGCTTCCCATCGCCTCCCCGGATCCCGGACCTTACCTTTTGGCGGCGGATTGCCTGCGGCGGCAAGGCTCGCCTTCCCGGCCCGCGGATTCCCTTCTCAAAGCCCGGCTTCCCGGGGAGAGAAGCTGGTATTCGTCCTTCCTGAACCGGTTCCGCGGCGACCGTGACATTCCCCGCGCCCTCAACATGGCGTATCTTGCCGAGGCCAAAGCCTGGGACGACGCCGGAATCCAGAAAGATCTGTATTCGTCTTACATGATGGTTCCAGATACCTATCGCGCCGGTCTGGCCCTGTTGAAGCTGGCGGAAATCGATACCTCCCAGGCGTTTTTCATCCGCGCCCAATTCGAAAGCCTGCTGCACCATACGGGATCCGAGACTCCGGCATCGGCCATGCTCGACTCCCTCACCGGGGGCTACCGCCACAAGACCGCCGTAACCGCCAGGATGCTGGAGCAGGCCGGTTGGGTCAACCGTAACCACACCGTCGCCTTCCGGAATTTCATGGCTGCGATGGCCCTGGGGGATTCCGCTCCCGCCCCGGCCCTGGAACGCGTGCTTCGGTTCCAATCCCTCGGATACTTTGACCATGCCTCCTCGATCCTGGACAGGTTGGAATGGCGGCGCCTGCCTCAGCCTTGGAAATCGAGGGCGCGCGAAAGGTATCTGCAAATCGCCATGCAATTGCAGGACTGGATCGGAATCCTCGCCGAAACCCGGCAATCCGCCGGGCCTTCGAAAGAATCCGGCGACTCTAACCGCAAGTCCGGCCGAAAAACATCCGGGTCCGGATTTTTCGAGGAGGAAGCCGTCATCGCGGCCACGGCCCGGCTCAAATCGGGCCAGCCCGAGGAAGCCCTGGATCGCCTGCGAGACCTGCCGGGAAACTCCCATACCCCGTGGAGCTTCCGCGGAAGGCTTCTCAAGGCCCAGGCCCTGATGGCAATGGAAAAACCGGAAGAGGCGGCGCGCACCCTGGACGCGCTCAAGCGCGATCCTCAGCGCCGCGAAGGGACCGGCCCTATCCTGTTCTGGCAAGGATGCATGGCGCTGGATCAGGGCCGCTTTGCCGCGGCCGAATCCCTTTTGGTTCTGGCCTCGGCCTATACGGGCGCGGAAGAATCCCAACGCGCCCTGGAATACCGGTTCTACATGCTGCTGGACACGGGCGAAGCCAGACCGCATTTCTTCCGGGGCCTGTCGGAATCGCCGCGCGGGAATCCGGAACGCCGGCGCGCCCTGGATCGCGTGCCCGAAAAATCGGGCCTATGGCCCTTCGCCCAGCTTGAAAAAGCCCAAATGTACGTGAAAACCGGCCATACGGATAGCGCCGCCGCCGTATTCGATACGGTCAGCAAGCGCAGTCCCGATCGCCCGGCCGCATTCCATGCCGAGGCCAAAGCGGCGTTCATGGCGGAAAAAATGCCCGGCGGGCGTCAAGCCGCCCTTGCCAGATACGGGGACCTCCTCATAAAATACCAGCAAGGCGTCATTCCCGAATTCTCGCGGGAAAGGATAAAAGCCTTGGAGTGAATTCCGCCATGAGCATCCGCTGGATCCGCAATGTAGTCGTGGATGGGAAGCAGACCACTTTCGAGGTGCTCCTGGGAGAGTACCGCATCGCGGACAAATGCTATGTAAGGGTCGATCAAGACGAAGAGCTCTGGTTCCGGCCCGCTTCGGACAACCGGCATGCCGTTCTCCGGCAGGGAATCGACATGTTAAAATCCCGGATGGACGGAAAAAAAGTGACTATTCCCGGCGGCGGCGCCTTTCCCTGGCACTGAGCCGGTTACCCGCGCGAAACCACTGCACCCCGGGCGGTGGAAATAGGTACATTTCCCCTAATATGCCTCATACGAATTCCAACCGTTTTTTCTGCATTCACGGCCATTTCTACCAGCCCCCCCGGGAAAACCCCCTCCTGGAGCAGGTGGAACTGCAACCCTCCGCCCAGCCCAGCCACGATTGGAACGAACGGGTCTATCTCGAATGCTACGCGCCGAACGGGGCCTCGCGCATCCTCGACGGAAAAGGCCGCATCGAAGATATCGTGAACAATTACGCCTACATGAGCTTCAACATCGGGCCGACTTTGTTCTCCTGGCTGGAAGAAAAGCATCCATACACCCATGCGCGCATAATCGAGGCCGACCGCCAGAGCTGCGAACGCCTGGAGGGCCACGGCAACGCCATGGCCCAGGTCTACAATCACACCATCATGCCCCTGGCCACCGAGGAGCAGATGCGCCTGCAGGTCAAATGGGGAATCGCCGACTTCGAGCGCCGCTTCGGCAGGCGTCCCGAGGGGATGTGGCTGGCTGAAACCGCAGTGAACATGGATACGGTGGTGGCCCTTATCCGGGAAGGCATCCGCTTCACCGTGCTCGCCCCCACCCAGGCCCTGCGCGTGCGCTCCCTCACCGAAGACGGCTGGACCGACGTTTCCAACAACAGCATCGATCCCCGCCGACCCTACCGCATCTTTCCCGTGGCCGAAGACGGCACACCCATCGAGAAAGGCTATCTGGACGTTTTCTTCTACGACGGTCCCCTTTCCCACGGAGTCGGATTCGAGCATCTGCTCAAGAACGCGAGCCATTTCGGAGATAGGATAGGCCAGGCTTTCGATCGCAACGACATGGGGAACCAATTGGTCTCGGTCTGCACCGACGGGGAATCCTACGGCCACCATGAGCCCTTCGGCGACATGTGCGCGGCCTTCCTGTTCCGGGAAATCGCCCCACGCCAGAACATGGTGCCGGTCAATTACGCATGGTTCCTCGCCAAGCATCCGCCGCGCCACGAGGTTCGCCTCAAGAACGCCCACACCGAAGGCACGGCCTGGTCCTGCGCCCACGGCGTAGGCCGCTGGAAAGAGGATTGCGGCTGTTCCAACGGGGGCCAGGGAGGCTGGAACCAGAAATGGCGGGGGCCGCTGCGCCGCGCTTTCGACATCCTCTACGCGTCGGCCGAGCTGCATACCGAATCCGCCGGTCCCGGCCTGTTCCGGGATTGGACGCGCGCCAAGGACTCGGCCATCTTCGCCTGGCAGGCCGACCCAACCGCGCGCAAGGCTTGGTGGGACGAGCATCTCAGGCCGGACGCCGACAAGCGGCTGGCAGCGGAGACGATCGAAATCCTGCGCTTTTCCCATTACATCTTCACCAGTTGCGCGTGGTTCTTCGCCGATATAACCGGGATAGAGACGATCCAGAACCTGAAATACGCCCAGCGCGTGCTCACCCTGCTCGAAGCCGCGGGCGCCCCGCCGTCCCTGCGCAGTGAGTTCCTATCGATCTTGTCGCATGCCGAATCGAACGCGGTATCCAAGACCGGGGATCGGATTTTCCTGGATTTGGAAGCGGAGACCCTTCCCCTGCACGCCTATCTGGCCATGGGCCAATGGGCCAAGGAGTTTTCCGGGGAGCCGTTCGCCTATGCGGAGAGTCCGTCCTGGAAGCTCGAATCCAAGGCGCAAAGGTCCTTCGGCTTGTGGACCATGAGGGAATCCCGGTTCAGGCACGAAGTGAGCGGCGTACCCGAAACCGCCTGGCTGGTCTTCCACCAGGACGGATTCGACGCCGACGTGCTCGCCTATTGCCGTAACCCGCCGGTTCCGCTCTCGCAATGGGAACCCGTGACGGATCCGCGATCCGATTCGCCGGAGCAATGGCTGGCGACCCTGGATCCCGTGGTCCTGAAAGCCATGTCCCTGCCCCTGGACATCAAGGACAAGATGGCCCTGCACCTCAAGTTCGAGTTCTGGCGCGAATCCGAATCCGAGGTGCGCATGCAGGAATGGCGTCTCGCCATAAAGCAGAAGCAGTTCCAGCGGCTCGGCTGGCCACTGCCCCAAAGCATCCAACAAGCCCTGCATATCATCGAGAATTTCAGGCTGGTGGAAGCCCTGCTGACCGGCATGAATAACGACGACGTCGCGGAAATCCTCAAGGCCCTGGCCTTGGCGACCCGCTTGCGCAGCCGCGGAGTGCTTGCCCATTTGGGCCCGGCCAAAAGCAGGTTGCACGACTATTTGCTGGATTTGGGAACGCGGCTGATCCATTCCGAGGAGAAAATGGACCTGAATGCGTTTTTCGTGCTTTTGGATCTCATCGACATCCTAAAAATGAATCTGGAGCGGTATCGGATTGAGAATTTGGTCTTTCCCTTGCTGAAAGCCCTAAACTCCTCCAATGGCGGGCAGGCCGAGGAAATGAATTTCGACCCTGAAGACGCCATTTTGCTTTTGGATAGATTAAATTTTAATACCGAAGCGGCGAAAACCTATCTTGTTTCCCAGAAAGCAGCGGAACCATGATTTCGGAAACAATCCTCATTCTGACCATCCTGGCGGCGGTGTTCATTACCGGCGCCTCTTTGGGCCAGTTGCTATTGCGGATCCGCCTCGCCAAGATCGAGCGCATGAACCTCGATATGGAGCAGAAACGGATCGTCGACCTGAAAAAGGCGATCAATTCCAGGGCCATCATCATCGAGCGCCGTCGCCCCACCAAGTTCGAGCAGGAAGTCCAGGACGAAATCGATGAAATTCTCGGTGACATCGAGAATTCCTGATCGGGTTTGAATCCGGCCCGCTCCCCTCTCCCCTTCCGTCCATTTTCATCCGCGGCCGGACCCGTTCAAAGCGGATTTGTTACCTTCAATCAGCCGGAAGCGGCGCCCGAGTATCGCCTATGTTACCTCTCCAGGAGAACCAATGATACCCATCCTCACCTTGGCCGAAATCAAGGACGTTGAGCGCAAGACCATCGGCGAATACGGACTCACCGAGTTCGAGATGATCCAGAGCGCCGGTGAGGCGGTATTCGAAACCATCAAAACCATGTTGATCCGGAACGAGTTCCAGGACAACCCCCATGACGATCTCGACGACGACGGCGGGCCGCCCGAACCCATCCCCCCCACGCCGCGGCGGGATGAAAACATCGCTTTCGTCTGCGGCCCGGGCCATAACGGGGCCGACGGCTTGGCCGCAGCCCTGCTGGCCTCCCAGGCCGGCTATGCTGTCGTGGTTTACCAGGTCCCTTCGGAGAGAGGCTTCTCCCCGGAAACGGAAAGGCTGCAACAGTCCCTGGCCGACGCCGATCTCGGCATCCAGTACGTGCGCTCTCCGTTGGATCTGCCGGTTTTCCAGGACGTTACCTTGATTGTGGACGCCCTGCTGGGAAGCGGCATCACGCGCGACTCCGAAGGCCTCATCCAATCCTGCATTTTCGGGATGAACCAGAGCGGAGTTCCCATCCTATCGGTGGACGTCCCCTCCGGCGTGCGCTGCGATTCCCCCGCGCTTTCCGGGAGCACCGTCCAGGCCAGCGCCACCATTTGCCTGGGAGCCATCAAGGTGTCCGCGGCCTTTTACCCGGCTTCCCTCGCCTACGGCAAGGTGGGCTACAGTCCTATCTGCTTCGATGAAAAGCTGCTGATGAACCAACCCTCGCGAATGCGCCTGTATACCATGGACGACGCCGTGACGGACTATCCCGAACGCGATTTCCGGTCCAACAAGTACACGACCGGGAAAGTGCTGGCCATTTCGGGATCCCGGGGAATGCATGGCGCCGCCGCCTTATGCTCCAACGCTTCATTGCGCGCCGGAGCCGGCATGGTGAGACTCGCTTATCCGGCAGGCATACATCCGGAAGTCTCCGTGCATATCCTGGAGATCATAGGCGTTCCCATCGGAAGCGCGACCGGGCCGCAAGGACCGGGGCATTTCACCGTGGAGCATCTGCCCGAAATCGAGCCCTTGATCGAATGGGCCGATAGCGTCCTGATCGGTCCCGGACTGGGCAAGCATCCCGACACCATGGCTTTCCTCCAAGCCCTGATTCCCAAGGTCAAGGGCAAGCGTACCGTACTGGACGGCGACGCACTCGCCTTTTTCCAGGCGGATGCCCCGGGGCGCCAGGACCTACGCGGTTACGACGATTTCGTGGTCACCCCGCATGCCGGCGAATACAAGCGCATGGGCGGCGAATACGACTACGATAATCCGCTGGATCTGGTGCGCAAGGCGCGGGCATGGTCCCAGGCGACGAATCTCAACCTGGTCCTGAAGGGGCCTACCACCCTACTGGCGGCCCCCGATGGCCGCGTGGTGGCTCTTCCCGTAGGCAATCCCGGCATGGCCACGGCCGGATCCGGGGATGTGCTGGCGGGCATCCTGGCCGGCCTCCTGGCGGTAAGGCCGTGCGCCCAGGCAGCGCCCTTCTCGGTATTCGCCCATGGAAAATCGGGCGATTTGGCCCGCAAGGATAGGGGCACCCTGGGGTTGGTGGCCTCGGACCTACTGCTCTATCTGCCCATGGCCCTCATAGAAATCGAGGAAGGCGGGGAGGAAGATCCCGGAGATTGGATTTCGGACTGAATCGGGCTTCGGATTGAGTGGCCGGGAATCCCGCAGCGTTCGTCGAGCCGGCCCCTAAAGTTCCGTCCCCCCCATACCGGCGAGGATTTCGGCGTGCACGCCGCCATTGGAAGAAAGCCCCGAACCCTCGGTTATGGAAAAGCCGCCCGAAAGCGAGGTGAACATTCCGCCCGCCTCGGGAAGAATGACCGCCATGGGCGCGACGTCCCAAACGGAAACGATCGGATCGACCATGGCCTCGGCCTTGCCCGTCGCCACCAGGAAATGCCCATAGCAATCGCCCCACCCCCTATGGAGTTTCGCCCTGGCCCGCAATGCGGCCCATGCCTTTCCTCGCCCCAGACGCTCCATGGTGCAAATGCTTCCGTCCAGGAGCAGCGAATCCTCGATTCGGCCGATGGAGGATACGCCGCAGGATACCCCGTCCAGTTTGCAGCCGCCCCCCAGGGAAGCGTGCACGGTATGCCCCAGGGCGGGCAGGGCGATCACCCCCACGACCGGCTTGCCCCCTTCCAATAAGGCCAGCAGGGTCCCGAACAGGGGCACGCCATGGATAAAGGCCTTCGTCCCGTCTATGGGATCGATCACCCACTCCCTGTCCGCCCGGCCGGCCTGCGTTCCGAACTCCTCGCCGATGATGCCATAGGCCGGCGTATGCTTTTCCATCATCCCGCGCAGGACCTCTTCCGACTTTCGATCGGCTATGGTCACCGGACTATTGTCCGCCTTGGTTTCCACCTGCATTTCCGTCCGGAAATGCGCAAGCGCTATTTTGCCGGCTTCGGCGGCCATGCGCAAGGCAAATTCGGTTTCTTCTCGATAAGCTTGCATTCCCAAATCCTTTCCCGGGGCCGGCTGACCGCCGGTTCTCTCTACTACCTATGCGGACAGGAAAAATAGCTCATGGAGAGACTTCTTTTTTCCCTGGGCCGCAAAACGTATTTAATGAGTAGATGGGGGGAAACCATATGGCTGTCATAGATACGCATTCCGATCCGTCCCTGGTTCAAATCATCAAGGATCTGCGGGACGACACCACCACGCTTTTCCGCCAGGAAGTGGCCCTGGTCAAAAAGGAAATGGCGGCCAAGGCCGCCACCTACGGAAAAAATGTCGGCTTTCTGGCCGTTGCCGCCGTCGTGGCGGTTTATGCTGTGTTTTTCACTCTGCTGTTCCTGAACAATCTATTGCAAACCGGGCTCTCGGCTGCCGGCTTGTCCGAATCCGTTTCCCTCTGGCTCGCGCCGCTGGTTCTGGGAATGGTGCTCGGCATCGGTGCTTTGTTCCTCGCTCTCAAAGCCTTGCGCTCTCTGGGGCGCGAAAAACCTATTCCTGAAAAGACCATGGAATCCATCCGGGAAGACAAGGATTGGATCAAAGGAAAG
>Ga0079224_100004358_pt1 | contig 18261 bp, 21 predicted proteins | sample Stecom2015_FD_80414 | JGI IMG/M metagenome (GOLD analysis project Ga0079224, IMG submission 80414) | Agricultural soil microbial communities from Utah to study Nitrogen management - Steer compost 2015 | ecosystem: Environmental > Terrestrial > Soil > Agricultural land | place: USA: Utah...
AAGAATTTTTCGAACCCTCGATAAGCTATTAACCTATACACGCTTTCCAGGCGTGCTCCTTCAACCACTCGGACACCTCACCGCAAGGGTTGTGGATTTTACCTGTTTTCGTTGGTAAATGGATCAGTGATTGTTAAATGACAGGGCTTTTGATTTGTGAGATGTTAAATTTAGTCAATATAAGTTGTTTATGGGGGTATATAGAGCATCAATTCATAACATTTTGACGTAATACTCTGATGAACTCGGGTGTATGTTTTACGGCAATTAATGCTGAAATGAGTAAATAGATACTTTATGAGAGGGTTGCTTAACCATTAATTTTTTTAAACAAAATTAAATTATCAGAATTATGGGGTGTTTTTTAGGCCTTCACGGAGGCGGCTGTTGCCCATGACCTCGGAAGCTTCGATAACCACCATAATGGCTTCAGGGTCGATGGCTTTGACTAGGTTTCTTAGTTGCGGTAAGCGTCGAGCGTGGACCACCACAAACAGTATTTGTTTGTTTTGTTGTTGATTAAAGCTGGTGCCAGGCAATAGGGTGCCATCACGGTGGAGCTGTTGCTGGATGGCTTGGCTAATAGCTTGGTATTGATCCGAGACTATATGGACTATTTTTTCACTGACAGCCCCGGTCAGCAGTTTGTCGATCACCTGTGCGGTGACATAAATACTAATCATACTCCACAATAACTGTTCCATATCGCGAAAAATAAAGCCCACAGCAATCAGAATTAACATGTCCATAAAGAGTACAGTTTGAGCCGGTCGAATGCGGGTATATTGGGTCAAAATACGAGCCACGATGGATGTGCCTCCGGCAGAGGCTTGGGCTTTTAATACCAAAGCAATGCCAATGCCTGCCAGAATACCACCGTAGAGGGTGGATAGCAGTAAACTGTGTAATTCGGGAAATGGTACATAAGCTGCAAAAACATCCACCAATACGGCGGTGATAATCATGGTAATGATGCTGCGTATCGCAAACCCCAGGTCTACAAAATGAAAGCCGGCAATAAGTAGTGGAATATTGACCAATAGCATGGCAACACCCAAGGAAATATCACTGAGAAAGTAGATAATCATGGCCAAGCCCGGGGTGCCGCCGGTGATGATTTTTGCCGGTACCAGAAACAGTGAAATGGCGGCAGCCATGAGCGCCGACCCCAGTATGATTTTGACAAAATTCATACTTTCTTCTATCCAGTTGATGTCCTGTGTCGTCATGATGCTGGTATTATTAGTCTTCAAGTTTATCCCATAACCGCATTAAACCCTGCTGCGCAGTAGAAGCCACTAAATCACCTTTGATGTTAAATACATGGCCAGTGGCAAAACCACGCCCTTCTGAAGCGCTTGGGCTATCGCAGTCATAAAGTAACCAATCATCAATTTTTAAGGGCCGATGAAACCACATGGCATGATCTAAACTGGCAAACTGTAATCTCGGATCTAAATATGAAATGCCATGGGGGAGTGTGGCTGTAGAGACTAAGTGGTAATCAGAAACAAAGGTTAACAAAATACGATGTAAGACTTGATCATCAGGTAAAGGTGCACGGGCACGGAACCAAATACGTTTTATGGGTTCTTTGGGGGTTTCATCAAATGGGTCAACATCATTGGCAAAGCGAAACTCAAAAGGGCCCTGGGTGGTCAGCGTACGCCGCATACGGGGTGATAATTGTCTTATTTTACTGATGGGTATTAGGGTTTTTTCTGATAACTCGTCTGGAAAAGGCACATCGGGCATTTTGGCTTGGTGATTTAAACCGTCTTCATGTTTTTGAAATGAACAGGACATGATAAAAATGGGTTTACCATTTTGTACGGCCGAAATCCGCCGATTACTGAAGGTGCGGCCATCGCGAACCCGTTCAACTTGATAGATAACCGGCTTATCGCAATCGCCTTCGCGCAAAAAATAGGCATGTAAAGAATGAACTTCATGGTTTTCGGTGGTGAGGTAAGCGGCTTTTAATGATTGTGCCAATGCCTGACCACCAAAAATACGGCCGGTACCAATATCCAATGATTGGCCACGAAACAAATTGACTTCAAGCGATTCTAAGTCAAGGTATGTGATTAGTTTATTTAGGTCATTTTGTTGTGCTTCGTTCATAGTTTTTGGCTTGAGATCCGATGTTAATTAAACGGTTATGCTGCATGACTTGGTGCCATGGGAATAGTGGGCCCGGGTCTATTTTTCTAGCAATTATAAGATCCGGTTTATCTTCCGCTGAAAGTTGTGTTTGGTCGAGATCGCTATGACCAACGATGTGTTTTAGGTTGGGCAATCGCTGTGTAAGTTGTTTTAAGAGCGCTGTTAGGGCTGAAATTTGTACTGCCGGATACGCTTCTGTCGGTGTTTGATGGGCGCTATGATACCAGTTCGGGTAACGGCCATTGTTAACCAGTTCAATGCCAATGCTGTTGTGGTTATGGTCTTTAACATGATGGGCGATGCGATCTAATTCAAGCCACTGCTCAATGTGGCCATCACGGTCTATATAAAAATGCCCCGAGTTGCCGGTGCCACTGTCATAGTGAATCTGCTCGCCATAGTCTCTTGCAGTGGCTAAGTCAGGAAGTTCAGTGCAATGAATAACCACCAGTTCAATGGCACTTAATTCGCGCTTGGTTAATTGGTTTTCATAGGGTAAGGGGCGTTTTGACCAATGCACGATAATAATTTTGCTATTGAAAAGCTGAATTTTAACAAAATTAAGGGTAAAATAGGAGCCTATTAGTAACTGCCACTTAGCGGCAGTAATTATTTGTTATAGGATTTGCATTCAACCTTAAAAACCTTTAGAATTCGCCGGCTATGTCCAAGTCACTACCAGAAACCATTGATTTAAACGCTGCGGTAAGAAACCGTTGGCAACTGTCAGGAACCATTAAAGTTTCTGAGCTACAGCGGATGCCGCATGAGCTGTTGCACAGCGAAGACACTGATATTGAATACAATATTGAGTTTTATACCTCACCATCGGTATTGGGTGAAGCAACTATTAAGGTCAAAGGCGAGCTCGATTTGCTCTGTCAGCGTAGTTTAGAGTCCTTCTCTTTTCCGATTGAGAAAGAAAGTGTGGTTGGCTTCATCAGTGAAATAGAAGATGAAGATAAGTTACATAGTGACGTTTTGGCAACTTGGGTTGAGGATATGATGGTTGATCCAAAGGCCCTGATTGAAGATGAAATTTTATTATTGATACCGGATTATCCCAACAAAGCCGGTGCCGAATTGGAAAGTGAATACCTCAGTGATGACACTGACACTACTGAAAATGAGGATAACAATCCTTTTTCAGTGTTAAAAGATTTAAAGTAATTTTGGAGAATTTAAGATGGCAGTACAAAAAAGTCGAGTAACTCCTTCTAGAAGAGGCATGCGACGCGGGCATGACAAATTAAAAACCAGAGCGTTATCCGTTGAACCAGAAACAGGTGAAACTCATTTACGTCACCATGTAAGTCCTGAAGGTTTTTACCGTGGTAAAGAAGTGATTCAGTTTGAGACTGTAGTCGAAGAATAAGCGTGTGGTATTTTGTGTCGTGTTTTGCGACCCAAAAGCAACAATCACCTGACATAAAGGGCAAATCCGAGATTTGCCCTTTATGCTTTATAGAGGTAAGAAATGGCTTGTATTGCCATTGATTTAATGGGTGGAGATACACCGGTTGAGAGTCGATTGGCGGCGGTTGTTAAATTCGCCCGTAAAAACCCAACCACTGATGTGTTGGTTTTCATATCGGAATCGTATGAAAAACCATTGCAAAAACAAGCACTGAACTTGCCCAATAACTGGATTACTGAAGTTTGTACCAGTCAAGTTTCCATGTCGGAAAGCCCCTTAGCTGCATTACGTAATAAGCGTGACAGTAGCTTATCCCAGACTATAAAATCCTTACAAGATAACCGTGCCAATGCTGTATTAACCGCCGGTAACACTGGTGCTTTGGTGGCTTTTGCCAAGTATTGGTTGAAATCCATCAGCCCCATTGAACGACCGGCATTAGCGACCGTTATTCCGGGACACCCCAAACCGACTTTGTTTCTTGATGTGGGTGCCAGTCTGGAATATCGGGCTCACGATTTATTAAACTTAGCTGAGTTGGGTTCGCAAATGGCACCCCGTTTAATCCCCGGCTTAAGCCATCCGGAAATCGCTTTATTAAATGTCGGTACTGAGCACATAAAAGGCCATGATACCATTCAACAAGCTGATCGCTTGTTACAACAGTCGTCACTTAATTATGTGGGTTTTTGTGAAGGCAGTGCTTTATTCAGTGGTCACTATGATGTGATATGCTGTGACGGTTTTGTGGGTAATATCACCCTTAAGGCCTGTGAAGGTCTTATTAAAAACTTACAACTTAAGTCGCAAGGCAAAGGTTGGCGTCGTTGGTTACCTAAAATTAATAAAGTAAATCTAAATCCGGCGCAATACAACGGTGCCTTATTGTTGGGATTAGATGGATTAGTGGTAAAGTCCCATGGGCACTCTGATAGTCAGGGTTTTTATCATGCGCTTGAACGAACGGCCGGCTACATAAAATCCTTTGCACCATAGACAGTAGTGATTAGGCATCCGAAGAGAACATATTAAGAGATTAAAGATGAGAATATATTCAAGAATTAAAGCCACAGGAAGTGCTTTGCCCGACAAAATTTTGACCAATGCCGATCTCGAAAAAATGGTTGATACGGATGATAAATGGATTCAAGACCGTACCGGCATTAAGCAGCGTCATGTGGTGGTAGACGGTGAAACCACGTCAACACTCGGCACGCTGGCAGCACAAAAATCTTTAGCAAAAGCCGGCATGAAGGCCGCTGACTTAGATTTAATTATCGTTGGTACCACAACCCCGGATTTAATTTTCCCGAGTACCGCATGTTTGATTCAAAACGCCTTAGGTTGTCCAGGGATAACCGCTTTTGATGTTAATGCAGCCTGCAGTGGTTCAATCTATGCCTTGGGAGTGGCTGACAAGTTTATTCAATCAGGTCAGCACAAAAAAGTTTTAGTTATTGGTGCAGAAACTTTAACACGAATGGTTGATTGGACAGATCGTACTACTTGCGTCTTATTTGGTGATGGCGCCAGTGCCATTATTTTAGAGGCTTCCAAAGAGCCGGGTATTTTATCAACCCATTTACATGCCGATGGCAGTCATGGTGATTTGCTTAATGCCACAGTCGGGGTGTCGGCCGGTTTGAAAAATGAACCAAATGGTGGTTTAAAGATTCGCATGAAAGGCAATGAGGTTTTTAAAACAGCAGTTCGAACCTTGGGTAAAATTGTTACGGAAACCTTAAAAGCCAATAATATGAAGAAGGCCGATGTGGATTGGCTGATACCACACCAAGCGAATCTGCGAATTATTTTAGCAACAGCTAAAAAACTTAATATGAGTATGGAACAGGTAGTCGTTACCGTTGATAAACATGGTAACACTTCGGCGGCTTCAGTGGGTTTGGCTTTGGATGAAGCCATTTCATCCGGTAAAGTCAAGCGCGGTGAAATACTATTGCTCGAAGCGTTTGGCGGCGGCTTTACCTGGGGTTCCGCGCTGATTAAATATTAACAGAAACCTATAATTTAATATTGACCATATATATTCTGGAGTTCACACTATGAAATTAAATAATCAAGTGGCCTTAGTCACCGGAGCCAGTCGCGGCATTGGTAAAGCCGTTGCTCAAACCTTGGCCGAAGCCGGGGCGCTAGTTATCGGTACGGCCACCAGTGAAAAGGGAGCGCAAGCCATTGCCGCAGATTTAGCTGCATTCAAGGGTCAAGGTATGGTTTTAAATGTAACCGATAGTGACAGTATTGAAGCGCTAATGAGCGCTTTGAAAGAGGGCCCTGGTTTACCTGATATTTTAGTCAACAATGCCGGTATTACGATCGATAAGCTATTAGTACGAATGAGCGATGATGATTGGGAACAGGTGATTAACACGAACTTATCTGCTATTTTTCGGATGAGTAAGGCATGTATTCGAGGCATGATGAAAGCCCGAAGTGGTCGTATTATTACCATTGGCTCAGTCATTGGTTCTATGGGTAATGCCGGACAAAGCAATTACGCTGCAGCTAAAGCCGGTTTAATGGGGTTTTCGAAAGCTTTGGCTCAAGAAGTTGGTAGCCGTGGTATTACCGTTAATGTGGTGGCTCCGGGATACATTCAAACAGACATGACCGCAGAGTTACCTGAAGACCAGCAAGCCCTGTTGTTGGAGAAAATTCCTTTACAGAAGCTCGGAGAAACAGAGGATATAGCGCAAGCGGTATTATTTTTGGCTTCCCAAAGCGGCCGTTATATAACGGGTGAAACATTGCATGTAAACGGTGGTATGTATATGAATTAATGGTAAGCTTCGAGGTGTGCTAGGCATCAATTAAAACGGACGTTTGCTATAAAAACAGCTGTTTAGACAACCGACAATGATTTATTGGTGGAAAAATCGAGAAAGCTTGCATACAATAGACTTTTTGACACAGGTAATGAACACATGAGTGACATTGAGAATAAAGTAAAAGATATTGTTGTTGAGCAGTTGGATTTAGACGTTAGTGCTGCTGAATTAAACAACAGTGCTTCGTTCGTTGATGATTTGGGTACTGACTCATTGGATACAGTGGAGTTGGTTATGGCATTAGAGGAGGAGTTCGAATGTGAAATTCCTGAAGAAGATGCCGAAAAAATCACCACTGTACAACAAGCCATTGACTATGTAACTGCCAACGTTTAATTTTATCGTTGGTAGTGATGAGTTCATTAAAAGCCGCGTTTTACGTGGCTTTTTATTATTAGGGACCTTTATATTAACTATGCCTTATGTTAAAAAGTCTAAAAGCTCGTCGCTTGGTGATAGAAAACAGTTTAATGTATTAATTGTTCATAAATTTTCTACTCTGATAGACTAATTTTTATTTCTTTTTCCTAAAGACTTAGATTAATGTAGAGGTCTCTTGCTGAAAAGTTAATTTTGATGGGGACTGATATGCAAAAACGTCGAGTTGTGGTAACCGGTATGGGTATTGTTTCGCCGGTTGGAAATTCTTTAGAGAGCGCATGGCATAATATTATCAATGGTATTAGCGGTATTGGTCCGATTACGCATTTTGATACGTCAGATTTTAGTGCGAAAATTGCCGGTGAGATTAAAGATTTTGAGGTAACTGATTACCTGTCAGCCAAGGAAGCTAAAAAAATGGACCCGTTCATTCATTATGCGATGGCGGCAGGTATAGATGCCATGAGTGATTCCGGTCTCGAAGTGACTGAGGCCAACGCGGAGCGTATCGGTGTCTATATTGGTGCCGGTATTGGTGGTATTTTGGGCATTCAAGAGACCACTGAAACTTGGTTAAATAAAGGTCCGAGACGTATATCCCCATTTTTTATTCCTAGCACCATTATTAATATGGCCGCCGGAAACTTTAGCATCAAATACGGCCTAAAGGGGCCTAATTTGGCGATGGTTTCGGCTTGTAGTTCGGCCACCCATAGTATTGGCATGGCTTTTCGCAGTATTCAGTATGGTGATGCCGATGTGATGGTCTGTGGTGGTGCCGAATATGCCTCAACGCCGATAGCCATTGGTGGTTTTTCTCAGTCAAAAGCCTTGTCCACTCGTAACGATAATCCCCAAGCAGCTTCGAGACCTTGGGATCGTGAGCGAGATGGTTTTGTACTGGGAGATGGAGCCGGTATTTTAATTCTGGAAACCTTAGAACATGCAGAGGCCCGTGGTGCCAAAATATATGCTGAATTAGTGGGATTTGGGATGAGCTCAGACGCCCATCACATGACCGCACCCTCACCAGGCGGGGAAGGGGCAGCGCGCTGTATGAAAAATGCCATCAATGATTCAGGCCTGGCGCCAGAATCTTTCAATTACATCAATGCCCACGGCACTTCAACACCGCAAGGTGATGTGGGTGAAAGTGATGCTGTAAAAGCGGCTTTTAAAGATCATGCTTATAAACTGGCTGTGAGCTCCACCAAGTCCATGACCGGACATTTATTAGGGGCTGCCGGTGGTATCGAAGCCATTTTCAGTATTCTGGCGATTCGTGATCAAATTTTACCGCCGACCATTAATTTACATAACCCGGATCCGGATTGTGATTTGGATTATGTGCCCTTGGTTGCTAAAAATGCAGAAATTAATGTTGCCATGTCCAATTCATTTGGCTTTGGTGGAACTAATAGTTCCTTGGTTTTTAAAAAAATGAATGACTAAAAAGTCAGATGCGCCCACAGATACTGCTTTTAAGTTGCTGTCAGGGACTCCTGACTTATTGGCTTTAGCTGCTGGTGCGCCTGAATTTTTCCCTGGATTGCTGGAAAGCCAAAGTAATCCAGCGTGTTTTTCTCACAGTCCACCAGGTTCACAACTAAACCCTCACGCTCGTTACGATATCTTATTTGCTTGCCCGGAAGATATACGGCTGGCAAAAGACTCGTTAAGTCTGCAGCAATTATTAACTGAAATTGACTGCGTGCCTGATTTGGTTGGTCATCATCTGCCTTTTCAGTGGGGTTGGTTAGTTTACTTGTCCTATGAAGCAGCAGCCCATTGGTTGCCTAAAGTCCAGTCTTTAGAGGGTTCGCAGGCGCTGGCTGTTGCAATTGCCTGTTCGGGTGCGGTTATTTATGACCATCACACCAAAGAAACCACTGTTTGCGGTAAGAATCAACAGGTTATGGAAACCATTGAAGCGCGAATCGTTAACGCTGGAAAATGGCAAGAGCAAGAAAATACATTTTTTGAGTATCAGGTTGAATCTCCGGATGCCTTTCAAGATGCTGTTGAACAATGCCGATACTATATTGAACAAGGCGATATTTACCAAGCCAATTTATCGCGAAAATGGCGATATAGAAGTACTGAAGATATATCCGCGGGCAGTTTATTTCGGCAATTAAAGAAAGCCAATCCGGCCCCTTTTGCGGCTTTTTTACAGACTCAGGATTTTGCCATTATCAGTTCATCACCAGAGCGGTTGTTTGATATTAAAAATGGTTATGTCAGCACCCGACCTATCGCCGGCACCCATCCCCGTGGCGCCGGCACAACTGCGGATAAAATACAGATTGAGCGTCTAACCAATGACAGTAAAGAACGGGCTGAACATATTATGCTGGTTGACCTTGAACGTCATGATATTGGTCGAGTGAGTGAAATAGGGACTGTTCATGTTAATGAGTTGATGGTTGTTGAAAGCTATCCGCATGTGCATCATATCGTCTCTAATATTCAGGGACGGCTGCGACCCAATGTCTCAGTGGTGGAAGTCATTAAATCTTTATTCCCCGGTGGCACCATTACCGGTTGTCCCAAAATTCGTTGTATGCAAATAATTCAAGAAATTGAAAACCGACCGCGTGGTGTTTATACCGGTAGTATTGGTTACATCAATCATGATGGCCGCTGTGATTTTAATATATTGATAAGAACCTTGTTATTGCAGGATAATGAAGTCAGCTTTTATGCCGGTGCCGGTATCGTTTATGATTCAAACGCCGAACGGGAAACGGCTGAAACCGGTTACAAAGCTGAAGGTATGATACGGGCCTTACAGTCATGATTTTAGCTTCATCATTTGATCTGAGCGACCCGACGATGTGGGAAAATCGGGGGTTATTTTACGGTGATGGTATATTCGAGACCATGCGCACGATTCAAGGAATGATTCCACTCTGGGATTGGCATTATCGTCGGTTACATAATAGTCTTTTATGGCTAAAAATAAAGCCACCGGCTGCTAAGTTATTAAAGGATACGATATGTAGTCAATTACCGGGCGATAAATCCCTGGTTATACGTTTAACCCTATTCCGTGCTCAGCAAAATCGAGGCTATCAGCCGTTAACTGATCGTTGCCATTGGTTAGTGACTGCCAGTGAATTTAAGTCGCAAGAGCAACCGCAAATACTTGCTGTTGCTGACTCTCGTTTATCACCTCAACCTTTATTAAATAATCACAAGCATCTTAATCGTTTACCGCAAGTTTTATTGTCTGAACAATTAAACCAAATGTCAAAAGTAGACGACTTACTGGTGTTGGATACTCAGCAACGGGTGATTGAGACAAGCCGACAAAATTTACTGTTATTAAAAGATAATCAGTTAATAACACCGGCGTTACATGATTGTGGTGTTAATGGTGTGGCGATCAATTGGTTACGGCACCACTTTCCGGTCAAAACATGCTCAGTGAGTTTGCATGACCTGCAAACATCGGAAGCCGTAATGACCTGTAATGCAGTCCATGGCTTTCGTTATGTTAAGTGTATTTCTGATTTAGGTGGTTTTTCAATCTCTCAACCAATTTGCGATAAAATAACTGGCATGTGGCGGGCACAGTTTTTACAATCAGCTTCATGATGAAATCAATCTTCTTAAAAATCAGCGCCTTGTTGTTAATTAGTGTATTGGTAACAGGTCTCTATTTGTATGTTAGCTATGATACATTTCTAAAGACACCGGTTTTTAAAGATAGCGAAACCCGATTAGAAATTAACCCTGGTAGTTCCTATACCGCCTTTGTTGAGCAGATTAAGGTTGCCGGTGGTCAAGGTCAATTATGGCACTGGCAAATAATGGGTCGATGGCATGGCTTCCAGCACCAACTTAAAAGTGGTGAGTATTTATTTACCGGCCAAGACACCCCAAGATCACTATTAGACGCCATTGCTAACAATCAGGTTATCAGTTATGAATTTACCATTGTAGAGGGTCAAACTTGGCAGCAGATTCGCAGCCAGTTACCGTTATTAAAAGTAAATAACCACTTGTTAAACGATAAAAGTGACAGCGAAATACTATCTGCTTTAGATATAAAAGAAGTTTCTATGGAAGGCCAGTTATTACCAGAAACCTATCGTTATACACGTACTGACAGCGATTTATCTATACTTAAAAGAGCGCATCAGGCTTTACTTAAAACCGTTGAACAAGCCTGGGCAAACCGGCAACCTAATTTAGCCATTAATTCACCCTATGAATTATTAATTATGGCATCTATTATTGAGAAAGAGACGGCGGTGGCAGATGAGCGCAATACAATTTCAGGGGTTTTTAATCGACGCTTACAGAAAAATATGCGCCTACAAACTGATCCGACTGTTATCTATGGGGCTGGAGATACCTATCAAGGTGATATTACATATAAACACCTGCGAACGGACACCCCATTTAACACTTACACCCGACATGGTTTACCACCAACACCGATTGCTATGGCCGGTAGTGAAGCCATTCATGCCGCGGGCCAACCTAATGAGGGCCGTGAATTGTTTTTTGTCGCCAACGGAAGTGGTGGGCATACCTTTACGGAAACCTATCAAGCGCATCAACAAGCCGTGAAAGACTACCTCAAAGGACAATCACAATGAAGGCACGATTTATTAGCTTGGAAGGCTCGGAAGGCGCCGGAAAAACCAGTGCCTTAGCTCAAATTAAAGCACAATTAGAACAATGGCAAGTACCATTTATTGTAACCCGTGAGCCTGGTGGTGAGGAAACCGCGGAACAAATCCGTGATATTTTATTGCACAGCGACCATTTAGCTGCCGAAACTGAACTACTGCTGATGTTTGCAGCCCGCAATGAGCATGTTAAAAAAGTTATCAGGCCGGCTTTACAGCAAGGCACGTGGGTTATTTCTGATCGTTTTGTGGATGCCAGTTATGCTTATCAGGGTTTTGGTCGCGGCATTGAAATTGGCACCATAGAGCTGCTAGAAACTCTGACAGTAGGCGACACTAAACCGGACCTGACCTTGTGGCTGGATGTGGAGCCGATGATGGGTCTCCAGCGCGCCGAACAACGGGCTGCCAAGGATCGAATCGAGCGTGAATCGTTGCATTTTTTTGAGCGAATTCGTGCGGGTTATGCGTATCGACAAAACATGTTTCCTGAACGCATAAAACAAATAGATGCCAATAACTCTATGCAAACGGTGAGTGAACATATTGCAACTATTCTAAAGCAGTATCAACATTGGCTTGAGTCATGATTTATCCCTGGTTACAACCAACTTTAGCGCAATGGCGAGAACGTTTATTAGCTGACCGTAAACCGCAGGCGCTTATTATTCATGGTAATGAAGGCATTGGTAAGGGGGCTTTTACTGATGCGATAGTGGCTGAATTAATGTGTAGACAGCCCAGTCCCGAGCCTTGTGGTGAATGTCAAAGCTGCCGTTTACTGGCATCCGGCCATCACCCGGATTTAATTAAACTGGAACCTGAAAAAGGGCTTATCAAAGTTAAAGACATCCGTCGATTGGTGGCGTTTTTTGTATCTACCGCACACAGTGGCAAACATAAACTGGCTGTTATTGCTGATGCCGAGACAATGAATAAAGCCGCGGCTAATGCCTTGCTCAAGGTCTTGGAAGAGCCGCCGGCCAGTGGCTTGTTGATCTTACAGACAGCCCAAATGCATCACTTATTACCGACTATTCGTTCACGTTGCCTGCAACTACAAATAACTCTGGATTCTAATCAACAGGAGTCTATTTTAAGTTGGTTAAAAGAGCGTCATTCGGTGGCTACAGAGGAACTCAATTGGGTAATGACGGTGAGCGATGGATTGCCTTTGATTGCGGATTCGCTGCTCAATTTACAAATGCAAAACACTTTTATCAGTCACTTAGACCAACTGCTTGAGTATTTAGAAGAAAGTAGAGCAGTGACCGATACGGCAGATTATTTGATGAAAAATCTTGATTGGCTTCAGTGGCAATTATTGCAACGTTATTTAATGGCCTATGTGAAGCATCAATGGCAACCAAATAACACTTTAATCTGGACTCAGCATCCATTAACCAGCTGGCTTAGAAAGCAGCCAGATGGCATCTCTACCTGCCTGAAAATGTGTGAATTAATCAATCAAATTATGGTAAACTTAACTAGCCAAGTTAAAACCCAATTACAAATTGAGTCGATGTTGGTTACCCTTAAACAAGATTAAAACAGAGGCTAGTATTATGTCGTTTTCAGCCGGAATGGCCAAAAAAGGTATATTATCACTAAAAATACAAGGTGCAGCACAACTGCATCAACATTTTATGCCTTTTATTGAAGGCGGTGGTTTATTCGTAAAAACCAATAAAAACTATCAGATGGGGGATGATGTCTTCCTTATTCTTTCCTTGGATGATGACGAGCGTTTACCGGTTACGGGTGTGGTGGCATGGATTACGCCGAAGGGCGCACAAGGTTCACGTGACCAAGGAATTGGCATTCAATTAAGTGACAACAACGATATGGACAATATTAAAACTAAGATACATAGTATTTTAGCTCCTTATAATGGCCAAGATATTGCTACACTCACATTATAAAACATCATGAGTGATCTCTTAAGCGGTCATGAGCTTGCTCAAATTGAAGAAGAAATTCGTCAGACTGAACATATTCTTTATGTAGAAAAGAATGATATCAGCGGATTAAGCGGTAGTTTAAAGTCGCTGACAATGCGCACCGGTTGGGCCTTATATGTCTGGGAAAATGGTCGGGGATTGATTAATATTAAAAGTACTGAACCACCCCCGCCAAGAACAGAAAGTTTTAAAGACGCTTTTAAGTTTGCCTTATCGCGCAAACATTTCTCGGTATTTGTATTTCCGGTGGTAGATAAAGATGGTTGGTTGCAATGTAAGCTATATTTATCAAAGAACCCACCTGAATCCATTCATCCCGTAAAATTCTTATTTATACTGCCCCGCGATAATGAGCATCGTTTTTTTAATGAGCATGCCCAAAAGATTAATTTCAATATGGGCTTGGACGGTGACTTTGTGTTGCGCGATGGTCGTTGGATAAAGGCCAATGAACTCCAATAAGAAAAACATCTTAATTGCCTGTTCCGATAAACAAGATCGACTTAAGTTCTTTAATTTTTTTGATGCTTTACAGGCGGATAGAATTTTTACAGCCAGTGATTTGAATCAGATGCAAGAGTTGCTGCGTAGTGCAGAGTCCGAGATTGCTATTTTAGCAGTAGAGGTTTCTTCGCACTGGATTAAAAGTATGACTCAGTTAGAGCAGCTAAAAGCAGACTTTCCACGTTTGGGTATCGTTGGTTTGGTCAGCTCGGATATTCGTTTTGAATTACCCGAATACCAAAAAATTAAAAAACTGGTCGCTAAACTTGTCTATTCGCCATTAAGCCATAATCAATTAGTTGGGTCTGCAGAATTATTATTGCCCGAAACACAACAGGACGGATATGTTGAGTTGGATTTATACCTCAATGGGCCTTTTCAGGCATCTTCTTTACCCATTGTCCTGGCACACGCTAAAAGCCATAAGGTGATTCAGGTCAATGAGGTTTTTTTAAGGCAGTTTAATGTTTATAGAAATCAAATTGTTAGCACTCCATGGCATGATTTATTAGCCACTGAGCAGCAACAAAAAATCGAAAAGTATCAAGCTAAATTAAGCGAAACCGGTCGCTTGGAGATTTTATCAGGGATTGAACTGGATAATAAAATCCAACCAATGAAGCTCTGTCTTTTCTATCTTTCGTTTGATGGTGAGCCTTATTATTTGGTGGAGTTTCATAATCAGGCAGATCATGTCTTTCAACAAAAGTTTTTGTATTTTTTGGACAAAATTTCAGCCATAGATTTTGTTTCTGAGCGATCAGATGAGCTCTTAAAAAACATGGTGAAATGGTCTGAGTTTGAGTTTTGCTTTATGCTCACGCAGTCACGGCATAAAAAATTTGATCAAATTGTATTTGACTATTCAGAAGGGAATCAGGCACGTCATTTTATTGATAGTAATCATGACTTTATATTTCGTAAGCTGAAGTCACGGAAATTATTGGCTTTAAAAGAGCAAGCCCACAAACAAATTCCTGGTGATGAGTTTATAACCATGAATGGTATTGAGGCAATAATGATTTTTAACTGTCGCGTTAATAAGCAGCATGAAGCGATATTAGTGGCCGGAGGCAGCCGTGTTTACGAAAGATGGAGCCCACTTAAATTATTGTTCAGTAAGCTGGTCGAGCATTACCGTGCCGGTATGGCCTTTAAAATATTACAACATTCTCATGAGTCTGAAAGTCAATATGATGTATTAACTAATTTGTTGAATAGACGCTATATTGTTAAGTACATTGAGCAATCCATGCAACAAGCCGCTAAACATAAGCAGATATTAGCGATTATGTTTTTGGATTTAGATCGATTTAAAGTAATTAATGATTCTTTGGGTCACGATGTTGGCGATCAAGTATTAGTAAATGTAGCTGATATTTTACGTGATAATGTACAAGATTTTGGTGTCGCTGCTCGCTATGCGGGTGATGAGTTTTTGTTATTAATTAACCGTCATGTCGATATTAAAAACATTAAAATTATAGCGAATAATATCTTACAAGCCGTGGCTGAACCTATCACCTTAGCCGATGGCAGTGAAATAAAATTAACCGTTTCGTTGGGAATAGCCTTATATCCTGACCACGGACAAATGGTGCGTACCTTAATCAAGCATGCGGATGTGGCATTATATGATGCCAAGCTCAATGGTAAAAATCAGTATTCTATTTATCGCAGCGAATTGGACGGTGAACAAGCCAAGCAAAGTGAAGAAATGGTCCGGAATTTGGAAAATGCCATTGAATCAGATCAAATTGAAGTTTACTATCAACCTAAAATAGACTCCAAAAGTGAAGATATTGTTGGTTTTGAAGCTTTGGTTAGGTGGCAGCATCCGGATTTAGGTATTATTAGCCCCGGATTATTTATCCCGCTGGCCGAACAATCCGGCTTAATTCATAAAATAGGCCTTTTAGTTATTGAGAAAGCTTGTCGTAATTTACGTCGCTGGCAAGATCGTTTTGAAATACCCTTAACCATGTCGGTTAATTTGTCACCCATACAGTTAAATGACAACCGTTTAACTGAACGTATCCGATATATTATTGAAGAAACCAAGATTCAAGCTAAGCATTTAGACTTCGAAATTACAGAAAGTGAAAAGTTTAAAAGTGTTAAGGATGCTTTGTTGATGTTTAAGCGGATTGTTGATTTAGGCTGTACCTTATCGATAGATGACTTTGGTACCGGTCACTCAACCCTGGATTATCTACGAAAAATTCCGGCAAAAACCCTTAAGATTGATCAAGTATTTGTTAAGAACATCGGTTTAAGCCCAGATGATGAGGCCATTTTAGATGCCACCATAGATATGGCTAAGCGGGTGGGACATCATATTGTTGCTGAAGGGGTTGAAACTGAAGCACAACGACAATATTTAACCCATAAGGGTTGTGACTATTTTCAAGGCTATTTGTTTTGTCGACCGGTTACGGCTGATCGTATTGAGCGTATTTTAACCCAACGCGCGCAAATCTTAAAAAATCATTAAACTAAACTGAACTTTGAATGTTCTAATTAGTCCAATCAGGCACATCAATGAAGCAAGACGATAACCACAAAATGTCGGAAAAAAATCTCGATGCAGAATTAGTTGAACAAGCTCAAAAAGGTCATATGCCTGCTTTTGAGATGTTGGTTAATCGCTATCAACAGCGAGTAGCTAATGTTATCGCTAAATTAGTTAAGGACCGCAGCGAGATTGAAGATGTGGCTCAGGAAGTTTTCATTAAAGTCTTTCGTGCATTACCTCGTTTTCGTGGTGACAGCTCTTTTTATACGTGGGTCTACCGAATCGCTATTAATACGGCTAAAAATCACTTAGTGGCAAAATCCAGACGCATTCAAAATACCCAAGTTGAATATGAAGAAGCCGAAAATTTCAGTAATAATGAAGACCACAGAAACTTAGATACCCCAGATGCGGTCTATGCCCGTGGAGAGTTAGAACAAGTGATGTCAAAAGCCATTAGTCAGCTCCCTGAGGATTTGAAAACAGCGATTATTTTACGTGAGGTGGATGGTTTAAGTTACGACGAAATTGCGGAAGAAATGGGTTGTCCTATCGGTACCGTTCGATCCAGGATTTTTCGTGCTCGAGATGCCATCGATCAAGCTTTACGCCCCTTATTAGATACAGAGAACAATAGAAACGAACATGTCAGATCAATCTAAACAAAATATTTCAGAATTAATGGACGGTGAGTTATCACGAGATTGCAGCCGCTTTTTACTGAAACGTATGAATCACGATGTCGATTTTCGTCGTAGCTGGAATCATTATCATTTATTGCGTTCCGGCTTACAACAAGATCAACAGGCTCCGTTGATGTCTGATTTGGGAGCTCGAGTCGTACAGCGCTTACAAAACGAGCAATTACAACCTAATAATGAACGTAACTACCGATCTAATTGGCTAAAAGCCATAACGGGAACAGCGATTGCTGCTTCAGTGGCCTTAGTCGCGGTGTTGTCTTTTAATCAAAACAATCCAGTGATTAATGATTCGCCGATGTTAGCTTCTGAGTTTACTAAAACTTCAAAACAATTAATTAATCCACCTAATGCCAGTGTGGCACGAGTTGAGCAAACGCCTCGCTATAGCCGCTATCCGGATGTAACTCCACAGATCCAACATTATTTATTGGATCAAAATACCCAACAAATGGTGCCAGTTTACTATCGGGTTAATTATTTACAACGCCCTCAAAATCAACTATCTGCACCGCAGATTAGAGCCTATACGGAAGAATGATTCGGTGGGCCACTTTGGTGGCAAAATCCCCTGATTGGGTGGAGTTAAAACTCATACAAAATGGTCATTGCAGTGGCTGCACAGGCCAGTGTAACCGTTCTCTTTTTAAATTGTTTTCATTCCAAGACAATCACTTTAAACTATTTAACAATGATCGCAGCATTCAATTAATTAACAGTGATGTTTTGTTCGGTCATGATGCTAAAGCGCGACAAGTGGGACAGCAGGTTGGTTTGGAGGTGAATAGCGATTTCATGTTAAGCGGTGGTTTTCAGCTTTATATTTTGCCGTTGTTATGGGTTATGCTATTTATGGTTGGTGGACATTTTTTAGCATTAAAGTTGATGCTATCGACTGACTTATTAACTCTGTTGGGTTTGATTTTGGCTTTGGTGTTTATATTTTTTAAACAGCGCAAAGACGCTCATTTAAATTCATCAAAAAGCCTGCCAAAAGTCACGATTCTTTGAAATTTAGAAAATTCGGGGCACTTATAAGTGACCTTTAAGTCTATAGTTGTATCTTTATTAGTGGAGAAATTATGAAACGATTAATTTTATTATTATCATTGGTTGTACCGATG
>Ga0079224_100004359_pt1 | contig 18261 bp, 13 predicted proteins | sample Stecom2015_FD_80414 | JGI IMG/M metagenome (GOLD analysis project Ga0079224, IMG submission 80414) | Agricultural soil microbial communities from Utah to study Nitrogen management - Steer compost 2015 | ecosystem: Environmental > Terrestrial > Soil > Agricultural land | place: USA: Utah...
CGGCATCCGCAACCTGCCCGGGGTCGTGGTGCTCGGTGGCGGCCTCGTCGTGGAGGCCGCGGGCAGTATCGTCGGCGGAATCGGCGTGTCGGGCGCGCCGAGCGGCCAACTCGATGAGGACTGCGCACGCAAGGGCATCGAGGCGATCGCCGACCTGCTCGAGTTCGGCTGAGCCGGGCCCCGAGATGCTACCGACGTGGTCGAGACTGCCGCCGTTCGCGCTGGCCTGGCTACTCGCGCTGGCCTGCCTGCTGCCCGGTCCGGTCACGGCCAGCGAGCTGTTCGAGTCGGTCGGCGTGTCGATCGAGCCGATTCGCGTCACCGACCGGGTCTACTATGTCCGCGGCCAGGCCGGCATGGTTTCGAGCGAGAACGAAGGCTTCAACTCGAACGCCGGGTTCGTGATCACCGACGATGGCGTGGTGGTGTTCGATGCGCTCGGCACGCCGGCGCTCGGCGCCGCGCTGCTCGAGCGGATCCGGTCGATCACCGACCAGCCCGTGCGCCGGATCATCGTCAGCCACTATCACTCCGATCATTTCTATGGGACCCAGGCCTTCAAGGCGGCTGGCGCCGAGATCTGGGCCCATGAAAGCGTCCGCTCCTATCTCGCGACCGAGGCCCCGGCGGCCCGCCTTGCCGAGCGCCGCCAGTCGCTGTGGCCCTGGGTCAACGAGAAGTCCCGCGTCCTGGCACCCGATCGCTACCTCTCCGGCACCACCCGCTTCACGATGGGCGGCATCGACTTCACCATCCTCCCGGCCGGGCCCGCGCATACCGCGGAGGACATCATGATGCTGGTCGAACAGGAATCGGTGCTCTTCGCCGGCGATGTGATGTTCGCCGGACGGGTGCCGTTCGTCGGCGACGCCGATTCGCGCGCGTGGCTGGGTGCGCTCGACCGGCTCGCCGAGATTGCGCCGGGTCACGTCATCGTCGGCCACGGCCCGCATTCGGACGATGCGCCCGCCGACATCGATCTCACCCGGCGCTACCTGCGCTTCCTGCGCAAGACCATGGGCGCCGCCATCGAGGACCTCGAAACCTTCGACGAGGTCTACGGGCGCACCGACTGGTCGGGCTTCTCCCACCTGCCGGCCTTCGATGCCGCCAATCGTGGCAACGCCTACAACACCTACCTGCTGATGCAGCGCGAGGCCTTGCAGGCCGGCGACTGAGACGGCGCGCGGTATCGGGCGGCGTTGGCCCTCCGAAGGCCGCGTCCGCATCCGGCTGTCCGCCTGGTCGGTAACCCTGACTGACTCCGGGACGCCCTGCCGCGTACGCGGGCACGATGTCTGCGCCCGCGATCCTCATAGCGGCCGATTGCGGTCCCCCTGTCGATCATCCAGCCCGTTGGAAAAGGAGCCGAAGTCCCTCGTGTGCGGAATTGCCGGTGAACTCAACTTCGACGGCCGTCCGGCCGATGCCGCGGCGCTTGCCGCAATGTCGCGCGCGCTCGAGCCGCGTGGCCCCGATGCCGGCGGCGCCGTAGCGCGCGGCCCGCTCGGCCTCGTGCATCGCCGCCTGTCGATCATCGATCTGTCGGAACGCTCGCGCCAGCCCATGGAGGATCCCGAGCTCGGCCTCGCGATCGTGTTCAACGGCTGCATCTACAACTACCGCGAACTACGCGAAACCCTGCAGGCGGCCGGCTATCGCTTCTTCTCGAGCGGTGATTCCGAGGTGATCCTCAAGGCATTCGCGCACTGGGGTCCCTCGTGCGTCGAGCGGATGCACGGAATGTTCGCGTTCGCGATCCACGAGCGCGATTCGAATCGCCTTACCCTGGCGCGCGACCGCTTCGGTATCAAGCCGCTCTACCTCGCGCGTCGCGGCGGGCAACTGCGCTTCGCCTCGGCCCTGCCGGCGCTGGTCGCCGGCGGCGGCGTCGATACCCGCATAGACCGGGTGGCCCTGCATCACTACATGAGCTTCCATTCGGTGGTGCCAGCCCCGCGCACCATCCTCGAAGGGGTGCGCAAGCTGCCGGCGGCAACGGTCCGGACCTATGAGCCGGATGGAACCGAGCACGACACCTGCTACTGGACGCCGGTGTTCGAGCGTCTGCCAGGAGACGAGGATCGGTCGGGGCCGGAGTGGGCCGATGAGGTGCTGGCCTCCCTGCGCCGCGCGGTCGAGCGCCGGCAGGTGGCCGACGTGCCGGTCGGGGTCCTGCTCTCGGGCGGGGTCGACTCCAGCGTCATCGTGTCGCTGCTGGCCGAAGGTGGCCAGGCCGACCTGATGACCTTCTCGATCGGCTTCGAGGCCGCCAATGGGGAGCATGGCGACGAGTTCCAGTACTCCGACCTGATCGCGGAACGATTCGCGACCGACCACCACCGCATCCGCGTGCCGTCGAGCGAACTGCTCGATGCGCTGCCCGCGATGATCGCGGCGCAGTCCGAGCCCATGGTGTCCTACGACAACATCGGCTTCTACCTGCTTTCGCAGAAGGTGTCGCGCCACGTGAAGGTGGTGCAGTCGGGGCAGGGCGCCGACGAGGTCTTCGGCGGCTACCACTGGTATCCGCCGCTACTCGATTCGGCCGATCCGGTCGCCGATTACGCGCGCGTCTTTTTCGATCGCAGCCATGCGCGCCTGGGCCGGCAACTCCAGCCGGACTGGCTGGCGGCACGCGACGAATCCCTGGATTTCGTCACCGCGCACTTCGCCCGGGCAGGGGCGGCGAGCGGCGTCGACAAGGCCCTTCGGCTCGACTCCACCGTCATGCTCGTGGAGGATCCGGTCAAGCGGGTCGACAACATGACGATGGCCTGGGGACTCGAAGCCCGCGTGCCATTCCTCGACCACGAGCTGGTCGAACTGGCGGCGCGGATTCCGCCCCGGCACAAGCTGCGCGATGGCGGCAAGGGCGTACTCAAGGACGTCGCGCGCCGCCTCGTGCCGCACGAGGTGATCGATCGCAGGAAGGGCTACTTCCCGGTGCCGGCGCTGAAGTATCTGCAGGGACCCTATCTCGATATGGCACGCGCCGCGCTCGAGGCGCCGGCCGCTCGGGAACGTGGCCTGTTCCGCCCCGACTACCTCGAACAGCTGTTTGCCGACCCGGCCGCGCACATCACGCCCTTGCAGGGGTCCGAACTCTGGCAGGTGGCCCTGCTGGAACTGTGGCTGCAGAAGCACGGCATCGGGGGTGCCTGATGGGAGATCACCGGACTCGACGCCAGCCGGCCGGCGTAGCGGCCCGCGGCGGACCGGCGGTGGTTCCGCCCGGTGAAGGCCGATTCGAGCCCGCGCCGCCGGCGCCGGTGCAGGGACGTCCCGAGGCGACCATCGATTGCGGCTGGGGTCGCCTGCTTTTTTCACAGACCTTCGAAAGCCCGGCCGAGATCGTCGAGGTGTTGCGCGCCGAGGCGGCCGAACGGCGTGACATCGCCTTCTACGTGAGCGATCCGCATGTCCTGGTCTCGCTCGCGCCCCAGGAACTGTTCCTGGACCCATCGCACACCTACCGGCTCGACCTGGCCCGGTATCGTGGCGGGCAACGCGCACCCTCGGGTTTCCTGGTGCGGCGCCTTGGCGCCGAGGCCGATGCCGAGGCGGTCAACCGGATCTACGCGCTGCACGGCATGGTGCCGGTGTCGCCCGAGTTCTTCTGGTCGCGGCGCGACAGCCGGGCACTCAGTGTGTTGGTCGCCGAGGACTCGGCCAGTGGGGAGGTGCTCGGGACCGTGATGGGCATCGACCATGTCCATGCCTTCGGCGATCCCAGCTTCGGCAGTTCCCTGTGGTGCCTCGCGGTCGATCCACAAGCGCGTCATCCCGGCATTGGCGAAGCGCTCGTTCGCCATCTGGCGGAGCACTACCAGGTACGCGGCTGCGCCTACCTCGACCTGTCGGTGATGCATGACAACGAGCCGGCGATCGCCCTGTATGAGCGACTCGGCTTCAGGCGGGTGCCGGTCTTCGCGATCAAGCGCAAGAATCCCTTCAACGAGCGGCTCTATACCGGCGCCGGGCCACGCGACGAACTCAATCCCTATGCGCGGATCATCATCGACGAGGCGATGCGCCGCGGCATCCAGGTCGACCTGATCGATGCTCCTGGCGGCATGTTCCGGCTCAGCCATGGCGGGCGCAGCGTGCGCTGCCGCGAGAGCCTCTCGGAGTTGACTTCCGCGGTGGCCATGTCGATCTGCGACGACAAGGCGGTGTCGCGGCGGATCGTGGGCGCGGCCGGCATTCGGGTGCCGGCGCAGATCGTCGCGGGCGATTTCGAGACCGAGCGGGAATTCCTGGCGACGCACCAGCGCGTGGTCGTCAAGCCTGCCCGTGGCGAACAGGGACGCGGTATTGCCGTAGGCGTCGGCACGATCGACGAGCTGCGCGTCGCGGTCGATCGCGCCCGGCGCGTCAACGAGGTCGTGCTCGTCGAGGAGATGGTCGAGGGCGAGGACCTGCGGCTCGTCGTCATCGATTACCGGGTGGTCGCCGCCGCCATCCGGCGGCGCGCGGAGGTGGTCGGCGACGGGCGGCTCAGCCTGCGCCGGCTGATCGAGCGCCAGAGCCGGCGCCGTGCGGCAGCGACCAGCGGCGAGTCGACCATCCCGATCGATGCGGAAACCAGCCGCACCCTGGGCCTGGTCGGCCTCGATCTCGACGACGTGATCGAGGAGGGCCGTGTCGTGACGGTGCGCGGCACCGCGAACCTGCATACCGGCGGCGTGATCCATGACGTGACGGACGAGGTCCATCCCGCCCTGGTCGACGTGGCGATCCGGGTGGCTCGCGCAATCGACATGCCGGTGGTCGGTGTCGACCTGATGGTGCCCTCGCCACGCCAGCCCGACTACGCCTTCATCGAGGCCAACGAGCGTCCCGGACTCGCCAACCACGAACCGCAGCCGACCGCGCAGCGCTTCATCGACCTGCTGTTTCCGCAGACGATGCCGGCCACCGCGCGCCGGGCGGCCGATGCGGCGAGGGCTGGCTGAGGATGCGCTTCGATATCGATCGGGAGTACCTTCTCTCGCAGCTCGAGCGCCTGCTGCGCATCCCCAGCCCCACCGGCTACACCGATTCGATCGTCCATCACGTATCGGCCGAACTCGAGCATCTCGGCGTCGATGCCGAGCTGACCCGACGCGGCGAGATCCGCGCCCGCCTGCCCGGCGAACAGGCACTCGGCGCCCGCGCGATCGTCGCCCATCTCGACACCCTGGGCGCGATGGTCAAGCGACTCAAGGACAACGGCCGGCTCGAGGTCGTGCCGATCGGCCACTGGTCCGCGCGCTTCGCCGAAGGCGCGCGCTGCACCGTGTTCTCGGACGAGCGGGTATTTCGTGGCACGATCCTGCCGCTCAAGGCATCCGGCCATACCTTCAATCGCGAGGTGGACAGCCTGCCGGTCGGCTGGGACTTCGTCGAATTGCGCGTCGACGAGCGTAGCGACAATGCCGCCGATCTCGTTCGCCATGGCATCGAGCCCGGTGACATCGTCGCGATCGACCCCCAGTTCGAGTTCCTCGACAACGGCTACATCGTTTCGCGCCATCTCGACGACAAGGCCGGCGTCGCATTGATGCTGGCCGCCCTGCAGGCCCTCGTGCGCGGCGGCATGGTTCCGCCCGTCGATACCTACTGGATGTTCACGATCGCCGAGGAGGTCGGGGTAGGCGCAGCCTCCATCCTCCTGCCGGAGATCGCCTCGCTGGTGGCGATCGACAACGGCACGACCGCTCCCGGGCAGAATTCGCGCGAGTACGGGGTTACTGTCGCCATGGGCGACGAGACGGGACCCTTCGACTACCACCTCACCCGCAAACTGCTCGGGCTCGCTCGCGAGCATGGCATCGCAACCCAGCGCGATGTGTTCCGGTACTACCGATCCGACCTCGCATCGGCGCTCGTCGCCGGCAACGACATCCGGACCGCCCTGTTGACCTTCGGGATCGATGCGTCGCACGGCTATGAGCGAATCACCATCGACGCGCTCGACTCGGTTGCCGCCCTGATCGCAGCCTATGTCGTGAGCCCGGTGCTGATCAAGCGCGATGCCAGGCCCATCGGGCCGGTGGAGGGCTTCACGTCCCAGCCAGAAGGCCCGGCTCCCGACTGAGGATACAATCACGGACCCAGTCCACCCGCCCTCGCGTCCTTCGATGTCGTCTCCTGTCACGGCCGTCACCAGCGGCGGTCCAGAACTCGCCCGTGAAGTCGGCCGTCGCCGCACCTTCGCGATCATCGCGCACCCGGACGCGGGCAAGACGACGCTGACCGAGAAGCTGCTGCTGTTCGGCGGCGCGATCCAGATGGCCGGGACGGTCAAGGCGCGCAAGAGCGGGCGGCATGCTACGTCTGACTGGATGGAAGTCGAGAAGCAGCGTGGCATTTCGGTGGCAAGTTCGGTCATGCAGTTCGAGCATGCGGGCTGCATGTTCAACCTGCTCGATACGCCGGGCCACCAGGATTTTTCCGAAGACACCTACCGGGTGCTGACGGCGGTCGACGCCGCGGTCATGGTGATCGACGCCGCGCGCGGCGTCGAGGAGCAGACGATCAAGCTGCTCGAGGTGTGTCGGCTGCGCAATACGCCGATCATCACCTTCATCAACAAGCTCGATCGCGAGGTGCGCGAGCCCATCGAACTGCTCGACGAGATCGAGTCGGTGTTGCGCATCGCCTGCGCGCCGGTGACCTGGCCGATCGGAATGGGCAAGCGCTTTCGCGGCGTCTACCACCTGCTCACGCGCGAGGTGCTGCAGTTCAAGGCGGGCGAGGGCAAGGCGGATGCGGTCCCCGAAGTCCTGCGCGGTGTCGACGACCCGCTGCTGGCGGAGCGCTATCCGGACGAGGTCGGGATCCTGCGCGACGAGATCGAACTGGTGGCGGGCGCGAGCGCTCCCTTCGACCTCGACCTCTTCCTGGCGGGCGAACAGACGCCAGTGCTGTTCGGCTCGGCGATCAACAATTTCGGGGTGCGCGAGGTCCTGCGCGCGCTCGCCGAATGGGCGCCGGCGCCCTTGCCGCGGCCGACCATGTCGCGCACGGTCGACCCCACCGAGCGCGCATTCACCGGCTTCGTGTTCAAGATCCAGGCCAACATGGACCCGCGGCATCGCGACCGGATCGCGTTCCTGCGCGTCTGTTCCGGTCGCTACACGCCCGGCATCCGCGCCTCCCACCGCCGGCTCGGCCGGGAAATGAAGATCGTCAATGCCGTGACTTTCATGGCCAACGAGCGGAACCTGCTCGAAGACGCCGTCGCCGGCGACATCCTCGGCATCCACAACCATGGGCAGCTGCAGATCGGCGACACCCTGACCGAGGGCGAGGACCTCGTCTTCAAGGGCATTCCGTACTTCGCGCCCGAATTGTTCAGCCGGGCCCGGCTGCGTGATCCGCTTCGCACCAAGCAACTCGAGAAGGGCCTGCGCGAACTCGGCGAGGAGGGGGCGATCCAGGTCTTCGAGTCGCTGCTCGACAACACGCTGCTGCTCGGTGCGGTCGGCCAGTTGCAGTTCGAAGTGGTCGCGCACCGCCTTGCGACCGAGTATGGCGTCGATGCGATCTTCGAACGGGTCACCCTGGCGGCGGCACGCTGGGTGACTTGCCCCGATGCCGGACACCTGGCGGAGTTCGCTCGTGGCAACCAGGCGCGCCTGGCTCACGATGTCGACGGCAATCTCGTCTATCTCGCCGACACCAGCGTCAACCTCCAGTTCACCCGTGAGCGCTGGCCGAAGGTGATCTTCCACAATACGCGCGAGCACGGCCAGCGGCTGTAGTCCTCGCTCGGCGCCGATGCGATCGGCGCTTTTATCCTCAAGTCAAGGCGGCGTCAAGCGCTCCGGTCCGAATGCCGGATGCGTGCTACAATAGGCCCGTCAAGACGTTGCTCGGCGGCAACGTCCCCGTGACATTCAGCCAGGGCTGGCCTGCCCAGCCCAGCGACGATCAGGGTCTTTCGGGTTTTGGCCGATCGTCGAAGTGCCCCGCAAATCCCACCGATACGGAGGACTCCTTGAAAGCGACGCCCAAGCCCAGTTCCGCGATGAGTGCTACCCACCAGAAATCGGTCGTCAGCAAGCGCCAGGCAGAGCGTATGCGCCGAGGCCGGGTCGAGTCGCGTCCGGAGGACTACAAGAACATCGCCCCGTCCGAACACGCGAAGCGCCTGCACGAGGCCCGTTCGCGTCTCGAGGACCGCAAGATGATGATGGAGTTGGGCCTGCTCTGACGAGCACCCGACCCTGACCCGGAACGAGGCCAAAGCGGCCTCGTTTTTGTTTGTGCGGCGACTTCAGCCGCGCCGGGCGAGCAGGGCCTCCAGTCGAGTGATGATCGCCTCGATCTCCGCTGGTTCGAGCGGCACCAGCTCGAGGACGATCTCCTCGTCGGCCAGCCGATGCGCCATCACCCGGATCGACGGACTGCCGTCGGCGAGCGCAGCGGCGAGGCGCGTCGCGTCGGTGCCCGCCACCGCGGGCGTGACGCGCAGGTGGGCGCGCGAAATGGGCATGCCGCTGGGATCGGGTCGCGACTCGGCAAGGATGCCCGGCAGTCCGGCGCAGCGCTCGACAAAATCGGCTGTCTTGCGGGCCTGCTCGCTGGCCCATTGGGCAGCATCGAGGCCGCGGCGTTCATCGATGGCGGCGAGCAGCCCGACGATCGCTTCCTTGGTGGGTTTCATCGCGCGTCCGATTCCGCGCTCCTGCGCGCGCAGGGCGCGCACCCACTGGGTGTTGCCCGCAACGAGGCCGGCGGTCGGCGAAGCGAGATATTTCTGGCCGCTCGCGAGCACGAGGTCGGCGCCCGTGCCGAGGAGCGCGGGCAGGCGCATGTCCTGGGCGGCGCCATCGATGAAGGCCGGCACGCCGCGTCGATGGGCGGCGGCGACCGCGGCGGAGAGATCGACCACAGCGCCCCGCACCAGCCGCGACGACACCAGCAGCAGGCAGGCGACGTCATCGCCTGCCAAGGCCTGTTCGAGCTGATCGATGGAGCAGGCGTCGTCGTCGCCAGCGAGTACCGGCACGCCGCCGGCAAGACGGATGTCCTGAACTATCGGATGGCCATAATCGACGGCATGGCCGGCGGGCAACACCACGCGACTGGGCCGCTCGCCCGCATCGGGCAGCCTGGCGATGCTCGCGGCGTCCTCGCCGGCGATCGCCGCCGCTACCGCCATCGTGATGGCCCCGGCCACGCAGTGCACGACCGCCCCGGCCTCGGCGCCGCTCCAGCCTGCGATGGCGGCACTCGCGCGCTGCTGCAGTTCCTCGACCATGAGGAACTCGCCGAGGGCCTGCGCGCTGGCTTCGCGGATGGCGAGCGACGAGCGTGAAACACCCAGGGGCGTGAAGGTCCCGGCGGCATTGATGACTGGCGTCAGGGCGAAGCGTTGGTGCAGGCTCATGATGGATGTGGTCGTTGGGTGGGGCAGGGGTTTGCAGGCGCGTCGATTGCAGGCGGACCCGCAAGCCCACATCATAGGCGCTGCCCCGCGCGCAAGTGCCAGGAGCTGACAACATGGAATCGGAATGTCGACCGTGAAAGCCCGGATCCTGGCGAGCGCCGCGCTGGTGATCGGTCTCGGCGCCTGCACGGGCGCCGGGGTCGCGCCGGTTGCCGTCACCACGCTCGATTCGACCGCCTTCGCGATGTGTCCATGGAATCTCGACGAGCCGGGCGTGGTCGACGTGCATGACAAGGCCGGCTTCGAAACGCTGCTGGCGCGGGCTGGTCTCGAGGCGCCACGCGTCGCCGGATGGCGGCCCGACTTTGGCAGCGACCGGGTCGTGCTTGTCGCGGTTGGTCCGCGTCCTTCGGCTGGTTATCGGGTCGAGTGGATCGACGCGACGCTGGTCGACCGGCAACTGCGCGCTCGCGTGGAAGTCCGGCCGCCCACCAGCGGCGAGATGTCGGCCACGGTGGTCATCCGGCCCTGCGTGCTGGCGTGGGTGAGGGCGCCTGGTGCGCAGCGGGTCGAAGTCTTCGACGCCCGTAGCGGCGAACCCTTCGCGGCGTCGGCCGCGAAACGCTGAGAGGAGCGGGCGAACTGTCGACGATGGAGGCGGATGCCGCGCGTTACGGGATCGTCGCGCTCTACCGCGAGTTATGGCGCCATGCGCGAAACCATCGGGGGCAGATTCTCGGCGCCTTCGCGCTGTTGTTCGGCTCGCAGCTCTTCCGGCTGTCGGTGCCATGGCTGACCGCCCAGGCGATCGACAGCGTGCAGCGCAGCGGGCTCGAGGGCATCGGCGTTGCGGGCCGCTGGCTCTTGATCGGCTTCCTGGCCACCGCGGCGAGCTGGCTGCTGCACGGCCCCGGGCGGGTCCTGGAGCGCAACGTTGCCCTCGTCGCGCGCCGCAGTCTCTCGGCCGAACTCGTCGACAAGCTCTTTGCGCTGCCCCTGGCCTGGCACGACCGACATCATTCGGGTGAAACCCTCCAGCGCCTGCGCCAGTGCACCGGCGCCCTGTACGACTTCGCCCAGAGCCAGTTCATCTACCTGCAGAACGCGGTGCGCCTGGTCGGCCCGGTCATCGCGCTGTGCCTGATCGACCTGCGCGTCGGTACAGTCGCCCTGGCTGGCTACCTGCTGATCGCGGTGGTCATCATCGCCTTCGATCGCCGGATGATGGCGCTCGCGCATCGCGAGAACGCCGCCGAGAGGCGCCATGCGGCGACCCAGCTGGACGCCTTCGGCAGCATCGGTACCGTCAACGCCTTGCGGATGGGGCGCGGCCTCGCGCGGCTCATCGATGAGCGCCTGGTCGCCATCTTCGAGCCGCTCAGGCGCTCCATCGCTGTCAACGAGTGGAAGTGGTGCAGCGTCGACCTGCTCGCCGCGGGGCTGGCCATCGGCCTGGTCGCCATGTATGCCGCGTTCCTCGTGGCCGGAGTCGACGGCGAGGCTGGCGGGCCCGACGGCGAGCCGGCCGTACCGATCGGCCGGCTCTTCATGGTCTATGAATACGCTGCCCAGGCCGGCGGGGTGATCACCGCCCTCGGGGCCCACCTGCAGGGCTTTGCCCGCCAGCGCGCCGACTTTGCGGCTGGGGACGTAATACGCAGCGCAGCCGGGGATCCACGCTTGTCCGGTGGCCCGATCCTGCCGTCCGACAGCGAGCCTGATCCGGCTGATGGCAAGCGCGTGTCGGCTCCGGCTCGTGCGCAGTCGGACTGGAGTGCCCTGCGCATAGACGGCCTGCGCTTCTCGCATCCGCAGGGCGCAGCGCTGGCCGTCGACGGCCTGGCGCTGCAGCGGGGCAGGCGATATGCGCTGGTTGGTCCGAGCGGGTCGGGAAAGAGCACCTTGTTGCGGGTCCTCGCCGGCCTTTACCCGGTACGCGAAATTTCCCTGGCGGTCGATGACGCACCGGTCCGCACCGATCCCGCGGAAGTCGCGGCATGGCTGCGTGGCGCGGCAACCCTGGTTCCGCAGGAGGCGGAGCTATTCGAGGGAACGGTAGCCGAGAACCTCGGCCTGGCGACTCGGGCCGACGGCAGCCAGGCCGACCGGAGGGCCATGGGCGAGGCCTTGCAGGCCAGCCTCGCGGACCATTTCCTGGGTGAGGCGGGACCGGATGCCCGGGTGGCCGAGCGTGGCGGCAATTTCTCGGGAGGCCAGCGCCAGCGGATCGCGCTGGCCCGGGGAATCATCGCCGCCGGAGGTAGCGGCCTGCTGCTGCTCGACGAACCGAGTTCCGCGCTGGATGTGGAGACCGAGGCGGCGGTGTTCGCCCGCCTGTTCGCCGCTTTCGGTGACAGCTGCATCGTCGCCTCGGTGCACCGGCGCGAGATGCTCGCGCACTTCGACGAGATCCTGCGGGTCGAGGGAGGCCGCCTGGTGGGCAGCCCTGTCGGCCCGATGGACCGGCAGGGCTGAGCGGCCTTCACTGCCCGGTGGCGGCCGTCCTAGCTGGCGCCCACCGCCTTGCTCCGGCGCGCGGTGACGCTGGCAAGGAGGAGAGCGACGATGGCAACCGCGGCGCCGACCAGATCGGTATGGCCTTCCGGAATCATGAGCATGAGCGCGGCGACACCAGTGGCGATCCGGATCCAGCTGGAAAGCACCCCGATTCGCCAGAAATAGCCCTCGAAAGCAGCGGCCAACAGGATCACCGCAACCGTTGCTGTCGCGCAGGACTGGATGATGGTGACGGTTTCACCCTTCATGATCAGCGCGGGTTGCAGCACGAAGAGCACCGGCAGCACCAGCAGCAGGCTGCCGATGCGTAGCGCCTTGAAGCCCGTCGCCATGGCGTCGGACTTGGCGATCGATGCCGCCGCGATCGCCGCGAGTGCCACCGGCGGGGTGATGAACGAGACCATGCCCCAGTAGAAGATGTACAGGTGGGCTGCCATCGGATCGATGCCGACTTCGATGAGCGCCGGGGCGAGGACGATCGCGAGGAAGATGTAGCAGGCCGAGGCGGTCATGCCCATGCCCAGCACGAAGCTGGTGACGGCGCCGGCGGCGAGCAACAGGTAGACGTTGCCGCCGGCGTACTGGACCAGTTCGCGGGAGAAGGAGTTGGCCACGCCGGTGATCGACATCGCGCCGATGATGAGGCCGATACCAGCGATCAGGCAGACCAGCTGGGCGAGTCCCTGGCCGACATCGACGGTCAACTGGCAGAAGGCGCGCAGGTTGAAGCCGGTGCTGCGCGCGCGCAGGATTGCGAAGACCAGCAGGAACAGCGAGACCCAGAAAGGCGCCGCCGCCTCGATCCGCCAGGCCAGCAGCAGGTAGGTCAGGCCGATCAGCGCCACGATGTAGTGCCAGCCGATCTTGAGGGTCGACCACAGGGGCGGAACCTCGCTGCGATCCATGCCCACCAGTCCGTTGCGCGCCGCATAGCAGTCGGTCTGCAGCATCAGGGCGAGGTAGAACAGGAGCGCCGGCAGGAACGCGGCGACGACGACCTCGGCATAGGGCACGTTCAGGAAGCTCGCCATGATGAACGCGGCCGCTCCCATCACGGGCGGCATGATGCAGCCGCCGGTCGATGCGCAGGCTTCGACCGCAGCCGCGTAGGTGGGCGAGTAGCCGCAGCGCTTCATGGTCGGGATGGTGATCGTGCCGGTGGTCAGCACGTTCGAGGTCGGGCTGCCCGAAAGCATGCCGAACAGTCCCGACGAGAAGATCGAGACCTTGGCGGGCCCGCCGCGCGCCTTGCCGAGCACCGCGGAGGCGAAGTCCATGAAGAAGGTACCGCCGCCGGTATTGGCGAGGATGACCCCGAACACGATGAAGCCGACCAGGGTGTCGGTGACGACCTGCATCGGGATGCCGATGATGCTCTCGAGCCCGAACGTGTGCTCGGTGACCGTCTGGGCGAGGTCGAGTTGCACGCCCCACAGGAAGCCCGGCATGTAGCCCGCATAGAGCGGATAGGCCGCGATGATCAGGCAAAAGATGAAAAGGATCCATTCGCCGGTGCGTCGCAGGCCCTCGAGGGCGAGCGCGACGTAGAGACCCGCGAGCAGGGTGGGGCCCATCGGGGCCTCCAGGTTCCAACCCCGGTCGATGATCTGCTGCGCGTTGAGGAGCAGCCAGAACGAGGATGCGAGCACGAGGATCACGAGTGCCCAGTCGTACCAGCGGACCGCGACCTGGCCCTTGCGGGCCGGGAAGGCGAGGTAGCCGACGGCGAGGAACAGCCCGATCATCAGGTAGTAATAGCCGGTGCTGACCGGCCGGAACCCGAAAAGACCCAGGTTGAAGATCTGGTTGACGCTGGCGAAAAGGCCCAGCACCGTGAGGACGAAGGTCGCCCAGAACGGTACGCCTTGCAGGCGTACCGAACGGGCTTCCGGATCCTCGAACGCAGCTACCGGGCTTGCATCGTTCGGGGCGGCGGTCAGGCTCATGCGCGGCTCAGAGAGAGTCGATGACTTTCGCGCGCTGCTCGTCCCAGAGCTTGCGCAGGCCTTCCTCGTCGGCCGACTTCGCGGCGGCCGTACCGATGAAGCCCTTCCAGGCGTCCTGCATCGCCGCGTGGCGCTTGAGCATGCCGTCCTGCCAGGCCTGGTTCTCGTCGTTCCACTGGCCGATTTCCTTCAGGTAGCGGATCGCGCCTTCGTGGAACGCCGCATCCATCGGCGGGGTGCCCGCCTTCTTGATGTTCCAGCGCGGCATGATCGGCGCGGCGTCCTTGAACAGGTCGTAGGACTCGGCGACGGCCTTGAGCATCACGTAGGCCTGGTCGGCGGCGGACTCTGCCGGCACGGTGATCATCGGGTAGCGGTAGCCCATCATCCAGACCGGCTTTTCCGCCGACAGGCCGGCGCCGATGCTCTCCTCGAGCGGATCGATGAAGGGCACGACCTTCTTCGCGCGGGCCCAGCCTTCCTTGTTCTCGGGCGGCAGCGGAACCCAGCCGATGCCCTGGGGGCTGGCTTCGAGTTCGCGCAGGGCGGCGGCAGCCGGCGCAACGCCGCAGGCGTCGGCGCGACCCTCGATCAGCGCCTTCATGCTGGCGCCATAGCTCGGTACTTCGACGAGTTCGACGTCGTCCCAGGTCAGGCCGCCGAACGCGAGGATCGGCAGCGACTTGATGTTGACCGAGCTGTTGGCCTTGGCGATCGCGAAGCGCTTGCCCTTGAGGTCTTCGGCCTTCTTGATGCCGCTGACCGCGGTCACGCAGATCGAGAATGCGTTGAGCCGGCCGGCCAGGGTGCGCAGGTTCTGGGGCCCGAGTTCCGGCGTGCAGTATTCGTAGATGCCTTCGGTGGCGAAGAACAGCTCATTGGCCAGCCAGGCATGCGAGACGCGCCCATCGAGCAAGGGCTTGACTCGGCCGATCGCGCTGCCGGAAGGCTGCAGCCGCACGCGCGAGCCGTATTTCTTGCCGAAGGCGTCCGCGATGGCCGAGGCCTCGACGTAGCCGGTCGAGCCGACGTCGTAGGTGCTCCAGATCATCGTCGAAGGCAATTCGGTCTTGGCCAGCGCCGAGCCGGCGCGGCCGAGGGCGGCCAGGGCGGCGATGCTGCCGGTTGCCTGGAGGTACTGTCTGCGAGTGATTCCCATGGCTGTCTCCTTGTGGATTGATTGGCGCCGCGTTCAGGGAGTTGGCCCGCCGGAGCGGCTCCCGGGTGGCTGGCGTCGAATCGATGGCTGGTCGCCCGCCAGGCGGCGGGCGGTGCGGGGGGATGGTAGGGGCCGCGAATCGGCCCGCCAATTGGCTTTAGCTTAAGGGGCTCTTCGGAAATTTGTAAGTACGGGTATCCCGGCATCGGCCTGCGAGACTTCCTCCGAGACGACCAATGTTAAGCTGCCGGACGAAAAAAGACAGTTGGAGACAGAGCCATGGGCGCCAAGCCAATGTCGAGCGCGATTTCCGGCGAAACCCGTCCGCAGCCGACCGAGCATGTCGACGTCCTCGTGGCTGGCGCCGGAATCTCGGGCGTGGGCGCCGCCTGGCACCTGCGCCATCGCTGCCCCGGCAAGCGCTTCGTCGTGCTCGAGTCCCAGGACGGTTTCGGCGGTACCTGGCGAACCCACCGGTATCCCGGGATCCGGTCCGACTCCGACCTCTTCACCTTCGGCTATGGCTTCAAGCCCTGGATGGGCAAGCCGATCGCCACCGCCGAGGAGATTCTCGCCTACATGGGCGAGGTGATCGACGAGAACGACCTCGCCCGTCACATTCGCTACCGGCACCGGATCGAGCGGGCGAGCTGGTCCGGGGAAGAAGCCCGCTGGACCATCGAAGGGCGGCGCGTCGATACTGATGAGCCGTTCCGCATCACCGCCGGCTTCCTCTGGATGTGCCAGGGCTACTACCGCCACGCCGGGGGCTATACGCCCGACTGGCCGGGGATGGACAAGTTCGGCGGCCGGATCGTTCATCCCCAGGAATGGCCCGACGATCTCGAGCTGGAGGGCAAGCGGGTCGTCGTGATCGGCTCGGGGGCGACGGCGGCGACGCTGGTGCCGGCGATCGCGGGGCGCTGCGCCGAAGTGACCATGCTGCAGCGCTCGCCCACCTTCTACATCACCGGGCGGAACTCCAACGAGCTTGCGCAGACCCTGCGCGAACTCGAGATCCCCGATGAATGGACCCATGAGATCGTCCGCCGCAAGATCCTGTTCGACCAGCAACGATTCACCCGGCGGGCGTTCACCGAGCCCGAGGCGGTCAAGGCGGAATTGCTGGCCGGCGTGCGGGCTTATCTGGGCGAGGACTTCGACATCGACCGGCACTTCACGCCGAGCTACCGGCCGTGGCGACAGCGCATCGCCTTCATACCCGATGGCGATCTGTTCCGGGCAATCGCCGCCGGCACGGCCTCGGTGGTGACCGACCATATCGAGGCCTTCGACGCGACCGGCATCCGGCTCGCCTCGGGCGAGCATCTCGATGCCGACGTGGTCGTGACCGCCACCGGCTTCGATCTCAGCGTCCTGGGCGGCATCGAGTTCACGGTCGATGGACGGCCGCTCGCGTTCGACGAAACCACCACCTGGCGCGGCACGATGTTCACCGGGGTGCCGAACATGGCCTGGGTCTTCGGCTACTTCCGCGCGAGCTGGACGCTGCGCTCCGACCTGGTGGCCGACTTCGTCTGTCGCCTGCTCGCGCACATGGAAGCGCATGGGGCGAAGCGCGTGGTGCCGCAACTGCGTCCGGAGGATGCCGGCATGCCGGTGCTGCCCTGGGTCGACGAACAGGACTTCAACCCCGGCTACGTCAACCGCGGTGTCCACCTGCTGCCGAAGCAGGGCGATCGCCAGCCCTGGCGCCATACCCAGGACTACTGGGCCGATTGCATCGAGCTGCCGGACGCGGACCTCGACGAAGGCCTGCGCTACTCCTGAGCCCGGGGCCCTGCGGGCGGGCATCCGCAGGCTGGAGTACATTTCCGATGCTGGATCCGCCGCTATTCGATGGCGGGCGGACGCGCATTACGGAGATGGTCCCCATGGCTCTCGAACTCAACGACGAAGTCGTCGATACCCCGCCGCGTGACGCGGCCTCGGTGCTGCTGCTGCGCGACGCCGCCAATGGCGTCGGCGTGGAGATCTTCATGGTGCGACGCCACCAGCGCTCGGATGTGCTGGGCGGCGCCTATGTGTTTCCGGGCGGCAAGGTCGACGAAGCCGATTCGGCCGTGGTCAGGGATGCCGCCCTGATGGAGCGCATGTACCAGCGCCTCGGCGAACCGGACCTGGGCCGCGAGATGGCGGCCGCGATGTTCGCGGCCGCCGCCCGCGAAACGGTCGAGGAATGCCATGTCACGGTCGCTGTCGCCGAGCTCGTGCCCTTCACTCGCTGGATCACCCCCCGCACCCCATCGCTGCAACGCAAGCGCTTCGATACGCGCTTCTTCGCCGCGCCACTGCCCGATGGCGCGCAGGCGACCCATGACAACCATGAAGCGGTCGACAGCATCTGGTTCGCGCCGCGCCTTGCGCTCGAGCGCTACTGGGCCGGCGACATCGACCTCGCGCCGCCGCAGATCATGAGCCTCGCGCAACTCGCGCGCTATCGCAGCCTGTCCGATGCGCTGGCGGATTTCGACCGCCGGCCGCCACCGCTCATCGAGCCGGCCTCGATGAAGATCGAGGAGGCGAGGGCGGTCGCCTATCCGGGCGATCCGGCGCACTCGCGGCGCGACAAAGTCATGCCGGGGCCGACCCGGCTGGTCTTCCGCAACAAGCGCTTCGAGCCCGAAGGCGGGTTCGCGGCCTTCTTCGAGGAGTAAGAGCCTGTGCCGGAACTCTCGTCCGAAGCGGTCGCCAATCCCGCTGAACTCGGCTTTTCCGCTTCGCGGCTCGCGCGCATCCGCGAGCGCCTTGCGGCCGATGTCGACGCCGGCGGCCTGCCGGGGGCGGTCTGGCTGGTAGCGCGCCACGGGCGCATCGCCTGCTTCGAGGCGATCGGCCAGCGTGATCCGAAGACGGGCGGGGCCATTGGGCTCGATTCGATCTTTCGCATCTACTCGATGACCAAGCCGATCGTCTCGCTCGCGACGCTGATGCTGCTCGAGCGCGGCCTGGTCAGGATCGGCGATCCCGTGGCCGAATACATTCCCGCCTTCGCCGATACCCCGGTGGCGGTCGAGCACGAAGGCAAGTTGAGCCTGCGCGCGCCGCAGCGGCCAATGACCGTCCAGGACCTCCTGCGGCACACCTCCGGCCTGACCTATGAGTTCCTCGGGCCCGGCGAGGTGCGCCGGCGCTACGCCGAGGCCAGGATCGCCTCGCGCCGGCGCACCAATGCGCAGTTCTGCGACGAACTTGCGAAGATCCCGCTGCTCCACGATCCGGGCGCGTCCTGGGAG
>Ga0079224_100004361_pt1 | contig 18258 bp, 15 predicted proteins | sample Stecom2015_FD_80414 | JGI IMG/M metagenome (GOLD analysis project Ga0079224, IMG submission 80414) | Agricultural soil microbial communities from Utah to study Nitrogen management - Steer compost 2015 | ecosystem: Environmental > Terrestrial > Soil > Agricultural land | place: USA: Utah...
GCCGGTGTACTCCTTGACCTCGTCGGCCGTCCTGACCTTGCACAGGAAGCGCGCGACCTCGGTCTTGATCCCGCCGTTGCCGCCGACGTGCAGTTCCCAGCCCGAATCCACCGCGATGATGCCGACGTCCTTGATGCCGGACTCGGCGCAGTTGCGCGGGCAGCCGGACACCGCGAGTTTCACCTTGTGCGGGCTCCACATGTTGGCCAGCATGGTTTCCAGGTCGATGCCCATCTGGGTGCTGTTCTGGGTGCCGAAGCGGCAGAACTCGCTGCCCACGCAGGTCTTTACCGTGCGGATCGACTTGCCGTAGGCGTGGCCCGACTGCATCCCGAGGTCGCGCCAGACGTCGACCAGATCCTCCTTCTTCACCCCGAGCAGGTCGATGCGCTGGCCGCCGGTCACCTTGACCATCGGCACCGCGTACTTGTCGGCCACGTCTGCGATGCGGCGCAGCTCGCTGGCGTTGGTCACGCCGCCCTTCATCTGCGGGATCACCGAGAAGGTGCCGTCCTTCTGGATGTTGGCGTGGGCGCGTTCGTTGATGAAGCGGCTCTGCGGGTCGTCGATCGCCTCGCGCGGCCAGGTCGAGAGCATGTAGTAGTTGATCGCCGGGCGGCAGGCCGCGCAGCCGTTGGGCGTGCGCCATTCCATGAAGGCGTAGGTCTGGGCGTGGCTGACCAGGTGGTGCTCGCGGATCGCCTGGCGCACCTCGCCATGGGTGAGGTCGGTGCAGCCGCACACCGCCTTGGTCTTCGGCGTCTCCTGGAAATTCGAGCCCAGGCAGTTCATCAGGATCTGTTCGACCAGACCGGTGCACGAGCCACAGGAGCTGGCCGCCTTGGTGTGCTTCTTGACGTCGTCGACGGTGAACAGCCCCTGCTCGCGCACCGCCTTGACGATCGTGCCCTTGCACACGCCGTTGCAGCCGCAGACCTCGTCGGCGTCGGCCATCGCCGCCACCCGGTCCTGGCCGCCGGTGCCGGCGTCGCCCAGCGCGGTCTCGCCGAAGGCCAGGGTGTCGCGGCGGTCGCCGATCGCGGCGCCGTCCTTGATCTGCCTGAAGTACCAGGCGCCGTCGCCGGTATCGCCGTACAGGCAGGCGCCGACGAGCCTGTCGTCGCGGATGACCAGCTTCTTGTACAGGCCGCCGACCGGATCGCTGAGCACGATCTCCTCGGTGCCCTCGCCGCCCATGAACTCGCCGGCGGAGAACAGGTCGATGCCGGTGACCTTGAGCTTGGTCGAGACCGCCGACCCCTTGTAGATGCCGATGCCGTAGGTGGCCAGGTGGTTGGCGCAGACCTTGGCCTGCTCGAACAGCGGCGCCACCAGGCCGTAGGCGACGCCGCGGTGCGCGGCGCATTCGCCGACCGCATAGACGCGCGGGTCGAAGGTCTGGAGCGAATCGTTGACCACGATGCCGCGGTTGCAGTGGATGCCGGCCTCCTGCGCCAGCGCGGTGTTGGGGCGGATGCCGGCGGCCATCACCACGAGGTCCGCCGGGACTTCGCTGCCGTCGGAGAAGCGCACGCCGACGACTTCGCCGGCGTCGTTGCCGAGCAGTTCGCTGGTCGAGGTGTTGAGCCGGAATGCCAGCCCGCGCTCGACCAGCGATTTCTCGAGCAGGGCGCCGGCGACGGGATCGAGCTGGCGCTCGAGCAGCCAGCCGGCCAGGTGCACCACGGTGACCTCCATGCCGCGCAGCTTCAGGCCATTCGCGGCTTCCAGGCCGAGCAGGCCGCCGCCGATGACCACCGCGTGGCGCTTCGTCCTCGCCGCGTCGATCATGGCCTGCGTGTCGTGGATGTCGCGGTAGCCGATTACGCCCGCCAGGTCCTTGCCCGGGATCGGCAGGATGAAGGGCAGCGAGCCGGTGGCCAGCAGCAGGCGGTCGTACCCGGCCTCGGTACCGTCGGCGGCGATCACGCGGCGGTGCACGCGGTCGATGCGGGTGACCTGCTTGCCCAGGTGCAGGGTGATGCCGTTGTCCGCGTACCAGGACAGCGGGTTGAGCACGATGTCGTCGAAGTCCTGCTCGCCGGCGAGCACCGGCGAGAGCAGGATGCGGTTGTAGTTGGGGTGGGGCTCGGCGCCGAACACGGTGATGTCGTACATGCCGGGCACGAGCTTGAGCAGTTCCTCCAGCGTGCGGATGCCGGCCATGCCGTTGCCCACCACCACCAGTCGTGGCTGTTTCATCGGGTTGCCTCGTCTCGGGTCTGCGCGCCGTCGAGTGCGCGGGTCATGAAGGTGCTGCAGGGATCCGCGCGGTAATCGGCGAACGGCCCGCATTCGCCGAAGCCGAAGCGCGCGTACAGCGCCCGCGCCGGCGCGAACTCCGGCTGGCTGCCGGTTTCCAGGCTCAGCCGGCGGTAGCCGCGCCGGAGCGCCTCGGCGACCAGCAGCTCCAGCAGGGCGGCGGCGACGCCGCGGCGCCGCGCCTGCGGCACGGTGTGCATCGACTTCACCTCGCCGTGGCCGGGATCGAGTTCGCGCAGGGCCGCGCAGCCCAGCAGCACGCCGTCCTCCCAGGCGCTCCAGAAGGTGATGTCCGGTGCGCGCAGGCGCTGCAGGTCGAGCGCGTGCACGCTGTCGGGTGGCGAGATCCCGTGCATCTCGTCCAGGTGCGCGCGCAGCAGCGCGGCGACCTCTGGTCCGTCGAGCGGGTCGATGGCGATCTGCATGCTCATACCCGCGCCGCGCCGACCGTCGACCAGCGCATCCGCCAGCGCTGCTTGACCCCGACCAGGCACAGCGAGGCCGCCAGTGAGATCGCCGCGAACAGCCACAGCCCTGGCGCGTAGCTGCCGAGCTGCTGCTTGACCACGCCCATGCCCGCGGCCAGCACGAATCCACCGATGCCGCCGGCCATGCCGATCAGCCCGGTCATCAGCCCGATCTCGGCGCCGAAGCGCTGCGGCACCAGCTGGAACACCGCGCCGTTGCCGGCGCCCAGGCACAGCAGGGTGGCCACGAACAGCGCCACCGTCGCCACCGGCCCGCCCACGCCCAGCGCGGCCGCCGCCACCAGCGCGGTCACCGCCACGTACCCCCCCTGCAGGCTGCGGGTCCCGCCGATGCGGTCGGCGATCACGCCGCCGATCGGCCGCATCACCGAGCCGGCGAGCACGCAGGCCGCGGTGGCCCAGCCGGCGATCTTCGGCGCGAACCCGAACTGGTCGTGGAAATAGCCGGGCAGGGCGCTGGCGAAGCCGGCGAAGCCGCCGAAGGTGATCGCGTAGAAGAACATGAACCACCACGAGTCGCGGTTGCCGACCAGCACCGCCGCGTAGTCGCGCAGCCGCTTGTGCGCCACCGGCACCGGCGCGTCCTTGGCGCACAGCGCGAACACCACGAGCACCACCAGCAGCGGCAGGCAGGCCAGGCCGAACACGTTGCGGAAGCCGAACGCCGCCGCCAGGGCCGGCGCGAACAGCGCCGCCAGCACCGTGCCCGAGTTGCCGGCGCCGGCGATGCCCATCGCCGTGCCCTGGTGCTCGGGCGGATACCAGCGCGAGGCCAGCGGCAGGGCGACCGCGAACGAGGCGCCGGCCACGCCCAGCATCAGCCCGAGCAGGAGCGCCTGGCCGAAGCTGTGCACGCCCAGCCACCAGGCGACGGCCAGCGAGGCGATCACCAGCGCCTGCGCCAGCAGCCCGGTGCGGCGCGCGCCGATCCGGTCGGCCAGCAGGCCGAGGAACAGCCGCAGCACGGCGCCGCACAGGATCGGCACCGCCACCATCAGCGCCCGCTGCTGGGTGTCGAGCAGGAGCACCTCGGCGATCTGCACCTGCATCGGGCCGAGCAGGTACCAGACCATGAAACTCAGGTCGAAGTAGAGGAAGGCCGCGACCAGGGTCGGGGTGTGTCCGGCCTGCCAGAAGGAACGGTTCATCGCGCACTCTCCGTGGGAGTGGCGGCCGCCGCGGAATCCACCGCGTCCCGCGACGGCCGCGGGGAGGGGAAGGCAAAAAAAACGGCGCCATCCGGCCGGGGGAGGGAAGGCCGGAATGACGCCGTTGTCTGCGCCCCGGGGCCGCCGTTGGCCCCGGGTCGGTGGAACTGTGCGCCGGCGCGTCCCTGCGCCGACGGTTATTGCATCGCAACACGCGTGCCAACGGTTCCTGGACGGGGGTAGGCTGTGTCGGCTGCCGGGCAGCCAAGCCGCCTGGGCGCTCCACTCGATTTCAAATCAACAGGTTGGGCGCCGCGAAAAGCAGGGCGGCATCGGCTTGGCCAAGCTCCGAGCGCGCGCAGGCGGGGACCTCTCAGCACTATTTCGGTGCGTGCTTCGCACCGTTAGGGTGCAAAGGAGCAGGTCGTCCGCGCTCCTCTCCGCGCGACTCTCCACTGGGCCCGGCAGGGGGTGTGCGTCCGGAGGCTGGACGGACCTTGTCCGAAGTCCGCGGCAGTGCCCTTGCGGGCCTGCTCCCATGCGCGCCTACTCCCAGCGCATCCCGTCGAAGAGCACGCTGCGGCGGATGTCGCCGCGCGGCAGCGGCACGCCGGCCTGGAGCGCGGCCAGGCGGTAGCTGTCAAGCCGGTGCAGTTCGGCCAGGCGGGCGTCGTCGCCGAGCGCATCGGGCGACAGCCAGCCCCAGCGCCGGAACTGGTGCAGGAACCAGCGCCCGTCGGACAGCCACGGGAAGTTGACCTCGCCGTCGCCGTGGAAGCGCAGCCGGGTGGCGCGCTGGTCGCCCTCGGGCAGCAGCAGGCATTTGTCCAGGGCCTCGACCGGCAGGTCGATCGCGCGATCCTCCGCCAGCCAGTGCGCCGCACGCGTGCGGTGGCCGGGCTCCTCGTCCAGCCAGCGGCAGGCTTCGAGCACGGTCGCGGTCAGGGCGGTGGCGGCCTCGGGTTCGAGCGCGGCGAATGCGCGCCGGCAGGCCAGCACCTTTTCCGGATGTCCGGGCCACAGCTCGCCGCTGCGGATCACCCGCGCGCCGATCTCCTGGGCCTCGGCCTGCGCCGCCCAGGGCTCGCCGACGCAGTAGCCGAGCAGGTCGCCGCGGGCCAGCGCCGCCGGCATTTCCGGTGGCGGCAGGGTCACCGCCTCGACGTCGTGCAGCGGATCGACGTCCTGCGCGGCCAGCCAGTAGTACAGCCACATCGCGTGGGTGCCGGTGGGGAAGGTCTGGGCCAGGCGCGGGCGCCGGCGCGGGATGTCCAGGGCCTCGCGCAGCGTGGCGCCTTCGCGCAGGCGGTGTGCGGGTCCGGGCGCCAGTACGATCGCCTGGCCGTTGTGGTTGAGCACCATCAGCACCGCCATCGGTTCGCGTGGCCCGCCGATGCCGGTGTCGATGCCGTAGGCCATGCCGGCCAGCGCGTGCGCGGCGTCGAGCTCGCCCGACAGCAGGCGGTCGCGCACCGCCGCCCACGAGGCCTGTCGCTGCAGCTGCAGCGACAGGCCATGGCGCCGGTCCAGGCCCAGGCGCACTGCGACCACCAGCGGCGCGCAGTCCACCAGCGGCATGAAGCCGATCCGCAGGCTGCGCAGCACGGCGGGGCCGCGGCTCATCCGAGCAGCTCCGCCATCGACAGGATCCGGCGCGCCACGTCGGCCAGCTTCAGGTTCTGCCGCATCGCCTGCTGGCGCAGGGCAGCGTAGGCATCGCGTTCGCTCATGCCGCGCTTCTCCATCAGCAGGCCCTTGGCCTGCTCGATCAACTTGCGGTCCTGCAGCTGCTGCTGCACGCCCTCGAGCTGCTGGCGCAGCTGCGCTTCCTGCTCGAACCGCGCCAGCGCCACCTGGATGATCGGGCGCAGGCGTGCCGGCGCCAGGCCGTCGACCACGTAGGCCGCGACCCCGGCGCCGACCGCGGCGCGGATCAGCTGTTCGTCGCCGCTGGCCGAGAACACCACTACCGGCCGCGGCGCATGCCGGTGCAGCATGGCCAGCTGCTCGAGCGCGTCGCGCGAGGGCGAGTCGACGTCCATGATCACCACGTCGGGCCGGTGCGCCTCGACCGCATGCAGCAGCGCCCGCACGCCGTCGACCACGTCCACGACCTCGTGCCCGCTGTCCTCCAGCGCGGCGCGCAGGTCGCCGATCGGCTTGGCCGTATCGCTGATGAGGAGGACGCGCGGCATGCCTGTGGGGGGCGCCTTGCTGGCGGCGGGGCCGGTCTGAGGTTATGTTGCCTTGCAACATAATCGCTGGCGACGTGGTTTGCCAAGGGAGCCCGGATGCCGCTCTACCCCCTGTTCGCCGACCTGGCCGGCCGCGAGGTGCTCGTGGTGGGGGGTGGCGAGGTCGCCCAACGCAAGGTCGAGGCCCTGCTGCACGCCGGCGCCCGGGTGCGGCTGCACGCGCTTGAGCTGCACCCGGCCCTGGCCGCGTGCGAGGCCGAGGGCCGGCTCGAGCGCCTGCCCGGGAGCTTCGACCCGGCCTGGATCGACGAGGCCTGGCTGGTGGTGGTGGCCACCGACGATGCCGCGCTCAACGCCGCCATCGCCGCCCGCGCCGGCACCCGCCGCCGGCTGGTCAACGTGGTCGACGATGCGGGCCTGTCCACCTTCCAGGTGCCGGCGGTGATCGAGCGCGCGCCGCTGCAGCTGGCGATCTCGTCCGGTGGCGCCGCGCCGATGCTGGCCCGGCGCCTGCGCGAGCGCCTGGAGACCGAACTCGACCCGGCGCTCGGTGCCCTGGCCGGACTGTTCGCCGCGCACCGCGCGGACATCCGCGCGCGTCTTCCCGACATGGCCCGCCGTCGCCGCTGGTTCGATGCCGTGATCGACGGGCCGGTCCTGGCGCTGCTGCGCGAAGGCCGCGACGACGCCGCGGCGCAGGCGTTCTCCGCGCAGCTCGAACGCGCCGACGACCTGCCGGGCGGCGGGCGCGCCAGCCTGGTCGGCACCGGCCCGGGCGATCCCGGCCAGCTCAGCCTGGCCGCGCTGCGGGCGATGAACCTGGCCGACGTGCTGCTGGTCGACCCGGCCGTCAGCGAGGCGGTGCTGGCGCTGGCGCGCAAGGACGCGCCGCACGAGCCGGCGCCCGCCGATCCGGCGGCCGGCGCGGCGCGGGTGCGCGCGCATGCCGGCGCGGGGCGGCACGTGGTCTGGCTGCGCCCGGGCGACGGCTTCCGCGAGCCGCCGTATGCCGCCGTGGCGGCCGGGCTGGCCGACGCGTCCTGGCCCTGCGAACTGCACCCGGGCATCGCCGCCGCCGCGGACGCCACCGGAGCCGCCCTGTAGGAGCGGCTGCAGCCGCGACCCCCGGCGCCAGGTCACGCATACGCCAGCCGCCTCGCGTCTCCAATGCCCCCTGTAGGCGCGGCTTCAGCCGCGACAGGAAGCAGGTTGCACCGTGCGGACATGACGCGGTCGCGGCTGAAGCCGCTCCTACAGGGGCGGGTCGTCGAGCGTGCTGGCAGGCGACAGCCAGCGGCCGCCGGTGGGAATGGACGGGTCGAAGCGGCGACCGGGGTGCTGCGGGCGCGGCGGGGGGACGGACATCGCGCCTATCTGGCCAGCGCGCTGCTCGAGGCGGCCAGCAGCTGCAGTTCTTCCTCAAGCTGCGCGATGCGCCCGGCCAGGGCCGCGGTCTGCCCCGCGTCCACGTGCACCAGCCCGTCGAGCAGCTCCGACAGCTGGCGCAGGCGATCGCGCTGCCCGCGCAGGTCCAGCCGGCTGCGGTGGCCGCGCAGGTCGCGGACCTCGGCATGGCCGCCGTGGCGATGGCGCAGCTCCTGCAGTGCAAGCTGCAGCCGCGAGGCGATGCGCAGGTCGGCATCGCTCCACGGCGCGCTGGTGCCGCGCACGGTTTCGTTCCAGGCCTCGAAGCTGCGGCGCGGGCCGATCCGGCGGCCGTCGTCGCCGAGCGCCAGCGGGGCGTCGGGGCGGCCCGCCCACCGCACCTCCTCGACCTGTTCGCAGCGGAAGAACAGCAGCCACCCGTCACGCGCCGGATCCAGCGGAACCGCCAGCACGCCGGCGATGCCGTCCGCGGCTGCGCCATCGGGATTCCAGTCGGCGCAGCGGTCGGTGCTCGCCACCGCGCCGGGCGCCGTGGTCCGCCGCAGCCAGGCCAGGATGCCGGGCAGGCGCTCGTCCGGCGGGGTGCGGCCCGCCGCGTGCCGGCCGCCCGCCTGCAGCAGGACCACGCCGTCGCAGGGCAGTGCGCGCCGCAACAGTTCGACCTCGCCGGCCAGCGCCAGGAAGGCGTCGTCGGTGCCGGACAGGCGCAGGGCCAGGGTGTCGCGCACCGTGCTCGCCTCGTCCTCCAGGCGCGCGGCCTCGTGCTGCTCGTGCGCCGCCACCCGCATCGACACGAACAGGCCGAACAGGTCGGCGGCCGCGCGCAGGCCGGGGGCAAGGTGGCGCGGGCTGCGGTGGTGGCAGGCGATCAGGCCCCACAGCCGCCCGCCGGCGACGATCGAGATCGACATCGAGGCGGCCACGCCCATGTTGGCCAGGTATTCCAGGTGCACCGGCGAGACGCTGCGCAGCGACAGCTGGCCCAGGTCGAGCGGTGCGCCCCGGCCGTCGCGGTCGGGCAGGATCGGCACCGGGCCGTAGCGCGCGTCGGGGATCACCCGGATCCGGCTGTGCAGGTACAGGCGCCGGGCCTGCACCGGGATGTCGGACGCCGGGTAGCGCAGGCCCAGGTACGCGGGCATCTGCGCGTCGCGCGATTCGGCCACCACTTCGCCCGAGTCGTCGTGGCGGAAGCGGTAGACCATCACCCGGTCGTAGCCGGTGAGCTGCCGCACCTGTTCGGCCACCCGCTGGTGGAACGCCTCGTCGCCGTCGCCCTGGGCGATCCGCGCGATCATCGCCTGCGCCACCACGGTGGGCGATCGCTCGGCCGCGCCGCGCGCGTGCGGTTCGATCTCGATGTGCACCAGTCCGTCCACCGCGTGCACGCTGACCTCGCACAACATCGCCCGCGGGCCGATGTTGGAGACCGCCGCGCGCTGCGCGGAGGTGCCCGGTTCGCTGAAGCCGATGGTCTCGGCGATGCTCTGGATCACGTCGTCGGTGATGAACTCGCGCAGCGAATGGCGCAGCATCCCGTCCGGCGCCACGCCGGTGAGCGATTCGATGTTGGCCGAGACATGGGCCACCGACCAGTCCGGCAGGCGGCAGCTGATCAGGAATCCATGCGGCTGGATCGCGCCCGACAGGTGGATCGGCTCACTGGCGCAGGTCTGCAGCGCGCGTTCGAGTTCCGGGGTCATCCGTGCTCCTCAGGTCGCGGTCGCGACCGGTATCAGTTGGAAGCTGCGCTCGAAGCAGGCGTGCACCAGCGCGAACGCCGCGCGCGCGCCGGCGACGGCGTCGGCCATGCGCGCTGCGTCGTCCGCTTCGAGCTGGCGCAGCTGCGGCTGCAGCCGTGCCCAGTCGTCGGCGAGCGCATGCCCCTCGAGGAAATCCGCGCCGCGCCCCGGGCCGAAGCCGAGCCGGCGCGCGTCGCGCAGCAGCACCCGCGCGCCGAGGCTGCTGCCGGCCATGACGTAACGCCATCCCAACTGCGCGGCGTGCGCACCGGCCGGCGGGCATCGCCCCTGCGCCGGCAACGGCGGCAGCGACAGCGCGTCCAGGTCGGCCGACAGCCAGGCCGAGTGGCGCGGCGGGGCGCCGGTGGCGCATTCGTAGTCGACCGCGAACCGGTGCATGCCGAGCAGGTAGCGGTGATAGCCGGCCAGGCAGTCGAGTCCGCGCGGGAACCGCGCGTCGACCCGGGCGTGCAGGTCGGCCGTGGCTGCGCGCAGGCCTGCCCGTGCCGCGGAGGTCTCGCGCGGCCTGTCGGTCGGGTCGGGTAGGGATGCAGCGATGCGGCGAGCTTACAGGTTCCGCCGGTCGACGGGCGCCGGGGCGTTCAGCAAGATGAGCCGCCCATGCCCCGAGGCTACAATTGCGCCATCCCGCCCACGCCCGGTGCACGTGTCCTTTCCCGATTACGACTTCGCCAGCCAGCGCTTCCAGGTGCGCCCGGGGATCCGGATGCACTATCTGGACGAGGGCCCGCGCGACGGCGAGGTGGTGCTGGCCCTGCACGGCAACCCGTCGTGGAGCTATTACTGGCGCCACCTCGTGCGCGGCCTGCGCGACCGCTACCGGGTGATCGTGCCCGACCACGTGGGCATGGGCCTGTCGGACAAGCCCGACGACGACCGCAACGCCCTGCCACGCTACGACTACACCCTGCAGTCGCGGGTGGATGACCTGGCCGCGCTGCTCGACCACCTCGGCATCGACGGCCCGGTCACGCTGGCGGTGCACGACTGGGGCGGGATGATCGGCTTCGGCTGGGCGCTGTCGCACGCGGCGCAGGTCAAGCGCCTGGTCATCACCAACACGGCCGCGTTCCCGATGCCGACCGCCAAGCGGATGCCTTGGCAGATCGCCCTGGGCCGGGACTACAACCTTGGCGAGATCGTGATCCGCGGCTTCAATGCCTTCTCCGGCGGCGCCTCGTACTTCGGCGTGGAGCGGAAGATGCCGCGCGAGGTGCGCCGTGCCTATGTCGCGCCCTACGACTCGTGGCGCAACCGCATCTCCACCGTGCGCTTCATGCAGGACATCCCGCTGTCGCCGGCCGATCGCGCCTGGCCGCTGCTGGAGGCCGTCGGCAAGGCGCTGCCCTCGTTCGCCGACCGCCCCGCCTTCATCGGCTGGGGGCTGAAGGATTTCGTGTTCGACCGCCACTTCCTCGAGCGCTTCCGCGCCGACCTGCCGCAGGCGCAGGTGATGGCCTTCGACGATGCCGGGCACTACGTACTCGAAGACCGGCACGAGGTGCTGGTGCCGGCGATCCGCGGCTTCCTCGACGCGCATCCGCTCTGACCGGGGCGGTGGCCCGCCCGTGGCCGCCAGGGCGGCCGTCCGCGCCGGTCGCGGACGACTGTCGCCTGGCCCACCCGGGCCTGCGGCTCAGGCCGCGATCGTCGGCGGCAGCCCGGGCGGCGGGCCGCCATCGTTGGGGGCATCACTGCCGTCCGGATTGCCGTCGCGATCGTTGGCCGCCGCCTCCCGCCAGATCCAGTCCGCCGCGCCCAGCGGCGCCAGCCCGAAGGCCGCGCGCGCACTGTCGCACTGGGGACTGGGGGCGCCGAACTCCCAGGACGCGGCCACGTCGCGGCAGGGCTGCGGTCGCACGGGGTGGATGCTGCAGCGCGAGCGGCGGCCGATCTCGGCGTCCAGGGCGATGCAGCGCACCTGGCTGCCGCCGGCGGTGCCGCGCATCGCCAGCTCGTGGCTGCGCAGCGGAACGGTCAGCTCGCGCGGCACCTGGCCCCCCAGCGCGGGCTCGGCCTCTGACCAGTGGAAGCTGACGCGGTAGCGGGCGCAGCAGGCGCCGCAGCTCAGGCAGGGGTGTGGCATCGGCGTCGCGGCCGGAGGATCGGGGCGCGATTCTTTTCCGCGGCGCGGGGGGTGCGCAAGGGGGCCTGGGAAAGCCGCCATCGGGAGCGTACCGACGGTCATCGTTCTGCCGGACGCCGTGCGATCCGTGCCCTCCACGGACGCCGCCCCTGCCGACCTGGAGGCGTCCATCGCCCGGTCAGGGCCGCCGCACGGTCGGGCCCGGCGCAGCCTCGCTCCGTCAGGCCAGATCCAGCCGACGGCAACCAGGCCCTGCAAACATGTCGAAAGAGTCTGGGAACCGATCGCAGGAGCAGCAGCGCTCAGCCGCGCGCCGCGTCCAGGCCCTGCTGCCAGAACGCGGCTTCCAGCCGCGACGCCTGCCGGAAGATCCCGACCAGCTCGTCGAAGCGGTTGTCGCTGGCGTAGCGGCGGCCCAGGTCGTCCAGCCAGGCGTGGGCGGCGGCGCCGGCCTGCTGGAAGGCCTGCCCCGAGTATTCGGCGATCCAGTCGCGGTAGGGATGGCCGGCGGGGATCGCGTCGATGCCGTCCGGGGCCAGGCGGCGGCCGATTTCGGCATAGCCCAGGGTGCAGGGCACGAGCGCCACCTGCAGGTCGAGCAGGTCGCCGGACATCCCGGTGTCGAGCACGAAGCGGGTGTAGGCGACGGTGGCCTGCTGCTCCCCGGTGGCCTCCACGTCCGCCGCCGACAGTCCCCAGCGCTCGCACACGCGCAGGTGCAGGCCCATTTCGTCGAGGATCGCGGCCAGCCCTTCGCGCGCGGCGCGCATGTCGGCCAGGGTGCGGCTCTTGTACGCCGCCAGCGCGTGGGCGCGGGCGAACTGGACCAGGAACAGGTAGTCCTGCACCAGGTAGTTGCGGAACGCGGCCTGCGGCAGGCTGCCATCGCCCAGGCCACGCACGAAGGCGTGGTCGACGTAGGCGTTCCAGTCGTCGGCGGCCGCGGACTTGAGGCGGTCGAACAGGGACATCATCGGCACCCGGATGGTCAGGGGCCGCCGATTGTCGGCCATTGCCGGGGCGGCGGCCATGGCGCGCACGTGGCCCCGGCGCGCCGGACGGCGATAATCGGCGCATGACCGACGCCTGCAACATCGCCGCGGCGCTGCCGCGGCTGGCCGCCGACGCGCCCGACCGCGTCGCCATGCGCTGCCCGGGCCGCGATGGCGGCTACGGCGTGTCGCTCACCTACGGCGAGCTCGACGCGCGCAGCGACGCCATCGCCGCGGGCCTGGCCCGGCGCGGCATCGTCCGCGGCACGCGCACGGTGCTGATGGTGCGGCCCACGCCCGAGTTCTTCCTGCTGATGTTCGCCCTGTTCAAGGCCGGCGCGGTGCCGGTGCTGGTGGATCCGGGCATCGACCGGCGCGCGCTGCGCCAATGCCTGGACGAGGCCGAGCCGGAGGCTTTCATCGGCATCCCGCTGGCGCAGTTCGCGCGCGTGCTGCTGGGCTGGGCGAAGTCGGCGCGGCTGCGCATCACCACCGGCCGGCGCGCGCTGCTGGCCGATGCCACGCTCGCGGCGGTGGAGCGTGCCGGCGCGGGCGCCGGGCCGCAGCTGGTCGACACCGCCCCGGACGAGGTCGCCGCGATCCTGTTCACCAGCGGCAGCACCGGGGTGCCCAAGGGCGTGGTCTACCGCCATCGCCACTTCGCCGCCCAGATCGGCATGCTGCGCGAGGCGTTCGGGATCGAGCCCGGGGGCGTCGATTTCCCGACCTTCCCGCCGTTCGCGCTGTTCGATCCCGCGCTCGGGCTGACCTCGATCATCCCCGACATGGATCCGACCCGGCCGGCCGCGGCCGACCCGGTGAAACTGCACGCGGCGATCGCGCGCTTCGGCGCCGACCAGCTGTTCGGCTCGCCGGCGCTGATGCGGGTGCTGGCCGACCATGGCGCGCCGCTGCCCACGCTCAGGCGGGTGACCTCGGCCGGCGCGCCGGTACCGCCCGAGGTGGTGGCCCGGATGCTGGAACTGCTGCCCGGCGACGCGCGCTTGTGGACCCCCTATGGCGCCACCGAATGCCTGCCGGTGGCGGTGATCGAGGGACGTGAACTGCTGGCCCTGCGCGAGCGCACCGAGCGCGGCGCGGGCACCTGCGTCGGTCGGCCGGTGGCGCCGAACCGGGTGCGCATCATCCGCATCGGCGACGAGGCGATCGACGACTGGTCCGACGAGCTGACCGTGGCCGATGGCGAAGTCGGCGAGATCACCGTGGCCGGGCCGAGCGTGACCGACGCCTACTTCAACCGCGAGGCGCAGACGCGGCTGGCCAAGATCCGCGAGGCGACGGGTGGCGGGCAGCACCGCATCGTCCACCGCATGGGCGACCTGGGCTGGTTCGACGACGAGGGGCGGCTGTGGTTCTGCGGTCGCAAGTCGCACCGCGTCGAAGCCGCCGACGGCCCGCTCTACACCGAACAGGTCGAGCCGGTGTTCAACGTGCATCCGGACGTGCACCGCACGGCCCTGGTCGGCGTCGGCGTGGCCGGTGCGCAGCGGCCGGTGCTGTGCATCGAGGCCAATGCCGGGGTCGCGCGCAGCGAGCACGCCCGGATCGGGCGCGAACTGCGCGCGATCGGCGCGCGCCACGCCCACACCGCGCGCATCGACACGTTCTGTTTCCACCCGGGCTTCCCGGTCGACATCCGCCACAACGCCAAGATCGGACGCGAGGCGCTTGCACAATGGGCCTCCACCCGGCTCGGGAGCACGGCATGAAGATCCTGGTCACCGGCGGCGGTGGTTTCCTTGGCCAGGCCTTGTGCCGTGGCCTGGTCGAGCGCGGCCACGACGTGGCCAGCTTCAACCGCGGCCACTATCCGGCGCTCGAGGTTCTGGGCGTGCGCCAGCTGCGTGGCGACCTCGCCGACGCGCAGGCGGTGGCGGAGGCCGCGCGCGGCGTCGACGCGATCTTCCACAACGCGGCCAAGGCCGGCGCCTGGGGCAGCTACGACAGCTACTTCCGGGCCAACGTGCTCGGCACCCGCAACGTGTTGGCGGCCTGCCGCGCGCACGGTATCGCGCGCCTGGTCCATACCTCCACGCCCAGCGTGACCCACCGCAAGACCCGCCCGGTCGAAGGTGGCACCGCCGAGACCGTGCCCTATGGCGAAGGCTTCAAGGCACCGTATGCGGCGACCAAGACCATCGCCGAACAGGAGGTGCTGGCCGCGAACGGCGACCGGCTGGCCGATGGTTCCAGGCTTGCCACCATCGCCCTGCGCCCGCGCCTGATCTGGGGCCCGGGCGACCAGCAGATCCTGCCGCGCCTGGTCGAGCGCGCCAGGGCAGGGCGCCTGCGCTTCGTCGGCGGCGGCGACAACCTGATCGACACCACCTACATCGACAACGCCGCACAGGCCCACTTCGACGCCTTCGAACACCTCGCGCCCGATGCCGCCTGCGCGGGTCGCGCCTACTTCATCAGCAACGGCGAGCCGATGGCCACGCGCGCGATCGTCAACGCGCTGCTGGAAGCGGCCGGCGCGCCGCGCGTGGAGGGCACGATCCCGTTCGGCCTGGCCTATGCGATCGGCGCGGCCTGCGAAACGCTGTGGCCGCTGCTGCGGCTGCGCGGCGAACCGCCGATGACGCGCTTCCTGGCCGAACAGCTCAGCACCACCCACTGGTACTCGATGGAGCCGGCCCGGCGCGACTTCGGCTACGTGCCGCGGGTGTCGATCGCGCAGGGCCTGGAGCGTCTGCGAGCGGCCTGGTCCGGCTGATCCCGGCTGCCTCGAATCCCTTTCACGACGGCCTCACCCGGCGCTCACCGATCCGCGACCGGGGCTCACGTAGCGTTCCGCGTGCACACCAATCCCTGCGGCCAGCGGCCGCTGCACCGGAGACGCTACCCATGCTCAGATACGCCGTCATCTTCTTCGTCATCGCGCTCATCGCCGCCGTGCTTGGCTTCAGCGGCGTGGCTGGCGCCGCGACCAACATCGCCTGGATCCTGTTCGTCGTATTCGTGATCCTGGCGATCGTCTCGCTGCTGCGCGGCAAGCGCGTCTAGCGCCCGCGCCGCGAGCCGATGCTGTCCGGAAGGGCCCGCCGCAAGGCGGGCCCTTCCGCTGTGGGAGGGGGCGTCGCGCAGGCGTCTCGCGGCCCTTCTGCCGGCGCCGTTCCCGCCCCCCTTCGCGCGCCCCCTTTGCGCCACGCCGCGACGCCCGCACGATGGCGGCGAGGCATGCATGAACCCGTGCCTGCACGACGCAACGGCGCCCATGACCGGCCAGCCGCGCCGGCTGGGCCTGCCGCTACAATGCGGCATGGCCTCGCCCACGCCTTCCCCCTTCGATGCGCTCAAGCCGCTCGCCGGCCGCGCCCTGGAGGCCGCGCTCGACCGCGCGCTCGCGCTCGATCCCGATACCCGCGCCGCGCTCGCGCGGCTGGACGGGCGGCGCATCGACCTGGCGATCGAGTCGCCGCCAGTCGCCCTGTCGCTGCAGGTCTCGGGCGGCCGCCTGGCGGTGGGTCCGGCCGAGGCCGGGGCCGAACCCGACCTGTCGGTGCGCACCACCCTGGCCGGCGTGCTGGCGCAGCTGCCGTTCCTGCGCCGCGACGAGGCCACGCCGCCCGGCCGGGTGCGCGTGTCGGGCGATGCCGAGCTCGCGCGCCAGCTGCAGCGCATGGCCGACCGCTTCGACCCGGACTGGCAGCAGCCGTTCGTGTCGGTGTTCGGCGAGCTGGCCGGGGTGCAGGTGGCGAACGCGTTCGCCGGCGCGCTGCGCCAGGCGCGCGGGCTGGGCGCGAGCCTGGCGCGCAGCGCGGCCGAGTTCGTGACCGAGGAGTCGCGCGACGTGGTCGCGCGCGCCGAACTCGACGCCTTCCTCGACGACGTGGACCTGCTGCGCGAGGACGTCGACCGCATCGCCGCCCGCATCGCGCGCCTGCGCGCGGGAGCCACGGCTTGAGCACCGTGCTGCGCGCCGCGCGCATCGGCCGCGTGTTGCTGCGCTACCGCCTCGACGACCTGTTCGACGGCAGCCCGGCCGAGCGCTGGCTCAAGCTGATGCGCCCGTTCGTGCCGCGGGCCCGGGCCGACATCGCCGCCCAGCCGCGCGGCGCGCGGCTGCGCCTGGCGCTGCAGGAACTGGGGCCGATCTTCGTCAAGTTCGGCCAGATCCTCTCGACCCGGCGCGACCTGCTGCCGCCGGACCTGGTGGACGAACTGGCGCTGCTGCAGGACCAGGTCGCGCCGTTCGACGGCGATGCCGCGCGCGCCATCGTCGAAGCCGAACTCGACGCGCCGGTGGCCAGCCTCTACGCCGCGTTCGACATGGTCCCGCTGGCCTCGGCCTCGATCGCCCAGGTGCACGCCGCCACCCTGCATCCGGTGGGGACCGAGCCGCCGCGCGAGGTGGTGGTCAAGGTGCTGCGGCCGGGCATCGAACGCCAGATCGCCGCCGACGTCGGCCTGCTGCGCAGCCTGGCGGCCCTGGTCGAGCGCACCCATCCCAACGCCGACAAGATCCGCCCGCGCGAGGTGGTCGCCGAGATCGAGAACACCCTGGCGGCCGAACTCGACCTGCAGCGCGAGGGCGCGAACGCCTCGGTGCTGCGCCGCAACTGGCTGCACTCGCCGGACCTGTACGTGCCCGAGCCGATCTGGAGCCATACCAGCCAGCGCGTGCTCACCCTGGAACGCGTGCGCGGCATCAACAGCGACGACATCGCCGCGCTCGACGCGGCCGGCATCGACCGCAGGGCGCTCGCGGCCAAGGGCGTGCGGGTGTTCTACACCCAGGTGTTCCGCGACAACTTCTTCCACGCCGACGCCCACGCCGGCAACATCTGGGTCGACCCGGAGCGCCGCGGCAACCCGCGCTTCATCGCGCTGGATTTCGGGATCATGGGCCAGCTCTCCAGCGAGGACCAGTACTACCTCGCCGAGAACTTCATGGCCATCTTCAACCGTGACTACCGGCGCGTGGCCGAGCTGCACGTGGAGGCCGGCTGGATGCCGGCGCACATCCGCATCGAGGAACTCGAAGCGGCCGCGCGCGCGGTGTGCGAGCCGTATTTCACCCGTCCGCTGTCGGAGATCTCGCTGGGCGAGGTGCTGGGCAAGCTGTTCCGCACCGCCCAGCGCTACGAGCTGACCCTGCAGCCGCAGCTGATCCTGATGCAGAAGACGCTGTTGACGATCGAAGGCATCGGCCGCCTGCTCGACCCGAAGATCGACATCTGGGCGGTGGCGCGGCCGGTGCTCGAGCGCATCCTGGTCGAGCGCTACAGCCCGCAGCGGCTGGCGGCCGAGTTCCGCAGGCGCATGCCCGAGGTCATGACCCGCGCCCCCGAGGTGCCGCGCCTGCTGCACGCCTGGCTGCAGCAGCAGGTCGAGGGCCGGCACGAGCTGCGCATGCGCTCGGACGACATCTCCGAGATCACCCGCACGCTGCAGGCCATGCAGCGCCGGGTGGTGGCCGCGATCCTGGGCGTGGGCCTGCTGATCGTGGCCGCGGTGCTGTATGCGCTGGAGGCCGGCGGCCCTGCGTTCGTGGGCGTGCCGCTGTCGTCCTGGGTGGCCGGCATCGGCGGCCTGTGGGCGATCCTGGCCGCACTGCCGCGGCGCTGAGCGCGGATCAGGCGCCGCCGAACGCGCGCCTGCGCAGCCAGCGGTAGGCGGGCCCGGCGTAGCGCTTGGCCGGCTTCTTCGCGTTCCACAGCAGCCATTGCCGGGCGCGTGCGCGCCCCTGGCCGGTGGCCAGCCCGGCGACCTGGTCCGGCGTGATGCCGCGCTGCAGGGCGTAGCGGCCGAGGATGCGGGTGTTGCCGATGCGGCCGACGGCGGTGGTCGGTTCGGAGGTGAACAGGTGGACGATGCCCGCCGCGGCCGCCGCCTGCCCGACCGCGCGCGAATGGAAGCCGCCGGGCACCGAGGCCACGTCCACCGCCTGGCCGATGCTGTCCGACAGCACCGC
>Ga0079224_100004362_pt1 | contig 18256 bp, 10 predicted proteins | sample Stecom2015_FD_80414 | JGI IMG/M metagenome (GOLD analysis project Ga0079224, IMG submission 80414) | Agricultural soil microbial communities from Utah to study Nitrogen management - Steer compost 2015 | ecosystem: Environmental > Terrestrial > Soil > Agricultural land | place: USA: Utah...
AGCCATGGAAAAACCCAAGTCTGTCACTGGACCGCGCGTTTATTTCCCCTGTGGTTCGGTGGTGGGACATAACGTACAGTCAACGGTGTCAACGGCGCCGAACCGATCCCTGATCCCGGATCGTCTCAACTCCCGCATGCCCTTCTTCGTCGGTTAGGTCGGGTCGCAGTGGTGTGGAAAACCTGGAAAAGGCAACTGGTCAGCTGGTGCGCGGTCATGGCGGTCACAGCGCCGCTCACTGCTTGTACGTCGTGGGAAGAACTCGGCGCCCTCAAAGGAGGACGCGAAAGACTCGCTGACGGCTTGCACACGATCGAACCCACGTGGATCGACGGATTGACCGTTGCCGAACACTCCGTGTCCGTCGACGGTACGACGATCACCAGCAAATATCCGGTGGTTCCAGGAGCCACCGACTTCACCGTCGACATCCGCACCACGATGGCCGAGCGGGAGACCGAATTCATCACCCAAGGGGGCGGCGGGGAATTGACCCAGCACGCCGAGTTCCTCGTCGCCTCGAACGGAGTGCTGGGTGCCCGGGTGATCTCCCAGTACGAAGACCGGGTCGACGCCTCCACCCACTGGTACGACGTGGCCTCCGGAGAGGCACTGCCGTGGACTGCGCTCCTCAACGGAGACCAAGCGGTCGACCAGCTCGCCGCCCTGGTCGCGCTAGCGCTGTACAAGGACCACGATGTGGCCGCTGACGCCATGCCCGACGGGCTGCCCACCCCGCAAGACGAACTGCCGGACGCGGAAGACACCGAGCCCGCGCTGGTCGACCCCGAAGCAGTGTGGAAGAGCGCGGAAAAGCACGAAGACTCGCCGCTCGCAGACCTCGGCTTCGACGCTGCGGGGGATCTCGTGGTGAGCTTCAGCCCTGGCGAAGTCGCCGACAACGAGGTCCAGGTGACCGTGGCCGACAGTGAACCGCTGCTGTCCCGGTTCGGGCGCAGCGCCCGGCAAGCCGTCCGGGACGGGGAGGAGAGCCTGGAGCTGCCCTCGAACACCGTCCCCACCTACACCATCGACTGCGACCGGGTGCCGTGCGTGGCTTTGACGTTCGACGACGGGCCAGGAGCGGACACCCCGCTCCTGCTGAAGCACTTGGAGGCCTACTCGGCGAAGGCCACCTTCTACGTGCTGGGCCAGCTCACCGAAGGCGACCCGGACACGGTACGGGCCGCGATGGAAGCCGGGCACGAGATCGCCAACCACTCCTGGAAGCACGACAACCTCGCCACCAAGAGCGGGAACGCCGTGCAGGACGACATTGAGAAGACGTGGAAGGCGATCGAGGAGGCGACCGGGGTGACGCGGACCACGGTCCGCCCGCCCTACGGTTCGTACAACGAAACCACCCAGGCCAGCATCGACTACCCGCTGATCCTGTGGGACGTCGACACCCTGGACTGGCAGCACCGGGACACCGAGAAGACCATCGAAGCGGCCGTGTCCGGCACCCGGCCCGGCAGCATCGTGCTCTTCCACGACATCCACCGGCCCACGGTGGACGCCATCCCCGAAGTGCTCAGCCAGCTGCACGCCAAGGGGTACCACTTTGTGACGGTCACCGAGCTCTTCGGTGGTCGGACTCTCGAACCCGGCGTGGCTTACACTCGGCGCGACTGACCGCCACAGCGCCTGCCAGAAAACCCACTGGACAGGCAGAGGGGGCGACAGCTCGAGCTGTCGCCCCCTCACCCGCACGGGGTAAACACGTTCGTCCGACCCGCATCGCAGTGGGGGAAAGCTGTGGAGCGAGCCACCCAGCCGCCCGCACCGCAGGCCCGGTCAGCAGCGGGTTCGCTCAAGCCAAAGGGCACCGCGCCGCGGCGCTGCACCGGCGGGCAAGGCGGTTGCGGGCGTACCCCCGTGGACGTCCGCATGTGAGCGCTTTCCCGGCGGCATGTTTTATTAACTGGGCGGGGGACCGGTGCTCGCGCGTTTCACCAGTTCGGTAGCGAGTTCCACGCGGCGAGGGTGAGGCTTTTCCCCGGCGACCATGCGCAGCAGGGTGCGGGCCGCCATCTGTCCCATCTCACTGAGCGGCTGACGCACCGTGGTCAGCGGCGGCGCCGCCCAGGCAGCTTCGGGAAGGTCGTCGAAACCGACCACACTCACATCCTGCGGGACCCGCAGGCCGCGTTCGAACAGGGCCTCGTAGGCACCCCGGGCCATCATGTCGGACCCGGCGAAGATCGCCGTGGGCGGTTCAGGGAGCTCCATCAACCGGTGGGTCTCCGCGTGCCCGCCGGGGATCGTGAAGTCGCCGTAGCCGATGTACTCGTCGGGTACGGTCAACCCTGCCGCGTCAAGCGCACTGCGGTATCCGTCCACCCGGGCCCGGCTGCACAACATGTGTGTGGGCCCGCTGATGGTGGCGATACGCGTGTGGCCCAGTTCGATGAGATGCTGGGTGGCGGCCAGGCCACCAGCCCAGTTCGTAGTGCCCACCGCGGGGACCTCGTGGGAAAGGTCACCGACCGGGTCGACCACGGCCACGGGAACTCCCAGCGCTTTCAACTGGGACCGCTGCTCAGGCGACAGTTCCGACAGCACCAGCACGACGCCGTCGGTTCCCCGGGCGCGCACATTGTCCAGCCAACGGCGCCCCGGACGGTCGTTGTCGTTGCGCACCGCGGAAACCACTACGCCAACACCGTGCTCGTGGGCAGCCTGCTCCACCCCGGCCAGGATCTGCATCGCCCAGGAGTTATCCAGGTCGTGGAAGACCAGGTCGATAAGACCCACGGCTTGGCGGCCAGGTGAGCGGCGCGGCCGGTACTGGTGCTGCTCCAGAAGTTGCTCAATGTGGCGTCGGGTTTCGGCCGCCACATCGAGATGGCCGTTGACCACCTTGGAGACGGTCGAAACCGAGACACCGGCCTGACGGGCCACCTCGGCCAGGGTGGGGCGTCGTCTGGACACGGGCCTCCTCAGGGCAGTGGAACGCGGTTACCCCACCATCCTAGACCGAAAGGTTTCGACAAATCTTTCGGGGTGGAGTGTGGAGCTTTGTCCTTCTCTGTAGCAGATCGTACTCGTCTGAGCTGGGGGCTCTCTCAGGGATGTGAGTGCTGTTACCTGAATGAGACGTCTGGGGGGTTGACGGAGATTTTCGACACACCTAGCGTCTTTATCCCGAAAACTCTCGAAAAATTTCGGAGTTCGGCTGCTGTCGTCGAAATCCCCCTGAAACTAACCCGAGGACGGTGTCCCGTTCATGAGACGCATAACCCGGACCCACATGCTCGGCAGCGCCCTGGCGGCGCTCGCGCTCGGCCTCACGACCGCGTGCGGGACCTCCGGACCCGGCGCTGATAGCGACAAGGCCGGAGTCGAAGTGTGGATGGTCGAGGACGCCTCGGTCAACGAGGTCGTGCAGAGCGCCATCGACACCTACAGCAAGAACGCCGGAATCGACGGCGAGCTCGTCACCTACGTCAACGACGCTTACAAGCAGCGCATCCAGGTGGCGCTCGGCTCGCCCGAGTCTCCCGACGTCTTCTTCAACTGGGGTGGTGGAAACCTCGCCCAGTACGTCAAGGCCAACCAGGTGGTTGACCTGACCGAGGCGATGGAGGCCAACCCCGAGTTCCGCGACGCCTTCCTGCCCAGCGTCCTGGACGTGGCCAAGATCGACGGCAGCTACTACGGCGTTCCGATGCAGGGCGTGCTGCCGGTGGTGCTCTTCTACAACAAGAAGGTCTTCAAGGAAGTCGGCGTCGAACCGCCCACCACCTACAGCGAGCTGCTCGACCTGGTCGACACCTTCAAGAAGGAAGGCATCACCCCCATCGTCCTGCCCGGTGCCCAGGCGTGGACCGAGCTGATGTGGCTGGAGTACCTCACGGACCGCATCGGCGGTGCCGAAGTGTTCCAGGCCATCGCCGAAGGCAAGGAAGGCGCCTGGAAGGACCCGGCCATCATCAAGGCCCTCGAAATGTGCCAGGACCTGGTGGAGCGCGGCGCCTTCGGTGACAACTTCTCCTCCCTCACCTCCGACAACGGCAGCGCCTCCACCGTGCTCGCCAGCGGCAAGGGTGCCATGTACCTGATGGGTACCTGGGAGATCTCCAACCAGCAGGAGCACAACCCCGACTTCCTGGCCGACGGAAACCTCGGCTTCATCGCCTTCCCCGCCCTGGAAGACGGCAAGGGTGACCCCGCCGCGATCGTCGGCAACCCCAGCAACTACTTCTCCGTGAACTCGGACAGCGACAACGTGGACGAGGCGATTGACTTCCTCGTCGAGACCATGGCCTCCGACGCCTACGTCGAGGACCTCATCGAGATCGGCCACGTGCCCGCGGTCGCCGGCATCGAAGACAAGCTCGCCGAGACCGAGCACTCCGAGTTCACCACCTTCACCTACCAGCTCGTCTCCGAGGCGCCCAGCTTCACCCAGTCCTGGGACCAGGCGATCCCGCCGGCGGCGGCCGAGACGATGCTGACCAACCTGCAGTTGGTCTTCCTGGGTGACATGACTCCTGAAGAGTTCGCTGAGGCCATGGAGGCCACCCAGTGACCTCGGCTACCACCCGAGTGCAGCGGCCCGGAGCCCTCTGGGCCGCTCCCGCCCTTATCTTCTTCGGGATCTTCGGACTTGCCCCGATCGCCATCGTGGCGGGGCTCAGCTTCACCACGTGGGACGGGCTCGGCAACCCCGAGTGGGCCGGACTGCACAACTGGCGGACGCTGCCGTCCGACAAACTCGTCGGCTCCGGCCTGATGATCACGCTGACCCTGACCGTCCTGACCTGGGCCACCCAGACCCCGCTCGCCCTGGCGTTCGGGGCGTGGGCAGCCGGCCCTCAGCGCATCCGCGCCGTGGTCAGCACCATCTTCTTCCTCCCGCTGCTGCTGTCCACCGCTGCGATCGCGCTGATCTGGCAGGCCCTGCTGGACCCCACCTTCGGGCTCCCCGCCCAATGGTCGGAACTGACCGGACTGAGCGCCAACGTGCTGGGCGACCCCGACCTGGCGCTGTGGGCGATCGTGTTCGTCCTCCTCTGGCAGTTCCTCCCCTTCCACATGCTGCTCTACCAGGCGGCCGCCAAGCAGATCCCCGCGTCGCTGTATGAGGCAGCCGAAATCGACGGAGCCAGCCCGCTGCAGCGCTTCTGGCGCATCACCGTGCCGCAACTGCGGCACACCATCATCGCCTCCTCAGTGCTCATGATCGTCGGGTCCATGACCTACTTCGAGACCGTGCTGCTGCTGACTGGAGGCGGTCCCGGCACAGCCACCCGCATCCTGCCGCTGCACATGTACCTCAAGGGCTTCTCCGCCTTCGAAATGGGCTACGCCAGCGCCATCGCGGTCCTGCTGGTCGCGGTCGGTACCGGATTGTCGCTGCTGGTGGTGCGGGTCAGCGGCTACTCGCAGATGACCAGCGAGCGAGAAGGAGTCTGACGATGTCGACCATCACCGCCCGCCCCGCGGGAGAGCAGGCAGAATCGGTCACGCCTGCCCGCTCCGCCAAGCGCTCTGCGGCGCGCGCCGGCAGCAGGAGAGTGAGCCGTCCCGCCTACGGTGCCGGCATCGGCGCGGCCATCTGGCTGGTCCTCGTCGTGGTCCCGCTGTACTTCCTCATCGCTACGAGCCTGCGCGGCTCCGGCGACTACCTCAGCGCTGGACCACTGTCGATCCCCGAAGAGATCACGCTCGACGCCTACCGGCGCGCCTTCGAGGTGGGGTTCCTTAAATTCCTCACCAACAGCCTCATCGTGGCGTTCGGCGCGATCATCCTGGTCCTCGCTGTGGCCCTGCCTGCCGCTTTCGCCATCGTGCGCAGCAAGAGCCGCGTGGTCCGCATCGGGTTCACCCTGTTCCTGCTGGGACTCGCCGTCCCCGCCCAGGCAGTGATCATCCCGATCTACCTGCTCATCACCCGGCTGCACCTCTACGACTCGCTCACCGCGGTCATCCTGCCGACCGCCGCGTTCGCGCTGCCCGTGTCCATCGTCGTCCTCACCAGCTCGCTGCGGGATGTCCCCAGTTCGCTGTACGAGGCCATGTCCCTGGACGGTGCAAGCAACTTCCAGATCTTCTGGAACCTGGTGTTGCCCCTGTCCCGCTCCGGGGTGGTCACCGTGACGATCTTCGTGGGGCTCAACGCCTGGAACAACTTCCTGTTCCCCCTCGTGCTGACCCAGAGCATGGACACCCGAGTACTCCCCCTGGGCCTGTGGGAGTTCCAGACCCAGTACGGCACCGACGTCCCCGGCCTCATGGCGGCCGTGGTGCTGTCGGCGCTCCCCGTGCTGGCCCTCTACCTGTTCGGTCGAAGACAACTGCTCAGTGGTCTGGCCGCCGGCATCGGCAAATAAGCCACCACTGACCCTCGCGTCTGCCGGAGACTCCGGCCCGAGCCAGAAAGGCAGTCATGACGTCTCCCCAAGTCACGTCCTCCCCGTCTCGTGAGGAACCGAGGGCGGGCACGATTCGCAACCCGGTACTCACCGGCTTCTACCCCGACCCTTCCATCCTGCGAGTGGGCGACGACTACTACATGGCGACCTCCACATTCGAGTGGTATCCCGGAGTGACCCTGCACCATTCCCGGGACTTGGTGCACTGGCGCCCCCTGGGCGGTGCACTCACCGAGACTCGACTGCTGGACCTGGCTGGACGGCGGGACGGCGCAGGGGTGTGGGCACCCGCCCTGTCCTACCGGGACGGACTGTTCTTCCTCGTCTTCACGAACGTCGCAAGCTACAGCGGCAACTTCTGGGACGCGCCCAACTACGTCACCACCGCTCCCGACATCACCGGCCCCTGGTCCGACCCGGTGCCGCTCCACTCCCTCGGCTTCGACCCGTCGCTGTTCCACGACGACGACGGACGGAGCTGGCTGCTCAGCACCTCCATGGACTGGCGGCCGGGACGGGACGCGTTCGGTGGCATCGTCGCCCAAGAGTTCTCGGTGCGCGACATGAAACTCGTCGGTGAACCGGTGATCATCTTCACCGGCACCGAAGCCGGCGTGACCGAGGCGCCCCACATCTACAAGCGCGACGGCTGGTACTACCTGGTCACCGCCGAAGGCGGCACCCAGTGGGAGCACCAGGTCACCGTGGCCCGCTCCCGCTCGGTCACCGGACCCTACGAGGTCGACCCGGCCGGGCCAGCCCTCACCTCGCGGCACGTTCCCGAAGCGCCGCTGCAGAAGGCCGGGCACGCGAGCATGGTCGAAACCCAGCACGGCGAATGGTATTTCGCGCACCTGACCGGACGCCCGATGCCGCCCAGCGGCCGGTGCGTCCTCGGTCGGGAGACCGCGTTGCAGAAGATCGAATGGTCTTCAGACGGGTGGCCCCGCGTCCGCAACGCGGAACCGCTGCTGGAAGTGCCGGGACCGCGCGGCCTGGCCCCGCACCCGTGGCCGCAGCCGTCGGAGACCGACCACTTCGACGACCCCACGCCGCGGCCCGAGTGGAGCACGCTGCGCCGGCCCTTCGACTCCTCCTGGGTCTCCCTCACCGAACGGCCCGGCTACCTGCGGATCCGCGGCGGGCAGTCGCCTGCTGGCCTGCACGAGCCCAGCCTGGTGGCACGCCGACTGCAGCACCGCGCCTGCATCTTCGAAGCCTGCCTGGAGTTCAAGCCGGAAGACTTCCGGCAGATGGCAGGCATCACCGCCTACTACAACACCCGCCAATGGCACTACCTGCGGATCAACCGCGACGACCAGGGCGGCGTGTTCGCGGGCGTGCTCACCAGCGACCGCGGCATCATCCGCGAAGTGGGACGGCGGATCAGCGTCACCGGCTGGCCGAAGGTCTTCCTGCGCGCCGAAATCGACCGGAACGACCTGCGCTTCGCCGTCTCCTCCGACGGCAGCACGTGGGCTGACATGGGGGTGCGTCTGGACATGAGCATCCTGTCCGACGAGTACGCCGAGGAACGGTTCGGCAACGACCCCATCATGTGGGGTTTCACGGGGGCGTTCCTCGGCCTGTGGGCCCACGACATGACCGGGGCAGGGCTCCCTGCCGACTTCGACTTCTGCACCTACCGGCCTCAGTCCCCCTCCTGAGGCCGGGGGCCGGCACGCCACTCGTGGCGTGCCGGGCCGGACCGTCCGTGGTCCCTCCCACACCCCCGGTCCCCCTCCCGGGAACGGGAGAGCGTCGGCCGTGGCTCGCCGCGGCCGACGCGGCCCACGGACGGCAACCCGGACCAGCCCTCACTGTGCTCCCCGCCAAGAAACCCCGGCTTCCCTCCCGGCCGGGGCACGAAGGTGAGGGTCGGCGCGGTTTCCTCCTCCCGGCCGCGCCGACCCCTCGCCGCACTGGTGTGAGGGCAGTCCTCCACCCCTCGCATGGCCTTCATCCTCCCAAGGCCATACGAGAAAGCCGCGTCGGCCGCGGCCTTCCCCTCCGGGTCACGGCCGCCGCGGCCCCCGCAGCACCGCCACTCCTCCCGCGGGGACGACCAGCGCCGCTCCAGAAACCCCGGAGAGCACCTCGCGGCTCTCCACAGCCAGCCCCAGGTCGGCGCCTGTCACCGGGCCGTTGCCGTGGTTGAGCACGAACACCCACTGCTCGTCCCGGGAATCCCGGTGTACCACTTCCACCGCGGGGGGAGTAGCGGTGCCCCCGGACAGGCCGGCGCGGGACAGGACCTTCCCCAACCCAGCGTCCTCCAGATCGCAGGAGACGTACCACGCCTGTCCCGCGCCGCGCCCCACCCGCGTGACCGCGGCACGCCCCGCGAACGGGCCGTCCGCATAGCGTGCTACCACCTTAGCGTCGGCCACGTCGAGCTCTTCACTCCACCGGCGCGCCCGCCCCCAGTATTCACCGTCCTCCCCGCACACCGTGACCGCGTCGACCGCCGGATCGAGCGGATAGTGCTGCAGAGCACGCACTCCCAGCAGGTCGCGGAGCGCCCCCGGGTAGCCTCCAGGCCACACCCGCGCATGCTCGTCTGCGGTCCCACTGCCGTAGGTGACCACGAGAATGCCGCCTTGCTCCGCATAGTCGGCGAGGAAACGCGCAGTCGCCGCGGAGGTCAAGTACAGCAGCGGCACGACGAGCAGGGGAAGATCCGGCATAGGGGAGTGGGGGGAGACGAACGCGACCGTGCGTCCCTGCCGCCACAGCACCCGGTGCACTTGCCGGACTGCGGCGAGATAGTCCAGGTCGGGGGAGGGGAGTGACGGCGACTGCAGCGCCCACCAGGACTCGGGATCCCACACCACGGCCGCGTCCTCCACAACCCGGGTGTCCTGGACTTCCGCAAGGCGGCCCAACAGTGCTCCCAGCTCACACACTTCCGCAAAGACGGGGGAGTCCGCGCCGGTGTGCGGCAACATCGCGGGATGCCACTGTTCGGCTCCGCCCACGGAGGCCCGCCATTGGAAGAACATCGCCCCCCGGGAGCCGCGGGCCACGTGGCTCAGACTGTGCCGGATGATCTCCCCGGGAGCTTTGGGCCGCACCCGAGCCCCGAGATAGCCGGTGGCCTGCTCCATGAGCAGCCACGGCCGGCCCCCTCCCCAGGAGCGGGCCAGGTCAGCGGCGAACGCGTGCTGGTGGGCCGCAGCCTCCCCGGTGGCGTCCGGGTAGACGTCAACCGCTACGAGATCCAGGTCGGCAGCCCACCGCCACGGGTCGACCGGAACCCAGGAGCCGAACGCGAAGTTGGTGGTGACGGGGACATCCGGGTTGGCGGCCCGCAGGATGTCGCGCTGGGCGCAGTAGTGGCCGCGCATGGCGTCGGAGAGGAAACGGCGGAAGTCCAACAGGTGTGCCGGGTTGGGCAGGTACTGGGTGGCGCGCGGCGGGTGGATCTGCTCCCAGTCCGAATAGCGCTGCCCCCAAAACGCCGTGGTCCACGCGTCGTTGAGCGTGGCCAGGCTGCCGTAGCGGCCGCGCAGCCAGGTGCGGAAGGCGCGGGCAGCGTGCTCCCCGTAGGTGTGGGTGCCGTACTCGTTGTGCACATGCCACAGCGCCAGCGCGGGGTGGTGGGCATAGCGTTCCGCGAGCGCCCGGGTGATGCGTAAAGACGCCTCTCGGTAGGCGGGGGCGCACACGTCGTAGGTGTCGCGGCTGCCGTGGGTCAGCCGCACCCCGTCGGCAGTCACCGGCAGAGCGTCGGGGTGGGCGAGGGTGAACCACGGGGGCGGGGACGCGGTCGGGGTGGCGAGGCAGGCACTGATCCCGTTGGCGTGCAGCAGGTCCAGGACCCGGTCCAGCCAGTCGAAGGTGTAGCGGTCTTCTTCGGGTTCCAGCAGGCTCCAGGAGAACACGCCGACCGTGGCCAGGGTGACTCCGGCCTGCCGCATGAGCCGCATGTCCTCGTCCCAGACCGGTTCCGGCCACTGGTCAGGGTTGTAGTCGCCGCCGAACCACAGAGACGCTGGACTCGGCATACCACCCCTCCTTATTTTGGCTAGTAAACAAACTAATACGGTACTGTGCCCACCCCACACCAGGGAGTAACCCCATGACCTACTCCACCCCGACGCAGGGCACCGCCACCCGCCTCCCCGCCGCCTCCTGGGAAGAAGCCCTCATCACCGGCAACGGCCGCCAAGGCGTCCTCGCCCACAGCATGCAAACCCAGATCCGCCTCACCCTCAGCCACGAACGCCTGTTCTGGCCCCGCGAAGAACCCCTGCCCGCCCCCCACACCGCCCCCGCCCTCGACGAACTCCGCTCCCTCATCCGCGCTGGACGCCCCCGCGCCGCAGCCGAACACGTCACCGAACTCGCCCGAACCGAACACCCCGGCTACGCCCACACCCGCTGGATCGACCCGCTCACCGGAGCCGGCACCCTCACCTTCATCCCCGACGCCCCCGCCTGGGGACCCATCCACCGCACCTGCGACTACACCACCGGCGTCGTCCGCGAAGAACTCCCCAACGGAATCCGCCACGACGTCTTCGCCTCCCGCGCCGACAACGTCATCGTCATCCGCCTCAGCGCAGACCACGAGCTTGCCGGCACCCTCCAACTCGCCCCCCTGCCCGGCGAACCCCCCACCCCCGCCGACACCCGCCTCACCAGCACCCCCCACACCCTCACCCTGCACACCGCCTTCGCCCGAACCTGGCCCACCACCCCCACCGGCTACACCCTCACCTGCCGCATCATCGCCCCCGGCGGACACCTGCGCCCTCTCGAACCAGGCCGCCTCCACCTCAGCGGCGCCCGCCACGTCCTGCTCCTCGTCCGCACCACCGTCACCTCCGAGACCACCCCCGCACCAGGCGACCCCGACCTTGCCCGTCTCACCCCCGACTTCGACACTCTCCTCCGCCGCCACACCGCCCACCACACCCCCCTCATCACCCGCTCCCGCATCCGCCTCTCCCCCCGCCAGCCCCACCCCGACCCCCTCCCTGGGGAAGCCCTCCTCGCCCAAGGCCCCACCCCGCACCTCATGGAACGCCTCGTGGAGGCGGGCCGCTACGCCACCGTGTGCGCCATCGGAGAACTGCCCCCCACCCTGCAAGGCGTGTGGAGCGGCACCTACAGTCCGCCGTGGAGCTCCGGCTACACCTTCGACGGCAACCTCGCCTCCGCCGTCGCCGCCCTCCACCCCCTCGGCACCCCGGAACTCATGCTCCCGGTCTTCGACCTCGTCGACACACTCCTCGACGACTTCACCCACAACGCCCAACGCCTCTACGGCTGCCGCGGAATCCTGGTCCCCCCGCACGCCTCCACCCACGGCCGCCACAACCACTTCGGCCCCGAATGGTGCCTCACCCTGTGGACCGCCGGCGCAGCCTGGCTCGCCCGCCTGTACTGGGACCACTACAGCTACACCCGCGACCCCGGCTTCCTCCGCGAACGCGCCCTCCCGTTCCTGCACCACGCCGCCGCGTTCTACGAAGACTTCCTCACCGACGACGGATTCGTCCCCTCCTATTCACCCGAGAACACCCCCGCCGACTCCGACTCCCAGGCCTGCGCCAACGCCACCATGGACCTCGCCGCTGTCCGCGACCTGGTCCGCAACCTGCTCCGCGCCCACCGCATCCTCGACCTGCCCGGAGCCCGCCGCTGGGCCGAGCTCGGCGCCCGCCTGCCCCGCTACCGCATCGCTCCCACCGGCGAACTCGCCGAATGGGCGACCCCAGCCGGCCCCCTCGACCAGACCGACCGCCACACCCACCGCCACGCCTCCCACCTCTTCCCGTTCTGGTACGAAGGCGACCCCGCCTTCGCCGACCCGACGCTGCGCGCCGCCGCCGTCCGCGCCATCCGCGCCCGCCTCGCCTGGTGGCGCTCCGCAGCGTCCGACGAGATGGCGTTCGGACTCGTCCAACTCGGCCTTGCCGCCGCCAACCTGGGCCTGGCCACCGAGGCCGCCACCACGCTGGAACTCATGGCCACCCGCTACTGGCGGCCCACCCTGGTCTCCACCCACAACAGGGGAGCGCTGTTCAACACCGACATCTGCGGCGGCTTCCCCGCGGTCGTGGCCGCCATGCTGCTGCGCTCCCGCGAAGGCCGCTGCGACCTGCTCCCCGCGCTTCCCCCAGCCTGGCCTGAAGGGGAAGCCCGCGGACTGTGCGGCCGCGGCGGCGTGCTCGTCGACCACCTGGAATGGACCCCCACCCGGATGCGCGCCCGCCTGCGCGCCCGCCACACCACCCGAGTACGCATCGGACTCCCCGACGGCGCCACCCGGGTCGTCACCCTGGACCCGGACCAGGCAGTGGACGTGACCGCACCCCTCACCCTGCACCAGTGACCAGAACCGGCTCCCCGGCCCGGGGAGCCGCGCCCACACCCGCCCAGCCCAGACAGCACGACGTGGCACACGCCGAGGAACCGCCTTGGCCCGCAGCGACCCTCCCGCACACCTATCGGTGCGTGGTCTCCTTCATACGGAGCGTTGATTTTTGTTCGTTTTGAAGCCAAACTAATCGAGAGTGACGTCCGTGCCCTCGCAAGGAGCCCGCATGCTCTACCGGCCCCCCATGGTCCCCCACGAGCGCTTCGTCGCCGACCCACCGGAACTGCCCGTCCCCGCACCCGGGCACAGCAGTCCCGGCACCGTCACCCGAGCCGACCTCCTCGACATCACCGACCAGGGAATCCACCTCAAGGCCGCCACCACCACGGGCGAAACCCTCACCGCCAGCATCACCGCCTCCGCACCCGGCGTCATCCGCGTCCGCCTCAGCGCCCAACCCGACGCCGCCCCCCGCGCAACACGCGCCCTCACCATGGTCCACCCCCACCCCGACGCCACCGCCGACGTCACCATCAACGACGACCACATCGTCATCGCTAGCGGACCACTCCACGCCCACCTCACCCTCGACCCCTGGCACCTGCGCTTCACCGACGACACCGGCCGCCTCCTCACCGAACAAGACCGCGGCCACGTCGACATCAGCGGACGCTGCCGCACCCTCCCCTTCGGCCGCAGCACCGTCGACGGCGTCACCGCCTACCACGACTCCTTCACCCTCGCCAGCGACGAACGCCTCGGCGGCCTCGGAGAACGCTTCACCCCCTTCGACCTGCGCGGCCGCCGCGTCCGCATGTGGAACTTCGACGCCTTCGGCGCCGAATCCGACCGCGCCTACAAAAACGTTCCGCTCTACATCTCCAGCCGCGGCTACGGCCTCCTCCTCCACACCGGCAGCCCTGCCGAATTCGACATGGGACAGTCCACGCACAGCAGCGTGCAACTCCTCGTCCCCGACGACACCCTCGACTACCACGTCATCGCCGGCCCCAGCCCACGCGACATCCTCGACCGCTACAACCAGCTCACCTGCCGCCCCGCCCTACCCCCCAAATGGGCGTTCGGCACCTGGATCTCCTCCGGATTCATCCACGACACCCAACAGCGGGTCATGGAACGCGCCCGCACCATCCGCGAACGCGGCATCCCCTGCGACGTCCTCCACCTCGACTGCTACTGGCAAGCCGAAGGACACTGGTCCGACCTGGACTGGGACCGCAACGCCTTCCCCAACCCCGAACAGATGCTCGCCGACCTCGCCGACCTCGGCTTCCGCGTCTGCCTGTGGATCAACCCCTACATCTCCCACCTCAGCCCCCACTTCGAAAAAGCCGCCAAACACGGCTACTTCCTCCGCCGCACCACCGGCGAGGTCTACCTCGCCGACGCCTGGCACGGCTCCCACCCGCCCGTCGGCATCGTCGACTTCACCAACCCTGAAGCCACCGAGTGGTACACCGCCCGGCTCCGCACCCTCCTGCAGCAAGGCGTCGCCGTCTTCAAAACCGACTTCGGGGAAGGCGTCCCCGCCGACGCCGTCGCCGCCAACGGCATGACCGGCACCGACCTGCACAACGTCTACACCCTGCTGTTCAACGACGCCGTCGCCCAAGTCACCCGCGACGTCAAGGGATACGACCTGGTCTGGGCCCGCTCCTCCTACCTCGGCGGGCAACGCCACTCCGCCCAATGGAGCGGCGACAGCCAATGCACCTTCCCCGCCATGGCCGCCACCCTGCGCGGCGGCCTCAGCCACGGACTCAGCGGCGTCCCCTTCTGGAGCCACGACGCCGGAGGATTCAACGGCACCCCCGACACCGTCCTCTACGCCCGCTGGGCCCAATTCGGCGCGTTCTCCCCCCTCGTCCGCTTCCACGGCACCACCACCCGAGAACCCTGGCGGTTCGCCCCCGAAGCAGAAGACGCCGCCCGCGAAGCCCTCCACCTGCGCTACCGGCTCATGCCCTACCTGTACTCGGCCGCCGCCGTCGCCGCACGCACCGGAACACCGCTCATGCGCGCCCTGTGCGTCGACTACCCGGACGACCCGCTGGCCTGGCAGGCCGAACTGGAATACCTCCTCGGCCCTGACCTGCTTGTCGCCCCCGTCTGCGGGCCGGAAGGCATCCGCAACGTCTACCTGCCGCCCGGCCACTGGGTCGACTACTGGAGCGGACGCCTCCACGACGGCGGCCGCACCGTGAAACTCCACAGCCCGCTCAACCGCTTCCCGCTCTTCGTGCGGTTGGGCGCCCTCATCCCGGTAGTGGAAGCAACCACCACCATCCCCGACGGCCCATTCCCCCCGATCACCCTCGTCAGTTGGGGCGGTCAGGGGCGGCGCACCGTCCTCACCGACGTCGACGGCGACACCGTCGTCACCGCCGTCCGCGAAGGCGACACCCTCCGCGTCACCGTGGACGGCCCGGCCCCCATCACCGGTGTCGACATCGTTCCCGTCCACGGGCTCACCCCGCCCACACACGTGGAACTGCACCGGTAACAGGGCCACCACCCCTCCGCCCGGGACCGCCCCGGGCAGGCTCCACCCCCACATCAGGAGCATGACGTGACAGCAACAGCACAGCGAACACCACCCCCGCCCACCCCCCGCAGACGCGGCATCATCGCCCGTGCACTCACCTGCATCGCGGCCGCCGCAACCGTGGCCGCAGTCGGCCTCGTCCACTCCGCTGCCGCCCCCGCCTCCGCCACCACCGGCTACACCTGGCGCAACGTCGAAATCGTCGGCGGCGGCTTCGTCCCCGGCATCGTCTTCAACCAGAGCGAACCGGACCTGATCTACGCGCGCACCGACATCGGCGGCGCCTATCGGTGGGACCCCGCCACCGAACGGTGGATCCCCCTGCTCGACCACGTCGGCTGGGACGACTGGGGACACAGCGGCGTCGTCAGCATCGCTACCGACCCGGTCGACCCCGACCGCGTGTATGCGGCCGTCGGCACTTACACCAACGACTGGGACCCCAACAACGGCGCGATCAAACGCTCCACCGACCGCGGAGAAACCTGGGAAACCACTGAACTACCGTTCAAACTCGGCGGCAACATGCCCGGCCGCGGCATGGGGGAGCGGCTCGCCATCGACCCCAACGACAACAGCGTGCTCTACCTGGGCGCACCCAGCGGCCACGGCCTGTGGAAGAGCACCGACTACGGCAAGACCTGGCAGAAAGTCACCAGCTTCCCCAACCCCGGAAACTACGTCGCCGACCCCTCCGACGTCGGCGGATACCTGGGAGACAACCAGGGCGTCGTCTGGGTCGTCTTCGACCCCACCAGCTCCTCGCCCGGCCACGTCACCAAAGACATCTACGTCGGGGTGGCCGACAAGCAGAACACCGTCTACCGCTCCACCGACGGCGGCCAGACCTGGGAGCGCATCCCCGGACAGCCCACCGGCTTCCTCGCGCAAAAAGGCGTCTTCGACCACGTCAACGGACTGCTCTACATCGCCACCAGCGACACCGGCGGCCCTTACGACGGATCCGACGGTGAAGTGTGGCGCTACGACACCACGACCGGCACCTGGACCGACATCACCCCCGCCGATCCCGACGGCTTCGAATACGGTTTCAGCGGCCTGACCATTGACCGGCAGAACCCGGACACGATCATGGTGGTCAGCCAGATCCTGTGGTGGCCCGACATCCAAATCTGGCGTTCCACCGACCGCGGAGAAACCTGGAGCCGCATCTGGGAGTTCAGCGGATACCCCGACCGCACCCTGCGCTACAACCACGACATCTCCGCGGCCCCGTGGCTGGACTTCAACCGGCAGGACAACCCGCCCGAAGTCAGCCCCAAGCTCGGTTGGATGACCCAGGCCTTCGAAATCGACCCGTTCAACTCCGACCGCATGCTGTACGGCACCGGAGCCACCATCTACGGCAGCGACAACCTCACCAACTGGGACGAAGGCAAGAAGATCGACATCAAGGTCCGCGCTCAAGGTATTGAAGAAACCGCGGTCCAGGACCTCATCGCCCCGCCCGGCGACACCGAACTGGTCTCCGCCCTCGGCGACATCGGCGGTTTCGTCCACGACGACATCACCGTCGTCCCCGACGCCATGTTCGACTCGCCCTTCCACGGCAACACCCGCAGCATCGACTTCGCAGAACTCAACCCGAGCGTCATGGCCCGGGTAGGGGAAGCGGTCGACGGGGAAGTCGACTCCCACATCGGCATCTCCACCAGCGGCGGATCACACTGGTGGGCCGGACAGGAACCCTCCGGAGTCACCGGCGCTGGCACCGTCGCGGTCAACGCCGACGGGTCGCGCATCGTGTGGAGCCCCGACGGCACTGGCGTGCACTACTCCACCACCCTCGGCTCTTCGTGGACCCCGTCCCAGGGAGTCCCCGCCGGGGCCCGCGTGGAAGCCGACCGGGTCAACCCGGACAAGTTCTACGCCTTCGCCAACGGCACGTTCTACACCAGCACCGACGGCGGTGCCACCTTCACGAAATCCTCCGCCGCCGGCCTGCCCACGAAGGGCAACATCCGTTTTGCGGCCGTCCCCGGCCACGAAGGCGACATCTGGCTGGCAGGCGGGGAAACCAACAGCACCTACGGCATGTGGCGCTCCACCGACTCCGGGGCCACCTTCACCCGGATCACCGCCGTGGACGAAGGCGACGTCGTCGGATTCGGCAAACCCGCCCCCGGCCGCAGCTACCCCGCTGTCTACACCTCGTCGAAGATCAACGGGGTGCGCGGCATCTTCCGCTCCGACGACGCAGGCACGACCTGGGTCCGGATCAACGACGACCAGCACCAGTGGGCCTGGACCGGTGCGGCCATCACCGGCGACCCCGACGTCTACGGCCGCGTCTACATCGGCACCAACGGCCGCGGCGTCATCGTCGGCGACCTGGACGGGCCGCCACCGCAGCCCACCGAGGAGCCGACAGAAGAACCCTCCACCCCGCCCACGGAAGAACCCACCGAGGAGCCCACGGAGGAACCGTCCACTCCGCCAACGGAGGAGCCGCCCGGTGACGCCGCCTGCGCTGTCTCCTACCAGGTCCTCAACGAGTGGGGCGGCGGCTTCCAAGGCGAGGTGACCATCACCAACACCGGCGACACGCCGATCAACGGCTGGGAGCTGACGTGGACCTTCCCCGACAACCAGCAGATCACCCAGGCATGGAACACCCAGCTCACCCAGTCGGGAGCCAAGGTGACCGCCCGCGACGCGGGATGGAACAGCACCATCGCCCCCGGCGGCACTGCGAGCTTCGGATTCCTCGGCTCGCCTGCCCCCGGCAGCAAGCCGACCGAGTTCACCCTCAACGGGACCCCGTGTTCGGCAGCCGGCTAGGTCAGCCCTGAGACCAGCGGCCCGGACGCCACACCGTGGAAACCCCGGTTGCGCAGTCCCCGCCTGGCGCCACCACGGCAGCGCCCGGGCCGCTGCCGACCGGGCGCGCGACACCACTAGTCGAGCACCCGGTTATTGCAAAGCCCTCGTGCCCCGTCCGCACGAGGGCTTTTTCCGCAC
>Ga0079224_100004363_pt1 | contig 18255 bp, 15 predicted proteins | sample Stecom2015_FD_80414 | JGI IMG/M metagenome (GOLD analysis project Ga0079224, IMG submission 80414) | Agricultural soil microbial communities from Utah to study Nitrogen management - Steer compost 2015 | ecosystem: Environmental > Terrestrial > Soil > Agricultural land | place: USA: Utah...
CTACGAGAACCCGGCGCTCGGCGAAGTCACGATCCGCAAGGCGCCAGGCGACGTGGTCTTCGATTTCGGTGAATGGCGGTCCCGAGTGGCGTCCCGGGAGAACCCGGACGGCACGGTTTCCTTCGTCACCATCGTGCCCGGCTTCTCCGGGGTCGAGCTCGTGGCGGGAGAGGCGGACGGCCGGCGGACATTGACCTTGCGCAATGGCCAGCATGAATACGTGTTTCGGGAGAAGTCATAAGTGAGCAGGCCAACCCTGGTTTCCACACTGGGTATTGCGACCCTGTGGGCGCTGATCGCGGCGACGATCCCGGTCGGTGCGAATGCGCTCGCCGGGGAGTACGACCTGGTGCTGAAGAACGGCCGCGTCATGGATCCGGAATCCGGCCTGGACGCCCGGCGCCATGTCGGGATCAGCGGAGGCAGGATTGCCGCCGTCTCCGAGCGGCAACTCTCCGGGAAGCTCGAGCTGGACGTCTCGGGGCTGGTCGTGGCTCCCGGCTTCATCGACTTCCATGCGCACGGGCAGCGCGAGTTCGAGGCCGGCCTTCAGGCACAGGACGGCGTTACGACGCAACTGGACCTCGAGATCGGCGTGTACCCGGTCGCTGCCTGGTACCGGTCGCGGGAAGGCAACGCGCCGATCAACTACGGGGCCACCGTCGGCCACGTCCCGGTCCGGCAGATGGTTTTCTCGGGCCTCACGGAAGAAGAGATGTCCGACCCCGCCACCGGGCAGACGATGCTGAGCCAGCGCCACTGGGTGGATTCCGAAGCGACCGACGAGCAGCTCCTCCTGATCGAGCAGTACATACAGCGCGGCCTGGACGACGGCGGTCTCGGCATCGGGTACGGCATCAACTACACGGCCGGCGCGACGCGCGAAGAGATTCTCAGGCTGTTTCACGTTGCAAAGAAGAACGACGTGATCAATTTCGCCCACTCTCGCTCCATGGCCCAGCGGGAGCCCGGAGGCACCGTGGATGCCACGCTGGAGCTCATCGCGGATGCGGCGATCAGCGGCGCGGGCCTGCACATCGTGCACATCGGCAGCAGCGGAGGAAAGAAAACGAGGCTGTTGCTCGAGATGATCGACGGGGCCAGGCGCAACGGCCTGGACATCACCACGGAGGTGTACCCGTACACCGCGTACACGACTTTCATCGGGGCGGCGATATTCGACGGCGATTTCAGCCGCGCTCAGGGGATCGACTACGGCGACATCGAGCTGCAGGCGACGGGCGAGCGCCTCGACAAGGAACGCTTCGACCGCATCCGCCGCGACGAGCCGAACACGATGGTCGTCGTGCATGCGATGCGCGAAGCGGACGTGGCCATGGCGGTGGCGCATCCCGGGGTGGTGATCGCGAGCGACGGCCTGATGTTCGTCGACGGCATCGGGCATCCGCGAGGGGCCGGCACCTACGCCCGCGTGCTGGGCCGCTACGTCAGGGAAAAGAAGGCCCTGGGCCTGATGGAGGCGCTGGCGAAGATGAGCTACCTGCCGGCCAAACGCCTGGAGAGCTCGGTTCCGCAGATGAAGGGCAAGGGCCGGATCAGGGTGGGTGCCGATGCCGACATCGTCGTGTTCGATGCCGACACCGTTGCGGATCGGGCGACCTTCAGGGCACCGACGTTGCCGTCGACGGGTATCCGGCACGTGCTCGTCAACGGCACGTTCGTCGTCCGGGACGGCGAGCTGCAGAAGGGCGTCTATCCCGGACGCCCGATACGACGTTGATCGGGATCCGCGCGCGGCGGCGGTTACGACGCCTGGCGACAATCGGCGGCGTGCGCCGCTTTGGAGGGGGAGAGCCTGACGTGAAAAACCCGGACCGACATCCGCAACGGACCGATGTCCCCCGTTGCGACCGGCGTCAGCTCCTCAGGGCGCTCGGCCTGTGCGGCGCCGGACCGCTGCTGGCGTGGCCCGCCGGCGCCGAGCCGGCCACGACGGACACTCGTCCTCCGGCCGGGCGATCCGGCGAGGTCGAGCAGGGCCGTCCCGGGACGCCCGGCATCTACCAGCGGCTGCCGGGTGTGCGGCCGCTGATCAACGCTGCCGGCCCGGTCACGGCGCTCGGCGGAACGGTGCTGACGCAGGAAGTGACCGCCGCCATGGCGGAGGCGGCCCTGAGTTATGTCGATCTCGACGAGCTGTATACCGCCGCCGGAGCGCGCCTGGCGGAGATCACCAAGGCAGAAGCGGCCATGGTGACCTCCGGCGCATTCGCCGCGATGACTCTCGGGGCAGCAGCGTGTCTCGCCGGAGAGGACGAGGAGAAAATGGCCGCGCTGCCGCACCCGACCTGGCCGCGCCGGGAAACGGTGATCCAGCGCGCGCATTCGACGCCTTACGATCGTGCGTACCGCAATGCGGGCATGTCGATCGTCTACGTCGACACCGAGGACGAGATGCTCGCCGCGATCGGGGAACGAACGGCCATGATCGCGGGCCTGACGAACGTCGAGCAACTGGACCGGCCCGGAATCGTTTCGCCCGAGCGCCTGGTTTCCATCGGCCGGCGCACCGGGGTCCCCGTGTACCTCGATGCTTCGTTCTGCCTGAACCGGATTCCGAACGTTCCCGGGCTGTGGCGTTACACCGAAATGGGTGCCGACCTCGTCGGGATCAGCGGCGGCAAGGGGCTGCACGGGCCGCAGTCCACCGGCATTCTGGCAGGACGTGCCGACCTCGTTGCGGCGGCACGCAAGCAGGCCTCGCCGAACCCCGCCGGTCTCGGCCGCGGGATGAAGGTCGACAAGGAAGAGGTGATCGGCCTCCTGGTGGCGCTGGAGCAGTTCCTTGCGCGCGATCACGAGGCGCTCTACCGGCGGGACCGGGAGCGCGTGGAGACGATGCGGAAGCGTCTTCTGGACGTCCCGGGACTGGAGCTCCGGTACGAGGAGGCCTTCTTCGGACCGGGGCTGGTGCTGATGTGGGACGGAGCGGAAATTCCCCTCACCCACGACGAGTTCGTGCAGCGCATGCGCGCGGGCGAACGACCGATCGCGGTGATCGTCGCCGACGGCCCCGGTCCGTATTTCGTCGCTGACGTGAAAGGACCCGCCCTGTTTGCCAACGCCCTGAACGACGGGGAGGAAGTGGTGGTCGCGGAGCGTGCCCGCGACGTCCTGCTCTCGGCGTTGCGGGCGGGCGCCGGGCGCCGCCGTGCGGGTTGAGAGCTCGCCCAGGTGGTGTGGGCCCGGCAGGACTCGAACCTGCGACCAAGGGATTCACTTCGCCCGCTCGTTTCCGAACGGAGTGGACTATCTCATCACCCTCGCGAGGTCGCGAGGGGCGGGACGCTCGAGCCTGTCATTAAGAACGCTCGGGAGGAAAACCTCCCAGTTCCCAGGTAGTCTCTGCACCTTCCGGTGGTGTACCACCGGCTTGGCTCAGGGTTGCCATCAGCCGCACTGTTAAGGGTTCCCTGAATTCATCCCGTTCGCTTCGTGCCTCGCGGCACGAACGCACCATTTGATGAGTCCCCTGCTCTAACCAACTGAGCTACAGGCCCACGATAAGGCCATCGCATTTTACCCACATTCATTCCTGCTCGCGAGCGATGAAACCGGCAAGACTCCGGCATTTACAGAGCGTGCCTTGCCACTCTGCGTCGCCAGAATTGACCCGTGACAACCTGCATCATCAGGCGACCAGTGCCTATCAGGCCGGCAAGTACTGTTCGCGGCATGCAAGCATGCGCACACGAACAGTCGTCACCGGAGCGACCAGGCGCAATGGCGGCGTGGGCGAGTCAGGAAACTGGAGCTCGTCTTGCCGGGCAGGCGGGAAAATCCATCATCCCGAGGCTACCTTGGCCGGGCAAAGAACCCAGCCAAGGTAGTCGGTGAATCCGCATATCAGTCTTCGATGAGGAAGCTGCGGAGCTGGTCCGAGCGCGTCGGGTGGCGCAGCTTGCGCAGCGCCTTGGCCTCGATCTGCCGGATGCGCTCGCGGGTGACGTCGAACTGCTTGCCGACCTCCTCCAGCGTGTGATCGGTATTCATGTCGATACCGAAGCGCATGCGCAGCACCTTGGCCTCCCGCGGCGTCAGGCCCGCGAGCACGGCGTGCGTCGTCTCCTTCAGGCCCTCGGCCGTGGCCGACTCGATCGGCGAATGCACGGTCGTGTCCTCGATGAAGTCGCCGAGGTGCGAATCCTCGTCGTCGCCGATCGGCGTCTCCATGGAGATCGGCTCCTTGGCGATCTTCAGCACCTTGCGGACCTTGTCCTCGGGCATGTCCATGCGCGCCGCCAGCTCGTCCGGCATCGGCTCGCGCCCCATCTCCTGCAGCATCTGCCGCGAGATGCGGTTCAGCTTGTTGATCGTCTCGATCATGTGCACCGGGATGCGGATCGTGCGCGCCTGGTCGGCGATCGAGCGCGTGATCGCCTGGCGGATCCACCACGTCGCATACGTCGAGAACTTGTAGCCGCGCCGGTACTCGAACTTGTCCACCGCCTTCATCAGGCCGATGTTGCCCTCCTGGATCAGGTCCAGGAACTGCAGGCCGCGGTTCGTGTACTTCTTGGCGATCGAGATCACGAGCCTGAGGTTCGCCTCGACCATCTCCTTCTTCGCCCGGCGGGCCTTGGCCTCGCCGATCGACATCTGGCGATTGATCTCCTTGATCTCGGCGATCTTGAGGTTCGTCTGCTTCTCGATCGCGACGAGCTTCCGCTGGGCACGCAGCACGTCGTCCTTCAGGCGCGCCAGCGTCGAGGAGTGCTTGCGCTTGGCGCGGATGTGCTTGTCGATCCAGCCGAGGTCCGTCTCGCTCTTCGGAAAGCTCGCGAGGAAGTCCTTCTTCGGCATGCCGGCATCGCGCACGCAGAGCTGCATGATCTGCCGCTCCTGGGTGCGGATCACCTGCACGGCGTTGCGCAGGTTCTTGACGAGCTGGTCCGTGAGCTTCGGCGCGAGCTTCAGCTCCATGACCTTGTCGGCGAGCTCCGCGCGTGCCTTCTCCGTCCGCTTGTCGCGAGTGCCGTGCTTCTCGATCGCGGCCAGCGCCTTCTTGTAGAGGCGCCGGATCTCCTTCATGCGGCGCTCGACTTCCTCCGGGTCCGGCCCGGTGTCGACGACTTCCTCGGTCGTCTCCTCGTCATCGTCGGCGTCCGACTTCGCGTTCGGCGACTTGATCTCGTCCGGCGCATTCGGGTCGAAGAAGCCGACCACGAAGTCCTGCATGCGCGTCTCGCCCGCCGCGACGGAGTCGTAGACCTCGAGCAGCCGCTCGAGCGTCGGCGGGAAATGCGCCATGTGGTACTTGACCTGGTTCAGGCCGTCCTCGATGCGCTTGGCGATCTCGATTTCGCCCTGGCGGGTGAGCAGCTCGACCGTCCCCATCTCGCGCATGTACATGCGCACGGGGTCGGTGGTGCGCCCGAACTCGGCGTCCACGCTCGCAAGCGCGGCCTCTGCCTCTTCCACGGCGTCGTCGTCGTCGCCGGTGACCGCGGTATCGGACAGGAGCAGCGACTCGGCATCCGGCGCCTTCTCGTATACCGCGATGCCCATGTCGTTGATCATGTTGACGATATCCTCGATCTGCTCAGGATCGACGATGCCGCTCGGGAGGTGATCGTTCACCTCCGCGTAGGTCAGGTAGCCCTGTTCCTTGCCGCGGGCAATCAGGTCCTTAAGCTGCTGGGCCTGCCTGTTACCGCTGATTTTTGCGCGCTTCTCGCTCAAGAGCCCTCGACTCCTAGGAAAAAAATGCAAACGAGCAATTGTACCCCTTTGACCGGGTCCAATCCAGAATTATCCCTCAGTTCACGAAATCCCGGCGCTCCCCCACGAGCTTTGCGAGCTCCGACTTCTCGGCGGCCGATGCCGAGCCATCCCGTTGTTTGGCAATCAGAAATTGTACTCGCTCGCGGGCTGCCGCGGCCTCGATCCGGCGCAGGCACTGGGCAAGCTCGGCCGCGGGGTCGAACTCGCCGGGCGGCGGCAGCTCGACCGCGGCCAGCGGTCCGAGGTGCCGGCCCTGCGGGTCGTGCCGCCAGCGCTCGAGCAGGCCTGCCGTCGTGATATCGGGATGGGCCTGCACGGTTTCAATGAGCGCGCGAAGCAGGTCCGCCCCCGGGCGGGTGACCCCCTCGAGCCGGCCGGCGTCGAGCCCGAGGGCCGCCTGCGGGTGGTGCAGGAGCAGGGTGATCGCACGCCGCACGACGGACGGCCGGCCGCCGCTGCGTCGCGCCGCGGGCCGGCGGGCCGGTCCGGGTCGCGCGCTCCCGGCGCGCTCCCGGCGATCGCCCGCGAGCAGCGCCGCGAGGCGCTCCGCGGCGAGCCCCACGGTGCGGGCGAGCTGCTCGATCAAAAGCTCGCGGTAGACTCCCGTCGGCACCCGGGCGAGGAGCGGGCGGGCCAGCTCCGCCAGGCGGGCGCGGCCGTCCACCGAGGCGAGGTCCACCTGGCTCACGAGCTGCTCGATGAAGAACTCCGAAAGCGGGATGCCGCGCGCGAGCTCGGCCTCGAACGCCGCGGCCCCGGCCTCCTGCACGAACGAATCCGGGTCCTGGCCTTCCGGCAGGAACACGAAGCGGACCTGGCGTCCCTCCCGTACCTGCGGCAGGGCCGTCTCGAGCGCGCGCCAGGCGGCGGCCCGGCCCGCGCGGTCGCCGTCGAAGCAGAACGCCACGTCGTCGCACAGCCGGAACAGCCGCCGCAGGTGCTCCTCCGTCGTGGCCGTGCCGAGCGTCGCGACCGCGAAATCGATGCCGTGGCGCGCAAGCCCGACGACGTCCATGTAGCCCTCCACGACGACCAGCTTGTCGATGTGGCGCAGCGCCTGGCGGGCCTCGTACAGGCCGTACAGCTCGCGGCCCTTGTGGAACAGCACGGTCTCGGGCGAATTCAGGTACTTGGGCTCGCCCGCGCCCAGCACGCGGCCGCCGAACCCGACCACGCGACCGCGCGCGTCGCGGATCGGGAACATCAGCCGGTCGCGGAAGCGGTCGTAGTGGCTGCCGCCGTCCTTGCGGATCACGAGCCCGGCGGCGAGCAGGCGCTCGACGGCTTCCGGCGTCTTGCCGAAGCGGTCGAGGACGTCGCTCCAGCCGGCGGTCGCGTACCCGAGGCCGAAGCGCCGGGCCGTGGCGGCGTCGATGCCGCGCCGCTCGAGGTAGTCGAGGGCGGGGCGGTGGGCCTGCAGCCGGGCGGCGAAGTGCCGCTGGACGTCCTCCATCAGGCGGTACAGCTCGTCGTGGCGCCGCACGGGCCGCTGGCTCTCGTCGCGCGGGACCTCGAGCCCCATGGTGTGCGCCAGCGCCTCCACCGCCTCGGGGAAGCTCAGGTGCTCGTACTCCATCAGGAAGCCGAGCGCCGTCCCGTGCGCGCCGCAGCCGAAGCAGTGATAGAAACCCTTGTCCGGGCTCACGGTGAAGGAGGGCGTCTTCTCGTCGTGGAAGGGGCAGTTCGCCTTGTATTCGCGCCCCGCCTTGCGCAGCGGCACCCGCTTGCCGATGACCTCGACCACGTCCGCGCGGCTGATCAGGTCATCGATGAAATGCTGGGGTATGAGGCCGCTCATGTGCCGTCGCGAAATCCCGCCACCTCGCGTGCCGTCGCCGCCGTCCGCCGGTCGTCACCGCGCGCCGGTTCCAGCCGGGTTTTCGTTGTGCCTTGCCGACAGCATAGCCAAACCGCGCCGATCCGCCAGCGCCGCGTGCGCTGCGGGCCCCGGCTCAGGCTCCGAGGCGCGCCTTGACCGCGGCGCTGACCGCGCCCATGTCCGCGCGGCCCTGGACCCTGGGCTTCAGCTCGCCCATGACCTTGCCCATGTCGCGCATCGTCGTCGCGCCGGTCTGCGCGATGGCCTCGGTGATCAGCCGGTCGAGCTCCGCCGGCGAGAGGGGCTCGGGCAGGTAGTGCTCGAGCACCGCGATCTCGGCGGCCTCCTGGGCGGCGAGATCCTCGCGACCCCCCTGGCGGAACTGGTGGATGGAGTCCCGGCGCTGCTTGACCATCTTCTCGATCACCTGCAGCAACGCCGTGTCGTCGAGCTCGGTCCGGCGGTCGATCTCCTGCTGCTTGACCGCGGCCAGGATCATGCGCACCACCTTCAGCCGGTCGCGATCGCCGGCCTTCATGGCCTGCTTCATGTCTTCCTGGATGCGGCCCTTGAGCGACATCGCGCCGGCCCGTGGAGGATGAGGAACGCTGCGTCAGCGGGGAGGGATCAGTACAGCCGTTTGCGCCGTGCCGCCTCGCGCGACATGCGCTTCATGTGCCGCTTGATGGCCGCGGCTTTCTTGCGCTTGCGCTCCTGCGTCGGCTTCTCGTAGAACTCGCGGCGGCGCAGCTCGGTGAGCACGCCGGCCTTCTCACAGGCGCGCTTGAAGCGCCGCAACGCGGCATCGAAATACTCGTTCTCTTTTATGCGGACACTCGGCATACGAAAATCGGTTTCCTCGCTGATTTTGGCGGTTGGCGACCCGACGGCGGTATTCTCCCCGCCGCCACCTGGGCCCGGCCGGCCTTTTTCGGCCGGAACAGGACCGCCCATTATATGGGGTCGACGCCGCCGATGAAAAGCATGAAACCCGGTATCATGAGGCCCATGCGTGTCCTGGGCGTGGAAACGAGCTGCGACGAGACCGGGGTCGCCGTGTACGACACGGAGGCCGGCCTGCTCGCCCACGTCCTGCACAGCCAGGTCGACCTGCACGCGCGCTACGGCGGCGTGGTCCCTGAAATCGCCTCCCGCGACCACCTGCGGCGCCTGCTGCCCCTGGTGCGCGAAGCGCTCGAGGCGGCCGGGATCGAGCGCGCGGACGCCGTCGCCTACACGGCGGGGCCCGGACTCGTCGGGGCCCTGATGGTCGGCGGCGGGCTCGCGAACGGCCTCGCACTGGCCTGGGGCTGTCCCGTCGTGCCGGTGCATCACATGGAGGGTCACCTGCTCGCGCCGCTCCTGGAGCCCGATCCGCCGGAGCCGCCCTTCCTGGCCCTGCTCGTATCCGGCGGCCATACCCTGCTCGTCGGCGTGGACGGCCTCGGCCGCTACCGCCGCCTCGGCACGACGCTCGACGATGCCGTCGGCGAGGCCTTCGACAAGGCGGCCAAGATGCTGGGGCTCGGCTATCCCGGCGGCCCGGCGCTCGCCGCGCTCGCCCGCGAGGGGGACGAGCGCGCCATCGACCTGCCGCGGCCGATGCTGAACCGCCCGGGGCTCGATTTCAGCTTCAGCGGCCTGAAGACGGCGCTGATGCTCGAGGTCAGGCGGGCCGAGGCGGCCGGCCGCCTCGACGAGGAGCGCGCGAACATCGCCGCTGCCTTCCAGCGCGCGGCCATCGACACGCTCGTCGGGCGCACGCTGAAGGCCGCGCGCGAGGAACGCGCCAGCCGCATCGTCGTGGCCGGCGGGGTCGGCGCGAACGCACTGTTGCGCGCGGAGCTCGCCGCATCCTTCGACGGGCGGGTGTACTACCCGCGGCCGGAGTTCTGCACGGACAACGGCGCGATGATCGCGCTCGCGGGCGCGCTGCGCCTCGAGGACGCCGGCCCGCCGGGCCCGATCCTCGCGCGGGCACGCTGGCCGCTGGAGGCGCTGGCGCCGCCCGGCGCACTGGGCGTCGCGGCATGAGCGGCGGGGCGGAGGGGGACTTCGTCTTCCTGCACGGGCTCGAGATCGAGGCCGTGATCGGCATCTGGGAATGGGAACGGAGAATCCGCCAGACCGTCCGCATCGACCTCGAGATGGGCGTGGACGTGCGTCGCGCGGCGGTCGCCGACCGCATCGAGGACACGCTGAATTACAAGGCGGTCGCCAAAAGGGTGCAGGAATTCGTCGCGGAATCGAGCTTCCAGCTCGTGGAAACCCTCGCGCAGCGGATCGCGGAAATCGTGCTGCGGGAGTTCGACGTGCCGTGGATCCGGATCACCGTCAACAAGCCCGGAGCGATCCGCGGCGCGCGGGACGTCGGCGTCCGCATCCTGAGGACCCGCGCGGACCTCGCGCCGTGACGACGGTTTTTCTCGGCATCGGCAGCAACATCGAGCCCGAGGCTCACCTCCGGCTCGCCGCGGCCGAGCTCCGGCGCCGCTACGGCGACGTCGCGTTCTCGCGTGTCTACCGGGGTCCGGCGATCGGCTTCGACGGACCGGACTTCCTGAACCTCGTCGCGCGCATCGAGACCCGGCGGTCGCCGGCGCGGCTGCTCGCCGACATCGACGCCATTCACCGGCTCGCCCGGCGCGAGCGTGGCGGCGGGCGCTTCTGCTCGCGCACGCTCGACATCGACCTCCTGCTCTACGACCGGTTGATCATGAGCGAGCCGCTCGAGCTGCCGCGTCCCGACGTGCTGCAGTACGCCTTCGTGCTGCGGCCGCTGGCGGAGCTCGCTCCCGATTTCGTGCACCCGCTCACCGGCCGCACCCTCGCCGAGCACTGGCGCGAGCTCGCGCCCACGGCGCCGGCACTGTCGCCGGTCGACCTCGATCTCGAGGAGCGCGCGGTCACCAGCCGAGACTGCGGCCGCCATCGACCGCGATGACCTGCCCGGTCACGTAACGCGCCCGCTGCAGCAGCCAGAGCAGGCAATCCGCGAGGTCGTCCGGTTCCCCGGCCCGGGCGAGGGGAACCTGGCGCAGGATGTCCTGCCGCAAGGCGTCCGGCATGCCCTCCGGCCACAGGATGGCGCCGGGCGCAATGCCGTTCACGCGCACCTCGGGCGCCATCTCCTTGGCGAGCGCGCGCGTGAGCATTTCGAGGCCCGCCTTCGCGGAGCCGTACACGCTGTGATCGCGCAACGGGCGGCGGGCGTGGATGTCGACCAGGTTGACGACCGAGCCGCCGGCTGCCTTGAGGTGCGGCCACGCCGCCTGTGACAAAAACAGCGGACCCTTCAGGTTGCTGCCGACGAGCTCGTCCCAGTGCTTCTCGGTGATCGTGCCGAGCGGCGTCGGGTAGAAGGCCGATGCATTGTTGACGAGCGCATCCAGTCGCCCGGACCACGCGACGACGGCCTCCACCAGCGACGCGGCGCTTTGCGCCTGCGCGATGTCGGCCTGGAAGGCTGCCGCCGAGCCCGGGCGCCCGGAGTTGAGCTCCGCCACGAGCGCGTGCGCTTCGGACCCGGAGCGGCGGTAGTGAACCGCGACGCTCGCGCCGGCGGCATGCAGCCGGCGCGCCAGGGCGGCGCCGACGCGCCGTGCCGCGCCGGTGACGAGCGCGCAATAGCCGGCGGGAAATGCCTGTTCGTTCGCGGACAAGGGCGGTTACTCGGCTGCCGGGGTGTGCCGCCGCCGGCGTTGGCAATCGCGGGCGGCCCGAAATACAGTGAGCCGATTATTTGGCCGACCCCCCGACCATGCAAGGACAAGCGCCCCGTCCACGCGGCCTGCCGCCGCCCGATCCGGCGAGCCTCGCGCACAGCGAGCGCGTTGCGGCGCACCTGCGGGACGAGATGGCACGCGCCGGCGGCAGCCTGAGCTTCGCGGAGTTCATGCAGCTCGCGCTGTATGCGCCGGGACTCGGCTACTACACCGCGGGCAGCGCGAAGCTCGGACCCGGCGGGGATTTCGTCACCGCGCCCGAAATCTCGCCGGTGTTCGGCCGCGTGCTGGCGCGCCAGGCGGCACAGGTGCTCGCCGGGCTGCCGTCGCGGCAAGTGCTCGAGCTCGGGGCCGGCAGCGGCGCGCTCGCGGTGCAGGTGCTGGAAGCGCTTGCCGAGCACGACCTCGCGCCCGAGCGCTACGCGATCCTCGAAGTCTCCGCGGACCTGCGCGAGCGGCAGGAGGCGCTGATCCGGAGGGAGCGTCCCGCGGACCTCGGCCGCGTGGAATGGCTCCCGGCGCTGCCGCCGGGCTTCAAGGGCGTGGTCCTCGCCAACGAGGTCGCCGATGCGCTGCCGGTCGAGCGCTTCCGGCGCACGCCGGCAGGCGTGATGCAGGGCCGGGTGCGGGCGGCGGGCGACGGCTTTGCGTGGTGCGAGGATGCCGCGCCGCCGTTCCTGGCCGCCGCCGTGCGGCACATCGAAGAGGACCTGGGACGGCCGCTGCCCGAGGGATACGTTTCGGAAGTCGCGACCGCGCTGCCCGGCTGGATCGCGGAGCTCGCCGCCAGCCTCGCGGAAGGCTTCGTATTCCTGTTCGATTACGGCGTCTCGCGCCGCGAGTACTATGCACCCGATCGCGACGGCGGCTGGCTGCGCTGCCATTTCCGTCATCGCGCGCACGAAGACCCGCTGGTGCTGCCGGGCATCCAGGACATCACGGCCTGGGTGGACTTCACGGCCGTGGCGGAGGCGGCGTCGGCTGCCGGGCTGGACATCGCCGGTTACGTGACGCAGGCCCACTTCCTGCTCCACGGGGGGCTGGAGAGCGAGCTGGCCCGCGCCTCCACGATGTCGACTGCCGCACGGCTCGAGCTCTCGCGACAGGTCAAAATGCTGACCCTGCCCGGCGAGATGGGCGAGCACGTCAAGTGCATGGGACTGCGCCGCGGCGACGTCGCGCTCCCTGAGGCGTTCGCGGCCGCCGACCGGGCGCACGTCCTCTGAAGCTTTGGATACCAACGACAACGACGGATAGCGCCCTTGAGCTGGATTCATGTCGTCGTCCTTGCCGTGGTGCAGGGACTCACCGAGATCCTGCCGATCTCGAGCTCCGGGCACCTCGTGCTCGTGCCGAACGTCATGGAATGGCAGGACCAGGGGCTGGTGTTCGACGTCGCCGTGCATTTCGGCACGCTGGTGGCCGTGTGCCTGTACTTCCGCGAGGACGTGGCGCGCATGGTGCAGGGCGGCCTGCAGGTGGCGACCGGGCGGGTCGCGACGCCGGAAGCGCGCCTCGCGCTCGCGCTCGGCATCGGCACCGTGCCGGCCGCCGTGGCGGGACTGCTCCTCGCCGGCTGGATCGCGACTCACCTGCGCGATCCCATGGTGGTCGTGGTCACGCTGTCGGGTTACGGCGTGCTGCTCGGCGTGGCCGACAAGCTCGGCCGCCGGCAACGCGAGATGCGGCACCTGACGCTCGTCGACGCCCTCGTGATCGGTACGGCCCAGGCGCTCGCGCTGGTGCCGGGCACGTCGCGCTCGGGAATCACGATCACGGCGGGGTTGTTCCTCGGATTCAAGCGCGAGGACGCGGCGCGTTTCTCGTTCCTGCTGTCTGCGCCGGTCATCCTGCTCGCGACCCTCTACGAGGTCGCGACGATTTTCGTGGAGGGCGAGGCGGTCATCTTCGGGACGCTGGCCGCCGGCGCGCTGGTGTCGGCGATCGTCGCCTACCTCACGATCGGCTTCTTCATGCGGTTCGTGCACGCCATCGGCCTGGTGCCGTTCGCCGTGTACCGCATCGTGCTCGCGGGGGTGATCCTGCTGGTGGTCGCGTAGGCGCGCGCACCGCGCGCGACCGGCGCTCGTCGACCCGCGATGCCGGCTACGCGCGCTTCGTCGCCACGTCGGCCTTGTACGCGGTGATGGCCTGCAGGCGCTTGCGCTTCAGCGCTTCGCCGATCTGCGGACCGTCGAGCCCCTCGCGGGCCAGCTCGCGGCCGGAAACCCGCGCCGCCGCCTGGCGCGCCCCGCGCAGGTAGTCCGCCTGCGGGTAAGGCCGGTCCTCCAGCCCGGCGCGGCCGCGGGCGTCCGCCTCGCAGGCGAGCAGGAACTTCTCGAAGCGCTCGGGGCGCCGGAACGCGTCCGTCCGCTCCAGCACCTTGAGGATGGTCGAGGCCCTGAGCTCGAAAGCCCGGTGCACGTGCCCGTGAAACTCGGCGACGATGAGCGCGAGCTCGCGCACGGCGGTCGGGATCGGCAGCCGTTCCGCCATCGCGCCGATGAGCCGCATGCTGCGTTTCTCGTGATTCGGGTGGCTCGGGAGCTTCGACGCGGGGGTGGTCGCCTTGCCCAGGTCGTGAGTGAGCGCCGCGAAGCGGACGTCGACCTCCGGGCTCAGGGCCGTCGCCTGGTCGAGCACCATGAGCGTGTGCACGCCGCAGTCCACCTCCGGATGCCATTCCTTCGGCTGCGGCACGCCGAACAGCGCGTCGATCTCGGGAAACACGACGGCAAGCGCGCCGCACTCGCGCAGCACCTCGAAATACACCCGCGGCGCGGGTCCCGCGAGCGCCGCTTCCGTCTCTTTCCATACGCGGTGCGGCACCAGCTCGTCGACCTCGCCGTCCTCGACCATGCCGCGCATGAGCTCCATCGTTTCGTCGGCGACCCGGAATCCCTGCGGAGCGAATCGCGCGGCGAATTTGGCGACGCGCAGCACCCGTACCGGGTCCTCGGCGAAGGCCTCGGAGACGTGCCGCAGCACCTTGTTCCTGAGATCCCGGCGTCCGCCGAAAGGGTCGACGAGCCGGCCCTCGGCGTCGCGCGCCATCGCGTTGATCGTGATGTCCCGCCGCGCGAGGTCCTCCTCGATCGTGACGTCGGGGGACGTCCGGAACTCGAAGCCGTGGTAGCCGGGTCCGGTCTTGCGCTCCGTGCGGGCGAGCGCGTACTCCTCGCCGGTTTCCGGGTGCAGGAAGACGGGGAAATCCTTGCCGACCTGGCGAAAGCCGAGGGCCTTCATCTCGTCCGGGGTCGCGCCGACGACGCACCAGTCGCGCTCCGTCACCGGCAGCCCCATGAGCTCGTCACGTACCGCCCCGCCGACAAGGTACACTTCCATCGCGCGATTCTATCCCGAATGCCCGTGAGCGGCCGCGGTCGAATCGGCCGGTACGGGTGCGCGCGGAAAGCCGGGATGGAGCGGACGACCCGGTCATCCCGGTCGTGAGCGGCCGCGTAGCGCCCTGCATGCGAATGTGGCAGGCTCGGCACGGTGAGCGCCTCACGCCCGGAACACAGTCCGACATCCCCGCGAACCGGCCAGGTGCGCCGGCGACGCGCCGTCGCGGGACGCCTGCTCGGCGTGGCGGCGCTCCTCGCGATCCTGGGCGTGATGCCGCTCGGCGGCTGCTACTACATGCAGGCGATCAACGGGCACACGCACCTGATGAGCCAGCGCCGGCCCGTGTCCGAGGTCCTCAACGACCCGGCTGCACCGGAGACGCTGAAGGAACGCCTGCGTCTCGTCCAGGAAGCCCGCACGTTCTCGGTCGACGAGCTCGGCCTGCCGGACAACGACAGCTATCGCAGCTACGCCGATCTCGACCGCGATTACGTCGTGTGGAACGTGTTCGCGGCGCCGGAGTTCTCGCTGCGTCCCCGCCAGTGGTGCTACCTGGTCGCCGGCTGCGTCGCCTACCGCGGGTATTTCAACAAGGACGATGCGCTCGCCGAGGCACGGAAGCTGGAAGACGCCGGCTACGATGTCGCGGTCGGCGGCGTCTCGGCGTACTCCACGCTCGGGAAGTTCGCGGACCCCGTCCTGAACACCATGATGCGCTGGAGCGATGCGGACCTCGTGGGCACGTTGTTTCACGAGCTCGCGCACCAGCGCCTCTACATCAAGGGCGACACGCAGTTCAACGAATCGTTCGCCACCGCGGTGTCGGCCATCGGCATGGAGCGCTGGTTCGGCGCCCGCGGAATGCCGGACGAGCTCGCGGAGTACCGTGCCCGGCGCGCGCTGCGCAACGAGCTGCTGGAGATCGTGGACGCGACCAAGGCGGAGCTCGCGACGTTGTATGCGTCGGAGATGCCGGTCGAGGAGAAGCGTCGCCGCAAGCGCGAGGTTTTGGATGCGCTGTCGGCGCGGGCGGAGCGCCTGTTCACCGATGCGGGTCGCGAAGGGAGCCCGCTCGCGGCTCCGCTCAACAACGCGCGCCTCGTGTCGCTCGGGCTGTACGAGGGCTGGGTGCCCGGCTTCCTTGCCCTGCACGACGAATGCGCCCGCGACATGACCTGCTTCTACGCGCGTGCGCGGGAGCTCGCGGCGCTGCCCGGCGGGGAGCGCATGGCCCGCCTCGAAGAGCTCTCGCTCGCCGCGCAAGGCGAGCGGCTCGCCGAATCGGGGCCCGCCGGCGGCTCCTCCGCCACCGGCAACGCCGGCGGGGGCACCGCAGCCGCCGACTAGGGCCTTCCGCGGCAGCCGGCACCGGCCCGCCGATACCGCGTTCCCCGCGGTGCGCGACCCGTTTCCGCCAGCACGGCCCCGGCGAGGCGAGCGCCGGCGCCGTGCGGCGGAAAACGCACGCGGTGCGCTACGTGCCCGCGCGCCGCAGGTCGGCAACCCCCCGGTGGACCCGCGCGCTCGACGCGCTGTGGTTCACCGGCTTGTTCTTGTCGTACCCGTAGACCTGGGCGAGCGCGTAGTTCAAGGCCGAGCCGTAGAGCGGCGTGAACGACCAGCTGCAGCCGTCGCGCGTGCCACCGGGGCAGGCGCCGGCGATGAGGTCCAGGCCCAGGGTGGGCGGCGGGAACATGCGGTCGAGGAACGGCTTGAGGTTGAGCCGGACGGTGAACGTCTGGCCCCCCAGCAGGGTGCGCTCGGCGTTGTACGCGTCGAGGGCTGCATCGCGCAGCGTGCGGTTGCCGCGCGTGAACCGGTCCAGGAACACGAAGGGGCTGAGCAGCACGTAGTAGTTCAGCTCCCGGGCGCCGTTGGCGGCCTTGGCCCCGATGTATTCCCAATCGTCGTTGAACTCCGAGCCCCAGCAGGACACCTGGTAGACGGCGTTGATGTTGAGCGGCTGGCCGCCGTTGCTGGCCCGGATTTCCCGGATTTTCTGCGGCGACGCCGCCGCGCCGTGGAACACCAGCCGCGGGCTGTTGCACGCGACGTTGTTGTAGGAGGAATTCCTGCCCGACTTGCTGCCGCAGCCGTGCACGTTGATCAGGATGTCGATGACGTGATTGTTCCGGTGGAGGTTCAGGAGCGTGTTGCTGAACGTGCTGAAGGTCGCCTCGTCGTCGGTCAGCACGACCACCGTGTCGTAGTACGGCTCGGCCATCGCCTTCAGGCAATCGGACATGACGGTTTCGCCGTACACGTTGATGAAAGCCTTGAAGGGGTCTTCGCCGCTCTGGATCCCGCGGTTCGCCAGCACGCCGAACATCTCGCGGGCACAGCCGCCCGCGGGCAGCCCGGCCGAGGCGGCGACCGTGCCGAGGTGCTGGCCCAGCATCCTGGAAACGTCGCGCACCAGCATGCTCGATATTTCGTCGGCGAGCGTCGCGGCCGGCAGGCCGAAGGTGCCGGCGACCTGCACGGTGGCGTCCACGACCGGCATCACCAGCGAGCGGATGTTCGAGGGCATGAGCCGGCCATAGTCGAACTCCAGGACGGAGCGCGCGAGCCCCTGCCAGGAGACGCTGAAACCCTGCTGGTTGTTCTCCTCCACGACGATGACCATCGCCCGCCGGGGCGACAACTGCCGGGGCAGCTTGGTCGTGGGGGACAGCGCGGGCCGGGTCGCAAGGTCCCGCGGGTCGACGGTCTGGGGCTGCGGACGCTGCTGGTCCGTGGTCTGGAGCTGCGGGCGCAGCTGCGTGTCGGACAGTGTTGCCTTGTCCGTAGCCTGGACCTGCGGGCGCTGCTGCAGGCTGGACGCGGGTGCCTTGTCCTGGGCCAGCGCCGCGGGAGTGCCGGCCTCGGTCAGCGCGGCGGCGAGGGCGGCGGTCCAGCGGGCGGCACCGGTGCGGTGCCGGGCCCACCGGCGCGCCAGGTTTGACTTGCTCATCGTTCTGCCTCCCCAGTCGTTCTTCTGGTAGCGGTTGGTTCCGTCCGCGCCGGCCGCACGGCCGGCAGCGGGCGAGCCCAAGTTGGCAGGAGGCGAGGAGGAAGGTCCTGAGAAAGTCCTGAGAAATTCCTGCGAGATTGCCGCGCCCGGCCGGGCGGTGACGCGGGCAGGCAGACCTGAGCGGAACCGGCGAGACCGGCCCTAATCGGCGCCGACGGGTTTCGGCGCGGCGTGGGAGACCTGCTGTGGCGGGGGACCGACGGCGCGCAGGGCGGCGGAGAGGCGCGCGGCCTCGCCCGTCAGGCGCCAGTGGAAGATGGCGTCCGCGACCAGCACCCGGCGCACGAACGCCCGGGTCTCGTCGTAGGGGATGTTCTCGATCCAGATGCGGGCATCCAGCGCATCCTGCGGCGTGCGCCCGAGCCACTCGTCCACCTTGTTCGGACCGGCGTTGTACGCCGCCGTGGCGAGCACCAGGTTGCCGCCGAAGCGTTCCAGCATCTTCGCGAGGTAAGTGGTGCCGAGGCGGATGTTGCTTTCGGGATCGGTCAGCGTGGCGAGACCCGCCCACGGGAGGCCGATCTCCGCCGCCGTGCGCTTCCCGGTGCCGGGCATGAGCTGCATGATGCCGATCGCTCCGGCATGCGAGCGCACGTCCGCCATGA
>Ga0079224_100004364_pt1 | contig 18253 bp, 18 predicted proteins | sample Stecom2015_FD_80414 | JGI IMG/M metagenome (GOLD analysis project Ga0079224, IMG submission 80414) | Agricultural soil microbial communities from Utah to study Nitrogen management - Steer compost 2015 | ecosystem: Environmental > Terrestrial > Soil > Agricultural land | place: USA: Utah...
GGGAGGCCACCCACCCGAACACCAGCGAGTCCTGCCATGAACCTGCTCTGCCGCATTGCCACCGCTCTGGCGTCCGTCGCCGTGCTGTCCGGGCCCGCGCTGGCCGCGGACCCGCTGCCGCCCGCGGGCAGCGCCAGCGGCACCCTCGAAGTCGATGGGGAATCCATCCCGCTGCGGCACGCCTACGTGTACCGCGAGGACCAGGGCTTCTACGACCCCGCCGATCCCACCTGGACGCTGGTACTGAGCGCCGAACCGCTGAAAACGCGACAGCTCAGGCAGCGCTCCATCGACCCGTCGCTGCGCGTGGGCCTGACCCTGACCTCCGCGTTCGGCGATGGCCCCAGCCTGCGGGTGCTCTCGAACGACCTGCAGGCCGGTGGCTTCTCCCACTCCGGTGGCACCGCTCCGGAACTGGCGCTGGAGCAGCAGGGACCGGACGTGTTTGCAGGACGCATCCACCTTGCCGAACGGCAGGACTTCTTCGAGCACTCCTATCGGTACGACCTGCGCTTCCACGCCGTGGCCGTGGACCCGGACGCGCCGATCGGCGACGTCCTGCCGGAGGGCGGCGGCGAACCGGGCGCGGCCTACGTGGCCTGGACGCAAGCGCTGGAGGCGCGCGACGCCCAGGCCCTGAAGACGCTGGTCACGCCGGACATGGCGGCCATGCTGGACGCACCGGACGCGGCCGGCGACATCGAGAGGATGGCCTCCATGGCGCCGCAAGCCGTGCGCGTGCTGGGCGGATCCAGCGACGGCGCCACCGCCATCCTGCGCATCGAAGGCCGCATGGACGGCGACGTGGTGCAGGCCGAGGTCACGCTCGCCAACCACGACGGCCACTGGACCCCGACCCGGGTGTCCTACGACTGAGCCGCTCTCGCCAGGCGGAGCTCAGCGCTTGCGCCGGGCCCGCGGGTGCGTGTCGTCGTACACGCGCGCCAGGTGCTGGAAGTCGAGGTGGGTGTAGATCTGGGTGGTGGCGATGTCGGCGTGGCCGAGCAGTTCCTGCACGCCGCGCAGGTCGCCGGAGGATTCCAGCACGTGGCTGGCGCAGGAATGCCGCAGCAGGTGCGGATGGACGCGCTTCCAGATGCCCTGCCGTTCGGCCAGCCGCCTGAGCCTGGCCTGCACGGTGCGCGGGGCGATGGCGGCGCCGTTGCGGCCGGTGAACACCGGTGCATCGGGACCCGCGGCTGCCGTGGCCCCGCGCAGCGAACGCAGCGCCGAGCGGGCGTGGCTGCCGACCGGCACCACGCGCGTCTTCGCGCCCTTGCCGAGCACCCGCACCAGGCCCTCGTCCAGGTCCAGGTCGCGCCAGCGCAGCGCGCACAACTCCGAGAGGCGCAGGCCGGAGGAATAGAACAGCTCCAGCATGGCGCGGTCGCGCAGCCCCAGCGGCCCCTCGGCCGGCACCTCCACCAGCCGTGCCATCTCGTCGGCATCCAGCACCTGCGGCAGCCGTCGCGGCGCCCGCGGTGCCCGCAATCCACTGGCCGCGTTGGCGTCCACCAGGCCCTCGGCCAGCAGCCAGCGCAACAGGCTGCGGCAGGCGGAGAGCAGCCGCTGCAGCGACTTCGGCGCCAGCCCGCGGCGGTGCTCGGCGGCGACGAAGCCGCGCAGCGCCTCGGCGTCGAGCGCGCGCCATGAGGCGATGCCGCGCGCCTCGCACCAGCCGAGCAGCGCGGCCAGGTCGCGGCGGTAGGCGGCGGCGGTGTGCGGCGACAGCCGCCGGCCGTGCGCCAGCCGCTCCAGGAACCGCTCGACGTCGCGGGCCAGCGCCGCGGCCACCGGCTTCAGTCCGTGCGCCCGTCGAAGCGCGACAGGGCGGCGACCAGGCTCTCGGCCATCATCACCAGGAACAGCGTTCCCATGCCGGGGAAGAAGCGATTGGGATCGCGACTGCCGATCGCCAGCATGCCGCGGCCGTCGAGGTGCAGCAGCGCCATGGACTGCACTTCCGGGCTGCGCGCGCCGAACAAAAAGGCGTGCTTCTCGGGCTGCAGGCGGCCGCACAGCGGCTCGCGCTCGTCGAGGAACTCGCGGAACGGCTCCAGCTCCGGGTCGCCGGCGGAACGGCGCTGCAGCCAGTCGGCCTCGGGCAGCGGTGATTCGGCATCGAAGAGCACGATCCGCACCAGGTCGCTGCCGAAGTCCTCGATCAGGCAGGCGACCATGGTGGTGAGGGTGGCGGCGGCGCTCTCGGCGCGCATCAGCGCCAGGGTCAGCTGGTGGGTACGCACGGTGAGCCGCTCGTTCTCGTTGGCGGTGCCGTAGAGCTGCTGCAGGCGGCGGTTGAGCTCGCGGTTCTTGTCGCGCAGCACCTCCAGCTGGTAGCTGGCGAGCGAGGTCGCGCTGCCTTCCTCGCGCGGCACCACCAGGCCGAGTGCCAGGTCGGGGAAGCTGGCGAGGAAGCGCGGGTGGCGGCGCAGGTAGCTCGCCACCTCGTGGGCGCCCAGCGTCTCGCGGGTCTCGCTCATGGCATCCATTCTCCATCGAACACGAACGCGACCGGCCCGGACAGCCAGGCCCGATGGCCGGGCCCGGACCAGTCGACGACAAGGGTACCGCCCGGCAGGGCCAGCGCGAGCGGCGGATCGGCCAGGCCGGCGCGGACCAGCACCGCCGCCGCGGCGCAGGCACCGCTGCCGCAGGCCAGGGTCTCGCCGACGCCGCGCTCGTACACGCGCAGCCGCGCGTGGTGGCGGTCGATCGGCTGCACGAAGCCGACGTTGACGCGATCGGGGAAGCGCGGATCGCGCTGCAGCGCCGCGCCCAGCGCATCCACCGGCGCGGCATCGGCGTCGTCCACGACGATCACTGCGTGCGGGTTGCCCATGCCGACGACGTCGAAACGGAAGCGCCGCCCGCCCGCCTCCACGCTGCCCCCGGCGCCAGTGCCGGCATAGGATACGCCGGCGGGATCGAAATCGGGTTCGCGCAGCGCGACCGACAGCGCAGCGTCGGCGCCACGCCGCACCGCCACCGGGCCGGCCGGCGAGTCGAGCACGAATGGCGCACGCGCCAGGCCCTCGCGCTCGAGCCAGGCGGCCAGGCAGCGCACGCCGTTGCCGCACTGGCGCGCGACGCTGGCATCGGCATTGTGGATGCGATAGCCGAACGCGGCCTCGCGGGATCGCGCCGGCTCCAGCACCATCAGCTGGTCGCAGCCGACGCCGAAGCGGCGGTCGCAGAGCCGGGCGACGGCGTCCGGCTGCGCCAGCCAGGGCTGCCACGCCGGCGCGCGCCCGTCCACGACCACGAAGTCGTTGCCGGCGCCGTGCATCTTGGTGAACCGCAGCGCGCCGGCGGCGGCCGCGTTCATGGGCCCGCGGCCGCCCCGTCGTCGGCCGGCGGCGGGCCGGGCAGCACGAGCTCGCCCTTGTTGCCGCAGGCGGCGAGCAGCAGCAGGACGGCGGCGAGGAGGCAGTGGCGCAGGCGCATGGCAATGGGCATGGGCGGTGGCATGGCAGTATAGCCGCGTACCCGGAGCACAGGAGGCGGCATGCTGGAAGGATGGCCGTTCGCGCCGGCAACGCTGGCCTTCGTGCTGGCGGCGCTGTGCGCGCTGCTGGCGCTGCGCCAGGGCGTGGTCTGCCGGCGCCACTGGCGCCAGCGGCGCCGCGCCGGAGCCGGCCTGCGCCTGCTGTTCCTCGTCGTGGCGCTGCTGCTGGCGCTGGCGCTGGCCGGGCTCGGCACCGGCCTGCGCGGCTACGCCCGGCTGCTCGCCGACGCGCCGGTCGCCGAGCTCGCGGTGCGGCAGCTCGGTCCGCAACGCTTCGCCGTGCGCTTGCTCCGCGCCGACGGCAGCGAACGCAGCGTCGCCCTTGCCGGCGACCAATGGCAGCTCGATGCCCGCGTCATCCGCTGGAGCGTGCCGGCGCTGCTCGCCGGCCTGCCGCCGCTGTACCGGCTGGAACGCCTCTCTGGCCGCTACCAGGACATCGGCCAGGAACGCGAGGCGGAACGCACGGTGCACGCGCTCGACGACGACGCCTTTCCCGACCTCTGGACGCTGAAGCGCCAGCACCCCGGCTGGCTGCCCTTCGTCGATGCCGACTACGGCAGTGCCGCCTACCTGCCGCTGCTGGACGGCGCCCGCTACAGCGTGGTCCTGAACGCACGCGGCGGGCTGGTGGCGCGACCGGCGGACGCCGACACGGCCGCGCTGCTGGAACAGGCGGGCTGGTAGCCGACGCGCCACCACTGCCTGCGATGGAACGTCCCGGCGGCGGGGTGCCGCCGGGACGGGTGGATGCGCGTCGCGTCCCTGCTGCGCGCATCCCGTGCGCGGACGGTCAACCGTCCGCGGGCACCTCGGTGGGTGGCAGTGGCGGCGCGACCAGCGACGCCGCCTGGCGCACCAGCGGCTGCACCACCAGCCAGGCCGGGCCGACCGCATCGCCGGCGCGGTCGCTGGCCTGGTCCGGCAGGTCAGGGCCGACCCGGGTGAGGGCGTAGCCGATCACCGGCGCGCCCTCAGCGGCCTCGAAGCGCAGCGTGGCGCTGCCGCGGGCGCTGGCCGGGAACTGCAGGGCCGCGGACGCATCGCCGTCGTCGCCGTCTCCCACGGCCACCCGCGCGGTGCCGCCGCAGATGTCGAGCGGCGTCGCCGGCCCCGCTTCGACGCCGTCACCGTCGAAGGCCTGCGCGCTGGCGGCGAGGCAGGCATCGGCACTGCCGCCCGGCACCGCCAGCAGCCAGTCGCTGCGCGCATCGGCGCCGGAAGGCACCGGGCCGTGCAAGGCCGCGGTTGCCAGCAGCGCCGCCAGAGCCTCGGCGCCCTGCGCTTCGGTGAAGTCCTGCGCGCCGCCGCCCGGCAAGGCGACCTGCACGCTGCCGCCTTCCGTGGCGGCCAAGGGCTGGGTGATGCGCGGTGCCGGCGCGTCGGGCGCCAGCTGCCGCGGCCGCGCGGAGAAACCGGTGAACGCCGCTGCCGGGAACGCCGCCACGGTGGCATCGTCCTCGTCCACCACCTCGACGCTGGCGGACAGACCGCCGCTCGGCGGCGCCAGCCCGGCGTTGGGGTCGTCGGCCCAGCTGCCGCCGGCGTCGAAGGCCGCCGCCAGTGCGGCGCAATCGTCCACCGCCGGCAGGTCCGTGGCATCCGCCGGCAACACGCCGAGTTCGATGATCTCGATCGCGCCCGAGGCCACCGCCGCGTCGTCGCCCGGCGGCCCGTTGCCCGGTCCGGCGCCGGGACCGTCCCCGGGCGCGTCCGGATCGGCCACCACCGCAACCTGCGGCAGCGTGCAGGAGGCGTCGCTGCTGTCCAGTTCGACGCTGGTGCTGCCGTCGGCCGCGGCCACCAGCGCCGCTTCGTAGCGGTCGTGCGGCGCCAGGTAGAGGGTGAAGGAGAACACCGGCCCGGCACCGTCGGCACCGACCAGGGTGACGCGCACCGCCTTGGCCTCGTCGCGGGTGTTGGCGACCGACAGTAGCGTGCTGGTGTCGTCGCCGACCGCCCAGTACGGCAGGTAGAGCGCATCGCCGGCGCCACCCGGCGCCAGTGCCAGCGGCTCGGCGGCGGGTGCCGGCGCCGGCTCCGGCACCGGCGGCTGCTCCTGCGCCCATGCCGCCGGTGCCAGCGCCAGCGCACAGGCAACTGCAATGCTCGCAAGTCTCATCATCGCTCCTCCTTGAGTCGTGGGCATCGGTCCTGCGGGCTGCAGGACAGGCCTGCAGCGCAGGCCGGGAGCCCGGAGAAATGGCGCCGTCCCTGGCGCCCCGGCCGCCGTCCTGGCGACCGGTTGGCGACCTTAGCGGCCGTCGCGGCCGCGATGGTTAGGGCGGCGTTATCCGCGCCGCGGATGGCGGGCGCCGCACGGTCACGGTACAGGCAGGTGATCGCGCGCGCTGAGCCGGTCGAGCATGAAGGCGTACTCCTCGGCCAGCTCGCGATAGCGCTGGAAGCGGCCGGACTTGCCGCCGTGCCCCGCTTCCATGTTGATGCGGAACAGCAGCGGCTTGGCATCGGTCTTGCTGGCGCGCAGCTTCGCCACCCATTTCGCCGGCTCGAAGTACTGCACCTGCGAATCCCACAACCCCGTGCTCACGTACAGGGCCGGATAGTCCTGCGCGCGCACGTTGTCGTAGGGCGAGTAGGACACCATGTAGTCGTAGTACGCCTTCTCGGCGGGATTGCCCCACTCGTCGTACTCGTTGGTGGTGAGCGGGATGCTGGCATCGAGCATGGTGGTGACGACGTCCACGAACGGCACCTTCGCCACCAGCACATCGAACTTCGCCGGCGCCATGTTGGCCACCGCGCCGATCAACAGGCCGCCGGCGCTGCCGCCGGCGGCGGCGATGCGCCCGGGCGCGGCGTAGCCTGCCTGCACCAGGTGGTCGCGCACGGCGATGAAGTCGGTGAAGGTGTTCTTCTTGTCGAGCAGCTTGCCCTGCTCGTACCAGGCGCGACCCAGCTCCTGGCCGCCGCGCACGTGGGCGATGGCATAGACCACGCCGCGGTCGAGCAGCGACAGCCGCGCGGCGTTGAATACCGGATCGGAGGAGCTGCCGTAACTGCCGTAGCCGGCCAGGTAGAGCGGTGCGCTGCCATCCTTCGGCACGCCGCGCCGGTACACCAGCGACACCGGCACCCCGGTGCCGTCGGTCGCGGTGGCGACGCTGCGCTCGGTGACGTAATCGGAGGGGTCGAAGCCGCCCAGCACCGGGTCCTGCTTCAGCAGGCGCCGCTCGCCCGTGGCCACGTCGAGCTCGTAGATGGTGGTCGGCGTGGTCAGCGAGGTGTAAGAATAGCGGAGCCAGCTGGTGCCGGGCTCGGCGTTGGTGGACAGGTACATGGCGTAGGCCGGCTCGTCGGCGGCGACGAAGGACGGCTCGCCCGACTCCGGCAGCACCCGCAGGCGGCGCAGGCCGTCGGAGCGCTCCGACAGCACCAGGAAGCGGTCGAACAGTTCGAAGCCGTGCAGGAACACCCGCGGGTCGTGGGCGATCCGCTCGCGCCAGCCGTCGCGGCCATCGAAGGCGCGGGCGTCGTCCACCTCCATCAGGCGGAAGTTGGGTGCCTCCCAGTTGGTCAGCAGCACCCAGCGGCCGTCGAGGTGGTCGGCACGGTACTCGAGGTCGCGCTGGCGCGGCGCCAGCAGCCGGAACTGCACCGGGTCGTCGGCGTCGGCGCAGCGCTGCTCGCTGGACACGGTGCTGCCGACCACGATGCACAGCCACCGGTCCGAGCGCGTGCGCATCACGCCCATGTAGAAGCTCTCGTCCGGCTCCTCGTAGAGCAGCTCGTCGGCATCCACCGGCGTGCCCAGGCGGTGGCGTTTCACCCGGCGGGTGAGCAGGGTCACCGGATCCTTCTCGACGTACAGCAGCGAGCGGCTGTCGTTGCTCCAGACCACGTTGGGCGAGACATTGCCGATCGCGTCGGGAAGCAGTTCGCCGGTGCGCAGGTCCTTGATGCGCAGCACGTACTGGCGCCGGCCGACGCTGTCCTCGGCGTAGGCCAGCAGCTGGCGGTCCGGGCTCAGCTCGAAGGTCCCGACCTGGTAGAAGCCGTGACCCTCGGCCAGCCGGTTGAGGTCGAGCAGCACCTCCTCCGGAGCCTCGAGCGAACCGCTGCGGCGGGCGTGGATCGGGTACTCGCGGCCTTCCTCGTACCGGCTGTAGTACCAGTCGCCGCGCCAGCGGAACGGGACCGTGCTGTCGTCCTGGCGGATGCGGCCGACGATCTCCTGGTAGAGCGCGTCGCGGAAGCCGGCGAGCGGCGCCAGCACCGCATCGGTCCAGGCGTTTTCGGCGTTGAGGTGGGACAGCACCTGCGGGTCGCTGCGGCTGTCGTCGCGCAGCCAGTAATACGGATCCTCGCGGTCGCCGTGCGGCGACCGGACCAGGTAGGGCACGCGGTTGGCGACCGGTGGCTGCGGCGCGGCGTCGGTGGCCGCGGACGCTGCGGCGACCGCCTGCGGTGCCGGAGCTGGAGCGCTCGCGCAGGCGACAAGCAGGGCGGTGGCGAGGAGCGGGAGCAGGCGGGGGGTGCGGGTCATGGGTGCTCCGGATGGCGAATTTGGGTCCCGAAACCTGTAGGAGCGCATCGCATGCGCGACCGGGATGCGATTCGGCCGGTCGCGCAGGCGATGCGCTCCTACGGGGCAGGCAACGCGGTTGCGGGGATCAATCCATCAGCTGCCGCTTGAGGAAGGTGTAGGCCAGCGCCTGCATGTGGGCGGCCTGGCGGTTGTTGGCGGCGCCGCCGTGGCCGCCCTCGATGTTTTCGTAGTAGAGCAGCGCCTCGTGCCCCTGCGCCGCCATCTTCGCCATCATCTTGCGGGCATGGCCGGGATGGACGCGGTCGTCGCGGGTCGAGGTGGTGAACAGGATCGGCGGGTAGTCGGCGTCCTCGCGCAGGTTCTGGTACGGCGAGTACTGCGCGATGTAGGCCCATTCCTCGGGAACGTCGGGGTTGCCGTACTCGCCCATCCAGGAGGCGCCGGCCAGCAGCTTGTTGTAGCGCTTCATGTCGAGCAGCGGCACCTGGCAGACCACGGCGCCGAACAGGTCCGGCCGTTGGGTCAGCATCACCCCCATCAGCAGGCCGCCGTTGGAGCCGCCCTGGATGCCGAGCCGCTTCGGCGAGGTGACCTTGCGCGCCACCAGGTCCTCGGCGATGGCGATGAAGTCGTCGTAGGCGCGCTGCCGGTTCTGCTTCAGCGCGGCGCGGTGCCAGGCCGGACCGAACTCGCCGCCGCCGCGGATGTTGGCCATCACGTACACGCCGCCGCGCGCCAGCCAGCCGCGGCCGACGCTGGCGCTGTAGGCGGGCAGGCGCGAGACCTCGAAGCCGCCGTAGCCGTAGAGCAGGGTCGGGTTGTTGCCGTCGAGCCGCAGGTCCTTCGGGCCGATCTGGAAGTACGGCACGCGGGTGCCGTCCTTCGACACCGCCTCGTGCTGGCTGACGGCAAGGCCGGTGGCATCGAAGTAGGCCGGCAGTTGCTTGAGCGCCGACAGCCCGTCGGTGCCCGACTCGCCCAGGTACAGCGTGGTCGGCGTCAGGAAGTCGGTAAAGGTCAGGAAGAAGGCGTTGCTGTCGGCGTCGTCCACCGCGCTCACGCCGAGGTTGCCCATGCGCGGCACCGGCAGCTCGCGGCGCCACCAGCGGCCGTCCTCCACCTTCCATTCGTAGAGCCGGTCCTTGACGTTGTCGAGCTCGGTGACCAGGAAATGGTCGCGGGTGCCGGTGTAGCCGGACAGCGACTTGCGCGGGTGCGGGTCGTAGAGCTGGGTGAAGTCGCGCTCGCCCTTGCGGAACCGCTCCCACTCGATCGCCAGCAGCGCGCCCTGCGGCCAGCTGCGGCCGCCGGTTTCCCACGTGCTCTTCAGTTCCACCAGCAGCCACTCGCCCCAGGCCGAAAGCTCGGCGTCCTCGGGGATGGCGATGCGGGTGAGCGTGCCGCCTTCGTGCAGGAAGTACTCGCGGGTGTAGAAGCTGATGCCACGGTAGACGAGCTCGTAGCGGTGGCCGCGGGTATGGGCGACGAAACCGCCGATGGAAATGTCTTCCGGCTGGCCCTCGTACAGGGTGGTCGCTTCCGCCAGCGGCGTGCCGCGCTTCCAGACCTTGACGATGCGCGGGTAGCCCGAGGTGGTCATCGAGCCCTCGCCGAAATCGGTACTGACGAACAGCGTGTCGCGATCGATCCAGCTGGCGCCGCCCTTGGCCTCGGGCAGGTGGAAGCCGCCCTCGACGAAGGACTTGCTGGCGAGGTCGAATTCGCGGGTGACGTCGGCGTCGGCGCCGCCGCGCGAGAGCGCCACCAGGCAGCGGTCCGCCTCCGGGTAGCGGCAGTTGGCGCCGTGCCAGACCCAGCTCTCGCCCTCCGCCTTCGACAGCGCGTCGAGGTCGATCACCGTTTCCCAGCGCGGGTCCGGCTTGCGGTACTCCGCCAGCGTGGTGCGGCGCCAGATGCCCTGCACGTGCCGTGCGTCCTGCCAGAAGTTGTAGAAGTACCCGCCGATCCGGGTGACGTAGGGGATCTTTTCCTCGGAGTCGAGGATCGACAGCAGGTCGCGCTCGAGGTCGGCGAAGCCGGCGTCCTGCTCCAGCACGGCCTGGCTCTCGGCGTTGCGCGCGCGCACCCAGTCCAGCGCCTTGTCGCCTTCCACGTCCTCCAGCCACAGGAACGGATCCTGTGCGTCCTGTGCCAGGCTCGTGCCCACCAGTCCCAGTCCTGCCGCCATCAGCACCACCGTCGCGAATCGCATGGATCTCCCCGGATGTCCGAATGCCCAGGGACCATACCGGCAGCCGCCGGGGACCGGCCATGCCGAAAGTCATGGTAGGGCACCGCCGCGCCGCGCCGCGCATCGAAATCGCTCCGCCGGACGCGGACGCGCGTGGCAGCGGCGGGCCAAGGCCCGCCCTACAGGGGCTTCTGGTAGCGGAAGGCGTCGGTGCCGTCCTGGTAGTAGTGGGGGCGGCGGGCGAAGCGGACGTAGCCGCGGGATTCGTACAGGGCGATGGCGCGGCGGTTGTGGACCCGGACTTCCAGCCGCAGGCGGTCGCAGCCGCGGGCCCGGGCGCCGCGCTCGGCGTCCGCCAGCAGGCGCGCGCCCAGCCCCTGGCCGCGTGCGGCCGGATCCACGCTGATCGAGTACAGGCGCGCCACCGTGCTGCCGCGCCGGAACATGACCAGGGCATACGCCAGCAGCCGGGCGCCGGCCACCGCCACCCGCAGCCGTCCCTTGCCGCGCAGCAGCTGGTGCCGGAACTGCCGTTCCGGCATGCGATCGGTGGGGAACAGCGCTTCCAGCGCCACCAGGGCCGGGATGTCGTCCAGGCGGGCATCGCGGAGGCGCACGGACTGGGGCATGGGGCAGCGGCGGGGCGTGGCGACGGGCCGCCATTCTCGCCCGGGTTTTGTCACACTGCGCGCCTCGCCCGCCACCTGCGTTCCACCCGCCCCATGAGCCGCCTGGTCATCGTCGTCGAGAAGCTGTCCGACTGGGGCTCCTACTACCCCTCGGACAACGTGGTGGCGGCCACCGACTACCTGAAGGAACCCGTCGGCAGCGACGAGGAGCGGGTGCAGGTCATCAACCTCTGCCGCAGCTACAAGTACCTCGGCGTCGGCTACTACGTGTCGCTGCTGGCGGAGGCGCGCGGGCACCGCGTGATCCCGTCGGTGCGCACCATCAACGACCTGAGGCGGCGCTCGCTGTACGGCATCGACATCGAGGACCTGAACCAGAAGCTGGTGAAGTTCCTCCCGGAGATCGGCCGCGACGCCACCGACTTCGGCCTGCTGGTGTACTTCGGCCGCTCCAGCTACCCGCCGCTCGCCGACCTGGCGCGGCAGGTGTTCGAGACCTTCCCCTGCCCGATCCTGCGGATCGAGTTCGAGCGCCAGCGGGTGTGGCAGATCGCCTCGATCCGCCCGGCCGGGCTGCACACGCTCTCCGACCAGCAGGAAGACAGCTTCGCCGACGCGCTGGACCGCTTCAGCACCAAGCTCTGGCGCAAGCCACGGGCGCGGCGCACGTCCCGCTACGACATCGCGGTGCTGCAGGACCCCGAGGAGGCGATGCCGCCCTCGAACCGCAAGGCGCTGAAGCAGTTCGTCGCGGTGGGCCGCGACCTGGGCGTCGAGCTGGACCTCGTCACCCGCAACGACTTCGCCCGGCTGGCCGAGTACGACGGCCTGTTCATCCGCGAGACCACCGCGCTCAACAACCACACCTACCGCTTTGCCCACCGCGCCGAGCGCGAGGGCATGGTGGTGATCGACGATCCGGTGTCGATCCTGCGTTGCACCAACAAGATCTACCTGCACGACCTGATGAAGTCCCGCAGGATCCCGATCCCGCGCACCGAGATCCTGTTCCGCGACGACGCCCGCAAGCTGGCGGCGCTGCCGGACCTGCTCGGCTTCCCGATCGTGCTCAAGATCCCGGACGGCTCGTTCTCGCGCGGCATCATCAAGGTGGAGACCGCGGAACAGCTGCAGCACGCGGCCGAGGAACTGTTCGGCCACACCGCGCTGCTGCTGGCGCAGGAGTACATGTACACGGAGTACGACTGGCGCATCGGCGTGCTCAACAAGGAGCCGTTGTTCGCCTGCCAGTACTTCATGTCGCGCGGGCACTGGCAGATCTACAACCACGGCGCCAAGGGCACGGCCAGGAGCGGCGATTTCCGCACCATGCCGGTGCGCGAGGCACCGGCCGAGGTGGTGAAGGCCGCGCTGCGCGCCACCGCGCCGATCGGCGACGGACTCTACGGCGTGGACATCAAGGCCGACGGCAAGCGGCTGGCGGTGATCGAAGTCAACGACAATCCCAACATCGACGCCGGCATCGAGGACGCCTACCTGGGCGAGGACCTGTACCGGCGCATCCTCGACGAGTTCATCCGCCGGCTGGAGCGCAAGCGGCTGGGGCTTGCGGGCTAGGCCGGCCTGGCAGCAGCGACGGCCGCAGGGGGCTGCCAGGGCCCGCCCCGGGCCATGGCGCTAGGCCGCGCGCACGCCGCGCTGCGCCGCACGCCCGCGCAGCAACCGTGCCTGCGGGCGGCGCGCGTGCAGGCGCCGGCGGCGGCGCGCCAGGGCGCCGACCAGGACGGCCATCTGCCGGTGCTCCGCCAGCGCCAGCATCAGCAGCGGCGCGGCCACGAGCCAGAACGGCAGCCAGCCGATGGCCTGGCTGAAACCGCGCGCCGGCGGCAGCAGCACCAGCGCGAGCAGCCCGAGCGCCAGCCAGGCGCGCAGGACGGGCAGCAGCGCGGACGAGGACGATCCGGCCAGGGAACGGGGATGGTGGCGCATGGCGCAGCTCCGTGGGAAACCGGGGCCCATGCTGGGCCGCCCGGTTCTCAGCGGCTGCGACGCTCAGAGCCCGGCGGCGTCGAGTGCGCGGTCGGCGGCCTCGCGGCCGAGTGCGATCAGTTCGCTGGCGCGCCAGAACTCGTAGAAGGTGCAGGCGTCGCGCGACACCTGCACCAGCACGTCGGGCGGGTCCATGGCCAGCTGCAGCCGCGCCAGCGCACCCTGCATGGTGTCGAGCGAGCGGCTCATCAGGTCGAGCAGGCCGGGCTGTTCCGGCGCCGCCGTCCGTGCCGCCTGCGGGCGCTTCTGCAGCAGGCCCTCGAACAGCAGCGCCAGGCGCCTGGAGCCGACCGGCGGCGGCCCGGCCTGCGGTTCGGCCGGGGCCCCGTCGTCGCCGGCATGGATCGCCGCTTCCGGCTCCGGCAGCGGCCGCGCCGGCGATCCCGGCCGGGCATTGACATCCACCGCGACCACCAGGTCGGCCATCGCCAGCCGCGCCGCGGCGATCGGTACCGGCGCCAGCAGGCCACCGTCCACCAGTTCGCGGCCATCCACCACGTGCGGCGTGAACACGCCGGGGATGGCGAAGGAGGCGCGGATCGCGTCCATCAGCGGACCGCGGGTGAGCCAGACCTGGCGCTGCCTGGCCAGGTCGCAGGCCACCGCCACGAACGGCAGCGGCAGCTCCTCGATCCGGTGTTCGCCGACCAGCGCGGTCATGGCCTCGATCACGCGCTGGCCGCGCACCAGCCCGGGCGAGCCCCAGACGAAATCCACCAGCCGGAGCACCTGGCCACGTGCCAGCGTGGTCACCCAGTCGCGGTAGGCCTCGAGCCTGCCGGCGGCGTGGATGCCGCCGATCACCGCGCCCATGGAGGAGCCGGCCAGCGCCACGATGGACAGGCCGCGGGCCTCGATCGCCTCGATCACGCCGATGTGGGCCAGGCCGCGGGCGCCGCCGGAGCCCAGCACCAGCGCCACCCGGCGGCGCTCAGCCATAGGCGGCGAGCGCGAGCCGGAGCAGGATCTTGGCTTCCTCGCGCAGCGCCGGCGGCGCCACCACCTCGGCGTCGGGCCCGTAGCGGAGCACGTCCATCAGCAGCTCCTTGGGATTGCCGTAGGGCAGCTTGAGCTCGTAGCCGCCGTCCGGCAGGTGCCGGCCTTCCTGGCGCGAATGCCAGTGCTCGTCGGCGACCCAGCGCGCGGCCCGGGCGCTGAAGCGGATGGTGGCCCAGGCCTTGGGCTGGCCGGAGAAGATGCCGTAGCTGGAGGCGAGCTGCTGGTCGAGCTCGGGGTCGGGCAGGTCGCGGGCCGGCGCCTCCAGCGGACGCGGCTGGCGGATGCGGTCGAGGGCGAAGCTGCGCAGCGCCTCGCGGCCGTGGTCGTACGCGTCCAGGTACCAGTTGTCGCGGTAGTGGGTGAGGCGCTGCGGCGATACCGTGCGCTGGGTTTCCGCCTCGGTGGAGCGGGCGCGGTAGCCGAAGGCGAGCTGCTGGCGTTCCAGCACGGCGGTGGCGACCTGGCGGAACACCCCCTCGTCCAGCCGGCGGGTGCCGCTGGCGATCACGCGCACGCGTTCCACCGGCCAGCGCTTGCCGCCGGCGTGCTCGGCCAGCAGCGCCTCGATCCGGCCCTGCAGTGGCGCTAGCGCACTCGACAGCACGCCGGGCCCGGTGCGCGCCAGCAGCTGGTGCGCGACCAGGAGCGCGTGCAGTTCCTCGGAGCTCAGCCACAGGCCCGGCAGCTCGAAGCGCTCGCCCTCGTCGGCGGCGTAGTGGAAGCCCGACGGCTCGTCGGAGCTCTCGATCGGCGCGCCCAAGGCGTCGCGCAGGAAGGCGATGTCGCGGTACAGCGTCGCCCGCGAGCAGCCCAGTTCGTCCTTCAGCCGTTGCAGCGGCACCGGGTAACGGGCCGCCTTGAGGATGCGGTGCAGGGTCAGGATGCGTTCGTACCGGTCCATGGGCCGAATAGTGCCGGATCGCGCCTGCGCCCGCGACTCGGAAACGCTAGAAACCGTACTGGACGAGGGCCCAGGTTTCGCCGCGGTTGCGGCCGCCGGTGTTGGCGTTGGACAGGTGGCGCAGCGACACGCTCAGGCGGCCGAAGTCGTAGCCGACGCCGGTCTGGAACTGGAAGTGGTTCGACAGCACTTCGTTGTCGCTGTCGGCCCAGGCGACGCCGCCCTGCGCGAACCAGCCGCGCCAGGTGAAGCGCTTGGACACCGAGACGAAGGCGACGTCGTCGGTGGGGCCGCTCAAGGTCATGTCGCGCGAGCCGATCACGCCCAGCATGTATTCCCAGGGATGCCGCTGCTCGCTGAGCCAGCTGACGGTGGCGATCCAGGAGCCTTCGCCGTCGATTTCGTCCACCGGGCCCAGGCCGACTTCCAGGCCGGCGGCGGCGGGACGGGATCCGAGCAGGAACGCGGTGCCGGCGAGCACCGCAAGCAGCAGGGGGCGCATGCAAGCATCTCCGGGGCGCCGGGCGGGCGCGAAGGCCCGGCATTCTAGCGGCGGCGGGGCCCCGCTGCACGCGGGTTTGGCGCGGCGGGCCGGTGGGGCGCTACCATGCGCGCCCCTTCCGGCAGCCAGAGGAGCCCTGCCATGCGACACCATCCGATGCCATCGGCGATGGCGCTTTGCGCGGTCGCCCTGCTTCTGCCGCTGGCCGTCACCCCGGACGCCCGCGCCGAGGGCTGGACCGGCACCGGCGAGCTCGGCCTCGCCGCCACCCGCGGCAATGCCCGCAGCGAAAGCCTGAACGCCAAGCTCGCGTTCCTGTTCGAGGACGCGCAGTGGAAGCACGAATACCGCGCCACGGCGTTGCGCGCCAAGGGCGAGGCCAGCGGCGACTTCGACGGCGACGGCGTGCCCGAGGAGCGCTTCGAGCTCAACGCCAACCGCTACGAACTGGCCGCCACCAGCGCCTACAAGATGGACGAGCGCCGTTCCTGGCTGGCGGCATTGCGCTACGAGAACGACGACTTCGCTCCGTTCGAGCACCAGACCACCTTCGCGCTCGGCTATGGCCATCGCTTCATCGACGACGGCCGCACCCTGCTCGCCACCGAGATCGGCCCGGGCTGGCGCCGCGCCAGGCTTGTCAGCGGCGAGACCGAGAGCGACCTGATCCTGCGCGGCAAGCTGGATTTCAAGCGCGTCCTGACCGAGACCACCGAGCTGGTGAACACGCTGCTGGTCGAGTCCGGCGACGACAACACCTTCGCGCAGAACGACCTGGGCATCGCGGTGAAGATCAACGCGAGCCTGGCGCTGAAGACGGCGCTGCAGTTCCGCCACAACACCGAGGTGGCGCCGGGGGTGGAGAAGACCGATTCGCTGCTGACGGTGAACCTGGTCTACACCTTCAAGTAGCCGGTCCGTGCCTCCGCCGCTGCGCGGGGGAAGAGGATAGGGGGCGTCAGTGGCCCAACAGGGCGCCGGCGCCCTGCGCGAGCAGGCGCTCGGCGACGGCGAGGCCGACCGCCTCGGGGTCGCGGGCGTCGCCGCTGGCATGGGCGCGCAGCAGTTGGCCGGTGCCGGCGTCGCCGACCAGGCCGGTCAGGGCCAGCGCGTCGCCTTCCAGCACCGCGTGGCCCGCGACCGGTACCTGGCAGCTGCCGTGCAGGCGCCGGTTCATGGCGCGCTCGGCGTCGGTGCAGCGCCGCGTCGGATCGTGCTGCAGCGGCTCCAGTAGCGTGCGCACCGCCGCGTCGTCGGCGCGGCTCTCGATGCCGATGGCGCCCTGCGCCACCGCCGGCACCCACTCCGGCATCGCCAGCCGGCTGCGGATGCGGTCTTCGAAGCCGAGCCGCGCCAGCCCGGCGCAGGCCAGCACGATGGCGTCGTAGTCGCCGGCGTCGAGCCGTGCCAGGCGGGTGTTGACGTTGCCGCGCAGGTCGGTGAGTTGCAGGTCCGGCCGCGCCGCGCGCAGCTGCGCCTGGCGGCGCAGCGAGGAAGTGCCGACCCGGGCGCCGGCCGGCAGCTGCTCCAGCGCCGCGAAGCGGTTGGCGACGAAGGCGTCGAACGGATCGGCGCGCTCCAGGACCGCGGCGATCGCGAACGGGCCGTCGAGCAGCATCGGCACGTCCTTCAGCGAGTGCACGGCGCAGTCGGCGCGCCCGTCCAGCATCGCCAGCTCGAGCTCCTTGAGGAACAGCCCCTTGCCGCCGATCGCCGCCAGCGGGCGGTCGAGCACGCGGTCGCCCTGGGTGCTCATCGGCACCAGCTCCACGGCGAGCCCGGGATGCAGCGCACGCAGGCGCGCGGCGACGTGCTCGGTCTGCCACAGGGCGAGCGCGCTCTTGCGCGTGGCGATGCGCAGCCGGTCGGGGATCCGGGCCATGGGCGTCAGAGCATGCGCACGCGCTGGCGCAGCGCCGGCAGGCAGCGGCGGCTGACCTCGAGCTCGGCGCCGTCGTCGCGCAGCACCGCATGCACGCGGCCGTCGCCGTCGCGGCGCAGTTCCTGCAGCGCATCGCGCGCCACCAGGCAGTTGCGGTGGATGCGCAGGAAGTGGTCGCCGAATTCCTTCTCCAGCGACTTCAGCGATTCCTCGATCAGGTCCTCGCCGCGGGCGTGGTGCACCACCGTGTATTTCTCCTCGGCCTGCAGGTAGCGGACTTCCTCGACCGGAATCAGCCGCAGGCTGCCGCGCAGCCGCGCGCAGAGGTGGGTACGGCGCGCGTCGCCCATGGCGCTGCTCAGCTCGGCGACGCGCTCGCCGGTCAGCCGGCCTGCACGCTCCAGCGCCTGCGCCAGGCGCTCGCGGCGGATCGGCTTGACCAGGTAGTCCACCGCGCGCGCCTCGAACGCGGCCAGCGCGTGCTCGTCGTAGGCGGTGCAGAACACCACCGCCGGCGGCGGTTCCAGCGCCAGCAGGTAGCGGGCGGCCTCGAGCCCGTCGAGCACCGGCATGGCGATGTCGAGCAGCACCGCGTCCGGGCGCCTGGCCACCGCCTGTTCGAAAGCCTCGCGGCCATTGCTGGCCTCGCCCACCAGCTGCACGCCGGGCAGCTCCGCCAGCAGTCCGCGCAGGCGCTCCCGCGCCAGCGGCTCGTCGTCGGCGAGCAGGACCTTCATCGCGCGCTCCCGTCTCCTCCTGTCAACCCAGCGGCAGGCTGAGCTCGCAGCGATAGTAGCCGTCGGCGTGGCTGGTCGCCATCCGCGCGGCCGGGCCGAACTGGTAGGCGAGGCGCTGGGCGATGCTGGCCTGGGCATGGGCATTGCCCGGCCTGGCATTGCGCGGCGGCGGCGCCGGATTGGTGATGCTGACTTCGAGCCGGCGCGCCTGGCGCGCCACCGCGATGCGGATGGTGCCACCCTGCCCCAGCCGGGCGATGCCGTGGACGACGGCGTTCTCCACCAGCGGCTGCAGGATCAGCCGCGGCAGCGGCAGCTCGCCCGGCAGCTCCGGGTCGAGTTGCCAGTCCACCGCCAGCCGGTCGCCGAGGCGCAAGGCCTCGA
>Ga0079224_100004365_pt1 | contig 18249 bp, 18 predicted proteins | sample Stecom2015_FD_80414 | JGI IMG/M metagenome (GOLD analysis project Ga0079224, IMG submission 80414) | Agricultural soil microbial communities from Utah to study Nitrogen management - Steer compost 2015 | ecosystem: Environmental > Terrestrial > Soil > Agricultural land | place: USA: Utah...
AAGATGAAGGCGTACGCCCACGGGTCCCTGACGAAGCGGCGTATCACGTCGTCTTCAGCCTCCTTGACGGCAGCACGGGCCGCCCGCACCGTCCGGGCAGCGGACGGCCCGTCGCGGCTACCTCCTGCCGCTGAATACCAGGCGGTTGGCTACGGCCACAAAGTCGTCCATTGCTTGTTGCGGCGTCTTGGTGCGGGCAAAGGCTGCCTCGAGGGCCGCGATGAAATGCTGATCCGCGGGGCCGGTGTCGATCTCGATGCTGCCGAAATACCGGATCCCGTTGGCGATGGCTCGCATGTACACGTCGATCTCCTCTTCAAACTCGTATCCCTGGTAGAGGGTCTCGTTGACCGACTTGCGCGTCGTCACGTAAAGGAGGGTCCGTAAGAGCGCCATGTTTTCTTGATTTGTGAGGAAGCGGGCAAACTCCATGGCCATCTCGCGCTTGTAAGGGTCATCCTGCTTGAAGATGACAAAGCCCCCGCTCGTGTGGTATGCGACCGGTCCGATTTCGGGGAAGTGCGGGAACTGGGCGATGTGCACGGGGAACTTCTTGTCGATCTGGCCGGACTTCAAGTAGCGGTCAATGCGGCCGATTTCGTACGGGCCGCCGTAGCCGATGGCCAGCCGCTCCTGATGGAACAGGCCGATTACGTCGTAGATCCCCATGCCCTCGGCTCCCATCGGCGCGATGCGCTCTTTATGGACGGCATCGACCATCCACTGCACGGCCTCGACCGAAGCCGGGCTGTTCGCAATGAAGGTGCGCTGGGCCTCATCGACGTAACCGCCGCCGAAAATGTGGAGCCACGCGATGTTGTTCATGATGTCCATGCGGGCCGACATGCCGATGGCGTACACGTCGTTGTGGCCGTCACCGTCGACGTCGTACGAGAGCTTGCGGGCAGCCGTCATGAACTCGTCCATGGTCCACGCACGGTCCGGCAAGGGGGGCAGTTCCACGCCGCGGTCGGCAAAGATGGCCGGGTTGAGCAGCAAGGTCGAGCCCATTCCGTTGTTCGAGTTGTTCCAAGGGAACATGTAATAATGGTTACCGAATTTCCCTTCGTTCAGAGCGTAGTCGTAGAAGTCCTCGAGGTCTTCCGGAGTGAGGTAGGCGTCGATCGGCTCCAAGAGCCCGGCCTCGATCCACTGGCGCTTGATGCCGGATACACGCAGAATGTCCGGAGGATTGCCTGAAAGGATGGCTGCCGTGATCTTCTCGTCAAACCCTTGGTTCGTGACGACTTCATACTCGATCGTGACGTTGGGATAAAGCTTCTGGAATTCCTCCGCCGCCCACCGGGTGAAGTCTTCCGCTTCCGGCGCCTGGTCCTCCGGAAAACCGGGCGGAGCGATGCGCCAAGGATTGATCCACCACGTAAGGGTGATAGGCTTCTCTTGCGCCGCCGCGCCGAGGGGCAACGCGAGGAGCAGCGCCACGAATAGAATACCCAACGCTCTTCTGGCCATTTGTCAACCCATCCCTTCTATACTGAATTGTCCGAGCCCGGCACGGAGCCCGACGACTTGGTTCCCTTATTTTACACTATTATATGCCTATCTCCTGCAATTGAAGGTGAACAGCTGTTTTATTCCTATCCTTCGTTATTTCACCTTACTTATCACTTTATTATAGGCTCCAGGCGGCCCGCGTGTTGGCTTCCAGTCCGGCATGAAAACAGGGCACGCCCATGTCGGAACGTGCCCCGGCTCGGTTTTGCAATTTCTGCGTTTGTGTTCCCGTGCTAGATCTTCAAATTTCCAATTCGCCCTTCCATTGCTCCATGCCGCCGATCACGTTTTTTGCCTTGTAACCTTGCGCTGTGAGAAAACGTACGGCTCGGGCGCTGCGCGCTCCGCTGCGGCAAATGGCGTAGACCATCTTGTCCTCGGGCAGCTCGCGGAAGCGCTGCGGCAGCTCGTCCAAGGGAATCCAAACCGCACCCGGCACGTGGCCCGCTTCCCACTCGTCCCGGTCGCGCACGTCCAGAACAATGCAGGCTTCGCCCGCCGCGAGCGCCCGCTGCACGTCCTCCGGGGTGGCTCCACCGGCCGCGCCGAACAGCCAGCTCAGCATCAGGCGTCCTCCCCTTTGCCCATATCCCGCCGGGAGCGCTGCACGGCGTCGACCCAACCGCGGTACAAAGCGTCTCGCTGCTCGGCGCCCATCACGGGTTCAAAGCGCGCCCCTATCTCCCACCGGCCGGCCAGATCGTCGACAGAAGCCCACCAGCCCACTCCGAGGCCGGCCAGGAGAGCAGCGCCGAGAGCGGTCGTCTCCATCACGATAGGCCGCTCCACCGGGATGTTCAATATGTCGGCCTGGAATTGCATGAGGAAGGCGTTCGCCGTCGCACCGCCGTCGACGCGCAAGGCGCGCAGGTTGATCCCGCTGTCCCGGCTCATGGCATCGAGTACGTCTTTCGTCTGGTAGGCGATCGCTTCCAAGGCGGCTCGTGCGAGGTGCGCGCGGCTGGTGCCCCGGGTGATGCCGGTGATCAGGCCGCGGGCCTCCATATCCCAGTAGGGCGCCCCCAAACCGACGAACGCGGGGACGAAGTACAGACCGCCCGTATCGTCAACGGAGCGGGCCAGTTCTTCGCTTTCCGGCGCGCTTTCGATGATCTTCAGGCCGTCCCGCAGCCACTGAATCGCCGCGCCTGCGATGAAGATGGAACCTTCCAGCGCATAGTACGTGCGGCTGCCGAAGTTCCACGCAACGGTCGTGAGCAGTCCCGTGCTTGACCGCACCGGCATGCGGCCCGTCTGCATCAGTAGGAAGCAACCGGTGCCGTATGTATTCTTGGCCATGCCCGGCTCGAAACAGGCCTGGCCGAAGAGCGCGGCCTGCTGGTCGCCCGCTACGCCCGCGATCGGCACGCCGGACGGAAGGGCTCCGTGCTGCACCGTCCGGGCGATGATGCCGCTCGACGCCACGGGTTCGGGCAACGCGGCTGCGGGGACCCCCAACATGTTGAGCAGGTCATCGTCCCACTTCAGGTCCCGGATATTGAAGAGCAAGGTGCGCGAGGCGTTCGACATGTCGGTTACGTGGCTCGCCCCGCCCGACAGCTTGTAGATGAGCCAGCTATCGATGGTGCCGACGACCGCCCTACCCGCAAGGAGCGCCGCACGGACTTCGGGCACGTTTTCCATGAGCCACGTGATCTTCGTACCCGAGAAATACGGATCCAGGCGCAGACCGGTCTTGTCCGCCACCGTCTCGTCCAAACCCTCGTCGGCGAGCCTGCGGCAGATGTCGGCGGACCGGCGGCACTGCCACACGATCGCCTTGTGCAAGGGTTCGCCCGTTTTCCGGTCCCATACGACGATCGTCTCGCGCTGGTTCGTAATGCCGATGCCCGCGATTTCGGAAGGCTGCACCCGTTCGGCTGTCAGAACTTCCTGGATGAGCCGTACCGCCGCCTGCCAAATCTCTTCGGCATCGTGTTCCACCCAGCCGGGCCGGGGAAAATACTGGGGCAGCTCCTCATAGCGGCTGGCCACCGGACGCCCGGCGCGATCGAAGAGAAAGACGCGCGTGCCCGTCGTTCCTTGATCTATGGAGATGATGAATTCGCGCTGCACAAGACTCCCTCCATCCGTCAGTCCTTCCCGGTCGGTTCATGACGTAGAATGACACAGGCTCGTCATAGGCGAGCAGAGTGATATATATGAAAATTCGAGAGCACCGCTCCGGTACCTTCCTCGTGCGGGCGCGATGCCTGGCAAGAGGATAACCCCGCCCGAAGATAGAACCGATAATCGACACTTGAAATACCTGTCATTTCCCAACTTGAGAGACGAAGACCGCCTCTCGGAGGTGCCACCATGGAGCAAAAACGAGCCATTCAAACCGTCCTTCCCGAACGCACCGCTAAAGACTCCTTGGGCGAAGTGCGCATTCCGGCCAACGTGTATTACGGCGCGCAGACCCAACGAGCCGTGGAGAACTTTCCCATCAGTGGCCAACCGCTGCCTTCGACGCTCATCCACGCCCTGGGCCTTGTCAAGCAGGCAGCCGCCCGGGTCAATCGCGAGCTGGGTCTTCTGGATGCCGAGAAAGCCAAGCTGATCGAGCAGGCAGCTGCCGAAGTGGCGCAGGGGCTGCTCGACGCCGAGTTTCCCGTCGACGTCTTCCAAACCGGCAGCGGCACGAGCAGCAACATGAACGCCAACGAGGTGATCGCCAACCGGGCCATCGAGCTGGGAGGCGGCCAAATCGGCAAGGACACGTTCATCCATCCGAACGATCACGTCAACTTCGGCCAAAGCTCGAACGACGTCTTCCCCACGGCGATGCACGTGGCCGCGGTGCTCGAGATCGAAAGGGAGCTTTTGCCCGCGCTGCGCCTGTTGCAGGAAACCCTGGAGGAGAAGGCCCGGGAGTTCGACGACGTGATCAAGATCGGCCGTACGCATCTGATGGACGCCACCCCGATCCGGCTAGGCCAGGAGTTTTCGGGTTACGCGAGCCAGATCGAGCATGGAATCGAGCGGGTCGAGGCGGTTCTCCCCCATTTGCGCGAGCTTGCCGTCGGCGGTACTGCCGTCGGGACAGGGCTGAACACCCATCCGGAATTCGGCCGCCGCGTCGCCGCCGTCCTCTCCGAGCTTACGGGCACCGAGTTCGTCGAGGCGCGCAACCATTTCGAAGCCCAGGCTTCCCGAGACGCGTACGTGTGGGCGAGCGGCTCGCTGAACACGGTGGCCGCCAGTTTGATGAAGATAGCCAACGACATCCGCCTCCTCGCTTCGGGGCCCCGCACCGGCCTAGGCGAACTGCTCCTTCCCGCGGTGCAGCCCGGCTCCAGCATCATGCCCGGCAAGGTGAACCCGGTGATATGCGAGAGCGTCGTGATGGTCGCGGCGCAGGTGACCGCGAACCACGTAGCCGTCACCATCGGAGGCCAGTGGGGACAGCTCGACTTGAACGCGATGATGCCCCTCATGGCCCGCAACCTGATCGAGAGCATCCAGCTTTTGGCACGGGCGAGCCGTATGTTCGTGGAGAAGGCGCTGAAGGGGCTGACGGTCAACCGCGAGGTCTGCGAAGGCTACGTGGAGCGGTCAACCAGCCTCGTTACCGCCCTCAATCCGCTCATCGGTTACGACAGGGCGGCGGAAATTGCCCTGAAAGCCTTCGCGGAGAACCGGCCCGTGCGGGAAGTGGCTTACGAGATGAGCGGGCTGAGTAAGGAAGAGGTGGACGCGGCCATCTCGCCCCGGGCGCAGACTGAACCGGGAATTTAGTATGGCCTGGAGGATTTAGGGAACGGGCCGGGCGCAAGGGCACGCTCAGTCCGGGCGCCCGGCTCGTCTTCTGGTCCTCCTCAGGCCTGGCCGTTCGGCGGAACTAGCTCCCACTGGGTTTTCCTGGCGGGCTGGGGATAGACGTTTTCCACCAGCGGAAGCAGCCCCGTTAGCGAGGAGCGCAGGGCTGCGACCGCTGCTTGCACCTCCCGCAGCGACCGGCGCACGTCGGGATGGACCGCCTCGTTCTCACTTAGAGTACTGCGGAGCGTCTTTTCGAGCACCGTGAACGACGCGTCCAGTCCGTGCAGCAGGCTCCACACGGTATGGGCGTCCAACTTCTCCAGCACGTCGGCATCCATCAAGAGTTCCTGCAGGGCCTGTCCCGCCCGGTGCAGCTCTGCCTTCACTTCGTCTATCTTGTGCGCAATCACGGCCTTGCGGATAAAATCGAACATTCCACATCACCTTTCCGGCGGTCTACGTGCAGTCTGCATCACACGGGCCGAACCGTCAAGAGTAAGGGGCAAAAGACCTGCAGGATATCTCCAGGCGCGCGACAAAATCTCTGGCGTGCCGACCGGAGTACCCCGGTCCTACAGCGTCTTCCACACCCTAAGGAGGAGTCAGAATGGCCACGCGAAACATGCCGCTTGTGATCGCCCACCGCGGCGCTTCCGGTACCGCTCCCGAGAATACGATGGCCGCATTCCGCCAGGCGGTCGAGATGGGCGCCGACATGATCGAACTCGACGTACAGCGCACCAAAGACGGCCAGGTGGTCGTAATTCACGATGCGACGCTGGAGCGCACGACGAATGGGTCCGGCGCAGTGCGCGAGCTCACCTATGCCGAAATCGAACAGCTAGACGCCGGCAGCTGGTTCGGTGAAGGGCAAGAATTTGCCGGGGAGCGCGTTCCGCTGCTGAAGGAAGTGCTCGAGTTCACCAAGGGCAAGTGTGCGCTCAACATCGAGATCAAGAACATCCCGTATGCGGATCCCGGTATCGAACAGGCGGTAGTCGATCTGCTGCACGAGACCGGATTTCCCCTGGAACAGGTCATCATCTCTTCGTTCGACCACAGCTGCCTGCACCGCATCGCCCGGCTGGAACCAAACGTCCCGACGGCTTGCCTCTTCTCCCACTATCCCGCCAGTCTGGCCGGTCTGGACACCGGGATACTCCACCCCAGCTGGCAGGTGATCCGGCCCGAGTTCATGTCATGGGTACGGGAGAGCGGCCGTAAAGTGAACGTGTGGACCGTCGACAAACCGGAGCGCTGGGCCTGGTTGCTCGAGGCGGGCGTTGATGGTATTATAACGAACTACCCGGCGCGGCTCATCGCTTACTTGAGGGAAAACTAAGCGCACCGGGCCTCGGACCAAAGGTGGAATAAGGAGTGCATCGCCAGTGCTCGGACTGACCGGCACCGCCAATACGCTGGCGCACATCGCAGTCACGATCGGTCTGGGCCTGCTCGTCGGCATGGAGCGCGAGCGGGCGGGCAAAGAAGTCGGGCTGCGGACGTTTTCGTTTACTGCCGTTCTCGGTTATCTCGCCTGGCACCTGGGCCTCGAGTTCGCCCTGCTAGGTCTTGGACTCACCGCCGTCCTCGTGCTGGTGATGAATGCTAGCGCGATCTACCGCGGTTCGGGTGTGGAGGCCACGACGTCCGTCGCCCTGTTTCTCATGTATATCGTCGGGATCCTGGTGGCCGAAGGTCCCCTGGTCGTCCCGGTGGCCGTAGTCATCATGATGCTGGCGCTGCTCAGCTGGAAGGACGAAATGGTCACGTTCAGCAACTACCTGCAGCGCAACGAGATCCACGCGGCCATTACGCTCGGGATTCTCAGCTTCGTCATCCTGCCCGTACTGCCCCAAGGGACGGTCGACCCCTGGGGCCTGCTCGACGCCCGCAAGATCTGGCTCATGGTGGTCCTCATCAGCTCGATCGGTTTCGGCAACTACATCTTGCTGAAGCTGTACGGAGCGAAGGGCATCACATTCACCGGCTTTTTCGGGGGGCTGGTAAATTCGACCGCCACCGCCGTCGAGCTCGCCAATAAAGCACGGGAAAGCACCGGCATGGAGGAATACGCCTTCCGCGGGATTATGTGGGCTAAGGTGGCGGCGTTTCTCCGGAACGCGCTCATTTTAGCCCTTTTTGCCCCGAGCGCTTTGCCCGGGAGCATCCTCCCCGTAGGCCTGATGCTTCTGGTCTCGCTCGTCATCGCCTTACGGGCCTCGCGCCGCCAGGACGTCCAACCGCCGGAACTGGTGCTGCAATCGCCGTTCTCGCTGAAGTCGGCCCTCAATTTCGGCTTTCTTTTCGCTCTCATCACGGTGATCGGCAGCATCGCGCAATCGCTGCTCGGTGTCTTCGGGTTTTACGCCGTCAGCTTTGCGGGTGGCATGGTTTCGAGCTCGTCGACCGCTGCTTCCGCTGCAAACTTGGTCTCCATCGGACAGATCGGGCCGATGGAGGCCGGCGGGGCGGTGGTGCTCAGCAGCATCGCCAGTGCGGTAGTCATCTTACCGCTCGTGTGGCGGGGGTCCCGCAGCCGCCAGCTGAGCCGCCAGGTGGCCATGGCCATCCTCCTGGTCCTGTTGGTTTCGGTCGCGGGCATATTGCTCAATCCGCTCTTCGTCCGCCAAATCGACGCCGTCGCCGCCTGGCTCGGGCACTGAGCGCTTCCCGCCGGGCCCGGGCCGGCTCACGTCGCGGCGGAGACGGGAAGGGCCACTTCATGCCGCACGGTGTAGACGGGACCGGCGGGACGCAGCGTGCTTTCGACGACTTGCACCGCCGGTACCGTCCACGTCCCGAAGTTGAAGTTCTCGTAGGCCAGCACGGCTTCCGGCAAGGGACCGGGATCTCGTAGGCGCCCGACCGTGACGTGGGGAGTGAACGGACGGCGCTCCGCGGGAAAGCCTGCGCCGGCCAGAGCTTGCTCCACGCTGCGCTGCAGGCGGAGCAAGGGACCGACGTCGCCCGTAATACCTACCCAAACGACGCGGGCCCGAGCCGTGTTAGGGAACGCGCCCACCCCCCGGACCGCAAGGTGCAACGGCTCGGTCCAAGCCCTTCCTACCTGCTCCACGGCCGCGCAGGTCTGCTGCAGCTCGTGCTCCGATATCTCGCCGAGAAACTTCAGCGTAATATGGTACTGATGTTCTTTCACCCAGCGCACGGCGCCGTCTTCCTTAGGGATTGCTCCGGCGATCGTCCGGCGGACCGCAGCGTCGACCGGCAAAGCGATGAAGATCCGTGGCATAATGCACCTCCGTAACCCGTCATCCCGAGGCGGAAAATCTAATCGACGAGGGCCTGCTCGATCAACCGGCCGCCGCAGCCTCTGTGCGTGTACTGGCGCCCACCCCCGCGCAGACGCCGGTAACGCAGCCATGCCACGCCGCAGCGTGCACACTCGTACCGCCACCGCGGCGGCTGCCTCGCCGTGGCCCGTTCCCTAGCGTAGCGCTCTACCCTGCCACCCATCTGCCGAATGCGCTCCATCCAGGCACAGAACTGCAAGCCGTGTCCCGGCACGAGCAGGTGGATCATCTCGTGCAGCAGTGTCGCCTCGATATCCTGGGGATAGCGGCGATGGTAATGGGTCGATAGACGGATGATCTGTTTGCGCGGATAGCACACGCCCGCCGAGCTGGTCAGCCTGCCGGACCACTCGATCGTCACTTCCTCCGGGCCGGGCAGCAGCGGCGTGCCTTTTTCCATAAAGTATTTGGCGCGCAGCTGGCTATAGAGTCGAAGCAGGTAGGCTGCATCGGGCAAGTCGGTCAAGGCCACACGCTCCCGTTCCGCGGTGCTGTCCGGTGTAGGTCTTCGAGGTGTGGCCTGCGGGTACCTTGTCCAAGTCCCAAGCTCCCTTGCCATCGATTCCGGCTACGGGTAGACTGGGAGGCGAGGCCGTCCCCCGGGGACGGACCGGGCCGAAATCTGGCGGAGACAAACCGGTCGTGTCCGGCAGGGTTACGCCGCCGAGGGGAGTCGTCTGCGTGGACGTCGTCGAAGTGACCGACCTGCACTTTACGTATCCGAAGGCCGATGCGCCGGTATTGCGGGGCGTCTCCTTCAGCCTGCGGGCGGGGGAAGAGGTAGCCCTGGTCGGTCACGGCGGCGCGGGCAAGAGCACGCTGGCGCGGCTCATCGCGGGCCTCCTTACGCCCACGCACGGCCGCGTCGAGGTGCGGGGAAGGGGCGGCCCGGGCCGGGTCGGGCTTGTGTTTCAAAATCCCGAAAACCAGCTCGTTGGCCTCACGGTCGAAGAGGACATCGCGTTCGGCCCCGGAAACTTGGGGCTGCCCACCGAGGAAATCGTACGCCGGGTGGACCATGCGGTTGCCGTGTGCGGCCTGGCGGAGATGCGCGAGCGGCCCCTTTCCACGCTGTCGGGCGGGGAAAAGCAGCGTGTTGCCATCGCCGGGGCACTGGCCATGCATCCCGCGTGCCTCATACTCGACGAGGCGACGGCCATGCTGGACCGCCCGGCGCAAGACGAGCTGAATGTTGCCTTGCAGCGCAGCAAGGACGAGCTCGGCATCGCCGTTTTGCGCATCACCCACTCCCTGGGGGAAGCACTCTACGCCGACCGGGTCCTCGTCTTGGCCGGCGGAGTGATCGCCGCCGCCGGCCGGCCCTGGGAAGTCCTGTGGGACGCCGACGCGCTCGGCCGCTGGCGCCTAGCCGTGCCTCCCCTTTACCGCGCCGCCCGCGTCTTCGCTGAAGCCGGCTTTCCGGAGAGCCGTCAAGTACGCACACCGAAGGAGCTCGCAGCAGCTATATGGCCCTGGATCTCAAAGAAGTGAGCTTCATCTATCCAACTACTGGGCGAGGTCTCAAGGGGCTCTCCGTGCGGATAGAGGACGGCGTGTGGACCGCGCTCGTGGGCCGCAGCGGCAGCGGCAAGTCGACGTTGCTCCGCATCATCGCAGGCCTCTTGGAACCCCAAACGGGCCGGGTGCACGTCGACGGAGGCAGGCCGGGCCTGGTGATGCAGTTTCCTGAACACCACTTCTTTTGCAGCACGGTGTACGACGAGATCGCCTTCGGCCTCACCCGCCAAGGCCTGCCGAAATCCGAGACCGGTCCTGCGGTGTCCCGGGCACTGGAAGCCGTAGGGTTAGACCCCGGCCGCGTGGCGCCCATGTCGCCCTTCCGGCTGAGCGGCGGAGACCAACGGCTGGTCGCCATCGCAGCAGCGCTGGCGCTGCGCCCGTCCTTCCTGCTCCTCGACGAGCCTGCCGCGGGGCTCGATCCGCTGCAGCGCGAAGAGCTGCTATTCCGGATCGACGCGTGGCGGCGAGAGACGGGCACCGGCGTGCTGCTCTCATCCCACGACATGGACGAAGTCGCGCGCTGGGCTGACCACTTGCTCGTGCTAAAAGACGGCGAGCTCGTATACGACGGCCCCCTGGACAGCGACGCAAATCCGTTCCAGGCCGCGGACCACTGGGGCATCGGCACACCGACGGGCGTCGAGTTTCTGCTTGCCCTAAGGCACCTCGGTGCGGATGTGGCCACCTTTGCGCGCACCGCGCAGGAAGCCGCCGAGCTCGTGCTGCGCACGCACGCCGTGCAAGGGCCCGAGGAGGAGCAGCCATGATCTTCGCCCAGCCCGTGCGGCAAAGCGCCCTCGATCCCCGGACCAAACTGGCGATGACCGTGGCCGTGCTCATCGGCAGTTTGGGAGCTTCCACCTGGCCCGGCATGCTCGTCACCCTGGGTGCCGTTCTGACGTGGAGCGCCGCGGCCCGCGTGCCCCGGCAAAACCTCGTTCGCGGCCTGCGGGCAGTGCGCATTCTGTTCGTGTTTACGTTGCTTTTCCACGCCTTGCTCGGAACGGGCGAGCCTTGGTTCGCGTGGGGTCCTATCGCCGTGACCCGGTCCGGCGTCCTCAAGGGGATCTGGATGTCGATGCGCCTCGCCCTCATGGTCCTGGCCGCGACGGTCCTCACGAGCACGTCGTCGCCCCTTCAGCTGACTCAGGGACTCGACGCGGCGCTGGCTCCGCTGCAGCGCTTCGGCGTCCCCACCCGCGAGTTCACCATGATCGTCGGCATCAGCCTGCGCTTTTTGCCCGTCCTCGCAGATGAAGCGAAGCGCATACAGGAAGCTCAGATGCTGCGCGGCGTAGCACACGGATCCCGGTCGGTCGCGGCACGCATCCGCTCCTTGGTTCCGGTCCTCGTGCCGCTGCTCGGCGGTGCCCTGCGCCGTGCAGAGGAGCTCGGAGAAGCCATGGCCGCCCGCGCGTACGGGCCCGGCAGCGCACGGACATACCTGCATCCGCTGCACTTTACGTACGTCGATGCGGCGGTCACCATAGGGTCCCTGGCCGCCGGCATCGCCGTAGCGGTCTGGCTGTGAGCGCGCCGCGCATCCGTCCTGATCCCTCTATCCCAGCGTCACGTCCAGATACAACATCACGATGGCCCCGAGCATCACACCCCAAGTGGCCGGCCGTTCGTCGCCCGACGCGTGGGTTTCGGGAATCACCTCGTCGCTGATCACATACAGCATGGCCCCCGCGGCAAAGCCCATCGCATAGGGCACGAGGGGTTCGAATACCGTGACCGCCAAAGCGCCTAGAACGGCCACCGGTATCTCGACAAGGCCCGCACGCACGCCCGTGAGGAAGGCATAGGTGCGCCGGCTGAAGCCCGCGTTCACGGCCGCGAGCGAGACCGCCAAGCCCTCGGGTATGTTCTGGAGGCCGATCGCGAGCATCAAGGTGAGGGCGTCGGCCAGATTGCCCGCCCCGAAACTGACACCGACCGCAAGTCCCTCGGGAAGATTGTGCAGCGTGATGGCTACGATAAAAAGCAAGACCGACTTTACGCGGCGGGACTCCGAACGGGCCTCGTCCACCTGGCCCGTGATCAGGACGTGCACGTGGGGCACCCACCGGTCTGCCTGGTCGATGACGAGCATTCCGAGCAGCATTCCGGCGATCACGGGCCAAATACCGCCTGCGTCGATGCCCGGCAAGATCAGGCTTGTGAAGCTCGCGGACAGCATGACCCCGGCGGCCACCCCGAGCCCGGCGTTCATCAGGCGCTCGGGCGGGTTGCGCCAGAATAGCACGAGCGTGGCGCCCAGCATGTTCAATCCGGCGATGACCAGTCCCCCGGCGAGGGCCTGCCAGACGGGGTGCTCGCCCACAATCCGTACGAAGAAATCCTGGAGCACAAAGACCACTCCTCGTACGACGACGAGTTTTACTTAGGACAAATAATTTGTATCACTACACATTTTATCGTATCCGCAGTCGCGGCGCCAGATAAAGGGGCGATTGTCCTCGGAATGAAACGTCGACAAGCTCCGTCCTGTTCCGGGCGGAATTACGCAGAAAAACAGCCGAAGCGCAGTTGCTCCGGCTGCCCGTTAAACCAAGTTCCGATCTAACCCGCGACCACCGTGTAGCCCGCTTCCTCGACGGCTGCCTGCAAAGCGGCTTCCGTCACCTGCGCCGGATCGTACGACACGGTGGCCTTTCCTCCCTCTAGGTCCACCTCGACGCTGCTGACACCCTCCAGCTCCCGGAGCGCTTCGGCCACCGCACGCCGGCAATGGGCACAGCTCATGCCTTCGATCTGCAGCACCTTGGTCTCCATAGGCGTTCCCTCCTTTCCTTAGCCGGCTTACCTGAGATGCATTAGGCGCTTTGCAGCTGCGGCCTACTTTCGCCCCGGGGTGCCTCGGGCCGTTCGAAGCCCCGCTGCGGATCGAAACGCTTCAGCAAAATGGAGTTCGTCACCACCGAAACCGAGCTGAACGCCATGGCCGCACCCGCGAGGATCGGACTCAACAGGCCGAAGGCGGCAAAGGGAATCCCCAGGCTGTTATAGATCAGGGCCCAGAACAGGTTCTGCCGGATCTTGGCCATCGTCGCCCGGCTCAGGCGGATGGCCGCAACGATTCCTCGCAGGTCGTCCCCGATGAGCGTGATATCGGCAGCCTCAATTGCCACATCGGTTCCGCTGCCTATCGCCATACCGACGTCGGCGGTAGCGAGGGCGGGTGCGTCGTTGATGCCGTCACCCACCATACCGACTTTGAGGCCCTCCTTTTGCAGACGCTCTACTGCCGTTGCCTTCTCTTCGGGCAAGACTTCGGCGATGACGTCCTCTTCGCCGATGCCGACTTGCCGGGCAATGGCCCGGGCCGTGCGGCGGTTGTCACCGGTGAGCATCAATACCCGGACACCCATCTCGTGCAGCAAACGGATGGCTTCGGCGGAGGTCGGCTTGACCGGATCGGCCACAGCCAAGATGCCTGCCGCCTGCCCGTCGACCGCGGCCGCCACGGCAGTCTTTCCTTCCCCTTCAAGCCGCGCCATCTCGCGCTCCGCCGGGCCGAGATCGATGCCGTGGCGCTCCATCAACCTGCGGTTGCCCACCAGGACCTCTTTGCCGCGGACCGTCGCCCGGATGCCGTGGCCGGGAATGGCTTCGAAGTGCTCCGAGGCGGCCGGTTCCAGCCCGCGGGCTTTGGCCGAGGCGACGATGGCGTGGGCCAGCGGGTGTTCCGAAGTGCGCTCAGCCGCGGCAACGAGGGCAAGCAGCTCGTCGGCGCCGTAGGCACCGAGCGAGATGATGTCGGTCACTTCCGGCTCGCCCTTGGTAATGGTACCCGTCTTGTCGAGCACTACGGCGTTCAGTTCGTGGGCCCTCTCCAGGTGTTCGCCGCCCTTGAACAGGATCCCGCTCTCGGCGCCGCGGCCCGTGCCGACCATGATCGCCGTCGGCGTGGCGAGGCCGAGGGCACAGGGACACGCGATGACCAGCACCGCTGTCATGTTCAAGAGGGCCCGCGTAAAGTCGCCCGTAGCCGAGTACCAGCCGAAGAAAGTGATCAAGGCGATACCTACGACGGCGGGCACGAAGTAACTCGAGACGACGTCGGCCAGGCGCTGGATAGGTGCCTTGGAAGCTTGTGCCTCTTCCACGACGCGGATGATCTGCGCCAAGGCGGTGTCCTTGCCTACCTTCGTAGCCCGCATCGTGAATGAGCCGTGCTTGTTGATCGTCGCGCCGACCACCTCGTCTCCCGGGCCCTTCTCAACCGGCATGCTCTCACCCGTGAGCATCGACTCGTCCACCGTGGAGCGCCCTTCCGTCACGACGCCGTCGACGGGAATGCGCTCGCCCGGCCGCACGACGATCAGGTCGCCGACTTGCACTTCTTCGATAGGAATGTCCCGCTCAACCCCGCCGCGGACGACCCGGGCGGTTTTCGGCTGCAGACCCATCAGTTTCTTGATGGCCTCGGAAGTGCGACCCTTGGCCGTCGCCTCGAGGAGCTTGCCCAGGAGAATCAAAGTGATGAGGACTGCGCTCGTCTCGAAGTAAAAGCCGCTGATGTCCGCCTCGGGAAAGAGCAGGGCAACCAGGCTGTAGATGTAAGCCGCGGACGTGCCGAGCGCAACTAGAACCGACATGTTCGCGCTGCGGTTTTTCAGGTTATGGTATGAGTCGACGTAGAACTGCCAGCCGGCGATGAACTGCACGGGCGTGGCCAGGGCGAACTGCACCCAGCCGTTCATAAAAAAGCGCACCCATCCGTGATCGATGCCCAACATGTGCCCGACCATGGATGCGAGGAGAGGAAACGAAAGGAGCGCCGCAAGTGCGAACAGGCGCTTTTGCCGGCGAATTTCGGCCTCCCGCGCCTCCTTTTCCCGGTCGCCTGCCGCCTCGTCGGGAATGATCGCTTTGTAACCCAGATCGGCGATTTTCCTTCGCACGTCGTCGAGGCTTGTCACGGAAGGCAAGTACTCGACGTGGGCCGTCTCCGTCGCCAGATTGACCGTGGCTTTCACTCCCGGGAGCTTGTTCAGGCCCTTCTCGATCCGCGTCGCACAATTCGCGCACGTCATCCCTACCACCGCGAGCGTAACACGGTCGGTAATGACGTCGTAACCCAAGTCGCGCACCTTCGCGGCGAGATCGTCCACGGTGACGAGCTCCGGATCGAAGCGGACCGACGCCCGCTCCAAGGTCAAATTGACCGTAGCTTCCTCGACTCCGGGCAGTTTGGACAGGCCGCGCTCGACCCGGCGCACGCACGCGGCGCAGGTCATGCCCTGAACGCCCAAAGTGACGGCTGCCGTTCTCCTCCCTGTCGCGCTACCCTCCTGGCCCATAAGGCTCACCTTCTTTACTATACGCCATACCCCCATAGGGTATAGGGACTACATCCAGTATACGCCTGCCCGGGGGAAGCTGTCAACACACCCCGGCATCCCGCTCTATCTGATGAAGCGCCGCATCACGTCGGTGAGTTCGGAAACGGCGCTATCGGCATCGCCGCCTCCTTCCCGCAAAGCCCGGACGACGCAGCCCCGCGTGTGGTGTTCCAGGAGCATCAAACCGACCTTATCCAGAGCGGAACGGACGGCGGAGATTTGGATCAAGATGTCGACACAGTATTTGTCCTCGTCGATCATCCTTTGAATTCCGCGGACCTGACCTTCGATCTTGCGCAGGCGCGTCAAAAGATCCTCCTTAGCGTGCCCGTAGGAGGCCAAGGGCACTCACCTCCAGCGACGATGGGGCAAAGCCTATCATACCCCATACCGGTATCTAGGTCCACTGTATCCGAGTACCGTAACGATGTCAATGAGGGGGATGAGACAGCGGCTCAACTGGGCTCGACGTGAATAAAACTGCTGCGCACCCGATGCCGGCGCCGAAGTTCTCTCTCCGTCGCATCAGCGATCCTGTGGCTGTCGACGACGTTGAGATCGGGCCTGACCTTGATCGTCACGTCCACAAGAATGTCCCGGCCGAGCAGGCGCGCCCGGATGTCGCCGACGCCCTCGACTCCGGGTACGCTCAAGACCGTCTCGCGGTAGCGCGCCAGCTCCTGCTCGTCGAATCCGTCAGTCAAGATGATGGCAGACTCTTTGAAGATGCTCCACGATGTGCGGCAGATGACGGCGCCGATAACGAGAGCCGCCAGAGGGTCGAGCGAGGGAGCGCCGAGCCGCGAGCCGATGATCCCGACGACGGTGCCCGTGCTGACAAGGGCATCGGAGAGGTTGTCCCGCGACAGAGCCCACAAAGACAAGCTGTTCAACTTGGCGGCGAGCCGGCGGTTGAAGGCGAAAAGGGTGAACAGGACGGCAGCCGCTGCGGCCCCCACCCACGCCGCCAACGGATCGGGTACGGTTCCCTCTTGCAATCCGAGCAGGCGGGCTCCGGCGGCTAACAAGACCTGCAGCGCGATGGCCGCCATGACGATGGACGTAATCAGAGAAGCGATCGCCTCGGCCCGTCCGTGGCCGTAAGGATGGTTTTCGTCCCGTGGGCGGCGGGCAACTCGCAGGCCGACAAGCAGCGTAAATGAAGCCACGAGATCCGTGACGTTATTGTATCCGTCCGCCTGGAGCGAAAGGGAACCCGCCAAGGCACCTACGGCGAGTTTCAGCAGCGTAAGCGAAACGTAAGCGAGGACGCTCAACCACACGCCCGTCTCCGCCCGGGCGGCGCGGCCGGGCACAACCATGGACTGGATCAGCTCCCGTCGTCTCCTTGCTCCGACCGGCGGGTCGGGCCGCCCCTAAGGTACCAGTCGTTTGCCACTTGGTCCAGAGAAAGAGTGTTGCACCGGTACAGCTCCCGCTCGCTTGTTCACGGCGCGGCAAGGGGACCGTCACGGCGTTGCCGGCCGGTCCCCCAAAACTCTGTTACCGGACGTTACATCGAGATGCCGTCGATGTCAGCGAGCGGATCCTGCTGCATGCCTTCGATCGTAATCACCGTGTGGAAGGGCACGCAGACGATGGACTCCCGGCTCGAGTGGATCCAGCCCCGCCGCACGCACAGCTGGTTCTTGCAATCGGAGTGCGCCACACGGACGGCGCCCTCCTTCACCTCGATCTCCATCTCGCCGCCCCGGACAAAGATCTTCTCACGTGCTTCGGCAGTCAAAGGCAGGCGCACCAGCTCGTCTCCGTCGACCCGAACCACGGCCACCGGGATGCCGCCCAGCTCCTCGGCCGGCTGAGCTGCCCCCACGTAGAGCACGGCGCCGCCGAAGAGGGCCAATGCCAGCGCCACGCCCCACTCCGTATAACGCTTCCGCGGCGCACTCGCGTCGACACATTCGTCCCACACACCCGCCGAGCGCAAGTACGGCAGCAGGCTCTCCATCAAGCGGCCGATGAAAGCCCCGGCGGGAACGGCAAACCAGAGAAGGTATGGGAGGTAGAGAAAGACCGCCGGCTGTGCGGTGAGCCACCAAGCGACGATCAGCTGGCCTGTATTGTGCGCTGCGGCGCCCACCAGGCTCGTCGTCACGGGCGTCGCCTTGGGCACGATCCAGCGTACGGTTTGCATGGCCAGCACGCTCAGTATGCCGCCGGCCAGACCGAAGAAGAAAGCAGGCGAGAGAAATGTGCCGACGAACAGCGATCCCGCTACCTGCCGCAGCACGACGATGGTCAAGGCTTCGCGCAGGCCGAAGGCGTACAGGGCCAGGAGCGAGACGACGTTGGCCAGCCCCACTTTGGCGCCCGGGATGGGGAGGGCGGGGAGCTGCGCTTCAAACGTATGCAGCGCCGTCGCCAAGGCAAGGAGCATCCCGAGCCGGGCGATGTCGTGGGCGGTGCGGCGCGAACCGGAAGCCGCTTGCCCTGCGGCGTGCACACCGCTTAAGGCCCCTGCTTTCAACGCTTCCACGACGTCACCGCCCTTTCCCTGCCGGCCCCTTCCGCCCGGCGCTCTACTTACGGAGTTCGACCATCTTTTCCATGCCCGAAGTCATGCCCATGCGCCCGTCAACCCCGACCAACAGCCCTTCTACGTCCGGCAGACTTTCCAAGAACTCCAGGCCCTTCTCCATGCCCATCACGGCCACGGCGGTTGCCAAGGCGTCCGCCTGAGTGCCCGTGGGAGCCACTACCGTAATGCTGGCGAGCTCCTGCTGCGGGTAGCCCGTGCGGGGATCGATCAAGTGGGTGTAGCG